>SDBT01002215.1_pt1 | contig 34609 bp, 67 predicted proteins | sample 2277101 | NCBI WGS metagenome assembly SDBT01 (sample SAMN10404973, study PRJNA504765) | marine sediment metagenome | isolation source: marine sediment core GS10_PC15, 103 cmbsf | place: Arctic Ocean: Southern Knipovich Ridge | collected 2010
ACGATTATCTACAATATCTTTATGAGTATAAGCTTCACGACCATCTACACTAATTTTAACAAAATCAGATTCAGTAGTACCACTAACAAGTGGAATACTAAATAAAACTAGGAATAATAGAATAAAAATATTTTTTTTTTTCCAAACATAAAACATTTACACCTGTCTAATCTTTGGTTTAAAAAACTGGAAAACAGCAAAAGCCATTCCAGCAGTCACAAGTAAAGGCAAAGATTGCCAAATCAAAACTTGTAAAGAACCGAATGTTTCGCCTTCAATTGCCGGAATCAAAAAACTATTCAAAATTTGGTAATAAAGAGGAATAATTGCAAAACCGATTACGGCAAAAACAAAAATAGAGAAAATAGCTTCAATCGTGGCTTGACCACGCTCATTTTTTTTAATTCCAAAAAAGTTTTCTTCAAAACCCTTGGCTCTTTGCGAAAAAATACTTTGACCTTGATTCATTCGACCCTCGAAATCTTTTAATCTTTCAGCAATAGGTTTTTGCCGAGTAGGACTTCGTAATAAACCAATGCTTTCATTTGTTGGTTCTCCAAAAGGATTAGTATTGCCTATGCTAGCAGAAAAACGCTTATCTTTTCTTTGAGCAATTAAGGGTTCGCCACTCAAAAAAGTATTAAACTTTTCAGATCGGCCTTCCAAATCACCAAAAGCCTTTTTAGCATTATTCCTAAACTCTACAAACTTTCTACCCGCACTTTGAGCCTTCTTAAAAAGCTTTTGGCCTTTTTTAACCACTGACTTAGCTTTTTCTCGGTTAGAAGAACCTTTAAATGCGAATCTTTTTTCTGTTCTTTCTTCTCCCAACACACCCCCATCAGCAAAAGGCAATCCTAAATCATCAAGCGGCCTCCCAAATTCATCAGTAAGATTACCAAATATATCTCTTTTAGCCAAACCAAATTCACACTCTGAACCTTAATTTCTTTTCACTCACATTCTTAAAACGATTACTAGTACTCTCTATCTTTTGAATCAATTTTTGTCTCTTATCAGCAAAAGTATTATTAGCCTTCAAATTCATTCCCTGGGGCTTCTCCATAGCCTTCATAACCCCTCTTCTAAAAAAACCCGGTTTCTTAGACTCAATAATATCTTTAAAAGCCTGTTTTCTACCCTCATTAGCAGCAAAACCACGATGGCCCTCAATATAACCATCTTTAAAATCGTCTTGGATTTGATCTTCTATCATTTGTCTATTTCTACCATCACCAATCAATTGTTGAATTAAACTTTCGCCTGCCAAAACTTGTTTCACCTCACGACTAAAACTTAAATTTATCTATTTTTTGTGGTTTAACTCCTTTCTCCACTATCTTACCTAATTGCCTAGTAGCGTGAATTGCTACACTAGCCCCTATTAATGTTATTATTAATCCTCCAGTAGCCATTTTACTTACCTACCCTCAATTTTCGTGCTACTTCTTCAATACTATCTAATTTTCTTTTAAAAGCCTTATCCGTACCTGATAGTGAAGTAGTTTTTCCAAAATTGTTTTTCACAGCACCTTGACCTAATTCATTTATTGAATCTATTGCATTTCCTTTTAAAACCATTTTTCGATTCACCTCCCTACCACTGGTAACTTTATCTTACTAATAATACTAAATTGTTGTCTTTCTTCCGTAAAAAGATTTTTAAAAAAAATTGAATTGCCTGACATGGTTAAGTATAATTAGTAGCCTTTCTTATATTTAAATTGTTCTTTTTTTATTTTACATGCTTCGTTGTATTGAATCACTTACAAATGCTCCTTTTATTTTTCTAGTTTTCCCAACATGGGAAAAAGTTCCCTTAGCTTTTGTTTTTCTTGAGTTAGCCATTATCAATCCACCTCCATTTCTAAAACGCAAAAACATTTTGTTTTGATTTCTTTCTTTTAATTGCTAGTAAACCTTGAGCAGTAATTTGATTTAATTCTCCCGGAGAATCAATTCTAAAAGCATTCTTTTCAATAAAAACATTTGGATCAGCAATTGACTTACCTTTTCTAATAGGCGATCTAAACTTGCCCGACCTAAAACTAAAACTAGAACTTGCAAACTCTGGTTTAACAGGAGCCTTCTTGGATTTCCTTAACCTAAATTGGGCACTAGAAGAACCATCAACAATCAAACCACCTAAATTTTTAGCATCAGTCCTAATTAAAGAACCAGTTTTATTCAACTTAGAAAACTTTCCTTTACTTTTAGCAAAAACATTAAACCCCTGTTGCTTTTTAAGAGGAATTTCTCGTTTAAACCCAGGAATATCTAATCCAACACCAAGTAAAGGTATTTTTGGAGGAGGCACTAAAGGAACAGTAAAATCTGGAAAAGGATCATCAACCAACCCTGTTTTCTCAACTAATCTAAGGTTTTCAGTTAATCTAAGCCTCTGTTCTTGTCTAACTCGTTGAGCAGGCCCAATACCTTCAATAGGCTTAATTAAATTTTCTAACCTTGTTGCTTCTTTAAAAGATAAGTCTTGTTGTGCTTTAATCTGTTCCTTAATACGATTACTCTCACCTATTCTTGTTCTCTCCCCAAGTTTAGTTACACCAGGAACTCTTTGTTTTTCACTAATATTAAGAACCTCTTCAATCTTTTGTAATTCACTAACCCTTTGTTTTCCACCAGGAGAAACACCAGCAACCGGTTTCAAAATCTGAATAGTACTAGGACCAAACAACGTTTTTTCAGCAAACGAAACAGGTTCTCCTTTACTAGTTCCAAATAATTGCTTAGTTTTCACATCCCCCAAAGACAAAGAACTTTGTAACTGTTCACCAGGTTTTGCAATTGGTTTTGTAACCACTTTCCCACTAATAGCTTGTTGTAAAAGTGCTGTGCCTCCACTAGACTGGAATATAGGTTGAGATGTTTCCTGAAACCCTTTAAGAATAGCTTCTTGCTTCAAAACCGGGGAAACAACCTTTGGAGAAACCTTAGAAACTCCCTTTAAAGGTTCCACAGAAATCTTAAACCCAGCATCAACAATAACAGGTTTTTCAATTGCTTTTAATTTCCCAAAAGTAGGTTCTCCAGGCAATATTTTTTCAAATGTCCCTACCCTTCCACTCAATTGTGATTCTGCCTTAGATGGTTTCTTTATAATCGAAATAACCTCTGTTTCAAGCTTAGTTCTAAATGCAAGATCATCAGTTCGGCCTCTAGACTTTGTAAGAGCAAGAGAAACATCTTTACTCAAATCCTGAAAAGCTGTTGTAAATGTTTTCCCAAAACCAAGTTCGATTTTAGGAGGAACTCCAAGAACACCAATTTCTCTCCCAGCAATAACACCGGCTTTACCTTTTCCAACCGAAATAATTTCTTGAGCCTCTTGAATACTCACACTAGTAACTTTTCTTGGTTTAATAACAGTTGAAATATCCCCAAAAGTTTCTTTAGCCAATCTTTCAGTTTTACCAATATCAATTATTCTAACTGGTTTACCAGCCGGGGTCAAAGGAACAAGTTTTTTACCAGGAATTGCTCTAGGAACTTTTTGTGCAACAACCTCACCAACAAAAGTAGTTTTAATAGTTGATACCGGCCCAATTTTTCTTACTCCTCCTTCCACAAAAACATCTTGAACAACAGGAACACGACCAATCGGAGAAATTTCTTTTGCTTCAACTATTCCTTTTGCAGCAGCTTGTATCCTAGCTTTACCAAAAATATTTTTAACATCAAAAACTTGGCTAGCAACAATATCACCTCTAATCCCTTTTCTAGTTTCTTTTGTAACTTCCAAAACTTGTTCAACTGCCCCAACTCCCTCAGCTTTACCAAGTCCTGTTCCAAAACGAGTAATTCTTTTAGAACCAATAAATTCCCCGGCTTTTTCCACTGTTCTAGGAACTTTACTAATTACTTTTCCCGCTAACCTACCTTCTATCAAAAGCAAATCAGGAATCAAACCAAGAATAGCTCCTAAAGTTTTTTCTGTTACAATAACTTGACTTCCTTTTCCAGGTTGAAACTTTGCTCGTTCAATAGCACCTGAATCTAATAAAAAATTCCCAATTTTACCTTTTACTGTAAAAGGAGTTTGAATTTTAAATGGACCACTTACTTGTTGTCCAAATGCCCCTAAAAACTTTGAAGCCGTGCCAAATGTTCCTTCAAAAAAACCTAGTGCTCCCCCTGCAAGTGTTCCTCCTAGAGCCCCTGCTCCTCCTCCAATAGTCGTTCCTAATCCTTGTCCAAAAATATCTCTGCCAATATCTTTACCAAACCCCTCAACAGATTTTTTAGTAGTAGTAAATGTTTCCTCTCCCCTCACCAAAGGATTTCTAGTCCCAAACAAAAACTCTGTTGCATCAGGAGTTTTTCTTGCAATAGCAGCTTCTCCCGCAGTTAAACCTCTAATAGTTCCTAGCACTTGTTTCTCAGTAAACAATTTTCCTTCACTAGTTACTTGTACTCCTTCATCCACTAGTTTCTGAGTTAAACCAGGAACAAAAGGAATTGCTCTTGCATCTACAAGCCTTTTTAATTCTCGTTTCTTTCTAGATTTTTTTTGAGCCTTAACCTTACCAACACTAGAAGTAGTATCTAACCCACGTTTTTGGGCTTCGATAAAACGCTTCTCAGCAACCTTCTCTTGAACAGTTTGCTGTTTTTTGACCTGTGCCCTAGTTTTCAAAATGCCTTGTTGTTCCAAAGCACGAACACTAGCCGGAGCAAGTTTTTGAATCAAAGGACTAGGTAAAAATGTTGCTTGAGCACTCACGGCTTGTGGTTGAGTAAAAAAATCTGCTTTAAAAACACCAGTCCTAATAGCTTTCTCCAAGTTACGCTTCAAAGCATCTCCAGTACCAGCCTGGGTTTTACTACCAACAAACAACCTAAAGTCCTTGGTAGGTAACTTTGCTTGAACGTGCAAAGGCTTACCCCTTAACCTAGGATCATTAATAACGTTTTGAGCAGCTACTCTTTCAGTAATATCAATACGAGCCAATTTTTATCTCCCTCTGAATGCTCTTTCAATGTTCTTTACTTCTTTTTTCAAAGACTCATCTAACAAATCCTCAGATGGTAAACTAGGAAAAGCTAATCTAAACTGAACCGATCTACGAGACATTAAGTATACATAGTGTCTTTTCTACTTAATTAATTTTACTCCTTAAAAGTAGTGCTCATTTTTTATTAGTTATTCACAATCCATTTCTTTCCATCTCTTCTAACTCTACCTTCTTTCTCTAATTCCAACAATTTCTTTTTAGCCGTAAGCCACTCCATCAAAGTTTTATTAGCAATACCACTAATAGACAAAGAACGCCGAGCTTTTGTTAAATAATTCAAAATAATATCTTTCCATAAATCAGAATTCTTAACCATCATTCCCTCTCCTTTTTCATTTTTTCTTTAAGTGCTTTTTCTACGAACTCACCCATTTTTAGGTCTTCTTTTATTGCTTGTATTTTAGCCTTCTTCCAGACTTCTGGGTCTAGTCTAATTGAAATAGTTTCTCTTGTCATAATGTAATAATATAATAAACTATTTAATAAACTTTCTCTTTTCCTTTTTCAACTTCTTTTTATGCTTTACAAACAAAGCCAATAACTTTGACTTAGAAGTCATACCCTTAATCCCATTACCAAAAAAAATCGGGTCAACAACATGCCCAATATGATTAATCTTTTCACGCTTGGTTAAATCAGTTCTAGCATCTATTCTATCAACAGCATCCAAATACTTTTGCCCATCCACCTTCCCCATGAGTTCTAGGATCGCTAAGTCCATTGCCTCATCATTAATAGGTTTGTTAGTCCCCTCTATTTTTTCTAACATGTCCTGAGCCTTATCTTGAAAAGTCTCCAAAATCTTTTTTGCATTCATCACTCATCGTCTCCATTGTCACTTTGTCCTCTTTGTGGCAACTTTTGAAAGTACCCCTCAACTTTACATAGTAAAGGATAACCTAAAATTATAGTTAGAAATCCTAAAACAAAATATAAACTCATTCTTTTTTCAACTCTCCAATTCTTAAATTTATTTCTGTCCACATAAAAAACAAAATAAATAATAGAGCATATTCGAAACTTATCTTAAAAAATGTTACGAATTCGAAAACAATTGCTGTAAAAACTAAAGCAACAATTATTGGAAGAATCCATTTAATCATTCTTTCACCTTATAATTTTTCATTTCTGCTGCTTTTTTGATTGCTGCTTTAACTTCTGGAGAACTCATTACAGCTTTAGCAAAAAGCAAGCCTAAAGCTTTCAAAGCTAAATGACCAATTAAAACTATTGCTATCACAACTAGAAACCAATCAGGAATACCAAAAATCATTCTTTCATCATCCCCAACCACTCTCCCAATTCTTGTGAGCACAATCCCAACACAACAAATACTCGTTAATATGATCTACATTCCTCTCACACTTAACACACTTCACTTCAAATCACTCTCATTTAAATAATCTCCAAAATCTTTTATAGTAGGATTTCCAGTATAATAAGGATACTTTTCTTTGTACCAAATATTAAAATTAGTAGATTTAGCAACATGAATAATAGACCTTATCATTTCTTTTTTGCGAATAATTGTGTTAGTCCTAGGATCATAACCATTAACACTAGTATTATAATCTCCTTTTTTTCTACAACAATCTAAACATAATGTCACTGGTTTCGATTTCCAAGGAGCCATTCCCAAAGGAGGTTGATGATCTATTGTTAAATTCTCCTTTGAATTACATTCTTCACACTTGTCTTTAATTTTTTTACTATCCCTTTTACGAATACTAACTTTCCACCATTTAATAGGTTCGCCATCTTTTGTAAACTTTTCTAGTTGACCTTCTTCACTTCTCGTAAAATAAGAATCATTTTCCACAACATGAACTTTACTATCTATCTTAATCACCTATATTACCAAATGAATGTAATCCTCTAGATCAGTTTGGTCATAAACATTATCAAGAGAGCCTCTGTCAATCCAACCAAGTTGAAGCATGATAAACTTATCATCACACTTTTGCCCAGGCTTCACAGTCAGGTTTTGTTTCATGTGAGTAGCTCTCCACTTACGCATCAAGTGAATGCCTTGAACTTTTTGTCCTAACACTTTATCGTGTCTAGTAACATTAATATCTGGGAAATATTTTCTAAATATCTTTTGAGCATTCCGAGTAGTCATTGGAAACACATACTCCTGTTCACCAAAGTTTGAGACATACGTCTCGATTATATTTGTTAGCCAAGGTTCTATTTCTTTAGAGAGAATTACTTTCCTATAAATCAATATCTTTTCTGTGAAAACAAATATTTCTAAGTGTGTTGGGAAACTTGTAATGTCTTTCTTCATAACAGGCTTTTGTTCATACTTCTTGTGCCATACTATTTCCCCTACTCTGCCACCAGTAGCATAAATTAATGTGAGCAAAGCCCTGTCTCTAGCATGAGGTATATCCAATAGCCTTTGCTTGAGTACTTGGTAGTCTAGTTTGACCATGCTTAGTATTAGATCATTCTAATATTTAAGGGTTCACCTTTTGGCTTTTAGGTGAACCGCAACGTAAATCTAATCCCTTTAGTTATGTAGAAGCCAGATTTGCCGAGCCACTCACAATAAGTTATCTTTATAGATATAGGTGTGGTAACAAATCACAGACCTGTATCGATCAGTTCACGATTTACACTAGCCGCTATGGTAGTTGCTTTGTTAAACCCCAATAGTTTTCCTTTTTCTTTAAAGTGGCTTATTATCATAGACGCATCTACCTTTCCCCGCTTGTTAATGAAATCATCTGGGTTCCCTTGCACAGTAGCAAGTACATCCACAAAGTCAACATAGTTATTTTGCTTAGGCAAGTCCTTTGTCCTCATCTTAGCAGAATAATTCACAAGCATCTTAGCCTTAGCAACCTTTTGCATCTTCTCATAAATATCCACTAACATCTTCGGAGGTTTCTCAAAAAAACTGGAACGCCATTGAACTCTCTCACCATCAACCTTAGACACTAAGTACTTCCGATAGAACTCTGCCTCCCATAGATCGTCGTCGTGGATTTTTATTGTACCCCACGAATGGTGCTTATCATGGTCTTGCATAATGATGTCCGCATGGACAGTGAACTTAACCTGCTTATCAATCATCAAACCAGCCGGAGCAAGAATAATAATGATCTGACCTTTAACCCTCATAGTTTGAAACAAAGAACTAGCAATTTTGTTTCCCGTGCTCATGAAATTCCTAGATTGAATACCCTCAATGATTCCGCTTTCATCTAAAATAAATACTTCGCCTCTGCTTTTACCATTTTCAACCCCATTCAAAAAATCTTCAAAGTTAAAAAAAATGTTTGTCCAAGGATTAAACTTTGGTTTATTATGTTCAGTACGATCCAAGTCATACGCTATTTTTAAAGCAGCAAAACTTTTACCCGAACCAGGTTTACCTAAAATGAGCATAATGTAGTTACCATTCTTATGATAAATTTTAGAATAAATTTGCCTGTAATAAGGATTACTAGTAACATGTAGAGGGAATTGTTTACTTATTCTTTGAACTGTTTCACCAGCCCATTTATGCTTTAACTTTGATTTCGGTGTCCTCATTCTTATCATACTCTTGTTTGCTAATCCATTCTTTCTCCCCATCTGCAAGGAGTTTAATATATCTTTGATCCGTACCCATCATGACTTCATCGGCAAACACACTGAATCTTATTGCTCCTTCTCTGGTCTCACCAATTCCCTCATGGGGTAATAAGTATCTAGCAATAATACCGAACCACTCCATGAGTTTTCTAGCATACTCTTGGCTGCTCTTCATATCAGAAATCATGGGCCAAATAGAAGTTAGGTCCTCTTCTATTACCTTAACCTGATCTAAAAAGATGTCTGAGTGATGAGCACTAAACAGTTCTTGTAACCCAATAATGCTTTGCCTTAACGCCATTAAATCATTAATCCTAGCATCGCCCCTGCCTTTTAACACAACAGAGTTTTGACTAACAATATGGTAAACAGCCCAAGCACGAATAGCACCCAAGCTTAAATCAGGTACACGAATATCACTAACCGCTACATCTTGAACTATGGCCATTCTTTTATTTCTCCTCTTTGAATCCTTTTCCAAGTCCCTTGAAGAAACCCATTAAACCTTGCTTGCCTTTCTCAGCATCTTTTTTAACTACTCTTGCAATGGGATCGTTTTTTTCTACTTGGTCAAGAGCCTTAATAAAATCAGCTAGGTCGATTCCCTTTCTCTTGGATTGAGTTATTTGTCCACTAGGTCCTTTGTGTACAAAAGAAATCGAGTTTAAATCTAGTTTGTTTACATCTATTTTTTTCCTAATACCAGCACCCATATCCATTCACCTCATTTAACTTCCTGCAATGCTACTTTGGTTTGCTGCTATAAGACTATCAGCCACAGTACGATAATCACTCACGAGTTGGAGGAACGTGTCAAACTTACCATCGTGCACAAACAATAGAGCACCAACGAAAACAAGAAGAAAAACCGTGATGATCGAGAGTATCCAAGTTTGCTTAATCTCTTTTTGTTTGTTCTCTGCTTCCTTTAAAACGGTTGCCCGGCCAAAAGCAACAGCACTCACATAATTCGAGTAACTAAGTTCACTTGCTTTTTTTGTAGTAAAACCAGCTCCGACAATTTGCTTCCACTCCTCAATCACAATTCGTTTGCCTTGTTCATCAGTCTGAATTTCACCCGCATCATTAGTCTTATAGATTTGAAACTGTTCACTACGTTCCCTCAAATCAGGAGTATAATTTAGTCCTTCCACAACAGTAGCAATTGGTAACCCAAGAGAATCCCTCTGGTTACTCGGAACATAAGCAACCCGATACTTTTTTAATTTATCCCCAGGCCAAAAAATTCCAACGTCATTAACCTTGAAAACACTTTGAATATCATGAGTAACAGTACCATCCCTATGCCAAAACTCGACATGTATTTTTCCTCCTTTCGGAAAAAACCTTTGTTTTAAAATGAAAACAAACTTATCTTTTAACGTAAACCAAAGGATACCAAAAACCAGTGCTATCGTTATAACAAAGATTATTAATCCAATTAAAGCTACGTGTAATAATTCAAAAGCCATTTTTTTTATTCTCCTCCAATACTCTTTTACAATTTTTTTTTTACATTTGTCTCGCTAATTTTCTATCTGGAAATGCACCACTAATTGGTTTTACACGCCCAAAGTTTGATGATTTGTTTTTTGGTTTTCTTGTTTTAAAAGCCATCTTGTTTTTCACCTCACATTTGACTAGCAATTTTTTTTGTTTGAGGAGAACTTTTATTTAGTCCTTGTCTAGACCCCATTTTTACATCTGCAAACTTAACTCTTTTATTAAATTTTCTCATTTTTAAATCAACTCCATTTTTTTTTACCTTGTCAAATTCATTTTAAAGTGCTTGGGATTGGGTTTTGGAATATTAGGCATTTGCACGCCGCCTAGTATTCCATCTTTGTTCTCATCCTCGATTTTGTTGTCATAGGTATAAGTTTGTTTTGTTTCTGCGAATTGGCTTCTAGCCATTCTAAATCCAAAGCCTTCTTTACCAACACTCATTATTGCGTGATCCAAAATAATTTCCATTACATATCTTTTCGCTGGGCTTAGGTCTAGTCCCTCTATTTGTTCTTGGCTTCTAAGTCCATCAATGAACGTCATTCCTGTTTGAACAATGTTGTATTCATCGGGCCCTAGGTTAGCTAGTTTTAAGTGTTGGAGCAATTGGTTTGTGGGTACACTGAGAGCCCATTGGAGTAAAGCGTTTTCGTGTTCTAGTATTGTTTGTGGTTGTCCTTTTTGTGACATTTCGCTAATTGGTTCCAAGTCATATCTCCTCTTCTTCTAGTGGTTTGAATGGTACTATTATTCCCCAGAGAATAATTATTAGTCCAATGGGGGGTAGTGCCCAAGCCATGAAGGCTACTAGGCCATCGTTTTCTTTTGTTTGAGTTGTATAAATGTCTAAGGTTTGGTTCAAGTCCCCATTATCAGCATAAGTAAGTTGGTTACCTGATTCTATTTGTAAGCCTTCTCCCCAGAGTACTCCGCCTACTATGAGGACTAGTAAACCCATTGTAAAGTAAGTTGCTATGTTTCCTGTTTTAAAAGAAAACCATCCTAGGATTAGGATTGCTAAAAAGAATATCCAGAATATTGCTAAAAACATTTTTTTTTGCCTCGCTTTTATTTTTGAGTTGGATAGGATGCTTACCCTTTGAAAACAGGGCAAGCTCCATGTTACAAGCCTTTAGCTTAAAGGTATTTATCCGCCTAGGAAAACACCGAAAGCCGCAATCAATACACCCATGATGGCTGCGATTGCGAACAAGGTTGGGAGTAAGCCCCACAATGCGTTCCCCGAAAGGTTTGCTGCGGAAACAACTTCAGTTACTACTAAAGCTGCTACTGCTGCTACGATTGCGGCTACTAATCCACCAACTATTAACGTTGCTGATGCCATGTAGTTTAGTTAGTGTTTTTTGTGATATTTAATACCCTATGGGGGCGAGTAAGTGGAGGCAACAGGCTCTTTCACAGAACGAAAAGAACCTGTTGTACATTTTTGTTTTTTTGGTTCAGCCTAATTTTTTGTTATTAGTTAATTGTATTATTGTTTTTTTGTTTATAAAGCAATGTTGGTTCAAGAATCAAAACAGTCGGCTACTAGAACCATTAAACATTCCAAACAAACTTGCTATCAAACCTAAAACTAATATGAAAGGAATAAAAGTCATTATAGTATTTGTTGTAGAAGAGATTCCTCCTAAAGAGATCCCTCCTAAACTATTCAAATCGCTTCCGTCTGACATTAAACTAAAATCATCGATAACTGATGTAACTACACTTATTGCTATTACTCCTACAATTAACGCAACTAATAAACCTATGAAAGAAGCCCCCAGACTAGAAGAATCTTCTTCCTCTTCTTTTGTAATTTGAGTTCGAGCTAATAATGCCCCGCGTTCAAAACTTTCCGATACCAAATCCCCATAAGATTTTTCAGTAAACTTTTCACGAACCTTAACTTGATCCTCATAAAAACGCTTACGTTTAACATCGCTTTGATTTAATCTTTCCCAAGCACTATCACGAGCCACAATCAATTCCTCCAGTCAAATTTAAGTTGGTATGGTTCGGGGGAACACTCCGAAGAGCTATAGTATACCCCAAGGCACATCCATACCACAACCTTATCTTACCATGGTAAGTATTCATTTCTTTTTATCTTTTGTAGCCTGAGCACCAAGCATTGCCGAAACAACATCCATCAAAGGAGAATCACTAGGAATAACAAACTTAGTATTCTTAGACAAAGTCTTCTCTAACTTCTGCAACTTCTCATACTCAACAGCATTTCCAATGAAATACTTTTGAGCAGACTCGTTAACCAATTTGATTGCTTCAGCTTTTCCTTTAGCTTCAAGCTCTTGCTTTTCTTTAACTGCTTCCGCACTTAAAACAACAGCTCTCTTTTGCCCTTCAGCTTTTTTAATATCTGCCCTCTTAGTTCCATCAGCCTCGGTTTCTTTAGCAGTAGCAAAATCTACTGCAGAACGCTTTTCATTCTCAGCTTTCAAAACCTTATTCATGGTATCCTGAACATCAGCAGGTGGTTCGATTTCTTTTATCTCAGTTCTAACAACTTCAATACCCCAACCATTAGTTTGAACTTGAAGTTCTTTTTCAAGGTCTTTATTTAATTTACCTCTTTCACTATTAACTTTGTTGAAAGAGTACTTTCCAATAATATCTCTTAGAGTTGTTCTCATCAAAGCCACAATCTGTTCATAATAATTATCCACATTGTACTGACTTCTTTTGACATCATCTTCTGATGATTTTACTTTGAAGTAAACTTGTGCATCAATTGTACAATTCAAGTTATCCTTTGTTATTACTTCTTGTTTTTTTGCATCAACCATTTGTTCTGTTACATTAACAAAGTATGTTTGATCCGCCAGTGGAATTATGAAGTGTAATCCAGGGCCCAAAAATTTAGCGTATTTTCCGAACCTTTCTACGACTGCTCTTTCCGTTGGTCTAACAGTTCTTATTGCTGCTACAATTATTCCGATTAGTACTCCGATGAATACTATTAGGCCTACTAATTCTAAAACCATTTTAGATTGCCTCCTTTTGTAGTTTTATTCCTATTTCTTTTATTGTTATTCCCATTTGTTCTAATTCTTTTACATTCATTTTAATGCCTCCATTATTTTTTTTATTACTTCTTTAGTTGTTTTTACCGCATTGGGGTAAACTGTAATCGTTTTTGTTTTATTTGTTTTTCTGTCTTTAATTATTACTCTGCATAAAGCCATTGGTTTTGTTAACGTCAATTGTAATTCCTTCTGTAACCATAATACCTTTTCTTAATATAAACCTTTGTATTATGTTTGTGTTATAGGTTTTATGATTATATTCTTTTATATATTAAAAAAATACAAAGAAAGATTTAAATAGTACAACTACCTATGGTAGGTTGTTATGAAATCGGTTCACTTTACTTTGACGGATAAAGAACATAAAACACTGTGGAAACTAAAAGACAATTTGACGTGGAAACAATATATTTTGCAAAAGAGAGTGAATTAAATGATTCGTTATGCTTTCCAATTTAAACTGGAAATACCCCAAATAAATAAAGTGGCTCCTCTTGTGAATGCCCTTGTAGGGGGAGCCTTTAATGCTTTTTCTTTTCTCATCGAGAGAAAGAGCCACGCTACTTCTAGGGGAATTCAATTAAGTAATAGGTTTAGAGGTGGGGGAAAGTTTCACCTCGTAAATAATATAGTATTCTTTTTGGGGTCAATTTTTTTCTCTCGATCTTTATTGGCTCCTACCCCACAGGGGTTAATTCTCACAAAATAAACCATACCCTTATATATAGTTAGGTGGTTAGTTAGTATATGGAATTAAACTGTAAAAAATGTAAATATAGTTGGGATTACAACGGACAAAGCAAATACTATGCAACATGTCCAAGATGCAGAAACACAAACATAAAAGTAATAAAAAAAATAATACCCTCAAAGAATTCAAATGATCCAGAGTGGGCCACAAAAGACTTGTCTAATAGTATAGAAACCGACAAAGAGGTAGAAAAATGAACAAAGAAATAAGTAAGGGTCTAATCAAACGTTGGATTGGTGAAGCTTATAATTTTGGAGATATGATGGAAATCAATCCTGATTTGTCATCTCAGGGTCTCCATAAGCTAAATAAAAGAATTGAAAAGTATTTTTCAGAACCAACAAAAATTAGATTTAAAATTTCTAGAAGATATGTTTCATTTAACAAAAGAAGATCACTACATTCAAAAGAGGTGCAGAAATGAGTGATACTATTAAGGAGATAAGTTATTTTTGGAACAGGTTTTTTAGAGAAGGTAAAATGCCTTATCATTCAAAGAAGGAATATGAAACTAAAATGCAATCATTACAATCGGGAGAAAGTGACAAACAATGAAAGCTAAAAATATTGGATTTCTATTAAGTCTTATCATAGGGTTTATTCCAGCAGTTTTAATGGGAAATTATATGATTATTCAAATAAATTGGCTCATAATAGATGATTTTCAATTACTTATATCGGCTATATTTGTAGTTATATTTCCAGGAGTTCTTTGGATGTTATCATGGATTGGAATAGCAAAATTTGCTCTTTGGATATTAGAAAAAAGAACTGTTGAAATCGTAGAAAAGTGATGATGTTATGGATGCGGAAGAATATTTGAAAGCATGTAAATTAGATGTATTAGATAGTCAAGTCTATCCTAATGTGCCTTTAACCGATGCTCTTGAGGCTGTTCGGTTGGCTAGAAAAAAAGGTTTTGAATCTAAGTTTGAAGTTAAAGCATTATATGTTAAAGCTAAGAGGGAAACCACAAAAGAAATGAAGAAGTTTGCTGAGAATATTATAATTAAATGTCCAAACGAACATCATAGAGATGATTATTATTGGGGTTGGAATGATGCGGGTATTGAAATGCAAAAAGAATTAAAGCGTTTTTTGGAAGTGAAAAAATGATTTGTTTTGATTGTGATAAGGTAACTGATCAAGGAGAAACGATTGGTATTTATGGGAATAGAGATGAGTTTTTTTGTTCTGAGTGTGCAAAGAGGTTGTTTTGAAATGACTTGGGCGGGTAAACTAAAAGAGAACACAATTCCAGTAGCTTTTTGTGATAGCTGTAAAGACCCATTACCTGTTGAAGATGCTTGTTGTGATAATTTAAAAGGTTGGCATTATATTGAGCATATTTCTGTTAATGATTTTCGTTTGGCGGTACTCGAAAAAAACAAGGAAATAGAGAAAGAATATGATAAACAAGTTAAGCAATGGCTTACTGGAAAACTTTACAATACTAAAATCCATACTAGGTTACAGGCTCTTGCGTTTAGGGAGCTAGTCGAAGAAATGGAAAAGGTGACAAACAATGAGTGATGCGGAAGAATATTTGAAACAAAAAGCTAGTACTTCTACCGAAGTTTCTAACATGGCTTACTATGTTTGGGTTAGACATAAACATGCTCTTGAGGCTGTTCGATTAGCTCGGAAAGAAAGTTATTTATTAGGATTAAACGAAAAGCTTGAAAGTGGCACAATAGAAGATTTAACAAATATTGTTCATGGTAGATTGCCTATTAATTGGCGTGGGAATAAGGAAGTTGTAAAATTAGTTAGATCACAGAAACAGGAAACCACAAAAGAAATATTGGAAGAACTAGCTTTTCTTGTAGTGGTTAATGATCTAAATGCAAGAAATGATTTATTTAATAAAGCTAAAAAGCGTTTTTTGTCTAAGCTTCAAATCAATAATAAGGAAGTGAAGAAATGAAAATACAATTTGTTGCAAGAGTGTATAAACCATTGAATCATATTCGTTCAACATTACAATCGTATGATGAAAATTCAAAAGATTATCGAGGAAAACACATGGCTGGAAGAGGAAAGAATCGTACTACTATTAGGTTATACCAAATATTGAGTAAGTTTAAGGATGATGATTTAGTAAAAGTAACTTTTGAAGTTGATAAAAAATGATTTGGGCGAGTAAACTAAAGGAAGTGGAAAAATGAACAAAATCCATATTACAGATGATAAAACTTTAAATGAACGAATGAATCGAGTTTTTAATAAAATTTTTGATATTTGTATTGAAGAAAAATTTACGGCTAAAGACTTACTTTGGTTATCTTTTTTATTAGATCAAGAAGTTCAAGATTTATATTTAACTGAAAGGGAAGTAAAAGAATGAGTAAGTTATTTATTTTAGGGATTATTTTGATTTTAATTGTTATGGTGTTAGCAATTAGTGAACCTTCTAGACAAGTTTGGATTGAAAGTAAGGTTTATTGTGAAACTCATGGAGGAGTTTGGATTGAACCAACTCTTTTGATTTGGGCTTGTCATGATAGTTATATTGTAGATAGGAATGGGTGGATTTAGTATGACTTGGGCGAGTAAACTAATGGAAAAAGGAATGTATTATGCTGCTGTGAATGAATCTGAGTTAAAAGAAAAAGGGAAAATAGATGTTGTTCCTATTAAGTGTTTTCTTTTTGATGGTTTGGTTTTGGCGGTACTCGAAGAGTATAGATTTATTGTAGAGAAATCAAAACAAATAAAGAATCCCACTTCAAGAAAGAAGTTTTTAAGACAAAGATTGGCTCGTATGTCTCGAGAGCTAGTGCAAGCATGCAAGGAAGTGAATGAATGAGTAAAGAAAATGATAATTTTTTTTACAATATTACTGGTTTTATATGGATTATGTCAGGAAGTGCCTTGGCAATATATTGGTTCTTTATAGGATTAGGATTTTTATTTAATTTAGAACCAATGAATTATGAATCCATAATAAAAACGACAATTGGTTTATTAGGAATAGGAATTTCAGGAAAATGGTTTAATTGGTTAGCGAAAGGTGTAGATGAATGAATTGGGCGGGTAAACTAATGGAGAAGCAAGATTATTATACTAGGATTGGAGAAAAGCATGTTTATTTAGAGCTTGATGATTTGGTTTTGGCGGTACTCGAAAAAAACAAAGAGAATGAGAAAAAAGCTTTGAGTTTTGTTAAGCAAATGTTTGGGAAAATTATTGATGAGTATGATCAGATTCGTTTGCAAGGAGTGTATCTTCGTATGTTGAATGATGAGTCTTTCAAAGAGCTTGTGCAAGCTTGCAAGGAAGTGAAAAAATGAGTTCTACTAATGATAAACCAAGATGTGATAGATGTGAGATAGTATTTACTAAAGAAATGCAACTTGAATATAGTGATGAATTGTGTGAAACCTATTGTTCACCTGATTGTGCGACAGATAAATATTATGATCATATGCGCAGTTATCCAATTACATTTGAAGAAATGCTCAATAAGGTTGTGAAAAAATGACTTGGGCGGGTAAACTTGATTGGATACAAAACAAATTTAATAAAAGAGAAAGAGCATGGCATCCTACTGAAAGAGAATTATTAGAGAATTCCGATAATGGAGGAGATTAGATGGGATTTTTAGAAGTATTATTTGGGATTACTTTCAACAAAAAACAATTAGAATTTAATAAAGAACAATTAAAATTGAATAAATTGTTTCATAAAAGGATTGAAAGCTTAGAAAAAGAGCATTCCGATGATGGAGGGAAAACATGAAAGTTAAAGAAAAACTAATTTTTGATTATAAGAAAGGCAATCCGTTTATTTTGGATAAATGTAATTGGATATATGTTTCTTATAGAGGACGCTCGCTTGGATTAATTCATAAAGTAACTGATAAAAAAGGAAATTATCTTCAAACAGACCATATAAAAATTACTTCTAAACAACTTGAAAAATTACTCAAGAGGGATAAATGATGAAAAAAGAATGCGCATATCCGAATTGTGTAAATAAGATAGCAAAAAAATTAAGTTTTTATTGTAGTGTTCATCGTCATAAAGAACATTATAAAGAAAAAGAAATTGAAAAATTAGTTTCAAGTTTTGAACAAAAATCTCATGAACATCAAGATTTTTTATTTATTAGAAAAATAGTTTGGGAAAAGATCAAAAGAAAATTTATTAAAGGTAATATTGAATTGTCGCTTTTGAGCGGTTCTGACAAGGTGAAAAAATGACTTGGGCGGGTAAACTAATCAGAAAGATATTTTCTCCTTTGGATGCTTGGGAAGAAGTTCCTCATGAAGATCCACAGGATATGGCTAATACTAAAAGTTTGATTGATGTTCATGATTTGGTTTTGGCGGTACTCGAAAAAAACGAGAAGATTCAGGAACGTTATAAGGAAATCAAAAGTGAAATAGGTTTTATTGAAGCTGATATTTGGTTACAGGAAAACGAATCTCTTATGGCTCGTCAGCTTGTACAAGCATGTGAAAAGGTGAAACGACTATGACTTGGGCGTCTAAACTAATCAAAAAGATTATTAGTCCTCTTGATGCTTGGGAAAGTGTGCCTAATGAAGATCCAAGTGATTTGGCTAATACTGAATCTCTATTAAAGTTCGATGATCTTGTTTTGGCGGTACTCGAAAAAAACAAACAAATTCATAGCGAAGTAGATTTTGATAAACATGGAACTAAAGTAAAATCTAGACAAGCTCTTGCGTTTAGGGAGCTAGTCGAAGCAGTAAAGAAAGTAAAGAAAATGATTAGAGAATTAGATGAAGAGAAACTAAAGTTGTATGAGTCAATGGGAAAAATTCTTAATGGGGACTTTAAATATGATGTTTCAAACTATAAAGATACAGATTGGTGTTCACATATTCAAATAGAATCCACTAGATTCAATGAGACTTTTTTCATTGATAAGGATACAGGAAAGAATAGATATGATTCTGATGAATGAGATACAGTATAACAGCAATTATCAATGATTTGGTAAGGGGAGAATGTAGAGAAATGAACAGAAGAAGAGAAGTAAATTGCAGAGTTTGTCATAGCTTTTTACATAAAACAAAAGATCATCTGGAGGAAATTAGAGACCCATATTCAGGTAAATTATGTGAATGCCCAGCATGTGCAAAAGAACAAGATAAAACAATAGATTTGTTAACAGGAGAACAAGCGTTTAAAGAAATAGAGTACAAAGTAAAGGAATGGTTAAAATGGTGAACAAAAAAGAAGAGAGTTGGGTTTGTGATTGCGGAGCAGTTAATACGGGGGTAACTTGTGTTATTTGTGATGATGAAACAGAGGCCGAAGAATGACTGACTTGGCAAACAAAATAGTTGAACAAGAGTTTATTCAAAAAAAAGAGTACCCACTCATAGCAATATGGCTCTTGTTCATTACTACTTTCATAATTTTTTATTTAATTGGGACTTTGATTTAGAAAACAGAAACAATTATAAAGTATAAAAGATTAATAGATAAAGAAAAAACTTTTAGTGTAGTGATTTGACGTGACGGGAAATGCAAACAAGAATAGTTAGAAAAAAAGGAAACGAAACCCTTTATTATTCTAATCCAAAGATAATTGAAAAGACCCCAGAATTTATTGTTTTCATTGATACTTACACTGGTTTAAAGATCACTCTCCCCACAAGTGACTATCAATTGGAGGAAAGACAATGAAAGAATACTTTCTTCCTGTGACAAAAAAAGAGAGGCACAAATTTTTACATGATAAACTAGGGGATTGGGAATGAGTTCTATTGAAAAACCTAATCATGTTTACCTAGCAGAACAAATAATTGAAGAACTACCAATAAAAACATTACAAGATACAAACGAAATTTTTTATTGGAACAAAGAAACAGGAATATACGAACCCGCAGATACAAAGCTAAAGAAATTAATACAAACCAAAGTAGAATATAACACTACTACTAGATATGTTAACGAGGTAATGGATGCTATTAGAAGATTTACTTTTATTGAACGAGAAGCAATAGCAAGTAACATAAATGATGTTCCACTACAAAACGGTGTTTTCGATTTTGAAAACGAAACAATGAGAGATTACACCGAACAAGATTTCTTTTTAAAAAAACATGGTTTAAAACTTTTCTCGGAACCACCAACCGAAAAAATTAATGCTGGGAAAATAGAAGAATTTATTTCACAAGTAACAGGAACCCAAGAAGATGAAATACTGTTAAAAGAAATTATTGGTTATTGTTTTTACAGAAAAATGCCATTCCAAAATTTGTTCTTACTAGTTGGAAGTGGAGGAAATGGTAAAAGTGTTTACTTGAATATACTTAGAAAAATGTTAGGAGGAGAAAATGTTTCTAATGAAAGTTTACAAAATTTAGCAATGAATCGCTTTGCATCATCAAACCTTTATTTAAAAAACGCAAATGTTTTTGGGGACTTAAGTTCTAAATCATTATCAGATGCTGGGCAATTAAAGCTTTTAACTGGAGACGATGTTATAACTGCCGAACAAAAATTTAAACCTCCCTTCCAATTTAGGAGTTATGCAAAAATAATTGCTAGTTGTAATGAGGTTCCAGAATCCCCAGATCAAAGCGATGGTTGGTTTAGAAGGCCAATAATAATTAATTTTCCTAATTCTTTTGAGGGTAAAGAAGATAGGCAATTGTTTGAAAAGCTTTCTGATCCAGAGGAATTAAGTGATTTTTTTTATGTTTGTATTCGTGCTTTTAAAGATGCTTTAAATGATAATTATTTAGTTAAGAAACAGAGTATTAGTGAGAAGAAACAGAGTTATTTGGCTTATTCTAATTCGGCTTTTGCTTTTTGTCAACACAAGTTAGAGTATGATCCTGAATCTGAGTTAACTACTGAAGAAATTTATAGGGGTTACCAGGTTTATTGTAAAAATAATGTTTTGGTTTTGAAGGATGAAAGACAGTTCTTTCAGAAATTGTACAAGTTTTATAATCATAAAGTGTATAAGCGTAGAAAGAGTAGTATGTTGGTTGGTAAGGAAATTAGGGAATACTATATTATGGGAGCTTGTTGGAAATGATTTTGTCCAATACGTCCACTACGAAATCCACTTTATACTATTTTTCCTTAACAACTTAAAGTGGAAAACAGATAGGACGATTTGGACATTATATAATACTATGCCTAATATCGTATATGAATGGAATACTGCTATATTAACCAATAACAAACATTTATATACTAAAAAGGTGTTATAGAAGTATGGCAAGAAAAAGAAACCCAAAGAATACTCATACGATTATGAGGGTTAGTTGGGAGTTAATTGAAACTTTATCCGATATGGAAAAGTATAATGAGAGTCATGAGGATGTTGTTTGGCGTTTAATCAAAGAAAACTCGGAGGGGAAAGAGTAATGGTTGAAACTTTCTTAATAGATAATATGGGTTGGATTGCGTTGATTATATTTGTGTCACAAGTTATTTGGTTTTTTGTTAGCCTTAAACTAAATCTATCTTCATTTACGGTGGTAGTGCCTATGGTTATAATGTTGGTTCTTTTTGGTGGTATTGGCACGTATGAGCTTGGATTAATTGATGAAGATCAAAAGTCTTTTTGTTTAGATCAGGGTTATATTGGATTTAAAGGAAAGTATTGTGTGGATGAGGAAGATGGTTATTTGATTGAGCAAGAAGTGCGTAGGGTTAATGGTGAATGGTTATTTGTTCAAAATAATTCTAGGATGGATGAAAAATGACTTTGTCTGATATCGTAGCTGGAGGCTTTGTTATAATCTTTATAGTGTTTGGAGTTTTCATGCTTGTTACTATGTTTACTAATACTTCTAATGCTCGATCTAGTTATGAGTATGGTGTGGGAATTGGTGAAAGGTTTTGTGATGAGCGTAATGGGGAATTAGAGAAGGTTCCTGATTATATGTTTAGGACTATTCCAAATTATGAGCCTCGTTATATTGAGTGTAAAGAGGTTCATGATAGTAAAATTGAGTATAATAGGTATGAGCTTGTTAAAGGTAATTATTATGAGGTGTTACAATGAATTTTGCTGCGTTTGTGGATAGTAAGAGTGTACAGTTTGAGGATGAGCATTCAACAATTTGGTCTCCTGTGATTGTAAGAGACAAAAAATAGTTTAATACTTAACAATTGTTAAGAGGAGAATGGTAGAGTATGACTAATTTGAAGAAGTTCGTTGCAAACGAAAAGTTTTCAAGTGGTAGTGGATTACCAACTGGAGACACAGTAATTGATTTGGAGAAAACTCAGGTTGTTCCGGATGAGTATGAGGGAAAGCCTCGTTGGAAACTCACTTTTGAGGATGGAACAGAGTATTTTGTTCCTAAAACAGTAATGAAAGGAATTAAGGAAGCAGCCGAAAACGATTTTGGTTTTGCTAGAGTAACTAGAACGGGTACTGAATTGAATAATACTCAGTATACTGTTGTTGGTGTAAAGGAGGGTGGGGCTTAGTGCCTCTCGTTCCTGAGTTGGGTGGCATGAAACTGCATGCTCCTAGTGATAATAGTTTGTTGGTAGTAGGTATTCTTTTTGTTGTAGTATCTAGTTTGGTGATTAATATTTTGTTGTTGAATGATTCTTTTTTGGGTACTGGTATTGGAGAAGAGGACTTTGGTTCTATTAGGGTTAGTTCTGATGGCAATTTTACCGAGGAGCACTTGGTTTTGAGTGGTAACCAGGGAATTATTTTAACTGAGTTGCGTGCTTTGAATTTGTTTTCTCAGTGTATTATTGATGTGAATAGTATTCAGTCGGGGGAATTGCCTATTGATGATGCTGGTGGGTTTAGGCGTGTTAGTATTATTCCTTTGATTTGCCCAGAGTTACAGGGCACAGGATGATTGAAAATGAAAATGGATTTTGATTTAATAACTGAAAAAGGAGAACGAAAAGTTAGAATTATGAATAATGGAAAAGAAATTGGTCATATATTTATAAAAGATTCATATTCTGGTGAAAGCTCTATTCAGATTTGTGGTTTTAAACAAATAGAAGGTCCTTGGCCTTGTCATATTTTTGATGATACTAATGATTGTTGTTTAGTTTTTGAAGAGAAATGTGATCATCATTGGAAACCAGCGGGGGTAACTGAGAATAGGGCTGTTGTTATACGCTGTGATAGTTGTCAAGTTTTTAAGGTGGAGAAATGAAGCAAAGGTTTATTGGTGTGAACAAAGAAATGCTTGGTAAAATAATTATTCTTGCTGATGAAGGAGAAAAATTATCAATGCAACTAGAAAACAATAATCAGGACATGAGAATACTTTTACATGCCTTGGTTAATGAGAGTAGGATCGGTGGAAGACTCAACGATCCTCGGAAAAAATTGTTGGAGTGAGATTAAAAATGGAGTTAATTGAAAAGAATGAGAAAAAAGTTTTGGTTCTAAATTATGATGAGCGAGTTCCTAAAACCTATTTGGATGATTTTAAAAAATCTGGTGGCATAGGAGTAGTTCACTCTAGTACTGGTCACGAGAATCTTGTGCGGGGTTATTGTAAAAGACTTGGGTTAAAAGAAAAGTGGTTGGGGGGTTACTCTACTCGCTCAGTAATAGAGTTTGGGTTATACTTGACTTTCATGGCTACTAGGACCCAAAAGATTTTTAGCGAAACTCCTTTGGTTCACAAGTTTTGTTTTAAACGAGGAACAGAACTTAGTGATAAGAATGCGTTGGTTATTGGGGCCCTTGGGAGAATTGGTTCTGGTCTCGTGGATATTTTAGAGGCCCTTGAAATGAATGTAATGGTTTTTGATTCTAAAACGGGTTACTCTTTTAGTGGAGCGGATCACTTGAAGCAAAGTTTGGGGCGAGCTGATTTTGTTTACTTGTGTATTAGTGGTGAAGGCAACAAAGGTTTTTTTACCGAAGAATTGTTTAAGGCTTGTAAACAAAAACCCGTGTTAATTAATTTGGTTAGACGTAATTTGGTTCACAATAGTGTTTTGGTTTCTGCGATTAATAAGGGGCAAATTAAAAGTTATTATGCGGATGATAGGTTGCATAATCGTTTTGGTGATGCGACAAATGTTTTTTCTACGGGTCATGTTGCTTCTAATACTGTTGAGGCTCGTGAGCGGCAAGCGAGAGAAGTTGTTTTGCTTGTGAACGAAATTTTTGATTCCCAAAGTGTTTTATATTAGAAGCGACTCATGTATTGGTATCCAAAGTTTTTTTGGTTGGTGGTAGTTTTCTATTTATAGGAAAAGTATTTTGTTAATTGGTTTTCTGGTTCTGTTTTCCGCTTTTTCTTTTGCGTTCCTAGATTTTGGGGATGATATTTTTTTAATTGACCAGAGTACTACTGGGGGTGGTACTGGTGGTTCTTGTGATAATAATGCTAGTTGCACTATTCTTTATTCTACGATAGCCGATATTAATGGGAACATTCAGCATCATGCTGAGAATAATGATTATAATATTGTTGCTGCTGGTTGGAATTTTAACTCTATTTTAAAGATTGCGGGGGGTTTTGCTAATAATGGTATTACTTTTGAGAATGGTACTGGTTTTTTCCAGAACGTGATTATTGCTAATGATTTGAATGTTGTGAATATTAGCGATTTTAATGCTCAGGGGGATATTATTCCTGGTTTTGATAACCTGTTTAAATTGGGTTCAACTAGTTTTCGTTGGAGTGAATTAAATGCGTTTGATGGTAATTTTTCCAGGGATTTGATTGTCGATAGAAACACTTTTTTGGGCACGACTAGGATAACGGCTACTGAAAACATTCCTACTCTTGTTATTCAAGAAATGGCTGGTCAAACAGCGGATGTGTTTCAAATTTTGAATTCTAATGGTGATTTATTATTAGATGTTCTTGGAACCGGAGAACTGGACCTAAATGCAACTGCGACCGAAGCGGAAACTGTTGCATTAGACATTAGAGTTCATGCTAATGGTTTTCCTGATGCTGTTGGATTACAAATTAGTTATGTTACAGGAGTAATTGAAGCTAACCAAGAAGAACAAGCTATAATAGTTGTGATAGATGATACTGAGGCTGCTGTTGGTTCTGATGTTGTTGGAATAGAGATTGTTCCAACGGAAGGAGCCTCTAGGATCATTGGACTGAAAGTTGGGGTTCTTGTTAATCCGGTTGAACAACTTAGTGGTGTTTTTGAAAACATGACTAGGGCAGAGGTTGCTGGTGTTGATCGGTTAGCTGAATTTATTTCTACTGGGTCTAATGTAGAGGTCTTTTCACTTGATGATGATAATGTGCTAATCGGTTTTAGCACGAAGTTTGAAGAAATCGAATGGTTATTAACAACAGGTGCTTCTCAAGGAGGAGTTGCCCCGACTTTCGAGTATAGTATTTCATCTGACTTCAATTCGTTTTTTCCCAGCGATACAACAAGAGGATTACGAGAGAACGGGGTCATGATTTGGGATGATGAATTAATTCCGGCTTGGAGTGCTGCTCCTGATGGGAACTTTTTAATCAGGATTACAAGAACGAGAAACAATATTAATACTCCTCCCGTAGAAAGTAAAGTTCAAATTGCTGCGGCCACAGAATTTATTTGGGATTTGAACGGAAATGTTTTTGTAAGTACAGTTACAGCAACAGATGGAAACTTTACACAAGATGTTAATATTGGAAGAAACAGTACAGCACAAGGAATCATAACTGCAAACGTCTTTAGTGGAAGCGGAATAAGTTTAACGAGTATCCCTGCCGCAAGTATTTTACCAGGAACATTTGGAGGTTCAACAACTTATACTGTTCCAGAAAATTTAATTATTATTGGTGATGGGAACATTTCTGGAGGAGATTTAACTATAACAAAAGCTGTTGGTGGAATTGGTGGAAACACAATTCTTCAAAACACGGGTTCAGCTTCAACTAGCAATAGAAAAACAGCTGTTAGTTTTCAAGCAACAGAAGCAACGAGTGGCGATCAAGTTGATTTTGCTCAGGTGTTAGGACAAACTAATGTCTCGGTAGCTGAGAATTCCTATGAAGGTTTACTAACTTTAAGAGTTGCTGCTAATGGAGTTTTAGTAGATGGATTAAATGTTCAAGGACAAAGTGATGGAACTGTAAGAGTTGGAATTGGGACTGATAGTCCGTCGACAACTTTACACTCTGTTAGGGATGCTGATGCTTCAGGATTATTTGAAAGGACATCATCTTCTTCAACAAACGTTTCAAGAATTCCATTAAGAGTATTGTTCACTACTGACCAAGATATGGTTGATGGGTTTGGTGTAGGAATAGAATATCAGATACAAGATTCTGTTGGAACAAAAAATAATATAGGTAATATAGGGGCTGTGAGAGCAGGAGCGGATAATACTGGGGATCTTGTATTCAAACCAAGAACAGCTGGTACAGAGAATGAGAGAATGAGGATAGAAGCAGGAGGAAACGTTGGAATAGGAACAACAACTCCTCAACAACCATTAAATGTTATTGGCGATGCTAACATCACTTTAGATATTAATGTTGGGAGGAACCTAACTGCCGAGGGAATTATAACAGCTAATGTTTTCAGTGGTAGTGGAGCTAGTTTGACTTCGATTCCTGATGGGGCTTTGGTTGAGACCTATGCTTTGCTTGCTGGGAGATCAGGGGGACAAGAACTAATTGGGGGAACAAGTATAGGAGAGGAATTAACTTTAACTTCTAATTCTGGTATTGGAGCTAATTCTATTACTTTTGGAAATGATTCATTTAATTTAAATTCTAATGGAGCTGCTAATATGGAGTTACGGTTTTTCGAGGATGTTTCTCAAGGCACAAATTACGTTGGTTTTGTGGGGCCTACAACAATTGCAACAAGTTTTGCGTGGGAATTGCCTCCTGCTGATGGAAACCCTAACCAAGTTCTGGGTACTGATGGGTCAAATGTTTTGATTTGGAGGGACCTTGGTGACATAAATGGATCTACTTTCCCTGGAAGTATAACTGTCAACAACTCAAAGGGCAATAATGATTTCGTAGTACACGGGGATTTCTTAGATAACCTATTTTTTGTTGATGCTGATACTAATGGGGTTTGCATAAATTGTAATAATCCTATTTCAGAATTTGATGTTTTTGGAAATTATTCTCAAAGAGTAAAAACAAATGCTGCACTAGCAGTTAATATAAGGGATTCTGGTAATACAAACAGATTCCGTGTTGATTTAGATGGTGCTGATGCATCAATACTTCTTAGAGAAAGAGGCAATACTTATACTGTTGTAATAGATTCAAATGGTATTTCAACTCTTAACGGTGGTGGTGTCAGAATGGCTGAATTAGAAACTGCTGGTGCTGAAACAGCTAATGTTTGCATGGTTAGTTCAAACGGAGAACTCTTAGAGGAGACTGATGATGTTTGCACTGTATCAGCTAGGCGATTCAAAAAGAACATTGAGGAACTAGGTTATGGTTTACAAGAAGTACTAGCTTTAACTCCAAGGTTTTTTGAGTACAAAGAAGAATACAAACCTGGGCAAGGTAGAAAAATTGGTTTCATAGCAGAAGAAGTTGCTTTAGTAATACCAGAGGTAGTTAGTTACAATCCAGATGGTCAAACTGATAGCGTTGATTATAAAGTACTAACAGCAGTTATTGCTAATGCAATAAAAGAACAACAAGAACAAATAGATAAAATGGAAAAGAAAATATTTACATTAGAGGCTAGTTAAAAATGATTCATTGGTTATTAAACAAAGCGTTTGCTTTTAAGGAGGAATGGGTATGAACAAAAAGATTTTAGTAGGAATAATGCTGCTAATAATGCTAACCAACGCAATGGCAATACCTCAAACAGATCACAAAATAGAAAAAGACACAATAATAATTAGTATTGATACAGGTAACTCGGATTGTAAGACACTAACCATGGTAATTGTGTCTTCTTACAAACCGATAAGGTGGTGTACAATAATATGAACAAAAAAATTGTTTTACTAGTTACCTTACTAATTTTTTTAGTTGGAGTAGGGATTGCTGCGACTAGAGTAGAAGAAATAAACGATGCGAGTGGAGAAACACGGGAACAAATAGAATCGAAAACCAGGTTTTTAATAGAAGAAAGTCAAGATGCTAAAGACTATTATTATGACCGAGGAGAATTTCCCGCGGAAACTAAAACCGAAGTAAAGACTTTTGAAGGAACTAACACTGTTATAGTTACTACTTATTATTCTAACGGAAAAAAGGCTACGACCATTACTACTAAAGATAAAATAAACTTAAAATAAAAAATTGGAGGTAATAAAAAATTAGTCAAAAAGATTTACACAAAGCGATAGCTCTAGCGGGAATATTTACTTTTGTTTTCGCTTTCCTGGGAACTAGTTTTGCGGGGGGAGGAGACTATTCTTTTCACTTTGAGAAAGCCAAGAATGGTTGCCAAAATCTTTCCGAGGACTGCGATATTTATGCTCCTCTTTTCCACTGGTTAGCTAGCCCATTTACTTTCCACGAAAATGCTTTTTTTTACTTCATAGTTTTTTTAATTGGTTTCGTTACCCCAATGCTGCTTTATTTACAAACAAAAAATTGGTTGAGTGTTTGGTTTTATTATTCTACTACTAGTTACTTTTGGTTTTTTGTTGATGGTATTTTTGCACAAGCATTAGTTTCAATATTGTTTTTGTTAGTGTTTGTTCTAAAGGATTGGCGTTTGCAAGTATTGTTACTTCCACTGGCTATTCTTTCACACGGTCATGGTTTCCTTTTGATTACTATTGCAATCGTATTATCGAATCTTGGCCCTAGCGTTAAAAGTTTTTTTCCTTGTTCAGGAGTATTCGGTTTTAGTAAACCGCTTATTTTGGATCAACCGATTCCGGGTTTGGTTACTACGGGTATTCAATTTAATGTGGGTAATGCGTTGATTGTTCCTACTAAGATTTTTCCTTTTCCATTTGCTTTTTTTGCTTTGAGACAAGCTTGGAAGGATAAAGAGTTTCATGTTCTCGGATTAACAATTGTTACTTTGGTTGCTGGTTTGGTATTGTCTCACAGGATTTTTTATTTGTTACCCCTAATTCTTATTCCTAGTTTGGTTAAGTGGGTTAGCAAGTTAAATCAAACTAAAAGACACGTTGTTTTGTTTTCTACTATCTTGGTTTTTGGTTTCCAATTGTATTCTTGGTTAAACTCTAAATTAGTTTGCAGTATTTAACATTTCCACAAACGCATAGATTGACCACTAATAGTTCGATAATAAGTTTTAATTACTTCACAATCACGTTCATAAAATTCTTCCACAGATAATATTGCACTATTCTTTTGGTAATCAAATCCACTAGGTTGCCCAAGGTTAGAGGGTTCTCCTCCAAAGTATTTTACAAAGTAACCCATTTGCCAATCGTTTAACAATATTAAATGTTGTTCTTGAGTTAGTTCAACTAAGTCTTGCGAGCCTTGCATCATTTCATAAGTCGGAAAAGGTTTTACTAGTATTACTCCCGCCGCCATCATAGAAGTTATGATTGCAATGAAAACCACAAACTTGACAAACTTTTCAGTCATTACTTTTCCTTTTAATGTTTCTATTTTTTGAATTAGGTTTGGAAAAGAAAGAGCTAGTATTGGAATTGCAAACCAACCGAGTTTAACATTAAGAAGAGCAATGAATAATACTATTATTGTTGGGCCTTTTAATTCTTTTTTAATTGAAACCAAAACCAAGTTTAGACTTAGGAGAATAATGAATCCTATGATTGGAGCATTTTCTCCTACTTGATCAAAAAACATGAATGATAATAGGTTTTTAAAAATTAAGTCCGGAGTAACTATTCCGGTTAGCATGGTTAAGGCTCCAATTATGAAAATCGGAATGCTTATTGATGCTAAAGCAATTAAAAAAAAGAACGATCCTTGCCAAATTAATCCTGAGATTATTAAAAGTGCGATTGTGATGGTAATGTTTTTGTTGTATTCTTTTTTCAAATCTATTTTAAGTGTTTTAACAAAGAAATAGAGGGATAGTACTAGGGTAAAGTATGCGAAAGTATCATTCTCGAACTTGCTGAACATTAAAACCCATGCTGGTGTAAGAAATAATGCTATTGGAGCCATAAAAGCCCATTTTTTGTACAGTAACTCGCTAGTTTTCATCACAATAAATGTGGAAGCTAGCAATAAAAGAAAAGGAACGATTTTATACGCTAATTCTGAACATGGAATAAACTCGAAAAGAACTTGAGACAAAATAGGTTGATCAGAAATACTCCCATTTCCACAACTAGCAAAATAAAAGTAATAAGTATCAGGATTATTCAAAAAAGGAACAAACAAATAAGTAAGAAACGGAATAATTGCGAGAACCGTTAATAACAAAACCAAATCTTTTCTCTTAATTTAAAAAACCTCTTTTTAAAATATTTTTAAAACTAGATAAACTTATTTTGTTTCTTTAACTTACCAAGTTTACCACCAAGCTTCATATTAAACAATGAAGTATCCTGATGCCTTGAAAAATCGAGAACCAAATCATTCAAATCCTTATCAATAACTAAACCATTATTTTTAAAACCAAGTATCTCTTTAACCATTCTAGAACTTTTTTTATTAAAACTTATTTCTCTATCATTGTTGTTTGGCAATTTGAAGAATCGCAAGGCTAATCACTACTCCGGTAGCAAGTACCACTGCATAAAAGAATCCTACCCAAGGGTTCCCTAGTAAAGATAAAGCATAACTCAAAAACAACATTATTACGAGTGTTGCTGGGGAACCAACTCTAGATTGGCCAACCATAATAGCAAAGACAATTAACAAAACAACTAGTGCTAAAAATTCCCAGTTACCTAAGAATAAAACTCCTGCTGTGCTAAAAACATCTGCAATGGTTGTCATTAACTACCACTCCCAATAATCGGTAAACTCTGAACAATTTTAAGTATTATAGCAGTGAATCCGAGTACTTGTATAATGCTAATGGGAATAATAACAATAAACTGGAAGTCGGTTGGGACTCCAATAATATTCATGATGCCAATATAACTAGTGAAAACTAGGTTAGAAACTGCACTAAGAATAATATTAATAGTATTAGCTAATTGTTCTAAGTAAGGTATTTGTCGAGAACTGGCTGTGGTTGAAAGAGAAGCAGCAGCATTAACATCTAAATCGGTTGTACCAGTAACTCCACTAATCTCAAGACTAGTTATATCTCTTGGTAAAAAAGAAAAGGATTCTGGGCCATTAATCAAATTCTCCCCGGTATTGGCTCCCACTATTAAAAACAAACCATTAACCGTGAACATGAGTAACATCAAAACGTATAATGATTGTTCAAACTGAGAATTAGCCATTCACTAAAACCTCCGTTGCCTAATATAAACTGCGGTTCCACCAATAGCACTAATCCACCATAACCAAATAGGAACATAACCAATAGTAGTAAATACTCCAAGAACAATTAAACCTAAAGCAAAACTAGGAGCAGGATCAGTAGTAAAACCAGTAATAGCAGAATACGCAAAACCCATTACTCCAAGAGAAATAACCAAAGCCAAAATCAAAGCACCAAATACCCCAAGCTCATCGTTTCTAACATTAATAAGGCTTGTTATAAAAGAAAAATCTTTTTGAATCGAATACCTTTGAGTAAACTGAAAAGTTTCTCCACTGGTTGTAGTAACAGTAGTGGTTACAATAACCGGGTTTGTTGTCCCCAAATCATCTCCCACAAGAGTTTGCGAAATAAAATTAGTAGTAGTATTAGTATCACTAATCGTAGTAGAACCTTGAATAATAAAAGTGTTCACTTGTGAAATAACAGAATTTTGTATTGCAATAGTTTGATTTAAATCCACAGGAGAATTAACAACTAATACACCAGCACCAGGTTGAAAATTGACACTAGAACTAACTTGTAAAGTACTACCAACATTAGTATCAATAATATTTAACTTTATTTTTAGTTGAGTGTCCCCAGATTTAGCAGTGTAAATAGCAAACTCGGAGGTCGGTGAAAAACTAATTGAGGAACCATCCACCGTGAAAAACAATTGGTAAGGAGTACCAATCCTAAAACTCATTTCTCCTTCTCCACCATCATCAGTAGTAATAGTTTCTAATGTAACAGTACCAATCCTACTCGTTACGAGAGCACGTTTAATGGGAACCAAACTATTACTATTAGTCAAAATCACAGTCACACTCACAGCATCATCCACAGGTAATAAGAAAGGCTGAACCTCTAACAAAGCCTGGCCCCCCTTAGTACTTACACTATAAGTTCTTTGAAAAAAATCCGAATTAAAATCGACTATAATATCATAAAAACCAATAGTATCAGAGTAAATCAAAAAAGTAAAATTAGCGTTTACATCTGTAAGCGTTCTCTGTGCAAGGCCCCCAATTTGTAAATCGAATGGTTGTAACAATTGAGAAGTATTAATCTCATTTCTCGGAATCAAAACCGTTACCAAAGTACCATTATAATCTCGAACAACATTACTATCAGTATTATCCGTTATCCGCATAACATAATTAGCATCTTGTTGCCCAAAAAAACTCAGAGTAGCACTACCACTAGTTCTAGTTCTCTGACTCAAACCATTACTAATAGTTCCAACCCTACGCCACTCGACCATAGAATCAGTTATTAGAGTAGTTTGGTTAGGTTGAAAAATCTTGTACTCTCTACTAGCACCGTGAATAGTTTCAAGCATTAACAAATTAAAATCGTCAACACTACCACCATTCAAATCGAAAATGAATTGCCTAGAAGGATAATCACTATTAACATCCACCGTAATAGTAAATGCTCTTGCAGGGAGGCCAGTTAAAGGAATAGTAATTTGACCTGAACCATCTGTCGTGTAAGTACCACTATTAAAATCAATTATAGCTCCACTAATAGTATTAGTAGAGTTTTCATCAAAAACAGTTAAACTAAGACTAGGAATACTAATCGTGAAATTATTATCACTAGCATCAAAATTAGTTTTGCCAAGACCATCATCAACTTTTATTGAAATATAATGTGTGCCAGTATCATTATTAACATTCCAATCGTAAGTACAATTAGTCGAAACACTCAAATCAGTACTAGCACAGGTAAAAGCCCCACTTAAACTATTAATGTCATTCAAAACAACTGTGCCAGTTCCAACATCAGTATTAGCCCCGGTTAAATTCAAATCTAGTAAAAAAGAATTACTATCAGGAACAGTCACATTAAAATCTATTTGAAAAATAGTTTGAGCTACAAAATTTTCTCCTCCATTAGGATTATTCAAAGTTAAAGTTATTCCAGTTTCTTGTGCCCCAAAACTAACTAAATTATTGATCTCAGAATTATAAAGTAAAAGAACTTCATCCGCACTAAGTGTACTAGTAAAAATTTTTATTTCATCAATTGTTCCATCGGCCTCAGTAATAATTGTACTTCTTTCAATTGCACCAACAGTAGAATTATCAAATACTCCTCCATCATCACCAAACCAAAAACCATTATTAGAACCTTCCTCTACAACAAGAGTTTCGGCTACTCCATCCAAGTATAGTACATAAGTACTCCCATTACTAGTTACTACTACATGATGCCACTCATCTACCCCAATGTTCGTGTCACCATGAATAGTGTCCGCAGTACTAACAGTGTTTTGAATTTCGATTAAACTATCACTACTCAATTGAAAAGACAAGAAATCGCTTCCTCCTTCATCAGCAGCAGCAAAAATAGAACCGTTACTAGTATTCACATCGAAATTAATCCACGCACTAATACTTCCACTTGTACCCACAAACTTGTTACTAGTTTTTTGGTAATCATTATCGGCTGCTTGGTAATCAACAGCAGCATCTATTTGACCATCAACACCAAAAGTAGGTGTATTAACTGCGGTCATGTCAACAGCATTAGAAGTAGAATCAACTATGCCTCCACTAGCATCTGCTGAATGGTAAACAGCATTATAATCACTAGGATAAGCAGCTCCACCATCACTATTATCCGTGTTAGCACCTTGATAATACATGAACAAAATAGAATTAGTAGCACTAAAAAAGGTTTCTGGGTACTCAACCCAAATATTCGCATCATCAAGAGTAGCATCAAAACCCTCGACATCCCAATTCAAAGTAGTTACCTCGTCACTCTGAGTAAAATCCATTCCATTAGCATCAGTAAAACTATGGTTACTCCAAAAATCGGTGTTAGATGTTGGAACATTAATCCAAATTGTTTCATCGCTAGTAACGTCTCCACCCAAACCAATTCCGGAAGTATTTAACGTGATTTGTTGCCTAAACCCAAATCCACTTAAAAAAGGATCATTCCTAACAAGTTCTCTGTCAATAGAATCGTAAAGAATAATATCAATTTCTTCTCTCAATCCAATTTCAAGAGGATCAAATTCTAATTCTATTGTAATTATTCTAACCCCTGAATTCACATCAATCAAATTAGGATAAGTATAACTCGTTCTCCTACTAGAAATAATGGTTTGTCTTTCTTCTCCATTAATTTGAATAGATTTAATAGTTACTTCCTTAGTCCTAGTCTCTATCCCGATTTTGTATTGCCCGCTAGAAACCCTATCAGAAACAAAAACATCCATAAAAACTTGGCCTGCATTAGAACCATAAAAAATTTTATCAGTAGCCAAGAGAAAACGATTATCTACAATATCTTTATGAGTATAAGCTTCACGACCATCTACACTAATTTTAACAAAATCAGATTCAGTAGTACCACTAACAAGTGGAATACTAAATAAAACTAGGAATAATAGAAT
>SDBT01002216.1_pt1 | contig 34608 bp, 28 predicted proteins | sample 2277101 | NCBI WGS metagenome assembly SDBT01 (sample SAMN10404973, study PRJNA504765) | marine sediment metagenome | isolation source: marine sediment core GS10_PC15, 103 cmbsf | place: Arctic Ocean: Southern Knipovich Ridge | collected 2010
TTCGGAAGTCTTCAGTTGAGGGCTTTGAAGGCAAAAGCGACTTGAAATCGCCTCAAAAGCCGCTGGATAGGGTGCTCTTGAGACTTCCGAAGTCTTGTCCAACTCATTTGAAACACACCCTTTCGATTTTCGTCCCAGTGGCTAACTGCCAAAGTGACTACCAGCTACCCCGCCAAATTCAAAAAATGATATCCAGCCTGACAGAGGCTATCCAGTCACGAAACTTAGCGAGTGGGGAAGAAAGACGAAGGCATTCCCCGAATACCTGTCTGACGGATCTTGCTCTTGTATCCACGAATCTACTCTTCCGGTGATGTCAGTTGCAGAATAGTTACCCCACCACTCTGATGGACTACTTCTGTGTTTTTTGCTTGGCTCATTTGGTTAGCATCCAGCCCCGGGCTGGAGAAATCCCCTTTCTTCCCCACATACACGTAATCGACACCCAACGCTTGCAAATCCTCCAGGGCGTCGTTGTTCACCTCCAATTGTTCCACCGCTTGGGACATCTCGACCACGATGGAGCGATAGTCAGTTCCCCCTAGGCTAAGCAACATAACACCAGCGGTCATCTGACGACCGGTAAAGTACGGGATCCAATACCCAGCATCCGTGCCGTGGGGCGCTCTGGGGAGCCAAAAGTAGGTGTTCACGGCGAACAAAGCGTCCTTTGGCGTGTTCTCTCTGATCCACTTCATCGCTGCCATATCCTCCGGCGTGACAAAATACCTGTGTGGCTCGATGTCTGTAACACGGATATGGCTGCCGACGAACCCACCGATTAGGACGAGTGCTATCACCAACCGAGCACTTCGCTTGCGCCAGCGCCGCCCGCAAAGTGCTAATGTTTCCTCCACAGCAGCACCAACGACCAATCCAAGGGGCAAGTACAGCATAATCAAGACGGCCCCCAGATTAGTGAAGCTAAGAAGTGGCAGCCCCAGGAGGTAGGCGTTTCCCAGGGAATACAGTACCAGTGTCCACAAGAGAGAGGCGATCACTAACTTGCTGCGTCTCAGCAAGCCGACGGCGATGCTGAGACCGCCAAGAACCATCAGCCAGGTGGGGGCTACCAAATACGGCATACTGCTCCATGGAAATTCAAAATAGCGCTGTGTCGTCTCTGAGATCTCGCGCGCAGTAATGGACTGATTTGAGTTTGCCAGGCTCAAGCTGGTGGAAACGTAGACGCGCATGACTTCCCACAGGGCAGGTGTAATGACGAGCAAGGCCGCAACCCCTATGGCCATTGTCCTCCATACTGCGGGGGCAAACCGTTTCTCCTGGCGGGCTTTCCACAGCTCCCATACCACGATCATGAGCACGAGGGGCACATAGAATGCCGCTACGCGGAAATGCAGCAGGAACACCGCCCCGGTGAGCACCGAGGCACAGACTGTGTGCCACAGAATCTTGACCCTATGCTCTTGCCACGAGAGCTTCCAGGTAGCTATCGCTTCCCACGTCACCAGCCAGGCGATCAACAGTATCGTCTGGCTGGATAGCTGAGTGAAGCGCCCCCAGTTGACGTAGAACGCAGGCTGATGGGACAGCAACCCCACCACCGCTGCGCCGACTACCGCCCCCACGCGCCCCACCTTGAGGTCGAGCACCAGATAGACGCCCAGGCCGCACAGACCGTTCAACACCTGCGCGGTCCACAGCAACGCCGTGTGGGCCGGAACCCGGGCCAGCCCTTGCGCAGTGGCCGAAAGCGAATACAGTCCCATATGATACTGACCCAGCGGAATGGGGAAATAGGGTTCCAGACTGGTGGGCAATTTCCCCTGCACAGCCGTGAGTTGGGTTAGCAAGGCATGGTGCAGGGAGTCGGACCAGGCGGGGTAGGGCTGATCGCGGATGATCCAGAAACGGGTGAAAAGCGTCATGCCGAAGATCGCAATGGCGATCCACTCGAACCGGTCGAAGGCAAACTGTTCTTTCCAATGCCCGCGCATCCGCCAGCCAGTAACGGCAGCGCATGCCAGGAGCAGCGCGCCCATTTTGTAGGGACCCAGGGTCAAAAACGGGAGCGTCGCGCGCATGCCGTAGAAGAACACCGGGTAACAGGCGATGCTGATTCCCACAGCCACGATCCAGCGCTGTAACCCCTTCCATTGACGCCAGCTACCATTGAGGGTCAACAGAGCCCAGCCAGGCAATGTTAACATCGCTATCAGCACAATGATTAGTCGGAGTTCTGCAAATGTAAGCATTGTCTTGCCCAAAGTGTTCTCATGGGCCAGGCAGAGATCGAGCCCGCCTGAGGACGCTCAGAGGGCTCCGCAGAGGGCTCATATGCCGGGCCAGATCAGCAAAAGGGACGACCCTCTGGCGCTGGATGGCGCGCCGCTTCTGCCACACGGCGGGCAGAGCACGCAGCGCAGCCACTACGTCCGGGCTGAGGCCGGCCGAATCAATAACCTCAGGCCGATGGGTGTACAGCATCTTGGAGGCACACATCCCGACCTGGTCAGACGTAGGGGCTTCGGGTGGCCCATATGGCCGTGTTGTTGCCCGCAGCGAAGTCCAGGTTCTCGTCATGGCGGATGATGCGCACCTGCGGGAACCGCTGGGCCACGAGCTCAGCAGACCCGTCCGTGGAGCCGTTGTCCACCAGGACGACCTCGAAGTCCAGGCAGGTCTGCGCCATCACGGACGAGAGGCTGCCTCCCAGGTAGGGCCGGCCGTTCCAGTTGGGGATGATCACCGAGACTCTTGCGCTCATCGTGGTCACTTGATCTCCAGATGACCTATTACTACACGATGGCCATCCCAGTCCATAGGATACTGCTCGGATACGACTTTTAACGCCTCCCCTTCAGGTATGTACAGCCCGATACGGATGGCATAGGTCCCTCGGGGCACACCAGGCGGAACTGAAAACTCATAACTCTCCCTAATTATCTCCCCTTTTTGCCATTGAGAAGTAGAATATCGCCCATGAACTGGATGATGATCCTGCTGAGCTACAATTTGATTACCTTTGGGCTCGGTGATATGGACAAAAATCCTGTAATTTTGGCTCATCCTATCCAAGCATTTCCAGTAATAGGTGACATGGAATATTGTTCCCTGGCCTCCAGCTTCTACCTTGGACAGATCATAGCCCAGCAGTTCCACTTTATCAGCAAAATTCACCTTCATGGGGAATTGTGGCGCGATTTGAAAAGCCGGGGCAGGAACGCTGATCTCCTCCCCCTCTACTCGATAAACGAGCACTTCCCTGTCTTCCCAAAAGGGTCTACTCAAAGGGAATAGCATTTCCAGCCGGCGGCGAATTGTAGCGTAATCGCTTGCGGTAAGCAAATCCTTGTGCACCACAATGTACCTGAAGCCAAGATGGGCGAGAAAGTCCGTGTCCTGACCCTGGATGATATCTTGTGGCTGCTCGTAGTCCAAACGAAGGAGGTGTCGAAACAGAGTCATGTCGGGAAGAAGATATTGAGGGTCCCTGGATATATAACCTCCGAAAATCTTCTTGTTATGAATGGTTTGATAAAACATGTATCTAACACCGAGCCCGTGCTTACTAACATCGTTAGGGACGTCCAGAACTGCGTAATTATCGTGATCTCCGGCGATAGAGCGATAGAAGGAGGGAACTGCATAGGGCTGAGCCATTGGGAAAGGTATCGGCAAATACTCGAAGCCGACGAGAAAAATGGCCAGTGAGGCCCAGATAACCGACCAAGTCAATCTGCCCCCAAGCCGTTTATGTTCCGTCTTCCCAAATAGCCAGGCAAGTCCGAAGCCCACCAGCACCGCCAAGCTCAGCATTACCATGACATTCATCCGAGAGACGGCTCTGGCGATCTTTACAAAGGGCACAAAGCTGTAGAAAAATGCATAGGGCAGAACGATGGGCACCTGATAGTCAGTGAATCTGGTTTGTCCATTGATGTGTAAAATGGGCCCCAATGCCATGATGAAAAAGAAGGCAAGCGAACACAGCCAGAACCGGCTCTTCGGCCATTTCTTCCAGGCTCCTAACAACCCTATGACAAGGGCGGTGTAGCCCATGAAGACCGTGTTCTCGACGGGGCCTTCCGCGAATTTGTCACGCCACCCTGGCACCTGCTTGCCCCAAATAGGGTGGGATTGTGCAGGTACAAAGAAAGACAACAAATCCGCAGAGAAAGCGATGGAACTTTCCAGGGACGGGATCATGTAGCGCTCGCTTCGTGCTTCGCTGAGCATCGGTACGAGGATAGGAGCATCCAGGACGACGAAGATGATGCCCGTAAGCGCCAGTCTAAGGGTGATGTCTCTGGCTGCCTCCTTGTTCTTTGAAGTCCAAAGATAGTACACCGCTGCAAGGAGGGTGAAGAGAAGCAAATACATCACATAATACCAATCGCACAAAGATGTCAAAAACAGGAAAAAGGCAGCACAGAGGGCATTTCTGGAGCTTCTTTCCTCGACGGTTCGGAGCAGAAATAACACGTAAAAAGGCAACCATTCCAGGGCAATGAGCTGCATGTGGCCGAGGGTATGAGCAAGGTGATAGGGGCTGAAGGTGAACACCATGCCAGAGATGAAAGCCGCTGTCCTGTTTCTGACAAGATAGTGGGTGAGCAGATAGGCACCATAGCCTCCGAAGACGAAAGAGAAAATCACGATCGCGTTGTAAGAGAAGACAAGCCCGAATACGTCTTGCAAGGGGATAGAGAGCAGTCCGTTGAAGATGTTCAAGGTGTGAAAATATAGGCTTGTGCCCTGTGGATAGTAGACATAGTCGGTATGAAAGGGGTTCATATGGAGATCGAGCAAAGCCTTCTTCGTCCACCACAGGTTCCAGACATTCTGCCAACCATCTCCGCCCACCCCAATCAATCTGGTCCCCATGTGAAGAACCATTGGGTAAGTGAAGAGAAGGGTCAAAAGGGTGTAGCCGATCAAAACGCAGAGGTGAGGATAAAGGCTGGCGGGGGTTGACCGCCAGGATCTCAAAGTGGCTCTCGCTTTCTCGACCAGCATTTCTCTACCCCCGAGCATGTTGGCTGGCTATCCTCTATTTGATGGCCATAGAAGACACAGCAATCCCCAAAACCCGGTCGTCCCTGGCGCCAAAATCCCTCCTGGGATTAAATGTTCTGTCCAACAGCAGCGTTACCTTGATCACAGCGGAATCGCCATCAATCCCGTGCTGAATCGTTTCCCACTGATGGGCCTGGCCGGAGAAATCGAGGAGATAGGCATCATTGACGAGGAGCTTTCCCGCCACGTCAATGGGTGAGACGTAGCGGATGGTGAGCTCACCAGGCCCCGGCCACGGTTTCCCCAGGAAAGCGATTCCATAGTTATTGGTCCAGCGGACGGGGGTGTCATCCCACATCTCAGGCCCATACCAGCCCAGCCCCAACTGATCTTCATCTGACCTCCCCGGCTCGATCCGCGAACTAAGCCTGGCAGGATCCAGCGTGGATGCGTACAACGGTGAGTAAGGCGGGCTGGGGACGTTGACCCTGGGGTAGCCGCTGTCAGGGCTGATCAGGTTGAGGAAGACGCGATCCGATTCCCTCCGCACCCGGTTGACACGAGAGCGCCAGACCAGCGTGTCTGGCAGCATGACCAGGTTCCAGAGCAGGGCCTTGAACCTCAACCCTGCCGCGCTACACCGCCCCAGCCTCAGGTGATTGGTGATGCAGGCCAGGTCGAAGACGAGGCTACGAGGGAGGGCACGCAGAAGGGTGGGCAGGGAACAGTTTTTCAGCAGAGTCCTCATCCTGTTCTTATTGTCCATATACTCGTTGAGGTACTCACTCCGCCCAGAGGCCCGCATGTGGTGATAGACGATGGCATCAGGCGTGTACAGTACCTCGTATCCGGCAAGCCGGGAGCGAATCCCGAAATCAAGATCTTCGTAGTACATGAAATACCTGTTATCGAAAAGCCCGATCTTGTCAATGACCGCTTTCCTCACGAACATCGCGCCCCCGCAGGCGCTGATGACGCTGGCCTCAGTAAGCGAAGCGTCTGCCTCGTCGTACTGACCACGGTCGTATTCCAGAAAGCCCCGATCACAGCTATAGAAGATACGGTTGGATTGCAGGCCAGCGCTGTTGATGACCCCGCGCTCTTGCAGGAAGAGCATCTTTGGAGCCAGCACACCGATGTGGGAGTCTCGCTCCATGCAGGCGGCCAGGGTGGAAATGGTATCCGTAGGGGTAACGGTATCGGGGTTCAGGAGAAACACGAATTCGCCCTTGGCCAGTCGCACGGCCCGGTTGTTCCCCTCGCAGAAGCCAACGTTGATAGGATACTCCATGAGCTTCACCGACGGGAACTCCCTCCAGATCAGATCGGGGCTGCCATCGGTGGAAGCGCTATCTACGGCGATGACCTCGACGTGAGGATAGTCCGCACGGAGGATGGAAGAGATACAATCTCTGAGGTCCTGAATGTTATTGTGGACGACAATGATCACGCTAACCAGAGGTTGGCCCATACAGCCGCCTTGCTTCCTTCGCGCCTCGCTCCTGCACCAATGCCTGATAGATGCGCTCCACCTTGGAGACGATCCGATCCCAGGTGTACTGCCTCAGAACCTTCTCCCTCCCGTTATGGCCCAGCTTCCTACGCAGGCCCTCATCAGCCAGCAAGCGCATGATGGCCTTGGAAAGCTGCTCCGCATCGCCGTAAGGGACGAGGAGACCATCTTGCCCTTCGCTGACCACCAAGGCCACCGGGCCAGTCCGGCAGCCGATTACTGGTTTGCTGCAGATCCATGCCTCCAGAAAGACGATGCCGAAGGATTCGATCTTCGAGGGCAGGACGAAGATGTCACAGTCTCGATAGAAGGATGGTTTGTCAGACTCTTTGAAATCGTCAATGTTGATGACATTTCGCCCCAGTCCCTCAGGAAGCTGTGCGATTCGTGGTTCGATCACCCTTCCGAAGAACTCAGTGCTGCTGCCAGCGATCACGAGTTTGACCTCTGGATCAGACTGCCACACGCTCTGCATCGCGCTCAACAACGCCCTAAGACCCTTGCCCGCGGTTTTCCTCCCGACGAAGAGGATAACCTTCTCGTGATCATCAATGCCATACTTGCGTCGGAAATCACCTGGGACAATGCCGATGTCTCCACCATCAAAATCCGCGGGGCTTACCCCCTCGCCAGCCACGTGGATCTTTCCTCCGGGCACGCCCATTGAGATCAGGTATTCTTTCTCGTAACCAGTGTTGGCGATAACTGCCTGAGACGACCGTAGCAACCGATAATGACGTGGATTCTCGAACGCGAAGGCATCCAGAGGATGGGAACAGGGGATAACCACCAGAGGAACACCCTTCTTCCTGGCTGCACTAGAGGCCCGATAGATGTGCAAGAAGGGAAAGGGAATAGCAACAACGAGATCTGCCTCTGTCTCGCTGATCTGTCGGTGCAGACCTCTCATATAAGGCCCGTTCCAGAGAATTCGGATGAGATCGTTACCAGGAAGACTCCCCCGCCAGAAAGCGATCATGATCCCTCCCAGGAGCATCTGGATGGGGAGGGGGAGCTGCAGGATAGGCAACCTCTTCACTAGAACGCCGTTAATGATCTCGCTCCCGGATGGCAGCGTCTTGATCCTCGAATTGACGTAGGCTTCGGCGGAAGGGGCATTAGAGGTGATAACTGTCACCCGGTGGCCTCGCCGGGCCAGGCCCTCTGAGATATGCTTCATCATCAATTCCGCCCCGCCGACCACGGGGTGATAATTGTGCGTGACGTGGAGGATGTTCATCCCTTTCGCGCCATTTCGCGTAAGATTCTCCGCCGCTGTTCCCTCCGAGACCATCATCGCCCCTTCGACTGTAAGCGAAGCGACCTCAGGACACCGCCCCGCCGGGCCTCAATCAACCCTCGGAAGATCGCCTCCAGCTCCTGGGCGTTCTCCTCGATGCTTTTGACCGGCCTGATGTTGCCCCGCAACCGTTCCAGAAGGCTGCGATCTTCGATGAAAAGGCGCATCTTGCTCAGCAGCTCCTTGGCATCGCCGGGGGCGAAAAGAAAGCCGTTCACGCCATCCTGCACCAGTTCTGGTATCCCCCCGATGCGAGAGGCAATCACCGGTGTCTTTGCCAGCCAGGCTTCGTGGATGGTTACGGGAGAGTTCTCAGGCCAGATGGAGGGCACTATCAGGACATCAATCCCTGACAGAATTCGTCCCACTTCAGCATTGTCGAACACGCCTGGGAACTGGATACGAGGATTACGCGCCATCCTCTGCATGTGAGCATAATAATCAGGTGCGATGAGGGGGTCTCCGAAGATTTTCAATTCTACGGAGGGATCATCAATGTGATTGAAAGCCTCAATAAGTACATGTACCCCTTTATGCTTTTGCACGGTGCCGATGTAACCGAAACGGAGTTCTTCTGCCGGGTCCCTTTCATAGCACGAGAGGGGACGTGTACCATTGTCTGAGACTAGAATGTTGTTTCCGGTGAATCCATGGGCGACAAATTCTTCCTTAAGAAAGGCTGAAGGAGTGATGATCAGATCTGCCTGCTCCAAGCATTTCTTCATATAGGCTGTCCTGAACATGAACAGGGGGGTGAGTAACGGGCTTAGCAGCACGAACAGGGGGATGAGCAGCGGGCCTAGCAAGGTGCGTAGCCTATGAGGCAGACCCGGCTCCGCACATCCTGCGCACTTCAGCCCGTGGAATGGCCCAGAGCAAACCTTCAGACCAGGGCGCAGCAATTGAGTATTGTAGCAGATAAACCAATGGTCATGTAAGGTAACAACGACGGGGATCCCCCTCTTCTTGGCCAGGGGGATCAGAGAGGCCGAGAGCTTGAAAAGGTGCTGGAAGTGCACGATGTCAGGCTTGACCTGGTCGAGGAATCTATTGAAACTCTGCTCGATAGCGCTATTCTTGAATCGGATCAGAGTCTGGTTGACAGGGTTTGCCTTTACCCCCCTCAAGTTAAAGTAGACTCGTCTAACCGGCAAGCCGTCATACACTTCGTCCGTCTCGTGGAACGCTCTATCCAAGAAGCCGTCCTCCCGGCAATAGGTGTGCACCTCGTGCCGCTTGCTTAACTCCCGGGCTAGGCTATATGTGTAGATCTCCGTCCCCGCCAGGTGCCGAGGTAGAAACCAGTGAACCACTTGGATAGTCCTCATCGTGCTTCTCACCCTTCCGATCGGGTTAGCAAATTGTAGACTTTGAAAAAGATGGTCCGTTGGTAGCGCGAAAGCTCGTCCTCCCTGACCCGAAGATGCGCCTCCAGGTTGCGGGCATGCCGCTCCAGATCAGCGATGAGCTGACCCTCGCGGGTTCTCAATACCCGTTCCAGGGCTGCAATGTGATCGTATAGCTCGCCCTTGCCCAGGGCCACCTTGTCGGGAGCCCGATAGGGATGGCGGCAAAACCGGATCAGGGGCTCTGCCACCTGGTCCCAGGTGAGCTGTTTGGCCGCTTCCACAAAGCCAGGTTGGTAGACCCGACGGAGATGTGGCTCCTCAAGTAGCTCCAACAACACCTGGGTCAATTGATCCACGTCCTGGGGGTCCACCAGTGAACCAAGTCCGTAGCCCTCAATGATCTCGGCCATGGAATCGCCTCGGGTGGCTATGATGGGCAATCCAGCCCAGATGTAGTCCAGAATGCGGGTCCTGAAAGCGAAACGAGTCTCTACAGTGTCCAAATGCAAGGATATGCCGATATCCGCTTCCAACAAATAATTGGGCCATTCCTCGTAGGGCACCCAATCACCGAAGAAGATGTATCTCTCTGCTAAGCCCAATTCTTGACTCAAGCGGAGGGCCCGCTGGCGTATCTCCATGTCCGGCACCCGCTCTTTGTAAGGGTGGCGGCTCCCCGGGAAAACGAGCTTGACGTCCTGGCGCTTCTCCACGATGCGAGCCATGGCCTGGATTAGAGTCAGAGGGTCCAACCACTGCCAGAGCCCTCCGCCCCAGAGGAGCACCTTGTCATCCTTAGCGATGTCACCCCAGACACCTTTCAGTACCTGCTTCTCGTGGTGAGGTGGCTCCGGGGGCAGGCCGAAGGGCACCACATCAATCAGGCGGCGCATGGTCTTATCCTTCAAGTGCGCATAAGGATTGATCCGACCGCAAGCGGCCAGGAACCCGAGCCAAAGGTCGCGCTGTCTATCATTCGCACAAATGAAGAAATCGCCCGCCACGAACTGCGTGCTCAACACCCCCAGGGTGTGCTCATGCGCCTCAAGGCGGTCGGGGGACTGCAGGGAAGAATTTAGCTCCAGGGCTTCGAAGAGGTAAGGAGTATATGCGTCAATAACCAGAGGTTTCTCGATGGTCACGAGAAAGGGGAAGTCCCGGATCAGGTATCCTCCGGCAACGACCACCTCTGCAGCTTCAATAGCCTGCTCAATAATCTGGGGCTGGTCAGGTTTGTAAGGGAGGATATGGAACCTGGAGCTGACCAAGTCCGTACTCTGCGGCACAGCCAGCGTCACGTCGAACTCATGGCTCAGGACACGAGCAAACTGCCAGCAGCGAATGCCCGGACCAGCCATCCGGGCACCAACGACGTCATGGCTGATGATGAGGACTCTATTCATAGTTACCCCCTTTTCCTAACAGTGACGGCACGGCATCAATCGGCCGTAATCTCAGGCCGCCAATCCCATCGCGACGGTATGTAAAAGATTCCATACCGCTCCTTTACCGCGCCCCGCTGGACGATGAAGGTATGCATACGGTGCTGATGGTCGTAAGCGTGAAGGCCATCCTGATCATAGACCGCGGCCGAGAGTTCGTAGGTGCCTTCCAATAGGGGCAACACGTCCACGATGTAGTCAATCTCTCCTGGACCCTCTACTGACTCTATGGTATAGTCGGAGAACTTGGTGTTAGGGCCGTTGACCTGAACACCGTCGCTGCCGTAGATAGCCAAGCCGAAGACGGGCTGCTTGACTTCGGTGTGAGCATGATACCTCAACCTGACCACCATCCTCTCCCCCGTCTTGAAAGCGCGGCGCTCCCTCCCCTGACCGTCGAGGAACCTCACGTCGGTGATCTCCACCTCCCCACTCCCCCAGCGATTCTCGTCATGCTCTATCCGCCGCTCCCGGCTTAAGCGCGCTTCCGTGACAGTGGCTACGTTATTCAGATAGCTATCAATGACTCTGTCGGTCGTCCCTCTCTCCTGGATCACCCCGTTCTCCAGCCAAATGGCCGAAGGGCACAAGTTCCGCACCGCTTCCAGGTCGTGGGAGACGAAGAGGATGGTAACGCCCTGGCTCTTGAGCTCACCGATCTTGATCAGGCATTTCCTTTGAAATGCCTGATCGCCCACAGCCAATATCTCGTCAATCAACAAGACGTCGGGATCAACGTGGATGGCCACCGCGAAACCCAGGCGCATGTGCATGCCAGAGGAGTAGTGCTTGATGGGCACGTCAATGAACTTCTCCAACTCCGAGAACTCGACGATCTGGTCGAACTTGGCCTTCATCTCGTTTCTGCTAAAACCCAGGAGGGAGCCGTTGAGATAGACGTTCTCTCGGCCTGTGAGGTCAGGGTGAAAGCCAGCTCCCAGCTCGATCAAAGCCGATACCCGGCCCTGGACGACGACTTGGCCAGAAGTTGGCTCCAGGATACGAGTGATGAGCTTGAGGGTGGTGCTCTTCCCTGAGCCGTTAGGCCCGATGATGCCCAGGGTCTTGCCGCGCTCCACGGCGAAACTGACATCCTTCAAGGCCCACAGTTCCTCCCGCGAGTTGCCCCGATCCCGCAGGAAAGCCAGCGCCGCCTCTTGGAAGGAGCGCGACCTTTCGTGGCGCAGGGTGAATCTTTTGGAAACGTTATCGAACCGTACAGTTGCAGTCAATCTCCAATCTCCAACCTCAAATATCTGCCTCGTGGCGATCAGGAAGATAGTTTACCACAATCATCCCTATCGCGCAACTATGCTACACGCCAACCTGTCCTGAGCCCAGTCGAAGGGTTTGTTCCAACGCCTGATCCAAATCCGCGATGATGTCCTCGACGTCCTCAATGCCTACCGAGAGGCGCACCAAACCCTCGCCGATGCCGATGGCGGCGCGCTCCTCCGGCGATAGAGCGCGGTGGGAGGAGTGAGCCGGGTAGAGGGTCAGGCTATAGACGTCGCCCAGGGTGGTGGCCGGCAAGACGAGCTCCAGAGCTTCCATGAAGCGGAAAACCTGGGCCTGGTCGGCGCCAGCCATCTCAAAAGAGACCATCCCGCCGTAACAACCATTTCGGAAGAGGCGAGTCGCCACAGAGTGTTGGGGATGGCCTGGCAGGCCGGGGTAGTTCACCTTAGCGATCCTGGGATGTTCGGCCAGCCAGGCGGCCACCGCGGCAGCGTTGCGGCAGTGCTGAGCCATGCGCAGGGGCAGCGTCTTGAGGCCCCGCATGGTCAGCCAGGCCTGGTTGGGGCCCAGATTGCCGCCGGTGATCTTGATGAGCTCCCACAGGCGCTTTCGCCTCTCGGCGGAGGCCGTTTCCACTTCCGAGGTGACCACTATCCCGCCCAGTACGTCGCCGTGACCGCCCAGGTACTTGGTCGAGCTGTGGACAACGTAGTCGGCGCCGAGGGTCAGCGGCCGGACGAGATAGGGGGTGGCAAAGGTGCTGTCCACGATCATCGCGGCCCCGTGGGCGTGGGCCAGATCGGCCACGGCTGGCACATCGGCCACCTTGAGCAAGGGATTGGAGATGATCTCGCAGAAAACGGCCCTGGGTTTTTCCTCGGCGATGGCCCGCTCCACCGACGCCAGGTCAGCGATGTCCACGAAGCGCACCCGCACGCCCAACGAGGTGAAGAGGTTGGCTAATAGGGCATAGCTGGCTCCGTAGACATCGTGAGCGGACACCACAGCCTGGCCCGCCTCCAGGCCCGTGGCCAGCAAAGCAGCGTGGATGGCCGCCATACCTGAGGCGAAGGACAGAGCCGCTGCGCTTACTTCAGCCGCTGCGCTTACTTCAGCCGCCTCACCGCCCTCCAGGGTTGCCACCGCCTGCTCCAGGGCCGCGTTCGTGGGAGTGCCGTAGCGGGGATAGACGTAACCCTCGCGCTCGGCAGCGAAGACTGCGTCGAGTTGATCCATGCTCTCGTACAGGTAGCCGACCGAATTATAGATCGGGGTCACTACCGGCGTGAAATCGGGCCGTGGGCCACGCTCCCCGGCGTGCACGGCTTGGGTATAGATGCTCAGCTTGTTTGTTGACATGGTTTAGTTCTCCTTTTCGTTCATTTCTAATCAAGTGGGTATTCAGGTAGCTGTGGGGTGGTTTTTGTTGCTACACTACAGGACTTCGGCGAGCTCAGTCGAGCCGTTGAAAGCTATAGTTTGTGCCAGTTCGTATCGCCGAACAAGCTGTCTACTGCCCAAACTACATCATTCATGATGTAGTGTAGCTTACCAGACCACCGTCCCATTACCCGGTTATTTTCTCAAAGCGATGCGGCGCACAATGTTAGTGCTATTAGGCGTGGGAGCACTTGTCCTGGACCCTGTGCCTGTCGGTCCAGGACAGGTGCGGCCAAGTACAGGGCCCGCTCTGCTCAGAATTTGGATCTACTGAACTTCCCCCCGCACTCCTCCTTCAACCAAACCCACCAATTTCGTCGAGGTAATGGTATTGGCTAAATCACGCTCGCTTCTGGCCGTGACTCGAATATAGTTGTCCGTCAGGCCTGACCAGATGCGCTTGTCATCCTGGTCTGGTTTCTCCCAAAGCACTTCCATCCTTCGCCCCAAGAATCTACGACTGAAGCGCTGGCTGCTCTCCCGCGCCAACTTCAGCATGGCCTCGCTGCGCCTTTTCTTCTCCGCAAAGGGCACTTGATGGGGCATCTCGGCGGCGGCGGTGCCTGGCCGAGCCGAGTACTTGAAGACGTGGATGCGGGCGAACTCCATCTCCTCTACAAAGCTCAAGCTCGTGGCAAATTCCTCCGCCGTCTCGCCGGGAAAACCCACGATGACGTCGGTGGTGACGGCCAGGGCGGAAGACCTCGCTTCGGGGATTGATTGACGCGCCATTGCTACCAAATCAGCATACTGGGATGCGGTGTAGCGGCGCCTCATACGTCGCAGGGTGGCGTCGCAACCGCTCTGCAGAGGCAGGTGCAGATGGCGGCAGAGGCGCGGGTTTTCCCACAGGCGCAGAAGAGAGGGCTCCAGATCCCAGGGTTCGATGGACGAGAGGCGCAGGCGAGGGGCGGAAAGCCTCGCAACTGCGGTCTCGGCCAGGATGTCCTCGACCAACTGACCCAGGCCAGTGCCCAGATCTCTCCCATATCCCCCGACATGGACACCAGTCAAGACCACTTCTTTGCACCCGGCAGCTACCAGGGCTTCGATCTCTGCCAGAATCTCCTGACGAGGCCGGCTCCGTTCCTTGCCGCGCGCCAGAGAGACGATGCAGTAGGCGCAGCGGTTGTTGCAGCCGTCTTGGATATTGACGAAGGCGCGGGTGTGACCCATTTGAAGTTTAAAGTTTGAGGTTTGAGGTTTCAGGTTTAAAGCTAGAGCTCTCGAGCCGCTGCCCTCCCACCCCAGGCCCTCAGCCAGTTCCACCAGGTGCTCTTTGTCCTCGTTGTCCACGATCAAATCCACTCCATCAATCGCCCTTATCTCTTGGGGGGACATCTCGGCATAGCAGCCGGTCACGATGAGGCGGGCCGTCGGATTGGCGCGGCGCAGGCGGCGGATGAGCTGCCGCGATTTGCGATCCGCCACGTGGGTCACGGTACAGGTGTTGACCACGCACAGGTCGGCGTCCCCGCTCGCTTGAACCAACCGGTGGCCAGCCTGGATGAAACCATGCGCCAAAGCCTCGATCTCGCTCTGATTCAGCTTGCAGCCTAAACTGTCCAGATACACCCTCACTGGAAACCTCCTGAGCCCTCCCGATGACCTTGAATCTATCTCTAAGTATACACCAAAAGGGAAAGATTGGACAAATTGGTCCCGACGATCCTTGCTCTGGCCTAACATGAAATTTGGTGAAGACTTGTCACAAGCCCGTAAAAACAATCTGCCGCAGGTAATGGCCGCTTTGCGCAATTGTGTCATTAATCTGCTTCGACTCCACAACTTTCCTTCTATTATTCCTGACGGTTTTGACTTCTTCGCGCATATCCCTTCGATGTTCTTGCAGCGATTGGTTGCTGAAATTGCTGCTTTGGGAAAGCCCTGATTTGATAATTTTTGACAAATGATACTTGACAAAGTGATAGAGTTGTGGTATAATATATGCGGATTGTCGACAGCCGACAATCGACGATTTCTCAGAAAGAGGATAGATGTCTTCAGAGGTATCTCAGCTACAACCCCTTGATGTGCTGAATTTGCGCGATCAGATTACACAGCGAATACGTGACGCGATCTTGGATGGTACATACAAGCCCGGCGAACGGCTGGTCGAAACAGCCATTGCTGATCAACTCGGCGTCAGTCGGGCCCCGGTACGTGAAGCATTTTCTGCTCTGGAGTGGGAAGGGCTTGTTGTTAATGTTCCCAGGCGAGGCTACTCTGTCATTGATTTCACGGATAAGGATATTGACGAGATTTACAGCCTGCGTTTGTTATTGGAGATCGGAGCCTTGCGACGTGCTGTAGAGCGGTTCACTGAACAAGATCTCGCAGGGATGCAGCGCGTTGTGGACGAGTTGGATGAAGCTGCCCGCCAGAAGACTGACCCTGAGAAGATAGTTGCACTCGACTTATCGTTCCACGATCTTATCTGCCGCGCTGCGGATCACAGCCGGCTGTATTCAGCCTGGAACAGCATGCGCCTGCAGACGCAACTCTTGATCGGCTTAACCAGCAGAACCCACTACGATCATCCCGGCCAACCAGGAGAATTACATCGGCGCATCCTGGATGCTATTTGGGATAAGAATCTAAAACGTGCTGAGTCGACTCTCACTGATCACGTTTTGGACGCTCAGCGGCGTGCATACATGGCCTTGCGGGCGCTACGTTCAAGCGAGCGGGAGTGAACTGCATGAGGATACTGATCATCAATCCAAACACCTCTGATCACATGACGGCTAAGATCCGAACGGTGGCTGAAGCGGTCAAACGCGATGACTGTGAAGTGACCGTTATTTGCCCTGCGCATGGTCCCGTCACGCTGGAGTCCTCATATGACGAGGCATATGCCATCGCGCCTACGATAGATCTCGTCAGGCAGGCCAACGAAGAGAACTATGATGCCATCATCTTGGCTTGCTTCTGTGATGTAGGAGTCGAAGCGGCTAAGGAGATCTCCTCGATCCCGGTATTCGGGTTGGAAGAGACGACACTGTCTGTCGCGCTCTTGTTGGGTGCCAAGTTTGGTATTCTGACTGAAAAGCGCCCGCGCGTGGCGATGAAAGAGTTGCACGTCCGCCGGCATGGTCTGCTTGAACGCATGGCTTCAATCCGACCACTCGAGTTGTCGGTGGCAGAGTTGGACGCCGACCCTGAACGTACCAAGGCGACAGGGATGGCCTTGGCGCGTCGCATGGTGGAGGAGGACGGTGCGGAGGTCATCATTATGGGCTGTGCCGCGATGGCGGGCTACAGCGATGAGCTTGAGCGTGAGCTTCAAATCCCGGTTTTGGATCCGTTGAAGGTGACGTTAAAGGTGGCCGAGGCACTGGTTGATATGGGGCTGTCGCACAGCCGGGTAGGCCTGTACGCGCCGCCGACCCCCAAAGAGTTCAAGTAGTCCGACCCGGCTCGGTCCGAACGCTGGCCCTTTAAATGAGCAGAAGTGATGGTAGATCTTGAGCTTAGGCATAGCAATGTCGTGATCACTTGCGCCTAGCCTGTCCAGCGGTGAAGGAAGGAGGTGATGGAAAGGGAACAAATAGCGGTTGGTTGTCAGGTTCGAATCAACTCTAGAGAGTAAAAAAGAAAGGAGACGAAGAAATGTTTAGGAAGGCTGTCGCTTTAGTGATGGTTTTGGTGATTGGGGTGACCGCGTGCGCTTCACCCACTCCTGAGGTGATCAAGGAAGAAGTGATCGTCGAGAAAGAGGTTCCGGTCACCGTCGAGGTGATAAAGGAAGTGGTGGTCGAGAAGAAGGTTGTTCAGACCGTCGAGGTAGAGAAGGAGGTGGTAGTCGAGAAAGTGGTCACGGCCACGCCGATGCCAGCGCCTGCGGGGGGCGACGTGATAATAGCTATGGCGGGGGAAGCGGAGCCAGCCGTGCTCGATGCCCAGGTACATGGCATAGTTGAGACGGCGCTGCTTAACTCCTTCTTAACCGACTCGCTGGTCTGCCGAGATGCCAAAACGGGGGAATTAAAGCCTTGGCTGGTTACAGATTGGGAGACCTCAGAGGACGGCTTGATGTGGACCTTCTACCTGCGCAAAGACGTAAAGTTCCAAGATGGTACCCCGTTCAACGCTGAGGCCGTGAAGTACAATCTCGAACGGATCTTAGCCCCAGAGACAATGTCGGTAGAGTCCGCAGCAAGGCTTGGTCCTGTCAAGTCGGTGGAGGTGGTGGATGAATATACAGTCAGCATCACCCACGAGAACCCATTTGCTCCGTTCTTGGATGCTTTCGCCATTCTCAAGGAGCCCATGTGGTCGCCCACCGCCCTCGAAAAGTATGGTTTGGAGGAGTTCCCTGAGCACCTGGTGGGCACTGGTCCTTTCATCTTTAAGGAGCACGTGTCTGGGGACCACACTACCGTGGTGAGAAACCCCGACTACAATTCGCCTCCAGCGTGCGTGGATCACACCGGTCCCGCCTACGCTGACAGTATAACCTGGAAGTGGGTTGCCGAGGAGGCAGTGCGAGCGGGCATAGTCAAGACCGGCGAAGCGCACATAGCGTATCTGCCAGCCCAATACGTTCCCGACTACGAAGGAGACCCCAACTACAAGATTGTAGCTGGCTACAACCCAGGGTCAGGAATGCAGTGGGTTATGAACACCGGCAAGTCGCCCCTTGATGACATCAAGGTCCGCAAGGCGATAATTCATGCCGTGGATAAGGAGGTAATCCAGCAGATACTGTTCGCTGGCAAGCTTGTGATTAGTTACGGGCCCATGACCCCGGTCACTGCATGCTACTGGGAAGGCGCCGAGACGATGTACCCCTTTGACCTCGACAAAGCCAACGCACTCCTCGATGAGGCGGGCTGGGAGATGAACCCCTCGACCGGTTTCCGGGAGAAGGATGGCCAGTCGCTGGAGATACGCTGGACGTCCACCTCAGGTCGGGAGGCGTTTGGAGAGGTGGTGACGGAGCAGTTGAAAAGGATCGGCATCGGTGTGGCAGTGGAGTCCGTACCCTGGACCGTCCAAGTAGAGAGGACCGCAAATGGCGACTTCGAGATAGTATATGAACGGCAGCGCGGCACAGACCCCGCATTTCTGTATCTGATGTGGAGCTCCAAGGAGGCTGGGCCCGGGGGCTGGGCCTGGACTAGATTCAAGGACGAGAAGCTCGATGGGCTGCTCGATGACGCCAACGTGGAAACAGATCAAGCCAAGCGCTGCGACTACTACGTCGAGGCACAGAAGATCATCATGGAGAACGCCCTTACGCTGGGCGGATGGGGGGAGCCTAACATTTGGGTAATGGATGAGAGCGTGAAGGGCTTTGAACTGGGGTCCATGGGCGTGTTGTACTGGCCCTACGGGATTCGCATAGAGGAATAACCTCAATATGGGGACATAGGACACCTCCTTAATACTACAACCGCCCAGTTAACGTTGGGGCCGGTCTCCGACCGAGCCCCCCCGACCCGACCGAAGGTCTCAAGGCAACTTGGAGACCTACGTTCAAGCCCTTGCGGCGGGGTCGGGAGACCTTCGCCGAGCCCAAGTGCGGTTGTAGTATTAAGGGTTTCATGTTATCTATGAGAGTGTTGCATAATTCGACTACTATATATAGGGGTAGCTTTTTTGTTGGGCACTGTATGTAGTGGTCAGTCTACTCTCAAACACGAGTAAGTCGATGTCGGCGAGAGCGCTGGAGAACGCACACACAATATGTAGTGGTTATTGGCGACTGGAATACTATATATGCTCTTGATTATGCAACACTCTCTCTATAGGAATGCACTATGTCCCTGTTTTGTCAAGTGCGATTCCCTTTAGCGACCAAAATTAGCACTTGGTAAATTTGTTATATTCGGGCTTTCAGCGGTTCTTAGCTGAGGAGGTGGGTCAGTCATGTTAGGATACATGGCCGGGCGTGTGGTGCAACTTATCCCTGTGCTTTTTTTAATGTCCATCATGGTGTTCCTGATAATGCACGTTCTGCCTGGGGACCCGGCCATGCTGCAGCTTGCAGGTAGAGGTATTAGTAGCAAGGAGGCGATGGAGAAACTTCGCGAGCAGATGGGCTTGAACGACCCGATATATGTCCAGTATAGGCGATTCCTGGCTGGTGCTATCCGAGGTGATCTTGGGATATCAGCTCATAACAGGAAACCTGTGACCAAGGTTCTCATGGAGCACTTCCCCGCCACCTTGCGGCTTTCTATCGCTGGGATGGCAATCGCCCTGGTGATGGGGTTAACAATCGGTACCATCGCCGCCATATGGCGATACTCTTGGGTAGACACCCTGGGCATGTTTGTGGCTCTCTTTGGCGTCTCTACGCCGCTCTTCTGGTCAGGACTGATGGCGATCTTCTTTTTCGCATTTCGTCTGGGCTGGCTTCCATCCACCGGCACCGGCGGTTGGAGAGGGATGATTCTTCCCGCGTTTACCCTTGGTTTCATAGGTACTGGTACGATCGCTCGGCTGACCCGTTCTGGCCTTATCGAAGTGATGTCTCAGGACTATATCAGGACGGCTCGAGCTAAGGGTCTAAAGGAGTCGTTGGTGATGTACCGCCATGCGGTGAAGAACGCCATGATCCCCATCGTGACCGTACTTGGCCTGCAATTTGGGGGGATGCTCAGCGGGGGAGTGATCACGGAGACGGTTTTCAGCCGTCCGGGGACTGGTCGCCTGATAGTGAGCGCCATTCTCTGGAAGGACTTTAAGCTAGCGCAAGGGGCAATCCTTCTTACTGCCGTCTGCTATGTGCTGGTGAACTTGATAGTCGACATGTCCTACGCATGGTTGGATCCGCGTATACGTTACGAATAGTGCGGGGGATTACCGTATTCCGTTTTGACTGGGTTTTAGAAGCCACCACCTCTGGTGGTGGTACAAGTAATTGGTTCTACCAGTCGATTCATTTCTGCGCGATGATGATAGGTACTGCTAGCAAAGTCAAGGTACTCAAATCTGGTGAAGTCTACGTTGGCCATCAAATCTAGCCGCGCTTGCAGGATCCAGAAGCCACCACCTCTGGTGGTGGTAGTTCACTAGCTTAAAGAAGGTTCAAAGTATGCAGCGATTGGAGACAAGTCAGAAGAAGTTGATATCTCGAAGAAGTAAAGCATGGAGAGTCCTTGCTGTATTCTCGAAAAACAGGGGAGCAGTCATCGGAGCTGTTATTATTACTTCTTTGGTCCTGCTCGCTTTATTTGCTGATTACGTCGCTCCATATGGCGCCGTCGGTTTGATGGTGCAGGAGAGCCTGCAGCCACCTTCCAGGGCTCACTTGATGGGGACTGACCTGTTGGGAAGAGATGTTTTAAGTAGGGTTATCTTTGGGGCGAGGTTGTCTCTGCTCATCGGGTTGGTGAGTGTGTGCGTTGGCGCTACAACAGGCACTATAGTCGGGCTTGGAGCAGGGTACTATGGCGGCTGGCTGGAGACAGTAACAATGAGGGTGGTGGATGCTATGCTGGCCTTCCCTGGCATCCTGCTGGCTTTGACCGTTATTGTGGCACTTGGGATCGGTATAAGGAACGTGATGATAGCGGTGGGCGTCGCTACCATCCCTGGATATGTTAGGTTGACCAGGGGAACTGTACTTTCGGCGAAAGAAGATGTCTACGTGGAAGCTGCTCGTGTTGTAGGGTGCTCCAGTATCCGCATTATGTTTCGCCATATCTTGCCCAATGTGATAGCACCTGTTATTGTTCTCTCCACCTTGCAGTTTGGTGTAGCGATTCTTAGCGCCGCCGGGTTGAGTTTTCTTGGCCTGGGAGCGCAGCCGCCGACCCCGGAGTGGGGGCTGATGGTCAGCATGGGGAGGACTTATTTGGGTAACGCATGGTGGATGTCAACTTTTCCTGGATTGGCCATCACGGGGGCGGTTATAGCCATCAATTTGATGGGAGATGGCTTGAGGGAGGCTCTCGATCCTAAGTTAAGGTTTAGATAGAAAGGGAGGCACCAAGCACGCCAAGTAGGTGTGTCGAGCAGCAGTGCTAGTACACGCCTGCGAAAGTGTTCAACCGGTTAGAGCGATAGCACCCTGAATAGCGAAGCGTATCGAAGGGTGCGGCTTGAACACCGACTCTTTGCAAAGATCCCTCCATCGACTGGCTCAGGACAGGCTTCGCTACGACCTCCATTACGTTTCGGCCTATTCAGGATGCTCATTTTACCCTGATAACTGGTGGCCTATTTACGCCGCTGTGTATTACTAGCTTAGGTACAAATAGAATGCTTCTGAAAGAATATCAAAGGGGGTGAAAGATATTATGGTGAGATTGGGCATTATCGGAGCAGGGCAAGTGGGTCTCAAACATGCTGAAGCGTTGAAGAAAGTGACAGAGGCTCGGCTGGTGGCCGTAGCCGATATCGACGAATATAGGGGCAAATCGTTGGCAGATGAGTTTGGGACCGCCTATTACGTTGATTACCATGAGATGCTGAACGCGGATCTGGACGCTGTGATCAATTGCCTTCCCCATAGTCTCCACCATGAGTCAGCTTTGGCAGCAGCTTCCCAAGGGTTACATATCCTACTAGAGAAGCCCATGTGTTTGACTGTTTCCGAGGCAGACGATATCATCACTGCTTGTCGAGAGCATAGGGTCAAGTTGATGATGGGCTTTGTGCATCGCTTCCGCGATGAGATGTTGGAGGCAAAGCAACTCATTGATGAGGGGAATTTGGGTCGTATAGCGTTGGTGGCAGACAATTTTTGCATGCAGGGGGGCAAGCATGTCCCTAGATGGGTGTGGGACAGGGGAGTGGCTGGTGGTGGTGTTCTCATGTACGGAGGGATACACAGCTTGGACAGATTGCGTTGGTTTGTGGGCAGCGAAGTAAGTGAAGTCTATGCAAAAACCAGGACTTATTCCCAGGATGTTGATGTGGAGGATGGTTTAGTAGCTTGCTTGGAGTTCGAGAATGGGGTCATTGGCACATTGTTTGAAAACTCTCCAGGCTATCTCATCCCAAACAAGTGGGATACCGAAGTATATGGCTCAGGTGGTATGGTGAGGATCAAAGTGGGGGATAGATTGGAGTTCAGCAACGATGAGAGCAACTTTGTCCGAGTCTATCGTCGGGAAAATCGCTTTGAGAGGCAGGTCAAGGAGTTCATAGCGGCTATTGTCGAAGATAGGGAACCCTGGATCACAGGGCTGGATGGTAAGCAATCCCTGGCGATAGCTTTGGCTATCTATCAATCGGCGGAACAGGGAGTGCCCGTCAAGCTGACAGATGTCTTAACCGCCTCAGGCACTTGATTAGCCCTAGCTTGCTAGGCTAAGGGTACCACATCTGAGAATTCACAAGGATGATCTCGTAAAACAATTGAACACTACTGGGGGAGGCACGATAAATTGCATATACCGAAGGTTTCTTTTGAAGACAGGCGTGTGCAGGATCTGAGCGACGGAGTAAGAGTTCGCTGCTGCCTCAGAGGTGATAGGAGGTTCAAGTGCGAAGGAGGTTATCATGATTATTAAGAGGTAGCTGATTGGAGTACTGCAGAGTGGATTGAGCGTTAAGGGGTTAGGGGCGAAGGTGGTCTTTGCCTCTACCACTATTTATGAGGTCTATCAGCATAAGGAGGCAATAGACAGAATGGCACGGAATGAAGCGAGCAAGGTAACCAGGATCCATCATATCGGTATTACCGTTAACGACGCACAGAAGGCCGTGGAGGAATGGAGAGAGGCCTTTGGGTTCGAAGGAAAGGTTGTCGATTTACCTGACAAGAATATCAGGATAGGAGTAGTCAAAGTAGCTGGAGTAACTTTCTTTCTGAATGAGCACACTGATCCTGCCCGGAAAGCTGAATTGACACAGGGCCTTGAACTTCCGGTAACTTTCAGTGGTCACGGAATTGTCAACAAAGTGGGGGAAGGGATATCCCATCTTGCTTTTGAGACAACTGACCTCGATTATATGATGGAGAAAGCCAAAAAGGCTGGAATGAAGGTCATGCTGGAAAAGCCTAGAGATGCCCTGGAAGGAATATGCAACTTTATAGTGTCAGAAGATGCTCATATTCCCATTGAGTTCATGCAACCGGTTGAGGGTAGAAAAAACCCATTGGAGTAACGGTTTACTCGCTCACGGTTTTTAACTGTCTTGGCACAAGTCTGCAGCAGTGAAGGTTATCAGCGCCGCATACAACTGGATCAGCACCACGTAAACGCTAGACTTTCAAGTAGTGCTTGATCCATGGGAGAATTCTCCCTGCCACGCGGATGCGCCCTGGGTCTACTGCCTCAGGTCGTAGCAGGTTACGAACAAGATGCAAGGCGGAAGTACCCATCGGGACGAGGGGCGCATGCTTTCGTAGAATTTGCTCCCAAGGAGCAAGGACACTAAGGAGGCAAAGCGCTTCCCTCCCTGAGCCAACTCTCAGGATGCTAGAGAGCTCCCATTTTTGTCAAGTGGGCGGCGGGTTGGTGCCCCCACGCCAAACATATTATACGCGGAGATATGCAAATCATGAGGACCATTCTCAAGGGAGGGGTGCTGATCGACGGGACCGGCCGAGATCAGGTTCCTGAAGCCGTTGTAGTGATCGAGAGGGATCGGATCGCTGCTGTGGGAGGCAAGGCCGAAGTGCGCGTGGACGAAAGCTCTGCGCAGGTCATTGATGTGACTGGCAAGACCATCTTGCCCGGTTTTTTTAATTGTCATGCCCATCTAGCCTGGGATGCAGTGCATGACCTCAAAGAGCAATCTTTGAACGACTCACCAGCCATTGCGGCTTACAAATCGGCGATGAATATGCGTCGTGCGTTGGAGGGTGGTGTGACCACACTGTGTGATCTAGGTGTGAATAGGCACAACATCTGTGCTAGAGAAGCGATCCAAAAGGGAATTGTGATTGGGCCTCGACTTCTGATCTCAGGGGCGGCCATCGCGATGACTGGCGGACACACCTGGTGGTGTTGCCGGGAAGCCGACGGGATCGGCGCTGTGCGTCAGGCGGTGCGGGAGCAGATTAAGGCAGGGGCTGATCAGATTAAGATAATGCCCGATTTCACATTACCGGAGCTCGAAGCCGGGGTAGATGAGGCTCATCGGGCTGGTAGGAGGATCACCGCCCATGCCGATTGTAACGAGGAGATCAAACGGGCGGTCCAAGCAGGAGTTGATTCGGTGGAGCATGGGGGGGCAATGGACGATGAGACCATCGAGATGATGGTCAATAAACGCGTTTCTCTGGTAACCACCTTTTCGTCGATCTCCTTGCAGATTGAACACGGCCGTGAGATAGGGCTGAGCGAAGCATGGATTGAAAGACGAAGGGCTCAACTTAATGATCGTTCTCGCATTGGAGGAATCGTGAAGGCCGCCCGAGCCGGTGTGAAAGTCGTGTTGGGCACTGATGCTGGTAGTCCGGCTGTGCCGCATAACGAGATTGCTACGGAGTTAGATTTATTGGTGAGGTTTGGTGTGTGTCGATCCACCATGGAAGCGCTTATGTGTGCCACACTACGTGGGGCTGAGTTAACAGGCCTCGATGACAAATTGGGCACTTTAGAAGAAGGGAAACTGGCAGATGTAGTGGTAGTAGGTGGAGATCCTTTGGTGGACATTGAGGTTGTGAGAGATGTTGATTTGGTTTTCAAGGAAGGCAAATTAGTGGTGAAGGATGGTAGGCTTCTCTGATCTCAAATATCCTGGCGAGCCGTGCAGCGATTAGGCTCTAGAGAGAATAGCCGAGCGAAGGAGGGATTCGAATGAAAAGGTGAGAGTTATGGTTAACAATAGAGTTCAAGTTCCTAGCCCATTGTCGGCATGTTTTGGCCGAAGCATCGTATGGGCAAAACAATTCTCAGATAAACTAAAGGAGGAAGCATGACCAAGCGAGCGGATTTAACGGAACGAGATATGCGGTTTAGGAGAATACGTGAGGCAATGAAGCAAGAGGGCCTGGCTGCCCTCGTCGTGGCGGGCCACGCCAGCCATTTCAATCGCGGATACATTCGGTATTTCGCCGACTGGCACTTGTGGGCTGGTGATGCGCTGATTCTCATACCGTTGGCAGGCGAGCCGGCAGTGGCCATGACTGCCTACGCAGGGGCGGATACGCCTGCCGAGGCTTGGATCACCGATGCGCGCAAGTCCGTGTATCCGCAGGAGAAGATCGTCGAGGCGATGAAGGAAAGGGGCTTGACCAAGGGCAGAGTCGGCATCGCCGGGTTGAAGAGGGTCATGACTGTGGGTGCCTACGAGACTCTGAAGAACGCCTTTCCCAACACAGAGTTTGTAGACGCGGACATCATGGTGGATCGCGTGCGCATGGTGAAGAGCCCGTTTGAGATTCAGCAATACCATGATCTGTGGGCGCTGTCCAAGGCGGCGATGGAGCGCTTTGTTGAGGTTCTAGAGCCGGGCAAGACACAGCGTGAGGTGGCTGCCGAGGTGGCCAAAGTGCTCCGGGCTGGTGGCTGCTTTGACGACATGACCGTAATACAAGAAGGCACCAGGAGGGGGTTGCCCCAGGATGTGCCGTTGAAGTGTGACGACCTTGTGGGGTACCACATGGAGGTCTGCGGTGAGAGCAGCCATTGGTTAGAGATCGACATCACCTGCGCCTTTCGCAAGCCGACCGAGCTTGAGCAGAAGCGGATGGATAGCGAAATGCGAGCATACGATGAGATCCGCAAGATGGCCAAGCCTGGTGTCAAACTCAGCGACATGGCCAATGTCTTCGATCGTGTCCTTGTTGAGGACGGCTGGGAGCTCGGTGAACAGTCCTTTCACTTTGACTTTCACGGTCACGGAATGGATGACGTCCAGTGGCCCTGGTACTCGCCCAAGCCTGATCATAATCAAGATGTGGCCATCGAAGAGGGCATGATACTGTGCTACCATCCACGTCGCAATACTATTCCCGCAGTGGTCTGGGGTCCGAGGATCACCGATAACATCCTGATCACGGCAAACGGGGCGGAGCGGCTGAGCGGTGACTGGGACCTGTGCTGGCGGATTATGAAGTAGGGCTCGCCGATGAAAGGCCAGAGCGACTCTGCTCTGATCGTATTTGTTAATCGTGGGCTGCCGCTCAGAGGGTGAGCCCATGGCCGTCATACAGACGGGGAAGGAGGTAGGTCGGTGGCAGTACTTGTAACTGGTGCGACTGGTTTCGCGTGCATCAATGTCGTCCGCATGCTGGCAGAAGCGGGAGAGACTGTTATCGCATTGGATCTAGTTCCCGCAAGCGCAGAGTGCCATCAGTTCCTAAAGGGGCTGGAAGATCAAGTTCGGTTCGTCGTTGGCGATGTTTTGGACACTGATGGCATGCTGAATCTCGCTGAAAGACACGGGGTTAGGAGGTTTGTCCACGGCGCGGCAATTACACCGTCTGGCAATGTGGAGCAGTCGATCCCGAGGCGTGTAGTCAATGTTAATCTAATGGGTACTGTAAGCATGTTGGAAGCTGCACGGAAAGTATCGGCCAAGCGATTCGTCTTTATGAGTTCGTCCGGCATTTATGGGGCACCGAAGGACAGAACCGAGCTTGTGCGAGAAGATAGCCCCCTTCAACTGAACAGATTCTACGCAATTTGTAAGTATACTTGCGAGTTGCTCTTGAAGCGATATCAGAGCTTGTTTGGGCTTTCGACCGTGGCTGGAAGAATGTGTGCCATCTATGGGCCGATGGAAAGGGTTACGGCCTCACGGAGCCAACCTTCGATCATCTACAAATTGGTTAGTGCGCTCGGGGCCCGGCGGGCTGTAAGGGCAAGGGGGCGTAAATTTGTGCTAGATTACACGCATGTAGCAGACGCTAGCTTGATTTGGAGACACCTCACCCTGGCCAGTGATCTTGGCTACGATGTCTATAATGTGTCGGCCGGAGTGGCATACTCCCTCCGTGAGGCCTTGGAGACGCTTCATGGACTGGATTCAACGTTTAGCTACAGCTATGCAGCGCCAGATGAAGATGCTGACGTGGACATCAGACCAGAGGGTGAGCGAGGAGCATTGGATATAACGAGGGTGAGCGCTGAGTTTGGCTTCTCACCGAAGTATGACTTGGGACGAGGGCTGGAGAGTTACCTGGGGTGGGCACGCGAATACCCGACACTATTCCCATCATAGATTGGCCACGGCCGATGTGCAAGAAGACTTCGGCGAACCCTCGGCCTGAGCTCGGTCGAACGCTCAGTCGAGCCATCGGCAATCCAAAAGCTATCCATCTCTACGCCCACCTTATTCAAGTATAGCCCTATCGGGGCGAATCTATCTATAGACTAGAAAGGAGAATGTCATGCCTGAACAACCAGCCTGGCGATTCCAGAAACTCATTAGGCCGATGTTTGACCTGCCAACCAGCCATCTTGTTCTGAAGGGGCGTGTGCTGACCTGCGTCAGTGATGAAGTCATCGAAGATGGCTTTGTCGAGATAGACGGCGACAGAATCAAGGCGGTGGGCCGCGCCATTGATCTGGGCGAGACCGATGTAGAGGTGACCGAGACAGGGGGTACGATATTACCCGGCCTCTTCAACAATCACGCCCACCTGGGCTGGGATGGCATCCACGACCTGGCCCACCAAGCAATATATGACAGCCCAGAGATCAGCGCCTACAAGTGTGCCGGCAACATGCTGATCGCACTGCGGGCAGGCATAACGACCATACGCGATATGGGCATGAACAAAACCAATATCGCGGCCAAGCAAGCAGTGGAACAGGGCATCTTCCCTGGGCCCCGTCTGCTTATCACTGGCGAGGCAATTTGCCAGACAGGCGGTCACACCTACTGGTGCTGCCGAGAAGCCAGTGGAGCCGATGAAATGCGCCGGGCGGTACGCGAGAATGTGGAAGCTGGGGCTGACCTGATCAAGATCATGGCCTGCCACGATACGCTCGAATTCACTGATGCCGAGTTGGAAGCGGTGATCGACGAGGCGCACCGCAATGGCCTGCCCATCACGGCCCACGCCACCTTTGACGCCGCTATCAACCGGGTGGTCCGTTTCGGCATAGACTGCGTCGAGCACGGCGGCAAAATGACCGATGAGACAATCCAGATGTTGGTAGATCGCAAGATCCCCATCGTCAATACCTTTGCTCCAACGGTGATGCAGGCTAAGCCAGAGGTGGCTCGCAAGTACAACATTCCCGAATGGAAGATGGTTGAGCGCCAGCGCAGGATAGCCGATCCTGGCCGTTACGATGGTCTGGTCAAGGCAGCCAAGGCGGGTGTCCCCATGACCTTTGGCCCAGACTCGGGCAGTCCTGCAGTGGGCCACGCAGTGGTGTCGCCAGAGATGAAGTTCATGGTAAAGCTCGGTCTAGTACCAGACAATTACGGCGCCATTCGCAGCGCCACCAGCGTCTCTGCTCGGCTCAACAAGCTCGATAGCAAGCTGGGCACGCTTGAAGCGGGCAAGCTGGCCGATATCATCGTCGTCACCGGCAATCCGTTGGATGATCTGGACGCGCTCGAAAACGTGCAGATGACCTTCAAAGCCGGCAGCCGCATGGTATAGCAACAAGCAGCAGCTATGGCGAAATGAGTTTTGACGATTAGAACTGGTAATCCATTGCATGTACTGTATGGGTGTGTTCAAAACGGGTTGTAGGGGCGAGGTTGTCTCGCCCATTGGGCAGGGAAATCCTGCCCCTACAAAGCGTTTCCCAACTCATTTTGAACGCGCCCATATTGTATAATCCTTAAGTATGGGGTTGGCATGGGCACTCCTGTATTGATAGAGTTAGGATACTCTATATTCTATTCACAGAATGCCCATGTCATCCTATCCCGTCTGTCAAGAATGGCCAAAGTCCAGAATATGTGACCCTTTTGGAATACTGTGTGATAATAACAATTGGTTGCTTGGGGTACCCGCACAACGTTCAACCAAAGAGTACGGTGAACTGGGCTTTTAGCCGGTGAATCAGTCGGGTTAAGCAGGCTTTCAATGAGTAAACGCAGGAGGGGAAATGCATCGAGATGATCTGGATACGCCAGTGCTGACGGTCGACATGGATGTGATGGAGCATAATATTCACCGGCTCCAAACCTATTGTGATGCACACGGCCTCCGGTTGCGTCCCCATATCAAGTCTCATAAGATCCCGGCCATTGCCCATATGCAGGTACGCGCAGGCGCCCAGGGTATCTCCTGTCAGAAACTGGGTGAGGCGGAGGTGTTCGCTGCAGCCGGGCTTGACGATATGCTGATCACCTACAACTTGGTCGGGCCAGCCAAGTTAGAGCGGCTGACGCGCCTCATGCACCAATCTCACTTGACGGTAGCTGCTGATTCCTTAGCGATACTACATGGTCTAGCCCAAGCTGCCGCCCAGGCAGGCAAACCTTTGGATGTAGTGGTAGAGTTAGAGGGGGAGAACGAACGGGCGGGCGTTCACACGCCGGAAGAGGCGGTGAGCCTGGTCGGAGCGATCAAGCGAACCCCGAATCTATGTTATCGCGGGGTAATGATCTACCCAAGTGGCCCTAAGAGCGCCCCGAGGCTGCGGGCGTTCCTCGATGCACTGGTAGCGGCCGGTCTGCCAGCGGAGATGGTGAGCGGCGGTGGTACAAGAGCTGCGTTTCACTCGCACGAGGTCCCAGGGTTGACCGAGATCCGGGTGGGCTCATATGTGTACAACGACTGGAGGACAGTGCGTTATGGCGGGTGTACGGTAGAACAGTGCGCTCAGCGTGTAATCTGTACGGTGGTAAGCAGGCCCACACCAGACCGAGCCATCCTAGATGGAGGAACTAAGACCTTCTCCAGTGATGGTGAGCTGCCTATGGGACATATCATTGAGTACTCCAAGGCCACCATTTACCGCATGAACGAGGAGCATGGCTATGTGGATGTCAGCCGCTGCACCCACAAGCCGGAAGTGGGGGAGCGAGTGACAGTGATCCCCAATCATGCTTGTGCAGTGAGCAACTTATACGATGTGGCTTATGGACTGCGCGGCGATCGGGTGGAGGCGGTGTGGCCGATCCTGGCCCGCGGTAAAGTGCAGTGAGCGGGAACTTTGCAAGAGAAAACTTCAGTGTAACAAGCTAATGAATAATATTTCCAGGTTGCGCCCCGTATTCTACACCTCGTTGAAAGCACCCTCGACACGCCCTCAGAGGCTGTTCAACCAGCGGGCAAAGCCTGGGGGGTTCTGGGCTTTTTGGTTGACCTTCCTCCGCTGCGCTGCCAGCAAACTCACTGTGCTGTTTGCTGCGCTTGTAGCCTTCCAGCTACTCCTGGTCCTGTCGCCCCTCCTTGATGGCTGCATAGACGGCCCGCTCTAGCGACTTGTACAAGTTAGTGGCATTGGGGGATGACCTAAAAGACGCCCTGGATCTCTTTGGCTCAACGTGGATTTGTGGAGTAGAAAGCCAGACCTGACAGGTTTTGGCAAGCATACGTGATAGATGGGACGCTTTGGGGGCAAACTAGCAGCAAACAACCATGAATTGCTAAACCTGTCAGGTCTGGCCTCTCGGATCCACGTTGCCTCATCTCTTTTTGAGAACAGATTGAGCAGAAGGTAGGAGAGTAAGTTATGGAGAAAAACAAGGTACTTGTTGGAGTGATCGGTACTGGTTTCGGGCAATCAGCCCAAATTCCGGGCTTCAAGGTATGCTCTGATGCGGAGGTAATTGCAATATGCAGCAGAAGGTGGGAAAGAGCCGAGGCTGCTGCTCGCGTGTTCGATATTCCACACATCTTTACCGATTACCATGAGATGCTACAGATGGAGGAACTGGACCTGGTCAGTGTGGTCACCCCTCCGTATCTTCACTATCCTATGGTTATGGCTGCGCTAGAAGCTGGGAAACACGTCCTTTGCGAGAAACCCATGGCCTTAAACACTATGGAGGCACGAGAGATGTATCAGAGAGCTGAGGAGGCGGGGGTAGTTCACCTCATTGATCATGAACTCCGCTTCAACCCCACCCGAATGCGGATGAAGGAGTTGATCGATGACGGGTTCATCGGCTGCTTGCGCCACGTCACGCTTACCTCCATTTCCAACTCTGACGCAGACGCCCTCAGTCGTCCTTGGGGCTGGTTGTCACAGCAGGATAAGGGTGGGGGCAGACTGGGGGCCAACGGCTCGCATCAGATCGATCAACTTTGCTGGTGGTTCGGGGAGATTGAGGGGGTCTTTGGGCGGGGGCGTACCTTTGTGAAAGAGCGCAAGCTACCCGATTCGTCGGAGATGCGTCCCGTGGAGACCGATGATTTCACCTCATTATTGATCCGCTTTGCCAACGGAGCCGAGGGCCTGTTTTCCCTCAGTTCGGTGGCCAGCCATGGGCGCGGAAGCCGAGTAGAGGCCTATGGGGATGAGGGTTCCCTGATTTTGGATGAGGAAGGTAGGTTGTGGGGTGCTTGGAAGGGGACAGAGGACTTCGAAGACCTCTCCGTTCACGATCCTTTAGCTTCTGTGGAGGGGATCTCCAAGAACGTCTGGGCCAGGTCCTTCGTCCACCTGGCGAAGTACCTGGTGGGAGTCATCCGTACCGGAGGAACGGTCGAAAAAGGGGCTACATTCTATGATGGTATGCACTGTCAGGAAGTGATAGATGCGGTGAGGAGATCCTGGAAGCAAGATATGTGGGTGGAGATAGATAGGGATTAAGGAGGTCATCCCATAATTGATCTTGTTCTGATGAATGCACAAGTCGAGAGCGAGGAGACTTTGCTTGATATCGCGGTCGACGATGGTGTCATTATCGACCGGGGACCGAGCTTGAACTATGTAACCCGGCAAGAGGTTGATCTAGGCGGACGGTTGCTTGTTCCCGGCTTCGTGGAGAGCCATTTGCACCTGGATATCGCCTTGATGAATTCTTGGCGACAACCTGGCCGTCCAGAACCTTACCGGTCACATCTGGGCTTAATCGAGTCGGTGGAGCGTCGCCGCCGTGCTTTCACCCGCGAGGACATCGAGCGGCGTGCCAGCATAGCGCTGGAAATCGCCTCGCGTCATGGCGTTACGGCGTTGCGCGCACAATGTCACGTCGATACCGAGATTGGCTTGAAACATCTGGAGGCTTTGCAGAGCGTTAAAGAAAAATATGCAGGCCGAGTGACCGTCCAAATCGTTGCCTTTCCCCAGCAAGGATTGTTGCGTGACCCGCGAACGATGGACCTTTTCCGGGAAGCATTCCGTGTTGGTGCTGACGTCATGGGGTGTGCCAGCCGCTTCATCGAAGGTAGGGAACATTTAGACGCAGCGCTAAGTCTAGCCACGGAGCAGGATGTTGATCTGGATATTCATGCGGATCTGAGTATTCCGCAGACAGTCGAATTAGATGATCTTGATGTTGTCTATATTGCTCAGTGTGCTATTGAAGTTGGTTATCAAGGTCGGGTGACGGCGGGTCACGTTTGCGCGCTGGACTCCGCCCTCCCGGATGTAGCTCGGCAAGCTATCGAGATTATCAAGGAAGCAGACATAAGTGTCATTAGTATGCCAGACTTGTATCGCCTGGGTCGTCAGGATACGCGTCACGTACGTCGTGGCCTGACTCGTGTTAAGCAACTGCTGGAAGCAGGCGTGAATGTGGTGTATGCCTCCAACAACGTCAGAGATGCTTTGCGTCCCCTGGGCAATTTTGATTTGCTGGAAGAGGCGCTCATCTTGGCTTACGGAGCTCATATGGATACCGTTGAAGAGATGGTTACGCTCCTGGATATGAGCACTTACAATGCTGCCAGAGCCTTATGTCTTCAAAACTATGGACTTGAGAAAGGGTGCGTGGCGGATTTGGTGGTGCTCGATGCTCCATCTGCCTCGGCTGCTATCGTTGGACAGGTGGAAAAGAGCTACGTTTTCAAGACAGGGCGCTTGATGGCAACTAACAGGATTATCAGTGAAACCTACAATGGGGTGTTGTCCTCGAGTTACCCGAGGTTGGAACGATTTCTCCCATAGAGTAGACTCTAGACATTATTGTAAATAACAGGTTCTCCAGGTGACAGGCACTTTAGGCCCAATATATGGTATCGCTTTAGCTTATTATGCCCCACATCTGGTACGTAAAAGTGCCTGTCACCTTAATTCCGATAAAGTCTTCTGGGCATGAAGGGTACCCCCTTGGCCGTCCCCATCCTTACATTGCGTGGAGATGACTGATGGGAGTAGTCTACGAGTGCTGTTAACATGCATAAGAAGAGCGCGGTGGCGTCTCTGATCACGCCGGATGCGGCTGGAAGGCTGCACAAAGAGATTCGCACCTTTGGCACGATGATCTAGGATCTCTTTTGAGCGCGGCTTGGAGTTGCAAGTCGGCCTCAAAGCTTTCCCTAAAACAACTTAATAAACTGTGGCTAAGTTTCAGCTAGATTTGACCTCGCACAGGGGTTAGGAGAGCTGTCAAATGAAAGTCTTGCTTTCGGGCAACGAAGCTATAGCCCGTGGGGCCTACGAATACGGGGTGAAGGTCGCCACAGGCTATCCGGGGACGCCCAGTTCGGAGATCCTGGAAAACGTCGCCAGGTACAAAGATATCTACTCCGAATGGTCGGTCAACGAGAAGGTAGCCACGGATGTGGCCATCGGGGCAGCCTACGCCAACCAACGAGCTATGGTGGTCATGAAATCGGTAGGTATGAACGTAGCCGCTGACTCCTTTTTCTACGCGGTCTACACCGGTGTGAGAGGCGGGCTGCTCATCGTAACGGCCGACGATCCGGGCATGTTCAGTTCTCAGAACGAACAGGACAACCGCCATTATGCTCGCTTCGCCAAGATGCCCATGCTAGAACCGGCGGACAGCCAGGAGGCCAAGGACTTCGTGGGCATCGGCCTGAGGTTGTCCGAGGAGTGGGATACGCCCGTCCTGCTGCGGACGGTGATGAGGGTTTCCCATTCCGCCTCGCCGGTGGAGTTGGGCGAGCGGAGGTGCGACGACACCGCCCCCACCCCGCCTTTTCGCGCATATCCCTTCGATGTTCTTGCAGCGATTGGTTGCTGAAATTGCTGCTTTGGGAAAGCCCTGATTTGATAATTTTTGACAAATAATACTTGACAAATGATACTTTATATGATATAATACGTTTGCATTAAAAGCAAGCCCTTTCTTGGCATGCTATCTCACCAAGGGAGAAAAAGTGTGAAGGTGCCACTTCCCCAGGTAAAGCAAGGAAGAGTTCTAGCGGACTGGGTGATTACAAGCCTTCGAGAAGCGATTCTCAATGGCTATTTCGAGCCTGGTGAGAAACTCGATCAAGACCTCATAGCGGAAGAGTTGGGGGTCAGTCGTACGCCAGTTCGCGAGGCGTTGAAGAGACTGGAATCCGAAGGGTTCGTCGAGGTTCGTCCTCATTACGGCGCATTCATCGCCGAAGTTTCCCCACAAGACATCCGAGAAGTCTATGAAATCCGCAGGCTGCTC
>SDBT01002217.1_pt1 | contig 34601 bp, 55 predicted proteins | sample 2277101 | NCBI WGS metagenome assembly SDBT01 (sample SAMN10404973, study PRJNA504765) | marine sediment metagenome | isolation source: marine sediment core GS10_PC15, 103 cmbsf | place: Arctic Ocean: Southern Knipovich Ridge | collected 2010
ACCACAAGTTCCACATCGACAACGGTATCGACTACCTCATCGACTTCGAGTACGGTTTCCACAACCTCATCGACTTCGACCACAAGTTCCACATCGAGTACAGTTTCGACCACAAGTTCCACAACCTCATCGACCAGTTCAACGACTTCAACAACCACTACAACCAGTTCGAGTTCAACTACTACGACAACAGCCGAAGCCACTGAGGGAGTGCCTGCATTAGGATTTGAAAGGGAGTTTATCGTAACCTTCGAACATGATTCATTGATAACTATATTTGAAAGTGAGACCATCCCAACCACAGAACACGACTCGTTGACAACCACATTTGAGCGCACCACTATATCAACTTTTGAAAAGGAGACATATTAATGCACCAATTTATAAAACAAACGACTGAAAAATTTTATATCTATGGAGGCATAACAAATGTTATTCTTACAGATGATACTATAGTAATAGGAAGTTGTTCTGTAGTTGCTCTGGATAATGCGGATACAGTTGTTACAGCCACAATATTAGATACTGATACATTGGCTGTCTATGATACTACTAAGGTAAAAGTAAAGTTAAAGGCGGCTGGAACAGAAGCTCTCTCTCCTTATAAGATTACCTTTATCATTGTCACTTCATCTGGTGAAAGTTATGAAGTGGATGTGTTTATGACAATTGATAACATCTAACTATTGCCATTTCTTTACCCAATCTTGAATAGATATAACTTGTTTGGATTTGATATGTTCTCTATGAGGTTTACATTTATCGATAACATCTCGGCAGTACCCTCCTAAAACATTTTTGTCCCCTCTATGATGCTCTGTAAATAACCAAGCCCAAGCCTCCCCACCATACATATAAGCTGCTATACATTTGTTCCGAAAGTTATCATCAAAGTTCCAATGATAGCCTCTCTTGTTACCATGGTGTGTAAGGGGATTACTTTTGAATATTTGTTTGGTCCTTCCCAACGTAGACAGAGTAAAATTGAAGAAAGGTTCTCCACCACCATAGATGCCTAACTCTGTGGGCCATCCCCCAATGTAATCATACAGTTCCCGAGAGATCATCATACCACATGTTGACATGCAAGGTACTTCATAAGCAGGCCAATCGTCATCAACTGGTCTATAGGGTGTAAGTGAATAAGCGACTTCTCCTCGATCTAAATTAGCTACAAGCTTATATTGTGTGCTTCTGTAGTCCATGATGTGGTAAGTGAGGGGGAGATGAACTGAGCCCTCCATAGGATTATGATATTCACTCACAAATTGAAGCATGTTATAAAGGGCATCCCTGGAGATAATGCAATGAGCATCACAAAAGAATAACCACTTGCCTGATGAATGTGCTACTCCATAATTCTTAGCTTGCCAGTGTGACAGTTTGTTTGGATAGTCAAGTGCTTTCAACCAGGGATGACCACGCATAACACCTTTTAACTGTTCTCCAGCTTTATCATTGTCTGAACGAACATTACCTGGTTGTCTTGCAACCTCATCACAATAATTATTAATGGCGATGATCTCGAAGTCCACACGATCTCTTAGCTCCTCTGCAATGTTTCTGATTGTAAATACGTTCATGGGCCATTCATTTACATATGGTAGAATTACCGATAATTCTAATTCTGTCATTTACTCTCCCTTCTTCTGGGCTATCATAGTTGTAGGTCCATCTTTTATAGGTTGATCAAAATATATACCTTTTATGGATTGCATTTCTTCTTCAGTTATTACGATTTCTCCACCCAATTTCAAGATCAGAGCTCCTATAATTTTTGTAAGAGGACCAAGGCGCTTGCCTTCTACTTGCATAGTGATTTTTGTCATACAATCAACCCCCTTATTTTTTTAGCCTGTTTTTGTTTCTGTTTTATTTTAGCCGCTCCAAACCATCTTCTCTTTTTAAAATGCAGTTCCAGCAATTGAGACATGAGTTGCCAGTATTGAAATGTCAACTCTAATTTATCACTCTGAGGATCTTTGTTTTTTACTTTATCCCTTGTAACACGATTCATTGCTGCTGACCATACTCCCCACTCTATTGATGTCCTGCCCAATCCTTGAGATAGAACAAGATTGAATTGTTTGTCGGTATGCTCTACAATCTCCTTAGGTGTGCAGTTTTGATACATTTCTATCCAGGGTTTCATGTATTCTTCGGGTATCGAAATTACTTCTTTCGGATTATTTGGATTAATACCTACTGTTATGTTTTTTCCCATTCTGTAAACCACTCCTTGTTTTTGCCCTTCTTTTTATATCCATTATCAACCATCCATTGACGACCGATGTCTCTAATGTTTGCAGGGCTATTAGGTTGAATGTAACTACCAAAATCCCACTTGTCAATTACATGTTTCATCTTGCCCCGACCTTTGATCTGCTTTTCGGGATTACTTTTGAAGTCTATTAAAGGCAAGGCTTCATCTATAAATTCTTTCCTATTCAGAGAAGGGTGACCACACCATCCAATAGCTCCTTTATCTTTACCACGACATGCAAAGTAAAACCCATTCCAATTATAAAAATATCGCCAGTTTTTGCAAGTCAGTTGAGTTGATCTAAAGATAGATAATCTCAGGTGAGCAAGGTGGGGAGGAAAAGACATTGTACCTAACATAGCGTTCCAATCAACGGGATATAAAAGCTCCCAATCTTCCTCAAGATTAAAGATAAGAGGAGCAGTTGCGTTCTCCCAAACCCACTTAATAGCAGAAGGGAAATGCCCTCTCTCTGATCTGTTGATTTTTACGTCGGTAAAGTACTTTAGGCATACATTAAGAACATCAAAGTATCTATCAGTATCATCCCCGACAGGATCCACATTAATAACGCAACGGAGAGAGCTATCCTTGATGCTCCACATGTTTTTGAAGAACGAAGCTAACGTGCGCTCTAAAACAGCAGGACGATGCGTTGCCGTGATCGTGATATCTATCATTTATCCACCTCTTTATAATGAATTTGCAAGTGAATGTGAATTTTAATATTGGTAATAACACTGGCTAAAGTTAAAGCTATAAATGCTATGGTCATTGGCCAAATCATCACTCTTATTGTTTCGATCATTCCAAACCCTCCTCAATAGCAAACCATTCAGCTACACATAATTCGATGTTGTCTCCTCTTTCGTAATCATCAAAATCAATTAAACTACCTTCTTCTATGTTACTCAAAGGAATCCAAAGACCATCAGGGTCTTGAGGATCATCAGGGTGTTCCACTAATACAGCCAGATTTGCATTGTGTAAATAAGTCATGGTGTATTCAATGTATTCCATAATTTAACTACTCCTATAATAACAAACATCATTATAACTGAAAGTACTAAAGTCAAACTTACCAACTTTTGTATTAGTACGTCTTTTTCCAGTTTCTTAATTTGTTTTAATAATTCTTCTTTGTTTCTTGGCGGTGGTGGCGGAACTCTCATATATTATACCCGTCCCTCTTCTTCTCATAAGGTTTGCGGTTATATTTATTTTTATCTATCCTTATCATATACAAATGGCATTCGGGATGTCTATCATTACAATCAGGTAATAAACACTCTAAACAAAGTAGATCATTCTCGGTTGGTAGGATTGCATGTTCTACCATTATTCCTCACATAATTTTTTGTTTAACAGATGTTTTAATTAAAACATTCCCGCCTCTTTTTGAGGATAATTGATTATCCTCTATTTTGATTGTCACTTCAACCTCAGGGAAATGTAAAGTCAATTCCTTTAGAGCTTTGTTATATTTATTTTCGGCATTTTTAATGACTTGAATAAATTCTTGGATATCCATTATTTCTCCTTATCCCTTTTCATAGTAAACAAGATTATGCCAAAAGGCTTTGATTCCTGGTTTGCTTTTCCAAGCATATATTTCATCTTTTATTTGATCTGCCTGGGATTGGTTTCTGGTATACCCCAACTCCTTAAACAGATCATCCCAATAAGGCATTTCTTGTAGGTTGACATGATACAAACCTCTTTGCCCAGGCCCAGCAATAGACATCAAAATTTTATCTGACCAATTAGTTATATTTTGTAGGAACATTTTCGTATATTCTGGTTCAATGTGTTCGGCTACTTCCAAACAGCACAATAGATCATAAGTTCTTCCTACTGTATAGCAATCAGGTTGGAGTGCCTCACGGGATAAGTCCTCTCTTAAATCCAAATGCAGAATATCTTGAATAACTGCATGATTTAAGGCATGATCTGATCCTTCAAGTCCATCAGATATTAAACCCATCTGCCTAAACTGTCTGACAAGATCGCCTGTAGCACATCCGATATCAATTACTGACTTAGGATTAAACACATCGATTACAGCTTGACAAAAGATGGGCGCTCTCCAATGTAGCAGGTGTCTCTTACGAAAGAAAGCATCTTTATAAATTGTATGTAAAGGTTTCATAGTACTTTCTTAAGGTATTGATAAAACAAATCAGCAGATTTTTGGGGATTGTATCCTTTTTTAAACTTTTTTCGTCCACTCCTTCTTATCTTATCAACTATAAGAGGATTGTCCAACAACCATTGTAATTTATGTCTAAAGTTATACAAATTATAGGATACAAAATCTTTACCATCTTGCAGTACAGCGTGGGGTAAGTACTGTATGTCATTTAGTGCATCATAAGCAAACAGTAGGGCACCTGTTCTTAAAGCCAGTTGATATGTGCCCGAATATTGTCCCCATCCTGGAGCCCCTATAGCTATCCAAGTTTGCATCATGTTTTGTTTATAGTTATTCCAACCTTTAATCCATTCCTGATTAGCAACACCCGGAAAGAACACATCTAATTGTTCCAGCACGGATTCTCTGACTTTGTGGTGATAGCTCCCTCCACCAAATTTACAACTGACCTGGACAGTTCTGTCCATCTGATCGTGATGGGTTTCCCCCCCACTTCGGGTAGACATTGTAGATAAGAGTATTACATTATACTCATCCATGAATCTTTCAGAGGGAAAACATTTAATGCGGGGCAATTCTTTAGAATCAGGAAATCTTGTGTAAGAATCAAGTTCCCCATCATCATAGGTACATTCTAATATTTTATGCCCTTTAAAAGCTTTAAACAGTTCGTCGGCTTGTTTGATTAAATTGGGATTAAATTTTGCAGGTTGAAATTCATTGGGGAAAATCTGGTAGCAAATAACATCTGCGTCTCCATTCCCTTCTTTTAAATAAGGTGTGAGACCAAGACTTTTTACTTCTATGTCTTTCTTTTTGTCCAAACATCCTAACACCTGTCTGAAATATACAGTGTTCGCCCCTGTGTGATGTACATGATGTATTTTAACCACGATTCTCTACTCCTTTCTTTTCAAGATAATGTCTCATGCAATGGAATTGATTTGTCAATTCCTTTCTTGTCATGGCCGATATTGCTATATGTGCTTTAACCATTGATCCATCAGGTCTGTAAGCAAAGAAGTTAGCATCGGTTATAGAAAATAATTTACATTCAAACTTTCTCGGGTCGTCATGTATGGCAGTTCCTGGATAAGGAACAAACATTTTTAAACTGACTATAGTAGGTTGTGCTTCCTCTACCCATTTAATGTTTCTCTCTAAAGTTTTGGGTGTTTCTCCTGGGCTTCCCATTATAAGTAATGCCCGAGTAACTTCAATACCTGCCTGGTTGGCATTTTGAATTGCTTGTGTATTGTGATGTACTTTGATGTTTTTTCCCAGATAGTCAAGGACAAATTGATCTCCTGATTCTATACCAAAAGAAAGCTCTTTACATCCTGACTCTACTATCATCCTATATAACCAAATATCATTAGGAAGTGTCCTTGTACTTGCTCTCCATGTTATTTCAGCCTCTTTGAATAATTTACATAGAGAAATCAACCGTTCTTTATTGTGCATAAAATGATCGTCACTTATCCTGAAATTTTTTATTCCTAATGATAGGCAATGTTCCAGTTCTTTTTCTATTCTGCTTAAATCATAAGTTTGAAAGAAAGGATTGTTTCCTGATGCACAAAAAGCGCATTTGAATTGACACCCTCGGGAAGTCATTAGAGTTGTGGAGACTTCACATTCACTCTTTTTGAAAATGTTACCTCCCGTAGTACCTTCTAATAAACTTCTATCAGGAAAAGGATATTCGTTTATGTTTTTTAATAGGCGCACAACTGTAATACTACCATTAAATTCTTTTCCACAACATACGAAGTAAATAAAGTCTTCTCCTGGTCCATCTATCCAAGCGTTAACCGTTGATACATCCAAATCGTAGGGAGATTTAGCAATTGGTCCTCCTATGTATATCTTGGGAGATGAAATAGTATAAAATCGTACACGATGTATCTCCTTACATATTTCATTCAAAATAGGAGCATCAACCAGACATCCATATAGCATAAGATTTTTACACTTAGGTATTTGTTCTAAAGCGTAAAGGACATCCTTGTCCTGGGTATTGATCACTTTAACAGATGCACCCAAGCTTTTTGCGTAAGTAGCAAGACTGAGTAACCCCAATCCAATTTGTGAATTAGGATCTACTTCATAAGGATGTGGGTGATAAAGAAAACAGAAGTCATATATCATTTTATTCCTCTTTAAGATTTTTGCCAGAAGGCACTTAGTTTATCAATTTTTTTAACTTCATCCTCAATTTGTCTTTTAGTTCTAAAATCATGGACAGCTACCAAGCACCCAGTGATTGTCCAATCATCAATAATAATAAACCCTCCTTTAGGAACCTTATCATATAATTGGTCTAAAACTTGTATCGTGGATGAGTACATGTCCCCATCTAATCTTAAAACAGCAATGTTTGGGGTGTCCACTAAATGCAAACTGTGTTCAAAAAAACCTTCAACGAATATTACATTTTCATCTAATAAATTATATCTTTGGAAGTTTTCCTCGACCTCTTCTTTACTGACAGATAGAATTTGTATTTGATAAAAATCGTGGCGACTTTGCCTTTTCTTTTTATCAAAAGGATAGCGATCAAGTTCTGGTTTAGGGCAACCTTCAAAAGAATCAGCTACATAAACTTTTCGATCTTTTATTCCATGGGCTTTTAAAATTCCTTTCATAAAGATAACAGCCCCACCCCGCCAAACACCTGTTTCAATGAAGTCTCCTGGGATATCATTCTCCAAACAATATTCCATACAATATTGTATGTTGTTCAGTCTGTGTCTTCCTATCATTGTATGGGCTCTATCAGGCCAGTAAAGTCCATTATCCACTTCCCTTTGTGTGGCTTTGTTTCCTATGTTACCAAAAGCTCCTATCCACATTTGCTCTTTATGAATATTATCTAAAAGACACTCTTTTAGTAAATCCAAATATAAGTTTTTACATTCCATATTCTTTTCTCAAAGCTTCTGTGTCTCGTTTAGAGTGTCGTTTGAAAATAGAAAACAGTCTTGCCATTCCTGGTAGTACTATGTTTTCCATACCATGTGTTTCTTCATACCATGCAGTGGAATGTTCTCTGTGATGCCACTGATGTGAAACTATGACTGACCTTATAGTTTGAGCAATGTCTTTTATGTCTAAAGATAAAGGTCCACATCCATAAGGATGAACGAATAAATGTGGAGAATGATATTTAGGTGACCCTATTATTAATTGGCATCCACACCGCAAGGCTTCTAAAGGCCCTCTATCGTTTTGTCCACTGGTGCCCGCATGAATAAAAACTTTTGATTGATTTAATATAACATTTAATTCTGTTCGAGGAAGATGTTTTTTAGGAAAGTGTACATCAAGATCATAATTATCTATATAATATTGTATGTCATTGGAATGTGTTCCTCTTCTAATAGCTCCAGGTAATACACATGCAGGAGTAATCCCCCATGTTTTTTTATAATCCATCAAAGCTTGGATAACTCGCCATTGCCCTTTCTTATCATGTATGTAAGAGGCACCTATACAGAGGTCATACTTTCTTTCAATGTCTAAGGGCTTGAATACATTGGTATTGACAGGCTTTGCCCACGATAACCACAATCTATCGTGTCTGTCGAATATGTCGGTTGTGATAAGATCGTTTAGTATGACGTCCCATATCTCCCATCTTTGTCTGCCTGTGTTAGCAGCATACAGCATTAACCAATTACCTCTACCACCAGCCCTTTCAAGGAAAGCAAAGTTTGACCTGTGTCCACCTCTGCACCAAATAACATCATCTTCCCTTATATGCTGGTCTAATTGATTGATGTCAGGAATTACCCAGCCTGTGAAGTTAGGTGCATATGTGATTTTACCCACACCCCTCGTTGATTCCATGATTAAAAGAATTTCATCAACAATACCTGTTTGTAACATGCGCTCTAATAAAAAAAAGTATCCTTCTTCTCTCACACCCAAAGCATATCGATTAGTAGCCTCTTTGCTAAGGTCTATTGGGCCTGACCCTTGATTGATTGCATGGTACATAAATATTAAACGCATTTAATTTCCTATTGGTATTATCCAGTTACGATCAGCAAAACTTTCTTTTTTATATACTTCGGAAGCGTGATTCCAAACAAATAAAACTACATTGTGTGGATCATCTTTTTTAAATTGTTTGTGGGGAACTACTCTGATGTTTGTGCCTGGGCAGAACTTTTCATGTTTTTCAATTGTGGTATCGTATATTCTGGGTATCAAAGAAGCATCAATTCCACAATAGTTTAGTATGGTAGTACACTTTGCAGAAGCTCCATACCCTACTATACTCCCTCCCCAACTTTTAATTGTGTGCAGTTGGGTTAATAGTCGATGTTTTGACCTTTCCACTTGTATGGCAAAATGCTTTAGTCTATCAAAAGAGTATAAATTTTCAACATCTATTAGATGGTTTACTTTATCACTTGAAGTACCTTTTATTATGTTTCTTTCGTGAGAAACAAAATACCGAACACTCCCACCATGTACATTATAAAATTCCACATCTATTATGGCTAATCCAAAGTTACTTATAGCTTTATTAAAAGATGCCACGGTTGAATAAAAGATATGTTCATTGTAGAATTGGTCATAGGATGTCTTTTCAAGTATGGAGCCCAGATAAGCCTCTTCATTTATCCAAACTCCACCTTCTTTTAATAATAAACTGATTCCTTTTAAGACAGAGTTTCTATCAGGGATGTGGGCAAAGACATTAGTGGACACAACGACATCAGCTTTGCCCAGAGTATCAACGACCTCTTGTCCTACATCAGCGCCAAAGAATTTATTCCAACACACTAAGCCATCTTTAATGGCTCTCCCTCGGGCATTACCTGCAGGATCAATTCCTAAGTGAGCAATGTTTTTGAAGTTTTTTAGGAAAGAACCATCATTACTACCAATCTCAACTATAACCCCATTAGCCTGTTGCTTTAAGGCGCTGCCAACACTAATCTTTTTCCACTCTGGAAAATACGCCCTTTTAACAAACTCTGCTAAATCTTTAAAGTGTTTTACCATATAGTCAGAGGAAGATGTAAAGAAAGGGTAGTCATCAGTATAGACACTTTTTACATCAGGACATTTCCCAATTTGTACGGTGTAACACTCGGGACAGAAAACAACGTCAAGGAAATACTTTTCCTCTTTATCAAATAAAAAGTCTTTGAATCTGTTGGCTACAGGTTGTTGTCCTAATTCTAAAAACTGATCTGTTTGTGATGCACAAACTCTGCAAATAAAATTTAGGTCAATCATTATCCCACCCTTTGAAGTAATCCTAAACCAAGTTTACGTGGTGTCTTAGAAATATATTCATTTATAAATTTAAAAAATTTGTTGGTTTTCATTTCTTCAAGCATTTGTTTTACTCCTGCACAAAATAAGGTGTCATGCAACAACACAAAACCCCCTAAGTTTAAAAGGCATAGGTATGTTTCAATGTCTTTTTTTACTCCTTCGTAAGAATGATCTCCATCAATAAATATTAAATCAAATGAAAATCTTTTGGCAAAATCGTAGGCTTCTTTTGTATGAGAATCACCTATAAATTCTTTATATTTGACATGTTTTAATATTTTTTGCCTAAACCTATAATGTTTATGTCTGTGTTTATTATCATCGATTATTAAAATATTATCCCAATCAAAAAAATAATTAAAAAGAAAGGTTGTTCCACCGCTTGCTACACCTATTTCTAAATAATTTTTAAGATGATAATCTCCCTTTATAAGCTCTACTATACAAGAGGTGATTTCATCTGGAACTTGTTGAAGATACATACCACCTGTATAGTCTCCCTCCAGTACTTTTATATCTGCTGATCCTAACCTTCTTACAAAAGCTTCAATATCTTTTTTCATAATACAGGCTTCCACCATTTGGGATTCAAGTAGTTGAAAAATACAAATAACTTTGGTTCATATCTGAAAGTGTATTTTTTTATTAACATCTCAACCATTATTCCATCAGCACATCTATTGGTTTCAAATTGTATTTTTTTATATATTTTGCCTTTGATAAAAAATTGTTCGCCTCCAACATACTCTTTTTTCATATTGTCTTTATTGGCATATAGGTAACGACGGTGTCGTGTTTGGTCACCCCTATCCATTGAGATAACAACAATGTTATCATTCATTTTTTTAATGGCATTAAATACGCCGGGAGCGTATATATCGTCATCAGGAGTTATCACATAATAATCGTCATCCGAAAACTTATGATTAGCTAAAAAATAATTGACAGCATAAAGTGCGGCATACGTTGATGGTTTTGGGTGGCTCTTGGGTATGAAAAATGGTTTAACCCATTCACGGTCAAAGTTGGTATAAACTTCTGATTCAAACATGATCTGATGAATTGTTATGTCCATTGGTTCATAATGTTTTATGAGTGTGGTCTTTAGGTGCCCTCTCGAAAATGGCATCATTATATTTATTTTAGTCATTGTGGGTGAGCACCTTTGAAATATTTAATGTTTATTTTACCTATATAGTTGTCTCGTGGATATTGATTTCTATGGTGTAGTACTTTCGAGCACCAAAGTTCTGCTACTTTTGGGGTATTTAAACCAATCCAAAATTCAGAATCAAATCTTCCTTTTATTGGAAATAGATTAGGGAGATTCCTTATGTATTCAGAGTTTGCCCACCAAAAGTTACCAGCAAAGCATGTAGTTGTTGGTTGAAAAACTAATTTACCATACATTTTGGATTTACTTGTACCTTCAAGTATGTGCCAATTTACTCCTACACAATCTACCTTCTCTAATTCTTTTAGAACAATTTTGGGTTGATCAATGAGAAAGTATTCCATATAATTGCGCCAATCAACTTGGTGTTGAGGTGAATTACGAGAAGCACCTTTTGAGTGGATGTAAAAAATACAACCATCAAAAGTTTTAGATTTTTGATGTAACATAGCAAGTGTAAGAGATTCCCCTATTTCAGGGTTTTCCATATGAAACATGAAGTTGAATTTTTTAGGAAGCTCGGGAGAAAGTTCTATGGGTGGACCTACTAAACCGACATAAATCTTGTCTACTTTTTCATATAAACCAGAGATAATAATCTTATCCGTTTGTTCATAGAGAATTTCCATCCAATTATTCACTGTATAGCAATGGATAAATCCTATAATATTCCTGCTTTGATTTTGTACCATTCAATTCTCTCTTTTCGTAAATGTGTTATATTATATTTTAGGGTACGCACTGTCGAGCCTACTGCATGATAAATAGTATTGCCCACATCCTTATACCAATATTTAGATAAATTATAAACAGTCCACACCCATATCCAATCATCTCCAAAGAATATTTTTAAAGCAGAGGGTATAGGAGGAATATGATCGAGTACGGATTTCTTAATGGTCATAGCAGGCCCTTCTCTTTTACTTACAGGAATATATTCCATATTATATTGCACCAAATGTTTGAGATCAAAAACTTGTAAGGGCAATGCTACTCCACAATCGGGGAATTTATTAAAGGTCTTTAGTATTCGATCAAAGAACCAATCCCCAAGAATTATGTCATCGTTTAATATAGAGACATAATCACAATCCTCGGACACCATTGATATACCTATGTTGAGTGATTCGTTTACTAAACCTGTTGTGCTATGATAAACATCTATAGGAAAATGAGAGGAAAGTTTTATCGGTATAGGTTTAGATTCCGAGTTGTTTATGATAATGACTCGTTTAGGTTTCAGAGTATTCTTTTCGATGCTTGCCATAAGTAGGTTAGCAAGATCGATATTAACTACAGGTATAATTACTTCAAAGTTGGTTTGTGATTCTTTTCCCATTCAGTGTATTCCTTTATCAATGCGTCAAGTTGTTTTACTACTTTAGGTGTTATCAGTCTTTCTAATATAACTATTTTAGGATAAAGTTTTCTTCGGTCTTCACTTTGTTCATGTAAAGCCACAATCATTACCTTTTGTTCTTTTATTACCCCTGCTTTGATAATACCAGAATGGGTTTGTATGCCTATCAAAATCATTAGCAATAGTATTATAAAAAGCAACCATACATTGACCCAATTCAAATCTTTCATTATTACCTCCAAGTCATGCGTTCAGCCATTACAGGCATGTAGTCTCTATCGTATAGGTTGTTCCAGTTGTATGTTTGTCTATGGAAAGTTTTGGCTTGTAAAACTTCATTCTCCTTCATACGTCCCAGAATAATAAAGGCAATATCTCTATAGTACTTGTTTGGATCTTCAACATGATGGGTACTATGATGTGATCCAAACTCAAAGAACAAACCACACTCAGGTCCACCACCTACTTCGTATTGCATTGTCAGGGATTTATTCATAACACAAAGAACACCACCTAATCCCGCTTCAGGAAGAACCAATCCGAAACTTTCTTCTCTTGTGGGAAATATAAACAGATTACTACATTTCATTAATTCCCGCAAGAACTTTTTTGGAATCCCTATTTCGTACTTGGGTGCTTCAAATTCTGATGTGAAAATGATGTCCTCTCCAGGAACTAATCCTCTCATAGCCGCTGTCCTTTGATAGCCTTGTATGTTTTCTTTATGTTGTTTGGTAGTTGCCCATTGATTTGCTATAACCAGACAGGTAGAGTATCCACGCTTTTTGATCTCCGAGAATATTTGGATAACTTCGTGGACTCTCTTTGCTTTCAGTCTATCTACGGAAGCGGGGTATACTTGTACGATATCAGCCTGCATTATTGCAGGATACTTTTTGATAAAATCTATAGCAGGTTGTCCGAAGTCTTCCCATGATCTCAGGTCTTTGATGTGCCTAATTATGCGGATGTGTTTTGCTTCTCCTCTAAACTGTTCGGCGATAAGTATTCGATCAGTATTATTGGGGAAAATAAGTTTGTGTTTATGTCCGTAGGCTTTGATATCCCACCAGTCGGAGTGACTTGTTGGGATGCTGTGTATCCAATGGAGCCAACGTGGTTTTTCAAGTTGATGGGATGCTTCTCTTACTGCCATACCATAAGGCATGAACCAACCCTGAAAAACAAAGTCATGTGTGAACACTATATCCACATCTTGCATGTCGTTCAACAGCATTGTTTTGGTTTCGTGGACAATGTCCTTATGCTCAGGTGTCAGATCATTTTGAGATTTGTAATCAATTAGGTGAGCAAAAGGAATCTTTTTGTGCAGGGTACATTTGTCTATAACGTCTTCAGACATGGGCCACGTGTTGTCATTGTAGCCACTGTTGACATAGAAATGGACATCGTGGCCATGTTCGTGAAGCATCCTGATTTGATCTTCTATGATACCAGTCAGACTGAACCCCGGCAACATTTCCATATGGTTAGATAAAATTGCGATTTTCATTCTTCCTCCTTTAAAATTACAAAGACATATAGATGGTGTATTTTCACAAATATTACAAAGCACTATTCTTCCTTCTTAAAATATTAATGTTTTTGGATGTGTCTTGTTTTTTTTAATTATCCAAGACACTCCTGTGGTGTGAAAAATCAAGTCGTTTTTGATGGTGCACTCACAAACTGCTTTGGCTACACTTGGCCATGTATAATCGTGACCAGTCAAATAACCTCCTATCTTTACCTTTTTCCAATACTCTTTTATATCGTGGCAAATATATTCATACTCATGGTTACCATCAATCCAAACAAGATCACACATTGGTATATAAGGAAGAGCCTCGCTTGACATCATCATTAAAAGTGTCACCCTCCCCCCAAAAGGAGATAAGTTATTAACTGCTATGGCATAATTATTTTTGTCTTCTGGTATCTTGTAACCTTCATATTCTTTCCAAGGATCAATTGAGCACACTCGGGCTCCTGCTAATGCAAAGGCTCGGGTACTTGCTCCTTTTCTGCACCCAATTTCACAAACAACATTGCCTGGTTTGATTAAAGGGATGATATCAATAGCGGCTATAGCAGGTATCATTCTTCTTCCTTTTTTCTGTCAAGTACTCGTGGACTATGCCAACAAGGATGTAATTTTATGGATTCTACTAATGGAAATCCTTTTGGATCTTCTGTCCAACCCATAATTTTTTCACTTTCTTTATCGGTATATCTGACTTCATATCTTTGTCCTTTATCACCTATACGACAACCTATAGGACATATTTGACTCATTCTTCTTCCTCCACCAGGCTGTACTTGCCTTCTTTAGATACATAAAAGGTTCTGTCAGCGGCTACATTAATATCATCAGCATGGCTGACCATTAATATTTGTAACTTTAATTTATCTGCCACCATTTTAATCATTTGTGATACACGATATTGTAAATCAGGTGACACATTTCTAAAAGGTTCGTCTTGTATAAAAGTCTCTCGGGTCTTACTTAACGACCACAATGTGGGCCTTAAAGCATAAGAGGTAACATCACAAGCACCATGTCCTGATGAGTCTAAAGGTCTTTGCTCTACACCAAACTCTTTAAATAATAAATCAGCTTCAGTTTGATTTCTCCTTATCTCCATTCGAGCAATGAACTCAGGCCAGCTTGGATCAACTGAGCATAATGCAGTTGATGTTAAAGCAGAGATATGGAATTCTAAATTAGCCAAAGTCTTTTGAGCAACTATCTGATGAATAGTTCGAGCCGCTTCAGCATCCCGAAGTTTCTTTTCCAGAACCTCTTTCTGCTCTTTTAAGTCTTTGAGTTTAGATATAAGGTTATCTCTCTCCCGAACATCATCGACATACTGGTCTCGGGCATCCTTAAACTCTTGCATGTTAAATTCTACCATGTGTATTTCTCCCTCAGTTCTGCGTACTCGCTGCGGATTTGTTTGTCAGCCCGAGTAATTCGTTTGGATAACTTTTCCAATTCTATGCCCGCGGCTTTCTCGGAGGGAAGATCCTCCTCTTTCATCAATCGAGCAAGCAAAGTTTTGATAGCGCCTTCATCTTCAGCTATGTCGGATCTTGCTTTTATAATGGCACTGTCCAAATCTTCAAGATCTTCTTTTATCTGGTTCATTTATCCCCCTTCTTTTAATAACTCACCAAATATAGATATTCTAACGGATTGAAATGCGTCCACATAGTATATAGCCATATTGGATCCTTTCTCGTCACGTTCCCCCCTCCAAAATCGGATACTCCTGTCCAAGTATTCCTTAACTTCTACCTTTGAAAAAGGGACAGTTTTTGAAGGTCTGTTTATTTGGTTCATTTTTTAACTCCTAATAATGAAACGTGTTTACAAATACCTTTGCCTGCTTTTAAGTTACGAATCCTTTCTAAATATAAACCATTAACATGTGCTGTACCATATACATTTACTCCCATTGCTTCGGGTATTTCAATGATGGTGTCCACAGCTAATCTTCTCATGGCAAATTTTACTCTGTCTCTCATTTGTTTTCGAGAGGATCCTTGCCAGTATAAAACACACCGAAGTTGTCTTTCCGTCTGAGAAGGATTCATTGTTCTCCTTCTTTCAATGTCTAACTCAAGGAAGAATTCACTGTGTACAAAGTATATGGGCTTAGAGGTATCAAGATGGTCTTTTATAAAAGGAGCTTTGGGTGGACAAGTATCTCGGGTACCATACATAGGACATCCTTTTTTATGTCCTTCATATGGAATACGACACCAATCACCATGTTTCTTTGTGGTAATTAGTCGATCTACTTTTATAATCCAAGAGAAATCCATTACCCTATAGCCTCCTCTAATATAGTGACTGTTCCTTTAGACACTTGCTTTTCATTTTCTTTTAGGTACCCTATCATATTCTTTTTATATTTCAATCCTTCAATGATTGTGTTTTGTGATAGTCCTTCTACAAACGCTTCCATATCTTTATTAGATTGTTTCTCTCTGGTTGATGTTGTTAAGTCCATTACATCTTCAAAAGGTTCTATTGGGATATAATGTTGGTATGCTATTTTTTTGATTACATCGTATATCCAGACACATGGTTGGTGAGTAACTTGGCTTATGTTTGAGCGCATTAGAGAACCACAATTGATAAGCTGTCTTCCACCCCGTATTTGATTAAATGATATATGATTATCACCAGAGACTATGAGATGAAATTTGTTTCTAAAGAGGAACTTGCTGGCTTTAACTGCATCTTCCTGTCCTTCCCAAAGCTTTTCGTTGATGATCATTCGGTGAGTCAAAAGAACACTGAAGGCAGCACCTTCTATTACTTCGGGAACTTCAGCACCCCACCCCGCACCATATATCATCACGGGAATGTCGTCCAGTGGAAAGACAGCAGGGAACTCTCCTATAACTTTGATGACCTCAGAAGCATCTAATACTCCCATTGGAGTGTTATCTATATTAGAACTATGATATCTCATATCATGTTGACCGGGTACAGTTAGTATAGTTATGTTTCGTTCCTTGAAGTATTTTATCCACTTGCGTTTGACATAATCTGGCATGTGATAATGATCGAATAAATCACCTGGTTGCAATATTGCTTGTACTCCATGTTCAATAGCTAAGTCCAGAACGAAATCAACTTTCCGCTCCTGTGTCTCAACCATATCATCTTTACGATTCTCTGGTTTTTTATTTGTTAAGTGCCAATCACCGGTTATTAGTAACTTCATTTATTTAGGTGCTCCAAACATTTTTCACAATGAGGGTATAAGCTTGTGTGTGGTTCGTGAGGGATGCTGTGCCAACCCCAACCATATTTAGTTATGTCTTCTCCCTTTTGTATTTTTAAATAGTAACCCTTATGTGCTTCAGGTTGTTTGGAAAAGGGAAGAAGTTTAAGAGGATCACATAGTGGTCCTCGGCATGTAATACCTTTATATACTATAGGATTAGAATTCAAATTGCATTTCTCACTTTGTAAAGAATATCATTTAATACAGTACCATCCTCACCTATTTCCATTGTGATCAATCCCATTCGACCACCGAAATAGACTTTTAATAATAATAAATCTTCCTTACTTATTTTGCTGTTCCCTTGCTTATAGAGTAAATCTATGAGGGATATAATATTGGTTAGGTCATGAACCTCATCGTGCATCATTTTAGTTAAAAATTGTTCAAATTCTTTGTCTTGTATTCCCATTTAATTTCTCCAATTCTTTTTATCAGCACCACAGTATTGACAAAAATTTAACGCTTTTTTAAGTTCAGCACGTTTGTTTTCCATCTCTGAGAGTAAGGAGCTTGTTGTTTCCCTTCTCTTTTTATGTTTCTGCATGTCTGACACTGTATCTTCAATTTTATCATGCTTAAAACGCAATATAGAGAGTTCTTCCCACATCTTTTTAAGTGATTTAAGCTTACTATCAGCTTTAAGTAGGAGACTTTTACGTTTAATGTTATTTTTTCCTGTTCCTATACCTATTAATGTCTCATTGATTCTATTATATCTATTGTATAGAATATCCAATTCTTTCATGTGACCAAGCAAATCATGGTAGTCACCTTCAACCTCTAACCAAGTTTCATTTATATTAATGTTGATTTGTTTGATATCGAGGTCATGTAGTATATTTTTAATCCTTTTAAATTTATGTTCAAACTTATCTTTATTACCAATATGAGCTTGTATTGATCCTACAAGAAGACCTATATCATTTAGACCTTCGTGCTTTTTTAAACCTTCTTCTGCTTTCTCTGTATCTTCTTTGTTTATGGTCTGTCGGGTTAATGTATCATTATAAACTTTATTAAGTTTACCTTTAACTTCATCAATGATCTGAAGACCAACAGCCTCACTTAATTTTTTACCAACAGTACCAGGAGATTCATGGAGCAGAAAATGCCTGTCACCCTGCCCCTGAAAGTTGATCTCTGTCATCCGTGTCAATTCTTTGACTTCTTCTGGTACATCAGATTTGACAGCATGAAATTGAAAGGCATCTGAAATATAGGAATTTAATATCCTCTTTTCATCTTTGCAATACCATTTCTTTCGGGTGATATATGTATCATCTGTGAAAACAATAGTGACTTCCACAGGATCTTTCTTTTTAGCAAAATGAGATTTGAATCCTTCACCTCTGGGACGATTAAACAGACACCATTGAAGTGCCCTGATGATAGAAGACTTCCCAGCATGAGAAGTTCCTCTAATGACATTAACTCCCTTATGTAATTCTAAATAGGAGTAAGCATGTCCCTGAAAATTTAAAAGTTCAATTGATTTTATCATTCTCTTTGGTTTGTTCCTCGAATTTGGCACAACAATAATAGGTCATCTTTTATTTTCCTGAGAGATTGGGAGAGTGCATCTGGACCGGCACTCCCCCACACCATATGAGGGCTCTCACTTACTTAATCATTGGTATACGACAATAACTTTTGGGTGATTCTTCTCATACCCTTATCCCTATCAGGTAGATAACACTGAGCGGCCTTCCCAGTGGTTCTCGTCATCTCAAATTTAATGTAGGTTGCAAAGGTTTTGTTTCTGTTGGCTTGTTTTGTTCTAAAGCCATACGGGCAAGGCAATAGGCGTCACATTCATTGTTATCATCGAAGTCGGCGCCCCACCTTTTGTAAACTTCTTTTAGCATTAATTCTTTTTTACCAGTACCTTTACCTGTGACGAACTTTTTAAGTGTCCCAGGTGCTATCATTTTATAGGTTATATCTAACCAAGTAAACTGTGTTCGGACAAAATAATTTACGCCTGCTAATTCTAACATAGCATCCCCACGTGCACCATAAGCAAGTTCTTCTATGTAGATGAAGTGAGGTTGATATTTCTCATGTACTTGGAGAACACCATCCCATATAATTGTTATTCTGGATTCAATGGGGGTTTTAGGTTTAGTTCTCAGGACGTCCTTGTGAAGAATCTTAGCATCCAGATTGATGATTACCACTCCAGTATTAGCTACACTTAGATCGAGTCCCAGAAAGTTCATATTGTCTCCTGCACAGGTTTAATTTCCCACCTAACTGTTCCATTTTTTATCATAAGTTCTGTTTCAAAAAGGGGGACATCATCTAAACAGAATATTTCTACTTCGGGATTGTTGGTGTATCGTTTCCAACAACCTCTTTTAGATAACTTCTTTATGTCTAACTTGAGGTCCAGGCAGAAGTCAAGGAGTACTTTCTCTCTGGCTTTGTACATAGATTCTATGAATTCCTGGACGTCCATATTCACCTCAGTTTAAAATGTTCTTCCCACTCCCGGAAGATGTCTGTTTTCATATATGATTTGAAACCTAATCGATGAAAGACAGCCATAAAGTCGCTGAAGTATAGGTCATGTTCTATCAGTTCAAATGTTTTGGTTCCTTCAAAAGGCAACATAACAACTGGTTTGTTGCGTTTGATAATATCACCACCATCTGCTATTCGTTCATAGGCTTTGGTCGTTGATTTAAGAGTGCTGTTCAGCCATTTGATTGCTGTTTTTTCTCCTACCCCTTCAATCCCTTGAACATTGTCTCCCGATTTGTTCTTTCCACCCCCACAACCTGCAATGGCTTTAACATGTCCCCACATACTTGGAAGTATGTCCCACTCCTCTTCAAAGCTCTCTGCCGTTGTTACCTTTTTTGTGATGGGGTTATACATATCAGCCCAAGTAAGTAATTGAAAGAGGTCTTGATCAGACGCGGCTATCATAGCATTACCGAACTGCTTTTTATACTTCAGTACGATAGAGGCAATGATGTCATCGCCCTCATAGCCTGTCTGAATGAAGTTGTTTTGAAATCCTAAGTCAGGAATGATCTCTCTGCGTAGTCGAGTGAATTGAGGATAACTAATTTCATCAAGGTCTATTTCCTCTTGGGTCTTCTCTGAGGAGTGTCTGCCTGCTTTGTACTCAGGATAGATTCCTTTTCTGTAGTTCTTTCGGCTATCCCAAGTGAAGGCCCAAACCCTCGGAGAAAATCTTTCAGCGAGCATGTATAAGCCCTGCATAAAATTAAAGATGACCTCTGTCTTTTGTCTTTCATGGGAAAGTCCTTGGTTTTTCATTGCATGTTTGGATCGATGTGCCAGAAAGTTTGCATCAAGGATTAATAGCATCTTGTTCCTCCCTCAATTTTTTTAAGAACCGATCTCTACCTTGAAGTTCAATGATGGCTTGCTTTGTAGCTCCCTCAATAAAACCCTGCTCGTAAGAATCTTTGATGGCTTTTTCGATAGCTTCAGTTATGTCTTTTGGTGTCATTTATAATAACCTAAAGTTGCATTTATCGATTTCAATATCCTTGAGGTTTGTTGCAGGAAATGATCCCTTCACATCTCTTATATCAAAGAGTTTGATTTGATGCACGAGTCTACCAACAACCCGTTCCAAATGTTCTACCCTTCGAGCAAGGTACATTGGATCTAATAGAGTCTCAAGGTCCATTGGTTTTGTTTTTTTTTCAAGGGCATCCCTTATCACTTTCTGGGCTTCTGCTTTTTCTTCTTCGCTATAGTGGGTTCCATTAGGCATATTTCTTCCCCCATTTAGGACTTTCTCTTTCTTCCATTGCTTGCCAGGTGTGACCAACAAGTTCTTGTAGAGGTCTTTGCAAACCTTCTCGTATGATATGATTTACCAGAGTACTTTTTTGACCTGAGATATCCATAATTTCAGTAGCTTTGTAAATACGTTCTTTGCCTTCTTCCTTTTTCCATATGCCTTCTTCAATAATATAATCGACATTGGCATGAACATCTCCAATACCATAGTCATCATAGATTGGAAAAGATATACGACGGCGCTTGCCTGTCAGTTTATTTTTTGTGACTTTGACACCGACATCAGCACCTATTTCAATTGTCTTGCTTTTCCAGATCACCCCCCAATGAGCAAGCCACATTTCGTGGGTGCTAAAAAACCTGAGAGCATCACCACCACTTCGAGTCTTGGGAACAAAGGTATTACCTATATTCGCTCGGGTTTGAGAAATAACAATGATCAAAGCTTCCTGCTCTTTGAAACTATCTATGTGGGCACGAAAAATCTGACCTGCTATCTTAGGTTTTTCTAAACCGTAAGTGCCTTTTTCTTTTTCTTTCTTCTCTCCACGTTTGGGAGTAGTTACTTTGGCTTTGACTCTTTTTTGTTCAGCTAAAGAAGTGAGGGCGTCAAAGCTGTCAAGAATGTAGATAAAAGGTATCTTTTTTATCAGAGCCTTTGTAAGATTATTTCCCCAATCTTCAATAGTCTTTGAGATTATATTCATCTCAATTCGTTCGGCAAGTTTTACTCCAAACAATGTTTTAATGTCAAATTCCAAAGCTGCCTCAACATCATCAAATATAAATCGATAGTGATCAAATTGGGGAAGGATTGATATCTCGGCAAGTACAGTCAAAGCAAGTAGAGTTTTACCAGTAAAACTGTCACCAATAATATTGACAACTTTGCCCTTTGCAAATCCCCCGAAGGGTGTTCCCGAACAGGCGCAATTCAATAGAGTTACACCTGTTGGGAACAAGTCTCCCGTATATTTGATGACCTGTTTAGGAGTTTCACCGGTACGTAATTTTAATCCTGACATCAATCACCAGCCAGTTTGTCTGCTTCGTCAGAACAATTATCCCACTCAGCGCATTCCTCGCACTCAGCTTCTTTGTCGATGTCTGCGCCGAAAGTATGATTATGAGGACAGCCATCGCTGGGGGCATCTTCGGGGGCATCTTCGGGCTCGGAAGTCTCTTCCTGTTTTTCAGAATCATCGGGCTCGGAAGCCTCTTCCTGTTTTTCAGAATCATCGGGCTCGGAAGCCTCTTCCTGTTTTTCAGAATCATCGGGCTCGGAAGCCTCTTCCGCTTGTTCCTGATCATCGGGAGGAAGTTCTTCCTCCTTCTCTGTATCACCCCCGTGAAAAGACTTTGACATTTCATCGTAGTCGGGTTTTGTGAGGATAGCATCATCGAGGCAGAATGATGTATCGAGAATTTCATCCGGGATAGGATCATCACGATCCTCAAATTGATGTCCTACAAAGTCTATACTCTCCCGCTTTGTTCCCCCGGCATCAATGTAACTGCCCGAACTCTTGACACTGAATGAAATAGATTTACCATCATCAGGATCGGCGAAGACAACGTAACCCCCACCCCTTTTTTTCTTGGCCCGATCATCGATTTCTTTTTCAAAGAAGAAATGAGAGACCTCAAAGATTTGAATGCCTTTGGCTTGTTCATCGCCTTCATCACGAACCCAGATAAGGTAAGCTGTTCGGCGATAAGCCCGATGTTTGTCCCATTCAGGTTTCGGCAAGCGTTCTTTAGAAATGTACTCGCAGATGGGACAGGGCATTTTGTAATTCTTGGCGGGGCAGACATATTGTTCCTGCATGGAACCAACATTGCGGTGCACCCACATATCAACGACATAAGCTAATTCTCCTGCAGTAACATTAGGATGATTTTTTCCTGCTACAAAAGGAATGATGTCAATGATGTGGTCATTTTTATCTGGCCGCCAGTACTGCATCCCCTCCGGAAGATTCCCTTTGACGAAAACATTACCGAAGGAACCACCTTGATCATCTTTGCTCTCATGTTGTTCCTTCGTCCTTTTCATCAGTTCTTCTTTCTGTTTTTTTAACCGTTTCCTGAAACTGCTCATGTTGTTCCTCCTTGACTTGTCGTTGGACATCATGCCAACTTTTAAAGATTGCATAAAAGATTAATCTGATTAAAACATAGGCAACCAATCCTATTACAAAACCTCTTGCTATGTTTTCTATTGTAAACATATTTATACTATAGCACGAAAACACTAAGACCTTAAAACTTTTAGAAAGGTATATCGTCTTGTGTGTTGGGGGTGCAGGCTAAGAAGCAAGCTACTGACAATCCTCCAGCACCCGAGTACATGACTGATTCTGTGAACACCATCATCATAGTAGCTATTGATGTGGGCATGCCATCGTGAGTTAATAAAACTTTATGTAGATAGGTTAGTATGCCATGCCTGTTAGATTCAGGTTCTCCTGCTAAACCTTTTAACAACTTTTTGATGTTGTTCCATTTAACAATCGAAGTGTTTTGAGATAGCAATTCCTGGCAGATGTTTATGATGCTGGTCTCGGCTATTGTGGCATCTTCAATCAGTGAGAGAGCCTGTTCCTCATCCTTGACACTGATTACTATTTCAAGTAATGATAAAGCAACTCCCACCGAACCCTCACATTTAGCTGTAATCTTTTTCAATATGGGAAGAGGCAATCTCTTGCGTTCCTTTTTGCAAATGTCTCTGAGGAGTTCGAGCAAAGGTTTGCGCTTGACTTTTTTTAGCACTCCTTGAAAGCACCTACGTTTGATTGCATCTTTAGTCTTTTTAGGAATGCGTTCAGGTTCAGCAGTACACAAGACAAAGAAGACTCCAGGAGGAGGTTCTTCGATTGTTTTAAAGAGGGCGTGTTGAGCAGGTGCTGTCACCTGATGAAATTCATCCAACAGATAGAGTTTTTTGTCTCCAAACATAGGAGATAAATGACAATTCTGATCGATGGCTCTGATAGTATCAATCCCTCGGGTATTAGCCGCATTGTACTCATAATAATCATGGTCGTCAACACCAAGAACCTCTTTGATAATTCGAGCAACAGTAGTTTTACCCGTGCCAGGTGGACCTTCAAAGAAGAAAGCTTGCTTGCTGACCTTTGTCAAATGACCTTCAAGTCCTTCTTTCAGTCCCTCATTACCAATGAGACCATCAAGACTTTTAGGTCTGTACTTAGTCGTGATTGACAATTTGCACCTCCTTTTTTATTCCTCATCCAAATATATTTCATTTCTGGATGGGTAGCTATAATCTATTACCAACCCCACCCGCTCCCCATCCAGGTTTTCGTGGACTACTTGGGCTGATAGTGAGATACTGCCTCTTTCTACCAACATTTGTAATTCTTTTATGAGTTCTTCAACCGACATCTACTTAACTCCTGTCATATCAAACCAGTTACCATCTATTTTTGACTCTTTAAATTCAATCGATAGTGGGACTGTTATAAAAGGATGAACTTCTCTAATCTTTTTTGTCCCTATATATTTAATCGTTTTGATGACATGATCTTGTTCCTCAGGAACTAAATCTTCTAAACCTGAGTCGTGTATCTGTCCCATTCGTTTTGTCTCCCACTTCTCCTCTTTCGCAATCTTTCCTGTCTCTATCAATGTCCACAGCAGAGAGTGAAAAGCAGGTCCTTGTATGGGATAATTACAAACTTGGTTATAGGTCATGTAACCAGAGAACTTGAACCCCATCCCTGTTTCAATGAATCCCATCTTTTGATATAGCTTATTGATTTTATCTTTCCATTTACGATATCCATCAAATCTTTCATACCAGAATATTCTTTCAACGTCAGCACAATAATCTTCAAATTGACTGAATTTTTTAATACCTTGTGATCTTAGATGAGATCGTAAAGGTGTGCCATCAACTGTTTTTAAATTCAAACTTATTAATACAATGTCCCATAGATTTCTTGCACAAGTGACATAATATGAACCATAGAACTGAGGGAAAACCCATCCATTCTTTACATAAAATCTGATTTCTTTTGAGACTTGTTCAGGTGGTATCTTCCAGATGTCTGCGGCAGTATCTCTGTGCATATCACTATCAGGTTGTGTGACATATCTTCGGAGAGCAGGACAACCACTAACATAAGCCGCCGTACAAACTTCAATTCCTTCATAGTCCCATTCAAGTATCTTTCTACCTTTACTTGGTCTGATGGCTTGTCGGGTTGATCTTTGTGCTTCCATGTCTCGTACGGGCACATTCTGAAAGTTAGGATCAGAAGACGAGCCACGATAACTCGCAGGAACAATAAGATCAAAGAAAGGGTGCATCTTGCCATCAATGACTTCTTTCATCCATTGATCTAAATAACTGCTTGTGTCAACCCATTTCTTTATTTTGTGTAAATCTTCAACGAAAGGAATTTTAATTTTTTCCAAAGCAAATTTATCTACAGGGTAATGTCCTTTAGTATTTTTCTTTCCAGTATATCCAAGCACTTCATAGAACAAGATGCCCAAGTCTTGATTAGATGAAATTGATATGTCTCTGCCCGTTTGCTTTTTGAAAGCTTGTGCCTCTTCACTTAGCAACAGCTTTTTCATTAGAGGAATAGTTTCTTTGTCCTCTATTCGTTTCTTTTCATCGTGGCAATATTCCTCACTAACAGTAATACCATTCCATTGAATATCTGCCATTTCAAGTGAGCCTTCATGGAACAATTGATAAGCGTTGGAGTACGACCTGTCTTTTGTGCATTGTCTATACTGTTTTTTAAATAACATAGCGGTATACATCGAATCCTTCCCGCCATATAGTAACAAATCTCGTAAGTCTGCATCATCTATCTTATTGAAAGGGAAGCCTCTCAAATACTTTGCAATCAGTTTGCCATAGGGAAGTACACCAAAATTGATATAGGTTTGAAATTCCAGACTGTTCCATAACTGTCTGTTATCTTGAACCCTTGCACCCATCATTGTACACCAACGCCAAGGGCTTGTCACAACTCCAAACATCTTTCTTGTCCAGATATGTTCAAATTTTTTATTGTGAGCAATCTTGGCAATCTCTGGGTGAGTCATTATTTTCCGCCAAAGACTTTTGATAATCCTTTGTTCTTGAATCGTGAAATGATCTCTATATTGGTATGGAAAAGAGTATGCTTTTAATTCACCCGTTTGATTGTCTGGAAAGCAAAAGGATATGGAAGTTACTCTATGTCCTGGTCGGTAGGGTTTAAGTCCAGTTGCTTCGTAGTCGTGAACCAACCAAGAAGGTTTACTAAATATTATTCTATTTAGTAATACTACAACCTTGTCGAAGTCATAGATCCTGTAAATCAAATCGTCTTCATTAGTAAAATGATGTGGCTCTTTCTGTAGCATCCTAACAGCAAAATCGAGGTCGTGTTTGTAGACAGCATGTAGGTTTTCATTCTTTGAATCACGGATAAGATGTGACGGATGGTACATCGGGAGTATCCAAGCGCCTGATTCTCTATCAGGTATGCAGAGACCTCTCCACCTTGCCATCGGATTCTTGCTGAAGTGATCTTGATAGAATGACAAGATGGCTTCACGTCCGAGCAACCAAATGAACTTAGGTTTCAATTCTTTGATTGCATCGTCTATCATGGGACGACAGCAGGTTATTTCTTGGGGGGTTGGTTCACGATTGGAGAGTTTTTTTCCTGAACCTTTAACTGGTCTACAATTAACTGCATTAATTTTCCAGAAGTCTCTGTCAAGATCAAGGTTGTGTTTGTTGAGGGCATTGCGTTTGAACTGTCCTGCTTTACCAATCAACTGCGTTGGTTCTTTGTAGCCAAGCTTTCGCCAATTGAGGTCTTCATCTTCCCCAGGACTTTGTGCTACTATCAGAGTTTTGAGTTTGCCCTGACCTGTGGCTTTCATTCTTGGGGATTGCACTTTTTTATACATGCCACAGGCTAAGCAGTCAGGACCATCCCGTTCAACTTCAAGTTTAGTACCAAACATGTCCTGCATTTCAGAGTCAGAAAAGAAGCCTCGTTGGGTCATTTATTATCCTTTATCCTGCAAATACAGTAATAGTATTATCGTCTTTATCTCTCCAGACAGCAATATCGTGGTTAAAAAATCCAATACCTGTAAGGTCTATCATCCAAATAATATCATCATCTTTTGCTCCTTCAGATTCGAGTTTGTTTTTGAATTCCTTCCAAGTAATTTTGTCTGACATTATTTACTCCTTATTTAATGGACACCAGTCAGGTGCCTCTCCATCCTTTGTACGAGACCCATCAGTATTAAAATACACAAACCATTTATAAACCTCCTTAAAAAAAGAACACTCGTCGGGTTCAGATAAAAATCCAGGTTCAAAATGCTCACAGCTTTTGCAGATGGTCATTCCTTCTCCTTTGGTGCAAGCCTTTCTTTGTGAGCCAATGTCGAAACTATACATCGTGCCTCTATTTCAAGGTTACATCCAAGCCTTAGATTAGTGAGCATCTTTGCCACCCTGTCTACTATACACAGGTATCGATCAGAAGAATTACTCCTACCATCTTTGGCTGTCCAGTCTTTTGGGGGTTCGGGTTTGTCATCATTCCAAAAAGAAACTATGTTGACCATTGTTTCTTTGTACATAAGGCACCAAGAAACTAATCCAGGTTCAGGATTCTCCAACAGTTTAGCAAGTTTTTTTATCTCAAGATTTATGTAGTCCAAATTGGGAGTCTCCATTATAAGTGCCTCTTTAATGCTATGATATGTCTAAACCCAGGTGATTGCAACTCTACCTTACCGTCATCTTTAAACAGTTTAGAAGGCTCATCACGACCAAGAATTTGAGTAAAGAACGCAGGGTTAATTAAAAAGGAGAGTTCATCTCCCTCATACTTGATTTTTTTACGTCGGGATACTTTGCCATGCTCTGATTCACCTTTACAGATGACCCTGTTCTTTTCGATCAACACTTCAACTGTCTTATCAATGGGTGTTTCTTCGGAGAGAACTGAAGCAGTGGCAACTGCCTCATTGATGGATTCTCTGTCCTCAGGAGACAACTTGACTTGTACACCTACAAATTCAGCAAAGAGTTTCTTTCCTTTAGCCATAGGGTAGTCCCCTTTGTTTCTTCGGACATGAAACACTGCCTTATCTTTCGTTTTGAAATGTACCCAAGCATCTGATACACAAAACTGATGAAACCCACCGAACCGTATAAGCTGTGCTACTGATTCGGCATTGATCATAAAATTTTTGCGGGTGGTATCTTTAAGCTCGCACCAACTGAAACGAACACCATCGGCAGCCATAACATCTTTGCCTTTAACACCGACACACATGGCTGCCGCCTGAGTAGCGTTTTTAGATGCGGCGAACATACAGAAGCCTAATGCTTCCATCATTCCTTCAGGAACTTTCTGCCATTTCTGATCTTTGACTCCCTTCTGAACACCTGACACCAGATTATAAATTTCATCTTCAACCAGCATCGGAAGTTCTGCTTCAACTCCTTGACCTTTTACAATCAAGAGTCCATCTTTTTGTGTCATTTTGATGGTGTCAAGAGTCAAGCGGTTGGCTAATCGGTGGAGGGAGTCTGCTTTGACTGTGCATTTCAAACCTGTGTCAATGGGATATGATGTACAGATTTGATCATTGTAAGTGGTAACCGCATCTTCAGTGAAGATAAAGTGGGTCATTTGTTCGATCACACTTTTCCCCATCGCCGCTGGCTTCACCGCATTAAGAGCGATCTTTAATTTTTGTGCATCAACCTTCATCCAGTTCCTCCTTTACTTTACGTCTTTTAATCTCCAGTTTAATTGTGCCCTACTTTCGACATTGAAATGTAGAGCATCCACAATGTTTTTGTAGACACCAAACCAAAACTCTTTAATCTCTCTATCAGGGTGGTAGTACCCCACAATTTCTACCGCGTGAGTGAAATGGACCAACCAGTGCATAGGATAATGATCCAAATTAGAACAGAATCTAATCAAATCTGCTTCACTAACAAAATCAGCCATAAACTTACTTTCAGTTTGTACTCCTCCTGCGTTATGTAGTATGACTGACCTATATTTACGAGTAAATGGTTTAGAGGCATCCTCTTTATGTTTACCATCACATCCACGCAAAGCTGACAAAAGAACGGTTTGCATCTTCCACGAGAGACTGGATAACCACGACTGAACAACCAAGCTACCCATCTAATTCCTCCTCTTTTAAATCTAATAGGTTTTGTATATCTTTTTCATAGTAATAGGAAATGAGGCGTCGGTAGCTATCGGTATGCTGACAAACAATGTCCCTCATTTTTCTTTCCAACTCTTTGTCTTTCATGAGGGGAAAGTTACCTGCTAAAAATATCTTCATTGACCAGTGGTTCCTGTTTCGTTTTTGAGAAGTTAATATTTAGGGGTTGTCTCCAATGTCCTAAATCCTCTTCAGCTTTTACAAAGAACAGAAGATTGAATTGGTCTCTAAGTTTGTGATCATTTGAAAGACCTGGGACTAACACTCTTTCTTGTACCTTTCCATCATCAAAAGAAGTTATCTGAGATTTGCCCATCGGGAAACCTAAGTTTCGTGCATAACGAATTATTTTCTTTCTGATCTTTGGGTTCATGTTGTGTATAGTAGCCCACGCTTTTTTATTGCTGGGAGATCGCCTTGATACACATATAGTACGGGGAGGTCTGTCGTATTTGTACTTTTGTTGAATCACTTCTGGTATGAGAATAATTCCGAAGCGGGAGAAAGCAACCCAGCTGGTTGAGTCAACTGAGTACCAAGGATATCTAAACAATATTTTTAGAGAAGTTAAACCAAAACCATGAAACTTATGGGTAGGCATTAGTTTATCATCTACTAAGTAATTGAACCATATGTAATCAAGGTTCTCTAACCTTTTTGAAGTAGTCATTGCCGCAATAGCACCGATAGCAATATAATGTGACTCTTTGAGATAATGCTTAAGGTACTTTTCATCTGTCTCTGCATGATACACAGGCATAGGATCTAAACCAGCCTTTCTCATGTGCAGCCAGTTCTGATAGCTTGCTTCACCATCATTAACTATATCCAGATTGGCATAGGTAGTCAAGAGGTGTTGGTTCTTTCGGATGTATTCAATATAGGTATCAATATCTATGGTCGTATTTTGGGTATGTGCTGACCATGCACCTGAGTCCAGAAAGATTTCAGTCTTTGACATAAGTATAATCCCATCCTGCTTTGCCGAGTGCTTTAAATGTTTCATTTGTTCTTTGGGTATCATACTTGCCTGCGTTCATTTTATCAATGTACTCGGGAATCTTATCATATAAAAGGATTGGAGTGGCATGTTCCTCTGTCACCCCACAGTTTGTCATTGCTACCCATCGCCTGAAGCAAGCAGAGCAAGCACCACAAGGTAAGTCACCAGGCATATAACAACTGCGAGTTTGAAGAAGGGGCTCCATGTCGTGTTGATTTCTGACGTACCATTGAACCATTTTAGTCTTTGTCATGTGAAAGAAAGGAGACTCCACCAAGTATGGTGTATTATCCAATTCGGTACCAAATAGAAATGTCAACCATTTTCCCATGTCTTTAAAGAATCTGGGAGATCGATCAGGTATTTCCATTTCACCTTTTTGTACGACAAGAGTAATTCTTTTGTTATAATGGGCTGCCATCATTATAAAGAAAGCATTACGCATGGGAATATTTGCATCAGGTTCTTCCCAATCCCTAAGATCCAATCGAGAATCAATGATGGTATTAGGTACGAGTTTTCTAACGACCTCAACTTCATTGGCACTATATCTGTGACCAATATCAAAGTATAGTGTCTTAGGTCTGTTCAAGTACTCCCAAGCAATGAAGGAATCAAGTCCTCCGCTGAATAGCAAGATCAATTTTAAGCCCTCCTTTTAATGTCTCTTTATCTTTTTCAGGCAATACTAATCTATCTATGATTTTATCGATTGATGGCATCGGCATTGGCTCTGATAGTTTGGGTCTTTTCCCAACAAAGTTTCTTTTGTCGCAAACACCGGCTCTGTCAGCCGCAAGTATTGATAGTTTTGTGCTACCACAGTCGATGCATAAGTAGGGTGTTTCAAGTTTGGTGGGATTAAATGTGGGATCATCACAACTGACAGTGACTTCAAAGGGAAAAGTTAAAGCATGTCCTAATAACCATTCTTCTGTTTTTGTTAAGTTCTGTAGTAGAGGAACAAAGCTCATTCGGGAACCAGTAATGTAACCGTAGTTTTTCAGTTCATTGATAGCCTGTGAAAATTTGAAAGAGTTGTCGGGATACCCTCCTGTCTCCTCACTCAACTGTGCCCACCCTGCTGAGATGATGACCTCTTCAAGGTTGTGATGTAAAATACATGACTCCACTAATCCCATAATAAGGGTTGAAAAAATAGCATTTCTCCCAGCAACCCAAGCGATAGTAGATTTCAAATCTTTGCCACCACTTGTAACTTCTATATCTTCTTTTAACAACATACTTGGATCCATAAAGAAGGGTGCTACATTGAAAACGTGATAGGCCACGTTCATTATTCGGGCTAACTGATCGACTGCCCATTCCTCAGCGGCTTCTGCTTTCTGTCCATATTTATAGTGAACTAAGAAAATATCATATCCAAGTACTTTATATATCCAAGCAGTTAATCCACTATCGATACCACCCGAACAACAAATGAACACTTGCTTTCCTTTTCCCTTATCTAATGAGTTCCATTTAGGATGTAAAAATCTTGGTGTATATTTTTTCTTTCTTTGAAATCCAGATTCCAGATCAGTTTCAATGATTGTGTATCCATCTATGTAATGATGATACCAATTCTCCCACACATTAACACCATCTTGTGTTTGTGCTGTTATAGTAAACAGAACTTGTTCCAGTACATCATTGCTTGAATGTAGAAAGTAACCGTAACCTTTGATATACATGTGAGCTAAGGGATTGAATGAAGTTGCGGCATACATCATTTTCTTATTCATATCGATCATAATGAAAGCCCAAGAACCTGATAGATATTCCAAGGCTTGCTTCATGTTTCGCCCATGTTTAACATAAGAGGAGATGATTGCCTCACTATCTAAGGGAGTATACCATGTATCTGCTGGTTGTAGTTGTTCTTTGATTGAATCGGTTATACCCCCATTGTGTACGAGATAGAATTTGGGAACTTTCACAATGGGCTGAATCATGTCCTCTGTGGTGATAGGCTCGGTTTCGGGTGTCGCCCGACAGGAGGCGAGGAGAATCTTACCGAAATCCATATGTGTCGCTATGAAGGCTAAAATTTCTTTCCTGTTGCTCATGTACGAGTCCACAAATTTCATCGAGATGGATGTGAATTGAGGTTCTTTGTGATTTGGGTTTATGATCGTAACACCAACACCATCTTGACCTCTCTCCATAGCTCCCATAAGTAAGATATCATATTGCCTCTCACTCAGGTTTGCTTCTTTTGCCCAATAACAGAATATTCCACACATTTAATCTATTACTCCTTTTTTGATTAGGAACATTACTAATGCACTAATTTGGGAGGATCTTATGCCTCTTTTATTTTTATCCCTTTGATTGGTGTGATGAATTTGGCTAAGTTCCCACTCGACTTGTAGTTCCTTCATAATCTTATCATGCCTTTCCATCGGGCATATTTTAGTTTTCATCTCAAATACCAATCTCTGTCTTCAACGTAGTTGTTGACTTCTCCCACACATTGTGGCATTCTGAAGTATTTAGGGTCAAAGTCCCTGGTCTTCATTACGACCAAAGCAAGTCTTCTATGATAGTCAGGACCAAATATGGTTTGAGACACTATCTCAAATCCATACAATTGTATATGTTTAATAAATGAAGGCCCACCAACAGTTTGTGCTATAGGCATAGTTGTGCGAGTCACCACATCAAAGAAAAGATGCCCTCCCAAGAACAAAACACGATTGATTTCCATATATGCTTCCATCGGGCTTCTGAAAAAACAGGCTGTTCCCCAGCAAACAACATTTGCAAATTTTCTGTCATTATAGGGTATACTCTCAGCCCAACCTGGACCGAGTATTATGTTTGTTATACCTGTTTGCTTCAACTCCTCCACCATTTTTTTAAGGGCTTTCCCTTCTCTCTTGTTGTTGGGGTCGATTGCATGAGTAATTGGCAGTTTGTCAAATAACTCACCACTACCACACCCCACATCCAATGTCAAATCGAGTTCCGCAAAACGATTGAAATCAGCAATCAATATCTCCTCTCCGCTTACTCCCCCATATTCCTCATTCTGCACCGAGTCATCAAACTCATCTTCCATTAAAATTTTCTGGAGGTGGCGTAAATTTACTACATTAAACTGTGTCATTGTATTTTCCTTTTTGACCATTTAGCTGGGTCAATGTGTTTGCCTGCATGTTTGATAAAAACATCACGACCAAAGTCAGGGTCGTTCTCTCGCCAATGTGTATACATTCTTGGATAACTCCAAGCACATCCTGGACATTCATAGGCGTCCAATTCAACTGCATTTTTCCATTTTAAATATTCTCTGGGCAAGTCCCAAATAGTCATTTTTGAAGTGAATCTCCCTTTTCTGTAACCACAGACTCGAAGTGATCCATCAGCATCAATCGTAGGCCCTCCATAAGGGTCTCCCTTGCAGTGCCATGACATACTTATAGTTTCTTGTATATCAAAGTCTAAAATCTCGGGATTCTGCAGGAGACTGCCGTTGAGGCCTCTTATTTCGTCAAGTACATCTTTGATTTTCGGGATATCATTATCTGTAAAAAGAAATCGATCTAAATGCTCGGCATTTGGAAAGAAATCATACAGACCATCTTTGTTCCAATGAATATAATTTATGCCCACTAATATTCCTGATGCTGATAATAATTCAACACATCTGGGAACGTCCTCCAGGTTGAGACGACTCATGGTTATATTACCTTGTGTGTCAACATGGGGATGATTCTTTCTTGTGTAAAGTAATCCAACCCACCCATCATTGGATTTGACCTGCATATCATCTCTTGGGTCAAAGTGCCTATATAACCAATCTACTGAATAGTCAATGGCACAAGATAGGTTGTCAATAGATCCTTTAAAAAATTCTTCTCTATAGCAGAGAAATAGATCGGGTGGGCAAGTTGAGTACATGGCAAAAGGTATCTGATTATGATTCATCAATGCCAGTAAACCTCTGCCAAGCAACCAAGATTCATTGCCTAATATTAAATTAAATTGGACACCTATATTTTTCAATATGTCGAAAGCTCGCATCCATGCTTCTATGGTTAATTCTTTTTTCAAGGATGAGTTTCGGATGTCGCAATAGTCACAGGCCCTTGGGCATCTTCGTGTTAGGTAAACCAGAGAATTCATATTTTAGTCCATTAGGAGAGAAATTTTGATTAAATCTAACCCTTCACTTTTGATAGTAGGGTCTTCCAAAAAACAGCCCCGAACAATAGAAGTAGTCAGTCCTGATCGGTGTTGTTTCACACCTCGACATGACATACAACCATGTTTTGCTCTCATCACCATCATTGCACCTAAAGGGTTGGCAGCTTGCATAAAAGAAGTAATAACGTCATGTCCTAAATCCTCTTGAAGCTGGGGTCTTTGTGCATAATGTTCTGTGGCTCTTGCAGGTTTAGAAGCGCCTATTAAAAGCCCAGAAGAATGAATAGTATAAGGTCTTGGAATGTACATGAACCAAGCCAACCCCGTAAAGGGTAAGAAGTGATGTGAACAATAT
>SDBT01002219.1_pt1 | contig 34580 bp, 30 predicted proteins | sample 2277101 | NCBI WGS metagenome assembly SDBT01 (sample SAMN10404973, study PRJNA504765) | marine sediment metagenome | isolation source: marine sediment core GS10_PC15, 103 cmbsf | place: Arctic Ocean: Southern Knipovich Ridge | collected 2010
AGGTCGTTCTTGAAAAAATCAGGCAATTGACAAAGGCTGCGAAAAAGCAGGCATAATGAAAAAAGTATTTAAACGAACTCCGAGTCTTAAAGACACTGTGACACATTACTGTCCCGGATGCGGGCACGGTATTGCCCACCGGCTGGTGGCAGAAGTTATCGATGAACTTGGCATAAGCGGGCGAACTATCGGCATAGCGCCTGTGGGTTGTGCGGTGCTGGCCTATGACTATTTTGACGTCGATATGATTGAGGTGGCGCACGGCAGGGCACCGGCGGTAGCGACGGGTATGAAAAGGACCAACCCTGATATGATAATTTTTTCCTATCAGGGTGACGGCGACCTGGCGTCTATCGGAACAGCCGAGATTATCCACGCCGCCCACAGAGCCGAGCAGTTAACTGTCATCTTTATTAACAACGCGGTATATGGAATGACCGGCGGTCAACTGGCACCGACAACAATGCTTGGCCAGGTCACGACAACGACACCGCTTGGCCGACGAGCGGACCGTGAGGGCTATCCGCTTCAGGTTTCCGAACTTATGGCTGTTTTGCCAGGCGCGATTTACATCGAGCGATGTTCGATTGCTAAACCGGCCCAGGTAATCAAAGCCAAAAAGGCCGTCAAGCATGCCTTTGAGCTTCAGGTCGAAGGTGCCAAGGGATTAGCTTTTGTAGAGCTGCTATCGGCGTGTCCGACCGGCTGGCGCATCTCGCCGGTAGAGGCGGCCGAATGGGTGGAAAAAGAAATGACAAAGGTCTTTCCGCTGGGTCGATTAAAAGGATGAAAATGGCAACAGGTCATCTATGCGAGGAAGTTATCATTGCCGGCTTTGGCGGCCAGGGAATTCTGCTGGCCGGCAAACTGCTGGCACATACCGCGATGAAGGCCGGCAATGAGGTGACTTTTATGCCTTCGTACGGCGCGGAAATGCGAGGAGGAACGGCCAACTGTATGGTTATCATTGCCGATGAAGCTATCGCCTCGCCGCTGGTTGCCAGACCAGCCTCGCTTATCGTGATGAACAAGGCATCTTTGCAAAAATTTGCCTCTTGTGTTAAACCACATGGACTGTTGATAATGAACAGTTCATTGATTGATACCGACCCGGCCCAATACCTGCACGATAAAACGGTCGAGGTATTAGCGGTCCCTGCCGATGATATCGCTAATGGGTTGGGCAGCACCAAAAGTGCCAATATGGTGGCTATTGGTGCGTACTTGCAAAAGCGTGGCCTCTTTGGCCCGGACGCCGCGGCCCAGAGCCTGCCCCATATACTTGCCAAGCGATACCATAAGACGCTGCCGCTCAACACCGAAGCCCTGCGGCAAGGCGCCCAGTTCGCCAAAACCGCATAATGCCTAAGCACATACAGGAGGGTTTGCATTGGACAGACCTGGTAACCAAACGATGCAAAGAACAGTTTGTGGCCGATTGAATCGTGGCCGGCAAAAATGTCTTGGTTTGCGCATGGCACCGATGATAGATATAATCTTTTTGCTGCTGATATTTTTTCTCGTAGCGGCAAGATGGCGGCCTGCCGAAGACTTCCTGCCGTTACAACTGCTCGCCGCACAGGCACAAACCAGGCAACTCGGAAAACCTGAACCTCTGGTAATGCATATCTTTGCAACCGAGGCCGGCTGCAGCGTCCAAATTGCCCGGCTTCAAACAATCGAAATACAAGACCGAACAGTTGAGGCGGATTTGAGTATATTAAGAGAAAAACTGAACAAAATTTTGATTGAGCAAAAAAGATTGGCCGACGACCCCATAGAGATTATTTGCGACCAAGAAGTAAAATGGCAGTACCTTGCGAAGATATACAATGGATTTTATGGGGCTGGTCTGACCGACATCACTTTCACAATGACACAGTGACCCCGCAACGAATGAAAAATACGAAACTGAAAAATAAGAATGGAGGTTATGAGCGATGAGTATTAGAGCACGGTTTTTAGTTTTTGGTTCTCTGATTTTTGCTTTCACATCAGGTTTTGCCGATGGCATTCCAACCGCCAAAGATATTGGCAATCTGGTCAAGGAAGCAGACCAGACGGCCAGGACTTTTACGCAGGAAAGCTTTGAGCTTCGTATGTCGTACGAATACAACGGCGGCTTCCTGGACCCAAATGATAGACAGAATCTGCGCAACCTTGCGGAAAAAGCCGGCTTGCGTCTGCAAACAATCATTGATAACCAGAAGGCACTGAAACAGCAAATCGAAGATTATACAGGCCAGGACTGGGACAAACTGTACGGAACAACCAACCTGTGGAGAAGGTTCTCAACAGATATGTACAGAGCCAACATGAATAAATGTGAAATTGATTTCTATCTGGCACTTTCGACCGACAAGCCGAAAAGAAATACAATGGCCCGGGACATACTGTCCCGGCTCGATTCATTAAAGCAAATTCATGATGCCGCTTATGTGCAATTCTTAAACGCCAGGACATTTGCCCTGCTTGCCCATACAGACTCGAAATATAAGCTGTTAGCGAAAAAAGATTTCGACCAACTTGGGATTCGCTCGGACATGCTCCATGCAACCGTTTTCAAAATTGGCGTAGAAAGAATTAAATTACTTGGCGAAACCGAGGCGGGGCAACTGTACAAATTGGCCGGTGAACTTTCCCGAAGCGAGTGTGCCGATGACCCGGAAGTCGTTTTGCCTCTGGTATTTCTGACTCGAAACTTAAAAGGGCATCAGGTTTTTGAAAAAACGGTGAATCTTTTTCCCCAGACAAAAGGCGTTTTGGGTTCGGTGATATTGTCTAATCTTTCTTGCCGTGTCCGGCTGCATCTGGGCACAGAACAAACAAGTGTTTTCGAAGCCAAACTTGCTGCCTACGCCGCATGGAAAGACGATACCAAAAAACACCCTCTTGTTTTGAATTATTTAGCTCAGAAGAACAGATTTCAAACACCCCTGATACTCTATGCCACAGGGGCGGCGATAGCAGAATCTTCACCTAAAAAAGCCCTTACCTTGCTGATAAAAGCAAGCCGTCTGCAGAAGACCCAAAGATGTGATATACTGGGCGTCGATGCCGGAGACCTTGCCCATCAGGCTGCGATAATAGCATACAAAATGCTCAACAAGGATCAGCTTGACTGCGATTCTGCGGTCGCGGCCTTTGAGAATTACCGCAAAATAGCAAGAAGAATGGATGAAGGGCCAGAATACCTTTATAGCGTTATATTGACTCGCTGTGGTAAAGCTGCGGAAAGCACTCGGCTGCTGCAAAAAATAGCCGGCCGAAACCGCGGCACCTTTCGCCACAAGGCAAAGCTGGACTTAATCGTACAACAGATGCAAAAAAGTAACCTTGAAAACCAGGAAGAAAGAGAACAAATACTCGAACAACTAAGCAGCCTGATTGATGTATGTGGAAAGCGAACGCAAACAAGGACGGATGCGGTTATCATATACGGTGAATTGCTTCTCGAAAAAGAAGATCTGGCATCGGCCCGGCAGGTTCTAAATATCCTGTCCACAGAAAGAGTTGTGCTAAAGCCCGCACTGGTCCTGCTCCAATCAAAAGCCCTGCGACTGACCGGCAAATTAAACAAGGCAGCGGCCGACCTGGCCAAATATACAGTAATCGGCAAAGAATCGTATTGCGGTGAAGTAGCCCAGTTACTTACCCAGGCCATCGATGATATAGACCGCCTGCAGACCGAAAACAACGATTCACAGTTTCACAGTCTTATTGAGAATTTGCACACGCTTGCCGAATTCAGCCGTCGCTGCACTGAGAGTCAAGCGTCGGAGATACTCACCGCTGAGGTCGCTATTTTCGCTGCAAAGAAAGACCCGAAAAAATTAACTCAGGCGCAAACTACTCTCAAAAATCTTACTAAAAAAGGAGACGACAACGTTGACTTGCTTCGCTGCAGGGCAAGATTGCTTATGGAACAGGGCAAATTTGAAAAAAGTGCTGAATTGTGGGCACAGATTTGCAAAACACGAAAGAACGAAACATCCTCACCAAACCAGCGAAGCCGGAAATGGTGGCGGGCAAAGTTTTATGAGCTTAGCTGCTGGTCCAGGATACCAAAAACGAAAAAGGCTGATGTTGTACATACTATTGAGGTACTGGAGAGCAGTTTCGCCGATATCCCGCCGCTATGGGCTGAAAAGCTCAAAGCGATTAAAGAGCGGTATCTTTAGTATCATGGCAGTCCGTAAGATGTTTTGAATTTAGGTAAATTGTTCCCAACCAGGCGGGATCAAAAATAATTTGCTTGAGCCTTACTGCTGAATTATAATTATACTTGGATATAAAATTTAGCCTATAAATACAGGAAGGTGAAAATGGCCAAGAAAACAAATAGCAGGAAACCCAGAGCCGTCTGCAGTTTTTGCGGCAGGTCTGGAAGCCAGGTCGATACGTTCATAGAAGGGCCCAACAACGTTTTTATCTGTCCGGAGTGTGTCGATTTGTGCCATGATATTGTTCTGCAGAATGACAAACGCCAAAGCCGTGTCGCTTTCACACTCAAGGAAATGCCCAGGCCCAGGTCGATAAAAGAATATCTGGACCAGTACATAATCGGGCAGGAGCATGCCAAAAAGTATTTGTCCGTTGCTGTGCACAATCACTACAAGCGATTACTGCATATTGACAGTGACAGTGACATCGAAATCGACAAATCCAATGTTCTTATGATAGGGCCCACCGGCTCGGGCAAAACACTGCTTGCCCGGACTATGGCCCGCATGCTCAAAGTTCCCTTTGCGATATGTGATGCAACCACCGTCACCGAGGCCGGCTACGTCGGCGAAGACGTTGAAAATTTTCTGCTGCGACTTCTGCAATCCGCCAACTACGACATCGAAGCCGCACAGCGAGGCATTGTTTATATAGACGAAATCGATAAAATCGGCAAGACCAGCCAGAATGTCTCGATAACCCGTGACGTTTCCGGCGAAGGCGTTCAGCAGGCCCTGCTGAAAATGCTGGAAGGTACTATCGTCAACATCCCTCCGCAGGGCGGCAGAAAACATCCGGAGCAATCCTACATACAGCTCGATACCACACAGGTACTTTTTATATGCGGCGGAACGTTCATAGGTCTGGAAAATATTGTTAAGAAGCGGCTCGGCAAGACAATGATAGGCTTTGATTCCGAAATGGACCGACAAACCGACGAAAAAGCTCAATACTCCGGCATAATCGGGCAGGTAATACCCGAGGACATCATCGAGTACGGAATGATACCAGAGATGGTCGGGCGTCTGCCGGTAATAACAACCCTCTCGGTCCTTGATGAGAAAGCGCTTGTGAGAATATTAACTGAGCCGAAAAACGCGTTGATCAAACAGTACAAAAAATTCTTCGAGATGGAAAACGCAGAGCTTGAATTCACAGATGACGCCCTGCACGCACTTGCCAAAAAGGCACTTGAGCGTGACACCGGTGCCCGGGCACTGCGGGCGATTACCGAGGAACTGATGGTCGATTTGATGTACCAGTTGCCCGAAGAGCCAAAGCCGGCTAAATATGTTCTCACTCGCGACATGGTTGAAGGCAAGACCGAACCGTTTGCAAAAAAACGCAAAACAAAAAAAGAATCCGCATAAATTAAACCAACTTATAAAGGTGGCAACTGTGGACAAGGTTCGCGCACCAAAGAACCGTACAATTACGCTTAACACAGAGGAAGGGACACGCTACAAAAAAGATATTATTCAGATTTCCGGGCCGGCAGATTTAAATGCCATTGAAAATAAAATAATTAATCAGGACATCTTCGAAGTCCTTGAAATTCTGCCCGAAAAGTTCGCGGATTTACTGATTCTCGACCCGCCCTATAACCTCAACAAAACCTTCAGAGCCAGGAGCTTTAAGAAAAAGACCATCGATGAGTACGCCGGCTGGTTTGAAGGCTGGCTGGTCCGGTTGCTGCCAACACTCAAACACAACGCCTCTGTTTACGTCTGTTGCGACTGGTACTCCTCCACTGCGATTCATACTGTTCTGGAAAAGCACCTTAACGTGCGAAACCGCATCACCTGGGAAAGAGAAAAGGGCAGGGGTGCAAAGAAGAACTGGAAAAACTCTTGTGAAGACATCTGGTTCGCTACCGTTTCCGATGATTATATATTCAACGTCGAAGAAGTGAAGCTCAAGCGCAGGGTCCTTGCCCCATATACCGATGCCGATGGCAAACCAAAAGATTGGAAAGAAACGTCCAAAGGCCAATTCCGCCTGACACACCCTTCAAATTTGTGGAACGATGTTACTGTCCCCTTTTGGTCGATGCCCGAAAATACCGACCACCCGACACAAAAACCGGAAAAATTAATGGCAAAACTGATACTGGCAAGCACAGATGAAAACAGCCTTGTCTTCGACCCCTTTGTCGGTGTCGGCAGCAGCATTGTGGCAGCTAAAAAACTGAACCGCAGATTCCTCGGTGTCGAAATCGACCCTCAATATTGTCTCCTTGCCGCCAAGCGCCTGCATCTGGCGGATAAAGATAAAACCATCCAGGGATACCACGATGGCGTATTCTGGGAAAGAAACACACTGGGCCTGCAAAAGCAAAACCGCAGGAACAAAGACATTAAGATTCCTGTGGAAACTCTGTAAAGTTTTATCACCGCTTTCCAGCAAAAGTGGTGTAGCCGGCCTGCAACAAAATTACTGCGAACCGGGCTGTTTATTTTTTAGTGCTGCCAGCCGAATATCTGTTGCGCTGCTTACAGCAATACCTGCCAGGGCATACTGGGCGTGGGAGAAACAAATATCTTTATCGATACGCAGCGTGACGATTCGATTGTCAGAGGGCAAATCCGCCAGCCGCTCATCTATCATTTCGGCAAGTGTTTGAATCAAATTGCCGTAACCGGATGCGCTAATCTTTTCTGCATTGACGGCAAAATCGATTTTTCCTTCATCGTTCTCAACAACCGTGACAGTGGTCACAGGGTTGTTTGCTTCGGCCTGGCTTTGTGCGGAATCACAGCCGTCCGGCACAACAACGTCAAAATTCTCTGCTTCGATAAACCGCGAGACCACCAAAAAGAATATGATAAGCAAAAAAACGATATCGATAAGGGGCGTCATATTAAATGATGACGACCTTCTACTAAATCGAGGGTTTGTTCTTAGAAACATAGGGCCTTTGATTTCATTTTAAAGATTGTGATTGGCGAACCTGTGTCGCTGACTTGGTTCTGAACTCGACTATAGGCGGTTTTGTCTTCTCGACGGTGCCGGCAGAATCCTGTCTTTGAATTTTCAGGCTTTTTCTCAACCTTGGCAGGATGTTTTCAGCTTCTATGGTAGCGGCGCTTACCAGCGTCTCAATTCGATTTCTAAACACCCAGTGCACCGCCAACGCCGGTATCGCGATAAGCAGGCCCCAGAAGGTCGTTACCAGAGCGACCGATATTCCTGCTGCCAATTGTGTCGCCTGCGGTTGTCCGCCTGCGACAACTATTGCGTTAAACAGTTTTATCATTCCGAAAACCGTCCCGAACAATCCCACCATTGGTGAGACATTGCCTATCAGGTTGACCCATTCGATCTTGCGCAAAAGGCCCATCGCCCGCTCTTCCAGCGATTCGAAAAGCAGGTTCCGCATCCTGTGCCAGTCACCGGCGCCCTGCGTAACAGCCCTGTGAACCGATGTACTGACAAAATCATCTCGCTGACCAAGTTGCGATTGCAGTTGCCCGGCTCCCTGGTGTCGCATTATTTCGATTATCTCGTTGCCGACGCCTTCCGGCAGAAGCCTGCCACGACGAATAGTCAGGCTGTGCTCGACGGCAAGAAAGACCATAATAAGTGACATCGGCAAAAGCACGAACCATACGATGGGGCCGCCGGCTATGACAAACTGCTCGAAGAAGGTCTGTGTTTGAGCAGAGTCTGCTGTGTCGGCTGTTGAATTGCTCCAGACCAAAGCGGCTATTACAGCTATTACGCCGCCGAGTGTAACAAGCAGAAGAACAATCTTTAATATAAAGCCTTTATTCATAATCACTGTCTGTGACAAAAACAAATTCGCCGCCGCTTTGTCTTGCAATTATCTCAAGTGTATTACGGTCGCTGTCTTGCGGCCAAAAGCCTATTGTATTTATTTTTGTTTTCGGTGCAAATCGCCGAAGCAGATTCGCAATCTGACTACCGAACCTTTGCCGCCTGTTGCTTGTTAACTCGAACCCATCGGTGAGAAAATAAATCACAGATGGGCTGCGGTTGTCGGCATCATGAATCTGCATAGCTCTTTCCAGTGCCGCCAGGGCGTTTGTCTGGCCGGACGGACGGATAGAATCAACAAATTCACAAGCTGCCGATTTGGCCTTTTGTGTTGCTCGAACCATTCGCCCCTCGCCGGACTCGAACAATCGGGCGTTGCCGAAAAAGATTATATAAAAGTACTGGTCTTGCTGTAAACTTGCAATCGAATGTTTGAGTTTCCTTCGAACACCGCTTAACATTCCGCGCATACTTCCCGAACAATCCACAACATAGCAAATTTTACGTTCATCGGTCCATGCACCGAAAAATTCTGTTCCTTGTGAAAAGCCATCACTGCCGACCAATTGAAAGCTGCCCTGCGAAGACTGAGGTTTTGTTATCCTGCCCAGGTCCTGTGACGAAGATTTTGGAGAGTCAGGAATTCCAGTCACCGGCTGTAATTTATGTTCCGCTTTCAACGATTGCTCTCTGGTGGGTTTTTTTACTTTCGGCTTGGGGATTATCGCTTCCGCTGGCACAGCTTTTTTTATCTGGTTTACTGTTGCCATCGGCGCAGGCTGTTGTTTGTCACCGGCGCCGGCCTGTGAGAATTTGGCCAGACCAAACACAGCTAATAAAATCAGGTGCACCACGATAGAGACGGTCCACGCCCAGAACTTCGGCCCACACCTGCCTCTTGTTGCATTCGTTGTTTGTACTGCCCGGCCGTTTCGCAAAACTCAAACCCTCCTTTGGTTTTTTGCGACGAGAATCTTAGCCAAATCTTATTCCACCACCTCTATCTGGGAAAAGCCCGGTATCATTAGGTTGTAAAGTAGTATCACGTCTCCGTTATGAAGGCGAATACATCCGCGTGAACTGCGTGTGCCGATACTCTCTCTGTCCTTTGTGCCGTGAATGGCAAAGCCGGTCCTGTCTTTGGCAGCGCCTTTCAGGCCCTCGAGTTTTATCCATCTTGAGCCTAAGGGATAATCGGGGTCTTCTGCTTCATAAGTTTTTCCAGTATCCGGATCTCTCCAGGTAGGTTTTATGAGCTTTCCCGCGGGCTTTACAAGCCAGAGTCCGGTGGGAGTTTCAAATTCAGCTTTGGCAAGACCAACAGGAAAGCTCCGTACGAAAGTGTTTTGTAAAAACAAATCCATTGTAAAACTCGAACGATAGATCCTGGCGTGGAACGGCCCGTTAATTACTTTTATTGTTTCGCCGGCCTTCAGGGATTCAGGACGTTTGATGTTATTGATTTCCATAAGAATCTCGTACGGTACCTTGTGCTGACGGCCTATACTTCTAAGTTGGTCGCCGCTTTTGACCTTGTAACTGCCGCAGAGTCTGTCACCGGTAAAAATACTTCTGCTAAACAACCATTTCTCAGCAAGCGCTGACAGTTGTTCTTTGATAAACTGACGCTGCTGAGCGCTCATAGGCATAGGCAATGCTTCGTTTAGTCTGTCCCGCGCCTCTATAATTTTGGCAGGCGTTGAATTAATAAATTCCATCGTCTGGCCAATAAGCACATCAATCTTGGCACTCGATTCAGCGGTAGGCTCAGGCGCTACTTTCGCCAGTTGCGGCGGTTCCGGTTCGACTGATTCTGATTCAGGCTTGGCAATCACTGCCGGAGCATTTTCGGCCTCTGTTGCTATACCGGAACCGGCTGTGGGTTTGGCGCTTTCGCCTTCTTTCTTGTCGAAAGGCCGGTAAACAAAAACAACTACAATAGCAACGATAACCAGCACCGAAATTAGATAGATTCGTCTTCTGGCTCGGGCTTTTCGCCTGCCGTAATAGCCGGGACTATAGCGGGCCATATTAACCTCCTTGTTCGCTTCGACTTAAATTGGCATTGAAATACGTTACCTGCTCATCGGTCACCAAAAAATCCATCGGTTCATCATATTCTGTAACCGGCATCGAGTCAATCAATTGCTCTGCAAAAGCAAAGCCGCACCTTTGGGCTTTAAGTGATTTATTAGCAAAAAATTTGTCATAATAGGAACCGCCCCGACCAAGTCGATTACCTATGGCGTCGAATCCTAAGCCCGGAGTAACTACCAGGTCAATCTCTTCAGGCGGCATCGGCACACCCGTTGTGGGATTTCGAAGGCCGGCACCATTGGTCGAAAAACCGGTCTCCAGCGTATTTATCTGCACGGCTATCATATGTCTTTGCTGCCACGAAACTTTCGGCACCAAAACTATCTTGCCCTGCTGCCAGGCACAAAGTATCGCATCGGAGACGTCAGCCTCGTGCCGAAGAGGCAGATACATCATAACCGTCGACGCCTCTTGAAACTGCGAGGTTGAAATCAAATTCTGGCATGCTTTGTGACTCTTGCTGGTCCTCTGCTCAGACTTTATCTCGAGCAGACATTTCTGCAATTGTCGGCGTAACTGCGCCTTGTCCATCAAGCTACCCTTCTTCTTTAGTATCATTTGACCTGCTACTTTTTATCAAGGTTTGCAGCTTTTGTAAATGATGCTTAATATTTTTTTCGTAACCAATTTCTTTCGGTTGGTAATAATTTTTCTTCTTTGCCCCCGGAAGGTACTCTTGTGGCACAAATCCATCCTTGAAATTATGCGGATATTTGTAATCAACGCCGAAACCCGCCTTTTTGGCAGCGGTGTAATGACTGTCTTTTAAATGCTTAGGCACGGGTATGGTTTTTTGTGACTCCACATCCCCGACAGCCTTCCAGACCGCCGATGCCGAAGCGTTCGATTTTGGCGCACAGGCAATATATATAGCAGCCTGCGCAAGAGGCAATTGTGCCTCCGGCAGGCCCACAAATTCGGAGATTTGCACCGCCGCTGCCGCTAACACCGTCGCCATTGGGTCGGCGTTGCCTACGTCTTCGGCCGCACAAACCGCAATCCGCCTGGCAATAAAGCGAGGGTCCTCGCCGCCGGCTATCAGCCGCGCAAGCCAGTAAACCGTAGCGTCCGGGTCGCTGCCGCGCATACTTTTCTGCAGCGCGCTTGCTAAATCGTAATGTGTATCACCGGTACCGTCGTAAACGATGGCCTTTTGCTGAATCGACCCTCTTGCGGTCTTGAGGTCGAATTTGACTTTAGTTTTGTGCTCACGAGCTGCCTGAGACAACACACCTACCTCAAGGGCCGTTAGCGCCCGCCTGGCATCACCGTCGCCAGCCACTGCCAGAAACTTCAGGGCCTCGCTGTCTGCATCAATATCAAATTTACCTAATCCCCGCTCTTTGTCAGCGATTGCGGCTTTTAGCAGTTTTAGAATATCTTCTTCACCGAGTGGCTCGAAACGAAATACCGTGCTACGGGAAATCAAAGGAGAATTAATCGAAAAATACGGATTTTCAGTAGTGGCCCCTATCAGTATCAATACCCCTGCTTCGACATCATCGAGTAGTACATCCTGCTGGGCACGGTTGAATCGGTGGATTTCATCGATAAAAAGCACAGTTCTTTGGCCGGTAGCTGCGAGCCGGTCTTTGGCGATGGTGATTATCTGGCGAATGTCCTTTACGGTAGCTGCCGGCGCACTTAGGTAGTGGAATTCGGCCTTGGTGTAGTTGGCGATTACCATTGCCAGTGAGGTCTTACCCACTCCGGGCGGACCGTAAAATATCAGACTACTGAGCTTATCGGCCTCCAGCATCCTGCTCAGCAGCTTCTCAGGTCCGATAAAATGCCCCTGCCCGGCGAACTCATCAAGGTTTCTGGGTCTCATCCGAGCCGCAAGCGGGGCCGCCGAGGCGATATTGGCCTGTTCGGCACCACTAAACAGTGTTTCATTGCCCTTGTTCTGACGCATCGGTCTTATTATACGCAACATACACAGAACTGTCGAAAATTTATTTCTCATAGACCCGTTCTTCTGTATTATACCCTTTAGCAGACTTTTTTTTTGGGACCATCACTGCAAAAAAACTTAAAAAACACATTTTTTTTATTTGATTTATGCGTTTACGCCGATAGAATCTTTAAGACTTATTGTTATGGTTACGCAGAATATATTGCGTGTGCAAAATATAAGGGAACATGTGGTAAAATTTTTTTAAGGAGTAACGAGTATGAAGAAATGGATTTTGTTAATTGCTGTGATTGTAATGAGCACAGCGGGCCTGGCCCAGGCACAAGAGGGCAAGCTTGGTATTGACGTGGACATCACTTGGGTCAGCAAGTATATCTGGCGGGGTATCGATGTACTTGACGACAAGGCCGCCTTCCAGCCGAGCGTTGCTATTGATCTTGGTAGCGGTTTCAGTGCCAAGCTGTGGGCCTCTTATGCAGGTTCCAGTAAAGGAAATGGTTCGATAAGTACGGTAGACTCGACTGAATTGGATTATATCCTTGCTTATGGCACCAAATTGTTTGAAGGCGAAAGCTACGCGACCAATTTTTCGGCCCAGTACGTTTACTATGATTTTATAGACCAGCCGACCAAAGGCTCATCTCGCGCAGGACGCATACGTGCCGATGCCCAGGAAATTGGTGTAGGCTTTGCCTGGCCGAACATCTGCCCGGCGGGTATTGTACCCAGTTACTATGTAGGCAGGATATGGCAGACAAGGTCCAACTCTACGCTTGCCAATAACTATGGTGGCTGGGCTCATGTCTTTGGTTTGGGATATGACCTGACGGTGGAAAATCTGCTGCCTAACACGCCCGAGCAGGTTATCAGCTTAAGTATGGCCGCAGTTTACAACGATGGATACGTCGGTGCAGATAACGACTGGTCACACATAGTCTTGGGTGCTTCGACCTCACTCGATTGTGGTCCCGGAACATTCACCCCGGCGGTATACTTTCAAAAATCAATGGAAGACACCGTTAATACCGAGGATGAATTCTGGACAAGTCTGTCCTACAAGATAAGCTTCTAAAAAAAGATTGATGCAGCAAAACAAAAAGCCGGTCTTTCGAGGCCGGCTTTTTATTTTGCTTAGACAATCTCGCGTATATCGTATCGTGTATCACGGCACTTTTCCTCCATTGTGCACAAGGACCTTATCAACTCTTTTACCTGGTTTAATTCGCCGGCAGCAGGCCCAAAAGCATCTTTGACGGCACATTTGATTTCTGGATGTGAACAGGATTGCATAGTGAATAGGCTAAACGCTATTTTTCCTTTCCGTGGGCATAGGCAAAGAATTTCTTTCTCAGCAGCTTTGTAACAGGTCCCGGCTTTCCGTCACCGATGACCCTGCCGTCTATCTCGATAACACCAATGACCTCGGCAGCGGTCCCCGTCAGGAAAAATTCATCGCTGACATATAAATCAAATCTTGTCAGGTTCTTCTCGGTAACTTCGATTTTTTCTTTCTTGGCCAGTTTGATAACCACGCCTCTGGTTATCCCGTCCAGAGACCCTGCCTGAACAGGCGGGGTATAAATCACACCGTCTCTTATAATAAAAACATTGTCACCGGTCGCTTCTGCAACGTAGCCTTCGTGGTTATACATAATCGCTTCGGGAACATCGTTGTCAAGGGCCTCGATCTTGGCAAGAATATTGTTGAGGTAATTTAAGCTCTTGATTTGTGGTGGAACCGCCAGAGGATGATTGCGAACCGTGGTTGCACTGATTACCTTCATCCCTTTTTCATAAAGCTCTTCCGGATAAAGCTGAATGTTGGCTGCGATAATAAATACTTGTGCATTTTCACAGACAAAAGGATTCAGCCCCAGTGTCCCTGTTCCGCGAGTGACCACCAGTCGAATATAGCCGTCAATAACACCATTGGCTTCGACGGTTTTTTCGGTTGCACGCATAAGTTTATCTTTGCTCATCGGAATCTCAAGCCGAATAGCGATGGCGGATTCATAAAGCCGCTTAATGTGTGCCTTAAACTCGAATATCCTGCCGTCATAAACACGAATTCCCTCGAAAACCCCGTCGCCATAAAGCAGACCATGGTCAAAAACCGATATTTTTGCGTCCGCCTCATCAACAAGTCGGTCGCCGAGCCAAACTTTCGGTGCCATAAAAATTCTCCAGAACTATCGACTACCCTCTATTTTACCATCTGCCAGTGTTATTATTCGCCCGGCCCGCTGCGCAATTCTTTCATCATGCGTTACCATAACAATCGTCTGACCGGCGGTATTTAATTCTTCAAAGACATCTAAGATACCATTTCCTGTCGCCGAGTCAAGGTTTCCTGTCGGCTCGTCAGCCAAAAGCAGCTTCGGCTCATTCATTAAAGCCCGTGCGATTGCCGCCCTTTGCCTTTCTCCGCCGGAAAGCTGATATGGTCTGTGGCCGGCCCTTTGCTCCAGACCAAGTCGGCCAAGCAATTCCATTGCCCGACTCTTCGCCCATGCCCGGCACGCAAACCAGCCAACCACGCTCCTGGAGGCCATAGTCGGTAGAAAAACATTCTCCAATACCGTTAATTCATCCAATAAGTGATAAAACTGAAACACAAATCCCACCTCTTTATTGCGAAACCTGTTCAAGCCCCGGGCACCGAGCTTGTTTAAGTCATGTTCCTTGTAGCGGACTTTGCCGTCATCAGGCCTATCCAGCGCACCTAATATGTGCAGAAGCGTACTCTTGCCGCTGCCGGAAGCACCGACTATCGCAACAAACTCGCCGGCCTTCACAGCCAGGTCAAGGCCCTTTAGCACGCTGACCTCAGCCGCTCCCATCTTATAGGATTTATAAATATCCCGTGCTTCTATTATAATGTCATTGTTACTCATAACTGGTTAACCTGTAAGCTATCTACCGGTTTCAACCTGCTCCCCTGCCAGCTCGGCACAAGAGCACCTACCAGACACGCACTAATGGCAGCTAATATAATAATCGCCAAAACCTTCGAATCAAGGGTGTCAGGTATCTGGCCTATAGCATACAAAGTTCTGTCCCAAAGCTGAAACTTAAAATGCTCAAAAAGCCAATCCTCTATCCTGTTCATTCTTATCACAAACAGCCATCCGCCAACCACTCCCACACAAGAACCTAATGTCCCCACCAAAAAAGCAAACCCCAGAAACAATCCGATGATATTGCCGTTCGACACACCTATGCTTTTCAGTATTCCTATGTCCTTGCTCTTGTGACATATAATCATATAAAAAACAACGAAGATAATGAAAACAGTTGTAACCCCGACAAGGCCGAACATCACCGTCAGCATTATCTGTTCCTTTTCCATCGCTGCGACAAAAGGCCTGCTGTGTTCTTTCCAACTGCGTACCGTGACCTTATCAAGCAGGCCTGCTTTCGTTCCGCCGCTTTTATCTTCGACAAACCTTTGCCAAAACCCATCCACTCTCTCACAGCCATCCTCAAGGTTTGTATCAGGCTTGAATTTTATATGAATCCAGTTGACTCTTTTGTCGGCGCCGGCCATACCGCAAAGCTGCTGCGCCTGTTTGAATGGCAGATATACAATCGAGCTGTCAACTCGTGCCAGACCACTTTGAGAAGTGTCACTAAAGTAAAATGTTTTACTGCTTACCATCCCCGCACCAGCCCGAGCCAAAGCGCCTTTAGCGGTCAAAGGAAAACAGGTCACACTAAGTGCAGCCCTGGCAGGGCTGGTATCATAAGAATATCCTCCTCTGGTATTACGAACCAGCCACATATCAATCCCGACCACACAACCATCAAACTCCGCACCGTACGAAGGAGTAAAGGCCTTTGATACATCATCTTTATGATGATATAAAGTTTGACCAAAACCTGTCACCTGGCTGTGCCTGACCGGGTCAATGCCCATAATCTGGGTGCCGGAACTTTGGTCAGAACCTCCCGCGCCTACCAGGCCATAGCTTTTTATCACAGGCGAGACCGCTTCAACAAAATCAGCATGCTCAAGTGTCTTCACAAAATCTTCGTAGTACGCGAATCCCACTAACGATTCGCTGCCGATGATACAGTCACCGACAAAGCGATGATTCTTGGTTTTGAAATCCGCCAGTAATCCCGTCATTACAGTCATCACTACAACAACTATGAACACGCAAAGCGCAACCGCCAGAAGCGCAAGATAACTGATACGTCTCCTGAAAAGATAACGAAATGCCAGAATGATCTTATACATTCTTAAATACTGTTTATTCGTACCTCAAAATATCCACCGGCTTGACTCTTACTGCCACGATAGCCGGTATAAGCGCACCTAATGCCGCTGCTATGATAGCAAACAATATAATCGGCAAAGCTGAACCCCAGTCCATCTCGTTTGGAATCCTGCTGAACATATATACGCTGCTTTTCCAAAGCTTAAGGCCGAAAATTATCCTTATCCAATTTTCAATAGTATTTATATTTTTTGTTACGACATAGCCTAATACCACACCCAGTCCCGAGCCGACTATTCCCACGCAGCCGCCAAAGCCTACAAAGATAGATGCCACCGACCCGCTTGTCGCTCCGCAGCTTTTTATTATTGCGATGTCCTTCTGGCACGTTTCAACAATCATATAAAATATACAGAACACCAGCAAAATCACACTACAGCTTACAACCCCGAATATTAACAGCAGCATCCCCATCTGTTTCCTGAACTCCGCTACCTGCGGCGCCTGCATTTGTTTGGAGGTAACGATAAGGGTCTCTTTTATAAGATACGAACTCCAACCAAGCTCGTCGGCGGCAAAGTCTTCCCACATATCGCGAATCTGAGCAATTGCAGATTCCCTCTGGTCTTCGGAGGTGACTTTAATTTGAATTTGCTCGGCAATAAGCCCGTCTTGGCCCGGATACAATTTCTTTTGCAAAGCTTCTATCGGCAGATACACAAAATTCTTATCAAGATAATGAACACCGGTAAAAACAATGTCGGCGATTGTAAATTTCACAGCCCTTCTCTTAAATCGCCTTGCCGCGTCCTTTGTTTTTATCATTGCCCCTGTGGTGAGAACAACACTGCTGCCAATCCTCTTTTCAATTGTACCGAAGTCGTACTCATCGGTTTCTTTGTCGGGTTCTGCTACCACGCCAACCCCTACAAATCCTCCCAGAGTTTCTCCAGCGCCGGCAATTTGAAACGATGGTTCCCCGGATAATTGACCCTGTCTGCGCAGGGCCCGCTTTAAATCAGTCACCTTTGCCTGACGTCCCGGCTCAATTCCCAGAATTTTGACCGCACGGACATTGCCTGCGCCCAGGTGCAGCAGGCCCGGCACCGACAAAGTTGCCGTCGCTGCTTTTACCGTATCGAGCCGCTCCAGCTTTTCGATAAGCTGCGGATATTTGCTGAACCTGACCGGAGCCGAAAGTACAATATCACCGGCAGCGTCAACCGCGCTTTGCTCGAAGGCGTCAATAAAGGAATTAAACAGACTTGCAACGACTAATAGAAGTGCGCAGGACAATGCAACTGCAGCGACACTTAAAAGCACAATCTTTTTCTTACGCAGGTATTTGAGCCAGAGAAATAGCTTTAACATTTCCGTAGCGTCTCGTATTTTACATCACGCTTATGATTGGATGTTTTTTAGCAGAGGAAACAGTACCACGTCACGAATGCTTGCCGCACCTGTCAGAACCATCACCAGCCTGTCGATCCCGATACCCAGTCCACCTGCCGGCGGCATACCGCATTTTAACGCCGTCACGAAATCAGCGTCCATAGTCGCCATCGTATCTTCCTGCCCGCGAAGCTGGATCTTGAAATTCTCTTCCTGAACAGCCGGGTCATTTAGCTCTGTATAGGCGTTCGCCAGTTCCATCTTTCCGATATATAGTTCGAACCGCTCTGCATACCCTGGGTCGTCCTTTTTACATTTAGTCAAGGGACACAGCGCCGCCGGGTAATCAATGACAAACACAGGATTAACCAGATTGTCCTCAACGCAGGCCTCGAACACCTCATTAATTACAACAAGGTCGTCCATATTTGCTTCGCCAAGTTCCAGTTTACGCGCCTTTTGCCTGATTGTCTTGACATCGTTAATTTCGCATCCGCTATACTCTTTCAAAAGGTCGGCGTATTTTGCCCGCCGCCAAGGCCTTGCAAAATCAATCTCCATACCATCGAACTTGACCTGCTCGTCCTGACAATATTCTTCCACAAGCAAACTGATAAGCTCTTCGGTCAGGTCCATCATAACATTATAGTCGGCATAGGCCTGGTATAATTCCATCATTGTAAATTCTGGATTGTGCCACCTGCTCAAACCCTCATTGCGGAAATTGCGGTTTATCTCAAACACTTTTTCCATCCCGCCTACGAGAAGCCGCTTCAGAAACAGTTCCGGCGCAATACGCAGGAACAGGTCCATATCAAGACTGTTATGATGGGTCACGAATGGCTTTGCAGCCGCTCCGCCGGCTATCGTCTGCATCATCGGCGTCTCAACCTCAACAAAACCCTTGCCCTTCAGATGTCGACGAATTTCAGATAAGATGGCGCTGCGCTTCTTAAACAACTCCATCACCTCAGGATTGGCCCACAGGTCCACGTACCTTTGCCGATACCGCAGGTCAATATCTGCCAGGCCGTGAAATTTTTCCGGCGGCTGCATCAGGGACTTGCTCAATAGAACCAGTTGGTCTGTCCATATGGTAATCTCACCGGTCCTGGTCTTGCCCAACTGACCGCTGGCACCAATTATATCACCGAGCTCAAGCAACTTAGCGAGTTTCCACTGCTCAGATAACAGCTTCTTGCTCAGGCCAATCTGAATAGTCCCGTTCCAGTCACGCAGCGTAATAAAAATCAATTTTCCGATGTCCCTAAGCAGCACAATCCTGCCGGCGCATTTGGCCTGCTGGCTGTCGTCATCGTCAACAAATCCGGCTTTGATGTCCCTGGCGGATTCCGTACCGTCGTATCTTTGGCCATAAGGGTCGATACCTAATTCCCTGATGGCCGACAGCTTCTGATGCCGTTGTTTTTCAAATTTGTTTATGTCTTCGGTGTTTGACAAATTCGTATACCTCTTTATTAATTGACTTTGGAGGCAGCTTCGATCAATTTGGTCTTAATAACCAAAATGGCCACCGCCAATTGCGGGTCAGCGGCAAGGAGTTCCTCAGAGGTGTGCTTTTTCAAAGGTACCGCTCCGTTATCGTGCCCGGCTTTAGCAAGTATAAGGTTGTCCCACTGCATGTCGTCTAATTTTTTAAATTCGTCGCGACTTAATTTGATTCTGATATCCGGGCCAATACCCCAGTCGTCTCTGCCGAGTTTCTCCATAGTCTCTCGGCTTTCGACCCTTTGGCCGGAAGGCAGATGATAATACGCCATTGTATATTTCAACTGCGCTTTGTTACCGGGATGCTCCGTTATCCCCTGCACACTGCCTTTGCCGTGAGTTCTTTCGCCGACCAGTACAGCCCGATTGTGTCGCGGGTCCTGAAGGGCCCCTGCCACAATTTCAGAGGCGCTGGCCGAGTAGCGATTTATCAGTATGACCAGCGGATAATCCGGATGTGTTCCTGTTTTGTGTGCCCACTCATAAGTTCCAAGTCCGAACCGTGGACGCGTACTCACTATCGTTCCGTCTTTGACGAATTTGTCAACAATCTCAACGGCGCTGGGTAACAGCCCGCCGGAGTTGTTCCGCAAATCAAGAATCAATCCTTTCAGTCCCTCGACCTCAAGTTCTCTTAATATTTTCTCAAAATCAGGAACCGTCCTTGTATCAAAACTGGTAAGGTGAACATGCCCGATTTTGTGCGCCTTATCTATCATATACCACCATTTGCCTTCATCGGTCCTTTGCCACCCGCGAATCGGCGGAACGATAACTCTGGCCCTGATTATTGCGACATCGAAAACTTTATCGTCGGCCTTATCTTCCCCGAGCCGCCTTATGGTCAATACTACCTCTGTGCCGATAGGCCCTGTAATCGCTTTCTTCGCACAGAAAAGCGACATATCTTTAGTGCCTACGCCGTCAACCTTTTCAATCAAATCACCGGCATCAAGGTTAGAGTTAAACGCTGGTGTATCAGGCAGCAGACTCGCTACAGTCAACAGGCCTTTAGGTTTGGAAATCCTTATACCAATACCCGTAAACTCATTAGTCATCATCTCCTCAAAATCCTGTACCTGCTTGGGCCAGACCATAACCGTATAAGGGTCAAGCGAAGACAGCGACGCCTCCACAAACTGGGCGATAAGCACCGTTCGAGGCAGCCTCACCGTTGTTTCGTTTAGACCAACGACGTTTTCAAAAATACCCATAAATTTATCTTTGCTGATACGGGCCTGGTCCTGATTTACAGGCTTTGAAATCTCAGCCAGACCCGAAGACCAGTCAGCGAGTTGATTACTGTCCGGCAGGAAAAAAGAATCTTCGCCGAGAGATGCCGCTGATTTATTTTTCTTAATCTCTGAATATGACAAGGCCACCACCTCAGCCAATAACGCACAACGCTCTATGGCCTCCAATGCCATCTGACGATAATCAATGGGGTTGACGTAATAGAAATTCAAGGCATCGATGGCACGAATAAACATCCTTTTCTTCACGCCCGAATATCGCTCGGTACTGGTCTCACAGGGACTGTCCTGAAAAGACGCTACAATGCCGGCCTTTGCCATAAGCTGCTCGGCGTAATCCGAGTACATCTCGTTGTCCTTATCAATTACCTTAAGCCAGTTGTAACAGGTCAAATATGCGTCAAGCCACTTGCCTTCAGCCTCGAATTCCGCGGCCTTTGTCTTGGCCTCTTGAAAAACCCGCTTCGCAAAAGCATTGGCCAGGAGTTCTTTCTTCTGCTGTTCATCAGCAATCTCACTGGCCTTGGTGATGGTTGAAAAAGCTTTTGTTATGTCATTTACGTCATTTAAACCGTTGACGTCAGCCGCAAGACGCAGTTTCTCTAATTCTGCTAATTGCTCCTCATACACCTTTTGGCGCCCGGTTTGACGATGTTGGTCGATGTCCTTGTACTCTGTCACGATACCGGCCAAGTGAGAAAAAGTAGGATTGCCGGCCTGCCCGGATTCTTTTATCAGGCCGCCTGCCTGCTCGAATTCGCCTCTGTAAATTAACCGACAGACCGCTTCAACGGCATTGGCATCTACCGAGGTGGGTTTGGAAGTTTCTCTAATTGACGGCGGGGCCGAAAGACCGTAACCTGCCGAACAAAAGACAAGCAATACCAGCCAACTGACGCTAAGCAGATAAACTCTCTTAACTACCCTCGACCAATTTCCTGTTTCTCGTAACACTAAACAATCACCCCTTAGTATCAAACGGAATCAAGTATTAAATCGCAGAACAAAAAACAAAGACCCACGATTCAGAACCAAAAACTTTTTAATTTTACGTTGTGGTTTTAAGTTTCTATACTGATATCACTTAAATTTTCCCGTTTATCCGCGGGTAAGTATCTTGAAAATAATCAATTACAGCTTTATTCGCGGACATTTACTACCCTTAAGGGTATACTTTGAAGCTTTTCGCTTTCACTTACATGCACTCAGCCGCTTTCCCGGCACAGCCTAAAACGCCCAGCTTGTGCTTGACCATTGCCCGGATAGCTTCTCGGCCGGGGCCAAGATATTTACGCGGGTCGAACTCACTTGGTTTTTCCGCAAAGACCTGCCTTATCTTGGCGGTCAAGGCCATTCGCAGGTCTGTGTCGATATTTATCTTGCAGACTCCCATTTTCGCCGCCTTGCTGATGGCGTCTTCCGGCACACCCATCGCATCGGGCATGTCGCCGCCGTACTTATTGATAAGGTCTTTGAACTCCTTCAAGACGCTGCTTGAACCGTGCATTACCAGTGGAAATCCCGGAAGCCTCTCGCCAATCTCAGCCAGAACGTCAAGGGCCAGCTTAGGTTCCTTTTTGAACTTGTAGGCGCCATGACTCGTTCCTATCGCCACTGCCAGCGAATCGCAACCGCTTCGCTCGACAAACTCAGCCACCTGGGCAGGGTCCGCTATGTGCTTGCTGATATCGTCGTGGCTCACTCCCACCACGTCTTCTTCGATGCCGCCTAACTGACCCAGTTCAGCTTCGACAACTACATCCCTTTCATGTGCATACTCAACTACCTCTTTAGTGAGCGCAATGTTCTCTTCGAACGGCCGAGAAGATGCGTCTATCATCACCGAGGTAAAGCCGTCATCGATAAACTGCTTGCAGGTCTCGAAATTATCGCCGTGGTCCAGGTTGGTTACGATGGGAATGTCTGGGTTTTCCGCGACAGCGACATTGATAATCGCGTTGAGGTAGCTGATGCTGGCGTAAGAACGCGCACCTCTTGAAACCTGCAGAATAAGTGGTGCCTTTTCTTCAGCGATTGCGCTTACAATACCCTGCGTAATTTCCATATTATTTACATTGAACGCGCCAATCGCATAGCCGTTCTTGTAAGCGGCTTCGAACATTTTTTTGGTATTAACCAACGCCATAACACTCTCCTTAAACAAGATTAATTATTTTTCTATACCTTTAGTTTTTTAATATTCCGCCGGACTGCTAATCCCGGTATATCTCCTCTGTCCAATCGCCAGCTCCGGTACACCCTGAGGCCAGATACCAAATACAATCGCCTGCCTGTCCAGCGAAGCATCAGCACTATACGTAAAACTGTAGTTCATCCGGTGATACTTTCGTATCAATGTAAAATCACTTCGAATATTTGCGCCGTAGTCAAAATCAAACTGTTGTGCAAACACAAGAGTGTATCGTGGGTCAAGCACGTATGTAGCCGCAAAGGTAAAAGCGTTCGAGCCCTTCTCATCCAGAATCTCGAGCCGCCGCAAATATCTGCTGCCTATATAATAACTCAGATTAGGCCAGACCAGGCGGGTCAGGCCGATATTAAATTGCTGAACCACCGAACTCTGCAAATCAAAACTCATATCACTTAATATTACCATAGTGTCACTCAGCCGCCAGATATAATCGGCACTAAAGTAATTACGTCTTGGACCAAACATTTCAAATTTCTGCAGGCCGGTAACAAAATCGCCGTTATAGATATCAGGCGCTGAAATCTTGCGAAGCGGCACAAAAGGTTTGTTCCAGATAAATCTGTCCGCTCCGGGCCCTGAATCAGAAGCGTCTTGGGGGTTATCCACAAATGTAACATCCAGGTCCAGCCGCATCCAGTCGACAGTACGCTGCTCCTCGGCAGGACCTCGCTTGGTCTGCAACCGCTGAGAAAGACCCACGTTGAATGTATCACGTTGCTCGACAAGACTGTCACTTTCGAAATAAAATGCCGCCGCCGCTCGTGGCTGTATAATGTGCCGCAACTCGTCCAGGTCCCAAAGTCGTGATTCGACACCGGGATAAACCTTCCAGTATTGAGAAGACAGCCGGATTCCTGTTTCGCCGAGCCAAACCTTGTTATCTCCGAATTCGCCCGTATTGTTGCCGTTGACAAGCGTTTGTGTGAAGCCGCTGCGGTCATCGTAACCGAAGGTACCGGCCACAAACGGTACCACCTTGAACTCACCCGCGTTTAGCGGCATATCGAGTTCCGCTCTGTGCGAAGCAAATGCAAAGAAATCTTCATCGATTGCTATCGTATGGTCGTCACCAATTCTCTGCCGCAGCCGGCCAATTTGGGTATCGCTGTAAAAAGTGAACTTATCGTCAAATAATGATTGGCCGGTCAGGTGAAATTCGGCGGTTGGCAGCTCTTCCAGGTAGTCGGCAAAGTCGTTTATCCTGCCCTTACCCAGCAGAGAAATCCCCCAGTTGTCCTGCAGACGTTTGAGATGAATATACGTCTCCTGCCCGGCTCCTACATTAAACTCACCACGATAATAGCCCTCTATGAAATTCTCATCAGACGCGTAACCGATACCAGTCGTCAACTGCCAGTCGTAGGGCAAAAACTGCCTGTGAAGCCAACTGAATCGGCCGCGAAGCTCGTTACCCGGGTCAACGTGCTTTCTGGTGCTGCTTTTGCCGAGCCGGTCATCACCTTCATCACGAATCATATAACTTAGAATTCTGCCGTAATAATCTTCCTTCTGATAATCAATCTCTGCTCCGACCCCCATACCGCGTTTGCCGAAGTAATCCAGCGCCAGCGTACTATCAACTCCTTCCGGCTCACGCAAACCTAACAGCCGCGACAAATGCCATCGTGTCTCAACAGATGTTCCCCACGTATTATCGTTACCGATATGCACACTTTTTATGGGAATATCCGGCCTTTGCAGATTGCTGCGCATAAAAGGCCAGTAAAAAACCGTACGCTTGCCCATCTTCAAACGCATATCATGCATCTCGGCATCATAGCTGCTGTCAGTAACATTATCCTGCTGTTGATCAGCAGGCGTGGTATCGGTAATTATCACCGTTGAAGCGGTCGCCGAAAGTTGAGGCTGATGGAATTCACTGCTGGTCAAGGTGATATTCTCAGCGGCGAATTTATTTTCCGCGACCTGTCGTAACCTTACGGCCCGGACATAAATCGGAATCCCGCGTTTGGTATCGAAGTTTCTCATCACAGCGTTTATCACAAGTGCCTGTTTCTTTTGAAAATCATAATACAATTCATCTGCCCGAATTGTTCGCGGCCCTTCGGTCATAACAACGTCACCGGACAGGTAAACCGCTTTTATATCACCGCCTGCCAAAGCACCTTCACTGCTGGCAGATTCGGCTTTCTCTTCTCCAGGCTGCGCCAACCGAAAGACAACGGCGTTATCAGCCTGCAATTCCATCAGACCGCCTTTTTCATCCTGCTTCTGCCACAGATACACTCGACCAATGACTGTTATAATATCTGTCCCATCCGCGGCCTTGGCCGAAGCCATATCCAGCGGCGTCGCCCCCGCCGGAGCAAGATTAACCGGATACCTGAACTGAGGTTCCTTTGCTTTAGCCTCTGCCGCCGGTTCAGCCGCCTGCTCTTCGCGGGCCATAACCTCTTCGATAAATTCCGACCTGCCCACATCTTCTGCCAACGGCTCTTTGGCTACCTCTTGCGGCCGGGCTTCTTCTGTCGCAAGCCCGGGAACCCGGGCTTGGGGATGAACATAAAATACAGGCCCTGTGGGTATAGCATGGGCTGCTGCCCTTTTATAAAGCTCAGTCCTGCGAGGGTCGGCTATTTCTCTTTTGTCAGCCGTTACAAAAACCTCGCCGGTGACCACAAACCGAACCATCATTGCCTGGCCATCCTCAACCACTGCCTGGCTTAAATCGATGGTCAAGGCGCCTTGACCTTTTTTGACCGATACCTCGCCGGTCATATATACCCTTGCGTCATAATCGACCAGGATTCGGCCGGCGAACTCAGTTACCACACTCTTGAGCCAAACCACCGCCTTTTCGCTGGAAAATTGATTGCTGCCGATTGACATCGAAAAGCCGCCGGGAAAAACAAGTGTATGTTCGCCGGAACTCGGCTGATAGCTTGTAAGTTCTGCGCCTGACAGGCGCAAATCCTGACCGATGAAAACATCAGCCCTTTGGTTGTCGATTCCAAATGAAACCACTGCGGGCAATAAAACCAATAATAATAAAGTAAATAACCGTCTGCTTCGCATACTCACATCCATATTGTGCGTAATCCTGCCATACCCTGGCACTTGCCGCAGATTATAGTTGATTGCCCAGGCAACGCCAGCAAAAACCACGGTAAATTGACAATATAGCAACACATAAACCCGAAATTCCTCAAATCAGGTATTTTACGCTAATGGCGGGTTTTCACGATTGTACAGCAATGGAAAATCGTATAGTGTATTCCCCTATAAGGGAATCAGGTGGTTTCCCTATTCCCTAACATGCTTTAATGTGCTATAGCTTTGTCTTAAATAGGAGCGACTGAACATGAGACAATTGAAACCGAACGTTTATTTTGTCGGGGCCATTGATTGGGACAGAAGATTATTTGATGAGCTTATCCCTTTACCGGACGGCACCAGCTACAATGCGTATTTGATTAAGGGCAGCGAAAAAACCGCACTGCTGGACACCGTCGACCCCACTAAAACAGAGGTTTTAATCAATAATCTTGCCGAGATTGACACCGGCAAAATCGATTATATCGTTGCCCATCATGGCGAGCAGGACCATTCCGGGGCCCTGCCGGAAATTCTTACCCTCCACCCTGAAGCCAAAGTGGTCGCTAATCCAAAGTGCAAAGCAATGCTGATGGACCTGCTCGAAATTGATGCCGAAAAGTTCATCACGGTCGATGATGGCCAGACCTTATCACTTGGCGACAAGACATTGCAGTTCATTTATCTGCCCTGGGTGCACTGGCCGGAAACCTTCGGAACATATCTGGCCGAAGACAAAATTCTATTCCCGTGCGATTTTTTCGGTTCGCACTTTGCCACCAGCAGTCTGTTCGTTGATGACGAGCCGACCGTTTACGAGGCAGCCAAGCGATACTACGCCGAGATAATGATGCCATTTAGGGGTCCTATCAAAAAGAACCTCGAAAAAATCAAGGACCTGGAAATTGACATCATAGCTTCCAGCCATGGCCCGCTTTATGATAAGCCCGAGTTTATCATAAATGCCTACAAGGACTGGGTCAGTGACGAAGTTAAAAATGAAGTGGTTCTCGCTTATATTTCTATGCACGGCAGCACAGCGAAGATGGTTGAACATTTTGCCGACGCCCTCATTGCCAGAGGCATCAAGGTTCGGCAATTCAGCCTGACCGTAACTGACATTGGCAAACTTGCCATATCACTTGTCGACGCGGCTACGGTAATATTGGGTTCACCCACAGTTCTGGCAGCAGCACACCCAGCCGCCGCTTATGCTGCCATTTTGACAAATGCGCTCAGGCCCAAAACCAGATTCGTTTCCGTTATAGGTTCGTACGGATGGGGCGGAAAAATGGTCGAGCAGATTACAGGATTACTTGACCGGCTCAACGCCAGGGTCCTTGAACCCGTGGTAGCAAAAGGATACCCTAAGAACACCGATTTTGCCCAATTGGATAGACTGGCTGACGATATTCTCGCCGGTCACAAAGAACTTGGAATAATCAAGTAACGAAAGGAAAAGTTATGGCAGAAAAACTGGAAGTTTATAAGTGTAATGCATGTGGCAATATCGTTGAGGTACTCTGCGGCGGTGATGGCCAATTGGTCTGTTGCGACCAGCCGATGGAAAAACTTACTGCCAAAACTTCAGACCAGGGCAAAGAAAAACACGTTCCCGTGATAGAGCAAGGCAACGGCACAATTACGGTAAAAGTCGGCAGCATCACTCATCCCATGGAGGAAAACCATTACATTGAGTGGATTGAAATTATTGCTGACGGTAAAATATGTCGGCAGTTTCTAAAGCCCGGCGACCAGCCGCAGGCTGTTTTCAATATCGACGCAGCTTCAATAATAGCTCGCGAACATTGCAGCGTTCACGGATTGTGGAAAGGCTAAAAAAATGATTAGCAGAAAAATCGAAGACGCTCTTAACCAACAGGTCAATGCCGAGTTGTACTCAAGTTATTTATACCTGTCTATGGAAGCATATTTTGCGTCTGTGAATTTATCTGGTTTTGCGAACTGGATGAGGGTCCAGATACAGGAAAGAGGAACATAATGGCTATTACTTTTAATGCTTTTGAAATCTTTGAAATGGCAGAACAGATTGAAAGAAACGGCATAAAGTTTTACCGCAAGGCGGCAAAGGGAATCTCGGCCCAGGATGCCCGCCAGATGCTGCTGGACCTTGCCGAAATGGAAGCCGACCACGAAAAAGTCTTTGCCGGTATGCGAAAAGAGCTTCAGGACCAAGACCGCCAGACCAGGGTCTTCGACCCTGATAACGAAATGGCTTTGTACCTGCAGGCAATGGCTGACGGCCACGTCTTCGACCTGCGCAAAGACCCGGCCGAACAGTTGACCGGCGATGAGACACTCGGTGACATTGTCAAACTGGCGATTGGGGCCGAAAAGGATTCCATCGTTTTCTATCTCGGCATAAAGGACTTTGTCCCCGTCCGGGCCGGCAAAGACAAGGTCGATGCTGTTATCAAAGAAGAAATGGGCCATATTACACTATTGAATCGTATCCTTTCAGTCGCGAAATAGTTGACCGAACCGCCGAAAGCAAAACATCCTTTGGATAGGCGTATGTTGGATTTAGATTCACTATTCAAACTAAGTTACGGGATGTGCATAGTCAGCTCTAAGAGTAATGGCAAACTCAACGGCTGCATAGTCAACACCGTGTTCCAGATTGTACCGGAGCCGGCGATGGTGGCGATAAGCCTCAACACCGAAAACCTGACTCATAAGTACATAACCGACAGCAAGGTTTTTACGGTATCGGTTCTTGCCGAAACCACGCCTATGCTCTTTATTGGCAAATTTGGCTTCAGGTCCGGCAGAGATTTCGATAAATTCGAACAGGTCAATTATAGGATTGGCACAACTGGCGCACCTGTCATCTTGGATAATGCCGTAAGTTTTATCGAAGCCGAAGTTACCCAGGCAATAGATGTAAAAACTCACACTCTCTTTCTGGGCCGAATTTCCGCGTGCGGAATTATTGATGACGACAAGATACCAATGGCGTATACTTATTACCGTGATGTCAAAGGTGGCAGAACACCACGAACGGCCGCAACTTATATAGAAAAGAAACCAAACATAAAATCGGAAAAAGGAGTCGAACATATGCAAAAGTACAGATGTCTTAGCTGTGGATATATCTACGACCCTGTGGCCGGTGACCCGGACAATGGAATTGCGCCAGGCACCACCTTTGATGACCTGCCGGACGATTGGGTCTGTCCCGAATGCGGGGTCGGCAAAGACGAATTCGAACCGGCTTAACACCATAAATACAAATAATTTCAGGAGGAAAAGCAAATGTTGCAGGATGGCGAAAAAGGGGTCATTATTCAAAGAGATAAGAAGACCTATGCGGTTGCTCCACATATACCCTGTGGGGTTGTAGCGCCCGAGACTCTGCGAAGACTGGCCGATGTTGCAGAAAAGTACGGCGCACAGGCAATGAAGATAACCAGCGCCTCCAGGATTGCCCTTGTCGGTGTGGACGAAAAAGACATCGATGCCATCTGGTCTGACCTTGGCATGTCACCAGGCTTTGCGGTAGGTCTTTGTGTAAGAAGCATAAAGGCCTGTCCCGGCACGGCCTTTTGCAAAAAAGGTACCCAGGATAGTCTCTCGCTCGGCCTGAAACTCGACGGCAAGTATCATGGCACTAAACTGCCCGGCAAACTCAAAATCGGTGTTAGCGGCTGCCCCAACCAGTGCGCCGAAACCTGCATAAAGGACATCGGCCTGGTGGGCGTCAAGAGCGGCTGGAAACTTTATGTCGGCGGCAATGGCGGCGCAAAACCAAGACTGGCACGGGAAATGGTAAGAGACCTCACAGAACAACAGGCTTTTGACCTGGTCGATAAAATTTTTGATTATTACAAGGCAAACGCGAAATCGCATCAAAGACTCGGTGCTATGATAGAAAAGATGGGTTTTGAAGAATTTAAGGCCGCGATTCTTGGCAGTGAGTAGAAGTCATCCCAAAATCCCCAAAAAATGCCGTTTATGGTACCGAGAATGCCAAAAACGAGGGTTTTGGGATAAGCCTTAAATACATTATAGAGTTTTATATATCCTGTTTTTTCAAAATTTTCTTGAACAAATATACCCCCGTGGGGTATAATAGGTGTGTAGATATGAAAGGGCTGACAGATGAAGCAAAATCCGGACCACAAAGATAATCTGGTAGCATTGAGGCGGATTGAGGGCCAGGTTCGCGGTGTCCAAAAGATGGTCGAAGAGCGTAAATACTGTATTGATATTCTGAATCAGATATACGCTATCAAAGGTGCCCTTGGCCGTGTAGAAGAAATAATTTTAGCCAAGCACTTTCAGCACTGTGTAACCGAGGCTGTAAAAGGAACATCTGAAAAGGAAAAAAAGCAAAAGATGGACGAAATTCTCAAACTGATTCACCAAACACGCAGGGGATAAAATATGCGGTATCAAGAAAAAGGGTTGAATTTGCCACTTTTTTGTGGGATTGTTTTGGTAGTTAATAAAATAATATTCGAATGGGGAAGTTTCAGGGGGCAAATATGAAACGACAAACTGCTCTAAACGTGGCCGTTATTGTACTTGTCTTTGCGTCATACAGTTGGGGCTTACAGCAGCCAGGCGATGCAAATAACCTGCAAACACTTTCAGATTATCTGCGTTACGCTTCTGTGAATAATGCAGCGCTTAAAGCAAAGTTCGAGCAGTGGAAAGCGGCGTTAGAACAGGTGCCGCAGGCTAAGGCTCTGGATGACCCCAAATTTACATACAGCTATTTCATAAGAGAAGTTGAAACACGTGTTGGGCCCCAAAGACAGAAGTTCGGGATAATGCAGACATTTCCCTGGTTTGGTAAAATTGAAGCAAGGACCGATGCGGCGGCGGCAACTGCAAATGCAGCGAGACAAACCTATCAGGCAGCTAAGCTGAAGCTTTTCCAGCAAGTTAAAACCGCCTTTTACGAATACACATACTTAGCCAGTGCCATTGAGATAGCTGAGCAAAATCTTGAACTGCTCAAACATTTTGAAAAAGTCACGCTTACTAAATACATGACTGCAGCCGCGACCCATCCGGATGTGATAAGAGCACAGGTGGAACTTGCCACACTTGAAGATGTATTGAAAAGTCTGAAAGAATTCAGGGGACCTGTTATAGCAAGATTGAACTCGATACTGAATCGGCCGGCTGAGGCGGAATTAACTCGGCCCAAGAAAGAACCACCAAGAGAGGTCCGGCTTAATCGACAGTTTATTATTGAGACATTGATAAGAACTAACCCCGAACTTGCTGGGCTAAACTGGGAGGTTGAGGCAGCAAAAGCCAGGGTTGAGTTGGCAAAGAAGAAATTCTATCCTGATATAGGGGTGGGAGTTGACTGGATTCAAACGGACGGTGCAACTTCTTCGGGTGTTCGAGATAGCGGCAAGGACCCGGTGGCCTTGATGTTTTCAATGAATATTCCCTTGTGGCGAGATAGTTACAAGGCCGCTGAACGGCAGGCCAAAGCTAATGCCCGTAAGATTCAGCAGCAAAAGGTAAATACAGAAAACGAAACAATAGCGCAAGCGGTTGAGGTGTTGTATGATGTTGAGGATAGTCAAAGGAAGATGCATCTCTACGGGGATATTTTAGTCTCAAAAGCCCAAGAACTTGTTCAGGCATCGGAGGCCGCTTACCGGGCAGGTACGATAGATTTTCTTTCACTGATAGATGCTCAACGTATGCTGCTTAAGTACAGATTAGATTACGAGCGGTCTGCAACCAACAGTCAACAGAAACTGGCTGAACTGGAAATGCTCGTCGGAACTGAATTGTAAGGATTTGGATATGAAAAATCTTAACATAAAAACATGGCTAAGTCGGGACACACTTAGAGTAATAATAATTGTTCTTATAGCCTTTGTCCTTGGCTATCTGATTAAGGGTTGGATAATGCCAACTGAACCAGCCGCAGAACACCGTTATATTTCCGATTCAACCCAAAACAGGCAGCAGTGGTGGACCTGCTCTATGCATCCTCAAATCCGCCAACCCAGGCCCGGCAAATGCCCAATTTGTTTTATGGATCTGGTGCCGGTAGATAGCGGGGAGGCAGGTCTGAGGGAAATCTCTTTTTCCAAAGATGCTTTGAAACTCATGGAGATTCAAACTACGCCTGTGGTGCGAAAGTTTGTGGAAGCCGAGATTCGGATGGTCGGAAAAGTTGATTATGATGAGACCCGGTTAAAACATATCACCGCCTGGGTTCCTGGGCGAATTGACCGCCTTTATGTTGATTTTACAGGAACGCAGGTTATCAAAGGTGACCATATGGTCTATCTTTACAGCCCGGAGCTCATAAGTGCACAGGCGGAGTTTCTTCAGGCGGCAAAATCTGCCCAGACTATAAAGACCAGCGGTTCGGAACTTATTAAGAGGTCTGTCGAGGCAACTCTCGAGGCTGCGAGTGAAAAACTGAGATTATTAGGTCTTACAGAAGAGCAGATTGAAAAGATAAAAGACACAGGCCAACCCACCGACCATATAACTATTAACGCCCCAATCGGCGGCATCGTAATTAAAAAACACGTTGCAGAGGGGACTTATATCCAGACAGGTACAAAGATATACACGATAGCAGACCTTTCCGAACTCTGGGTGACATTGGATGCCTATGAGTCTGATATGATGTGGATTCGATATGGACAAGAAGTTGAGTTCACTACAGAAGCTTACCCGGGGGAGCCTTTTAAGGGGCGGATAAGTTTTATTTCTCCAACTGTTGACCCCAGGACCAGGACAATCAAAGTGCGTCTCAATGTTTCCAACCCCGACGCCAGGCTAAAGCCCGATATGTTTGTCAGAGCCATTGTTCGGTCAAAAATTGTCTCTGGAGACAAGGTAATGGCTGCTGATATGGCAGGTAAATGGATTTGCCCGATGCATCCTTCTGTTGTCAGACAGATGGCTGGAAAATGTGATATATGCCAGATGAATTTGGTGACGACAGAATCACTTGGCTATGTTAAAGCTGAGTTACCCGGCCAGGCTCCACTTGTAATACCTGCTACCGTACCTTTGATAACCGGCAAACGAGCAGTAGTGTATGTACAGAGGCGGGGTGCTGAAAAACCGACATTTGAGGGCCGGGAGGTTGTTCTCGGGCCAAGGGCTGGAGATTATTATCTTGTTGAATCAGGCCTGCGGGAAGGTGAAATCGTCGTAACCAATGGCAGCTTCAAGATTGACTCTGCTTTGCAAATTCAGGCCAAACCCAGCATGATGAATCCACAAGGCGGCAGTATGCCGTCTGGCCATCATCAGGGTCACGAAAAGGAACAAAGTAACCCCCAAACTCAAGACAGCAAAGTCCAAGAACAAAAGGTTTGTCCGGTAATGGGAGGAGAAATTAACAAAGGGCACTTCACTGTTTATAAGGGAAAGAAAGTGTATTTCTGTTGTCCCGGCTGTGAACCAGAGTTTTTAAAAAATCCAGAAAAATATATAGCTAAATTACCACAATTCAAAAAGTAGATACGTAATTTTTATGAAAGGAGAATGGAAATGAATGTCCGAAACAAAAATCTGATAACGCTTCTTCTCATAAGTACACTTATGCTAACAGTGGTTTCACTAACTGGCTGCAAAAAAAAATCAGAACCGGCCAAACCGACAGAGACAAAACAGGTTGTTTCAGAATTGATTGAGCAAACGACATGTCCGGTCATGGATGGGGCAATTAACAAAGAACTCTACACCGAATATAAAGGCAAAAAGGTTTATTTCTGCTGTCCGGGGTGTAAGGGGAAATTTGAGGCTGACCCGGAAAAATATGTTTCTAAGCTGCCTCAGTTCAGTGAATAATAGAAACAATCGAACTTGCAAAGGATAATAATGGATGAGCCTATTGGCAGGAAATCATCACCAATAGATAAGGTAATACGTTTTTGCCTTGAAAATAAGCTGGTAGTGGGGCTGCTGGTGATATTGCTCATCGGCTGGGGCTGGGGAGTGGCTCCCTTTGACTGGAATTTATGGTCTCTGCCGAGAAACCCGGTAGCTGTTGACGCAATACCGGACATTGGCGAGAACCAGCAGATAGTGTTCACCGAATGGATGGGTCGTTCTCCGCAGGATGTGGAAGACCAAATCACTTACCCATTGACAGTGTCTCTTTTAGGTGTTCCCGGGGTAAAAACAATCCGCAGCTATTCGTTCTTTGGTTTTTCGAGTATATACGTAATTTTCAACGAAGATGTGGATTTCTACTGGTCTCGCAGCAGAATTCTTGAAAAACTAAATTCACTTCCGTCTGGAATTCTTCCGGATGGTGTTCAGCCGATATTAGGGCCTGACGCTACGGCTTTGGGGCAGGTCTTCTGGTATACGCTTGAGGGCAGAGATAAAGAAGGAAATCCAACTGGCGGCTGGGATTTGGATGAACTAAGAAGCTTGCAGGATTGGTATGTTCGCTACGCCTTAATGAGTGCTGAAGGCATAAGCGAAGTCGCCTCGGTTGGAGGCCACGTAAAAGAGTACCAGATAGATGTCGACCCTGACGCAATGCGTGCCTTTGGGGTGGGACTCGATGAAATCTTCGGCGCTGTAAAAAACTCGAATGTCGATGTCGGTGCTCGCACCATCGAGATTAATAAAGTCGAATACGTTATTCGGGGGCTTGGTTTTATAAAGGAATTATCTGACATTGAGAAAACCGTAATCAAAGTCCGAAACAACGTTCCTGTATATGTCAAGAACGTAGCTAACGTTTCTTTTGGTCCGGCACTAAGGCGCGGTGCACTTGATAAAGGCGGCGGCGAAGCTGTAGGTGGAGTGGCAGTTGTGCGTTACGATTATAATCCGCTTCAAGCCATAAAAAATATAAAAGAAAAAATAAAGGAAATCACGCCTGGATTGCCCCAGAAAACCCTGGCGGACGGGACCGTTTCACAAGTTAAAATCGTCCCCTTTTATGACAG
>SDBT01002220.1_pt1 | contig 34577 bp, 40 predicted proteins | sample 2277101 | NCBI WGS metagenome assembly SDBT01 (sample SAMN10404973, study PRJNA504765) | marine sediment metagenome | isolation source: marine sediment core GS10_PC15, 103 cmbsf | place: Arctic Ocean: Southern Knipovich Ridge | collected 2010
CCACCCAGCACGTAGCTGAACGGCACCACAGCCACCGCCGGAGGCACCGCGGCCAGGACCACGAACCCTGTCCACAGGTCTTTATCGTTGATAAGCCACCGGGCAAGCAGCAGGATTATGCCGCCCATCAGGACATAGTTAAGCAGGATGGAAAAGAGAATCGTCCGGGGCATCTCCCGCAAAGAGGTGAACTCCCGCGATGTTATGTTGATAGCGGAGAGCGTCATCACCAGCGCCAGCAGCGGGAGCACCAGCGGCTCTGTCCTGATTGCGACCGGCCCTCCGATGGCGAGGCCGAGCGCGATAGCCAGGAGAAGGATGAAATTGCGATTTTTGAGCAGTCTGCGAATGAAAGCCATAGATTACTAAGAAATTATAACCCAACCGGGCAACCTTGTCAGCTAGTCTATTTCTTCTCTTCGACCAGGTATTTCTCAGGGTTCTGGTCGAATGACTTCTTGCAGGCTACAGCGCAGAAATAGTATTTTTTACCTTTGTATTCCGATGTTGCTGCAGATTCGCTTTCTTTCACGTCCATTTTACAGATTCCTTCTTATTGTTCAGTTTCTGCGCCATTAATGGTCTCCATAAACTACTTACAAATTCATACTATCATAACCCGTTTCCAGCTACTAGTATGTGACGTATATCACATACATGGGGCAACGTATTAACTAGTATTGAAACAGGTGATGAACCTAGCCCGACAATGGGCTATATGTTATACTTATTCTGCTCGACCGAGTAGAAATAAGCATTGTTTGTTATCCGTTAGGAGAACATATGATGGAAGACGCCCTGGCGATAATTGAAAGAATCATTGCCGAGCATAAAACAATCCGGCAACGTTTCCAAAAGTTGGAGAAGGTGGCCAATGATGCGGAGGCGATGATGGGCTTTGACGCAGCCAAAGAAGCTTTCATGCCGGGCAGGTTAAACCAAAAACAGGGTTTAAGTCAGCTCGAAGATACCCTGAATGCAATTGAGGACGGATTGCACGGGCACTTCCATTTTGAGGAATTAAATCTGCCGCCGGTGGTTGATCTGCATGGTGACGAAGAACTCAAGTCCTCACTGCGCTCTATCCTCCTCGAGCATATCGACCTGAGAGGCCGCCTGGCCCACTCCAAGAAACACGCCGCAGAGCTTATCGAAGGTGGCATGGCTCGTCACCGGTGGGAAGCAAGCGCACACGATATGCGTGCCTACATCAGCCATACGCGCAAGCTGCTGCAAGCACATCTCGTTATCGAGCAGGAGTTGCTGCATAACCTTCGAAAGAGACTTAAAGAATAATGGCGCTAAATGACCGTTTAGCTGCCTCCAAGATGAGTTGATGAGAAAAGTATATCTGGACCACGTCGCGACGACCCCTATCCTCCCCAAAGTCAGGGAGGCAATGTTGCCTTACCTCGATGAACTATTCGGTAACCCCTCTTGTCTGCACGACTGGGGTGATGCTGCACGGGAGGCCATGGACACGGCACGGGAACAGGTGGCACAGCTTATCGGTGCTGGCGTTGATGAGATAATCTTCACCGGAAGTGGTACAGAGAGCAACAACTTTGCCGTGAAGGGAATGGCCCTCGCCCAGCAGAGCAAGGGAAAGCACATAATCGTTTCGGCAATCGAGCATTTCTCAGTGCTTCATTCGGCGAAAACGCTTGAGAAATGGGGGTTTGAATTTACCGAAGTCCCTGTTGACCGTTACGGCATGGTTGACCCTGATGAGGTGCGAAAACGTATTCGGAAGGATACGGTGCTCGTTTCCATTATGCACGCCAATGGGGAAGTGGGCACCATCGAGCCCATTGAGGAAATCGCCGGGATAACCAGGGAGCATAATATCCCGTTCCACACCGACGCTATTGTTACCGCCGGTACCATACCGGTAAATGTGCGAGAATTAGGTGTTGATGCACTGAGCCTGGCCGGAAACCAGTTCTACGGACCAAAAGGCATTGGTGCGCTCTATGTGCGCAAGGGTGTGCGTATCATGCCTCTTCTCGACGGTGGAGTCCAGGAGGGAGGCAGGCGCGCCGGCACCGAGAATGTGCCCGCAGTTGTCGGGCTGGGAAAGGCCGCGGAGCTGGCGAAAAACGATATGGCATCCAGAGTGAAACATTTGAGCCATCTGCGCGAGCGTCTGCTTGCCGAGCTACCGGAAAGAATCGACCATACGGTAGTTACCGGTCACCGGGAAAATAGATTGCCCGGTAATGCCAGCTTCTGTGTGGAATTCATTGAAGGGGAGTCCATGCTCATGCTCCTGAACAGCCAGGGAGTGGCGGTCACCAGTGGCTCGGCCTGCACCTCCAGGGCACTCAAGGCCTCGCACGTGCTTATCGCCATAGGCTTGTCACATGAAATAGCCCAGGGCTCCGTCCTTTTTACCTTTGGCATTGACAATGCTGAAGAAGATGTAGATTATGTACTTGAAATGATGCCGCCGATTGTGGAAAGGCTGCGGCAGATGTCGCCACTGTATGCGAAATTCACCAAAACGGGCAAAGGAGACAATTGATATGCCGATTTATAGCGATAAAGTAATGGACCACTTCATGAATCCTCGCGGCGTTGGTGAGATAGAGAACCCGGACGGCATTGGGGAAGTCGGTAATCCGGTGTGCGGGGACATGATGACGTTTTACATAAAAGTAAAAGACAATCGGCTGGAAGATGTGAAATTCAAGACCTTCGGCTGCGGGGCAGCTATCGCCGTTTCCAGCATGGTCAGCGAGATGGCGATAGGAAAAACGCTTGACGAAGCCAGAAAGATAACGCCTCAACGGGTAGCCGATGAACTTGAGGGCCTGCCCAAGAATAAATTTCACTGCTCCAATCTGGGCGCTCAGGCCCTGAACAAAGCAATTGACCAGTACCTGAAAAAACAGGCAAAAGGGGGGAAGAAGTAATGGCAGAGCAAGAGGAAAAGAAACGGCTTTTCTGTCCGTACTGTGACGAAGAGATGGCAGCACCTGATGGTGCACAATGTCAAGCGTGTGGAATTACCGTGTTTTACTGTCCTCAGTGCCGTAAACCGGTTCCCCGCGAGAAGACAGAGTGTCCTTACTGCGGGGCTGAAATCAAAGGCGAGGATGCCCAATAAGAGGAGTAAAAAATGGCAGAAGAAAAAGAAAAACTGACCATAGCCATGTTCAGTGGCAATCTGGACCATGCTCTGGCCGCATTTAGCCTAGCGACCGCAGCGGCCAGTATGGGGATGAAAGTTAAAATATTCTTCACGTACTGGGGCCTCAATATCATCAAAAAAAATGAGGGCAAAATCCGAAGCAAGGGCCTGATGAAGAAGATGCTGAATTTCATGAACCGGGGCGGCAGCAAGCGATTAAAACTTTCCCGTTTCAATATGCTTGGCCTGGGCACGTGGATGATGAAGAAGTTTATGAAAGAAGTCAATTACCCGTCCATTGACGAGCTAATCACTATGGCCCAGGATATGGGCGTGGAATTGATACCGTGCAGCACCACCTGTGGCATCATGGGTATCTCTGACGAAGATGCCTTCCGTGAGCAAATCGGCAGCCTGGCTGGTGCCGCCTTTTTCCTGAATGAGGCACGCCAATCAAAGATAACTCTTTTCATCTAGGTAAGGAGGAGACAATGAAGGCGGATAAAACGCTCGATTGTTTAGGTCTGTACTGCCCCATCCCCATTGTCAAAACAGCGGAAAAGTTCAAGGAGTTAAAAACGGGAGAAGTCCTGGAAGTTCTCTCCGACGACAAAGGCATAAAACAGGACATGCCGGCCTGGTGCGAGACCACAGGTCATGAATTCCTGGGTATGGAAGAGGAAGAGGGCGGAGAAATCAAAGTCTATGTGAAGAAAACTCACCAGTGAGGATTTTCACACTCTCTTGGCCAAAAGCAACGCCACCAGCGACAGCGCTACGCTGGCTATGGCAATAACAGTAAATACGCTTGCTATGCCATAAATATCCATAAAATGCCCCACCAAGGGCTGTACAAAGCTCTGGGCTTCCAGTGACATGCCAAAATAAATGCCGAATGCAGTTGCCCTGAGGTAAGCCGGGACGTTATCCATAAGATATGGCTGCATTGTTGCCTGAGTCATGTACCGGCACATGCCGAAAACGATCAGGATAACGATAAATCCGGCATTAAACGACAACATCGTTAATATATACAGGACAGGGCCGGTGGCTACCAGTGAAAAGATGGTAGCCTGCTTCCTCCCCCAGCGGTCGGATAGCCAGCCGCCAAACAGACTGCCGGATATGCCGCCAAGACGCAAGATACCCACCAGTATGGCTGCATAGGCCGGGGTAATACCGTGCTTACCCACGATGTAAAGCGGGATAAAAGACATCGCAGCACCGGCAACAAGGTGCATAGCCGTAGATAATAAAAAGAGCGCGGCAATTGGTCTCAGTACTTGAATTATGCCAATTCTACGGCCATTTGTCCGGGTTTGTTCTTCCTTCGTTTGCTGCTGAGACGTAATGCCGGCAACTTTTTCGGCACGGGCAAATTTCTTCATTATTATGGGAACGGCGGATATGGCGGGGATACTCAATATGATAAACGCCCAGCGCCATCCCATATAATCGGCAATCAGCCCGCCCAGAAGGGGACCGATGGAAAAACCGATGCTTCCGCCCGCCATATGAAGTGCAATCACCTTGCCTCGTCGGGACACCTCATAGTAGCCGGAGAGCATCGATACCGCCGAAGGATGGTAACCGCCGGCAAGGATGCCCATAATTATGAGAATGGCTATCATCGGATAATAAGACGGACTCAAACCGACAGCCAGAGTAGCGAGACCAATCCCACCCAATCCCACCGTAATCACGATGCTTCTCTTTATCCGGTCACCGAGCCAGCCGCCGGGAACCTGAGAAAGACCAGAGGTGATGGTATAGGCGGAAAGCAGTACGCCGGATTGCAAGTACGTTAGCCCCAGCCCTTCTTTAATCAGCGGCAGCAATGCCGTCAGCAAGCCGGCACACAAATCATGGCTGAGGTGGGTATAGGCCAAGAGCACGGCGATTCCTCCGCCCCATTTACGGAAAGCGGTGCTGAATCTGCTGTTATGTATCAATTGATTAAGCCTTCAGGTTAGATATACCTTCTTTATTAGCCACGTTCGCCAGCCAGAATATGTCTTCATATCTTAATGGAAAATTGTGGACTGTTTCAAATAAGCAACACGATTTTGACGAGTAAGGTAAATTATGGTATCTTTCAAAAGAAATCATCAGGTACACCCCTGAAATAATCACCAGCAAGAACCGGATTCAATTCTCAGGTATAAGGAGAACATATGCCACTGACAAAAGAAGCACTCCTGGATATGTACCGCAGAATGCTCACCATCCGAACATTTGAAGAAGGCATCACCGAGTTTTCCAAGCAGGGGCTGGTACCTGGCACCGGGCATGTTTCCATCGGCGAGGAAGCGGTGGCCGTCGGGTCGTGCTTTGCTCTGGAAGGCAGGGATTACATCATCTCCACCCATCGCGCCCATGGACATTTACTGGCCAAAGGCGCGGACATAAACGTCATACTGGCCGAAGTGCTCGGCAAGGCAACCGGCTGCACCGGGGGTAAGGGCGGGTCAATGCACCTTTCCGATTTCAGCCGGCAGATACTCGGCACCAATGGCATCGTCGGGGCCGGTATCAATATCGCCGGTGGCGTGGGACTGGCCATCAAAATGCGTCAAACGGGACAGATATGCCTCAGCTTTTTCGGCGATGGCGCGTCCAATCGGGGGACTTTTCACGAAGGACTGAATCTGGCGGCAGTATGGAAGGTGCCGACAGTGTTCGTCTGCACCAATAACCAGTATGGCCTGTCCATGCCACAATGCAAAGCTTGTGGCAATATCGATATCTCCGCCCGCGCTACCGCCTATGGTATACCTGGATACCGAGTTGACGGGACTGATGTTATCGCCGTCTACGAAGCGGTGAAAAGCGCCGTGGACCGGGCCAGGCAAGGAGACGGCCCCAGTCTGATTGAAGTCGTATCTTACCGTTTGCGCGGTCACAGTATGCGCATGGATACAGTTCCCGGTGGTAATATTTATCGCCCCGAGGGCGAAGTTGAGGACTGGTCAGCCAGCAAAGACCCGGTAAGGATATTCCGCCAGAAACTTGCCGAGCTCGGTTACCTGGACGATAAAGCAGCAGAGCAGATAGATGCGGAGTGCAAGAAGCTGTTTGAGGACGCCGCTGATTTTGCCCTGAACAGCCCCGAACCCGAACCGGAAACGGCTTTCACGTGGGTTTATGCTCAAGAAGGAGAGAAATAAATGCCACAGCGACAGATAAGTTACCGTGAAGCGCTGGCCGAGGCCATCAAGGAGGAGATGGCACGAGACGATAGGGTAATTCTCATCGGGGAGGATGTGGGAATACTGGGCGGCGCTTTTGGCGCTACAAAAGGCGTATATGACGCGCTCGGTGGCGAGCGCGTGATTGACACGCCCATTTCCGAAACGGCAATCGTTGGCTACGCGCTGGGAGCCGCCATGGCGGGAATGCGACCGATAGTTGAGATAATGCGAGTCGACTGGATGACCATCTGCATGGACGAAATCGTCAACCAGACTGCCAAAATGCGCTATCTCTCCGGGGGACATCCCGAGGTGGCAATGGTCATCAGGGCAACCGCTGAGGGAGGCATTGGCCTGGGAGGGCAGCACTCGCAGAGCTTTGAAGCCTGGTTTGTCCATGTGCCCGGCCTGAAAGTGGTCATGCCGTCCACGCCCTATGATGTCAAAGGGCTGCTAAAAGCGGCCGTCAGAGACCCTAACCCTGTCATATTCCTGGAGCCCGGTGTTCTCTATGGCGTGAGCGGGCCTGTGCCCGAAGAGGAATACGTCATTCCGCTGGGGGAATCGGAGGTCAAGAGAGAGGGCAAAGATATCACCATCGTGGCCTGGGGAACACTGCTGCCGAAGACGTTGAACGCTGCCCAAACTCTGGCAGATGAAGGCATTGATGTTGAGGTTATTGACCCGCGGACGCTTCGTCCGCTTGATATCGATACCATAATCGATTCGGTAAAGAAGACGGGAAAACTGATTATTGCCCATGAGGCGATGAAGACGTGCGGTGTTGGTGCGGAAATTGCGGCCCTCGTTCAGGAACGAGCGTTTGACCATCTTGACGCACCCATACAGCGGGTAGCTACACCCGATACTATCATACCGGTTAACCGTTCGCTGGAGAGATTGGTTCTGCCCCAGGAAGATACGGTCGTAGAAACCGTCAAATCCATCATTTAAACAGGAAAGCAGGGGATTCAGGGGGCTGGTCTTGCTTAAAAGTCACAACTGCGGTGAACTGAGAAAAGAAAACGTTGGTCAGACAGTAACCCTGGCCGGCTGGGTGGACCGGCGCCGGGATCATGGCGGGCTCATCTTTATCGACCTCCGTGATAGAGAGGGCATCGTTCAGGTCGCTTTCAACCCTGAAGTGTCAAAGTCGTGCCATAAAGTGGCCAACCGGATGCGCAACGAATTCGTGGTGTGCGCGACTGGCGAAGTGGCCAAACGTCCGCCGGGAACGGAGAATCTCAAATTATCTACCGGTGAGGTTGAAGTAATCGCGCATAACGCTGAAATTTTAAATCCGTCGAAAACACCACCTTTTTACATCAATGAGGATGTGGAGGTGGAGGAAAACCTGCGCCTGAAATATCGCTACCTTGACCTGCGAAGAGCCGTAATGCGGGAGAGCATGATACTCCGCCACCAAGTGGTGAAATTCATTCGCGACTTCTTCGATGCCAATGGTTTTATTGAGATTGAGACGCCGATTCTCATCAAGAGCACGCCTGAAGGCGCCCGCGACTATCTGGTACCAAGTCGTGTCCACGCCGGCAAGTTCTACGCGCTGCCCCAGTCTCCGCAGCAACTCAAGCAATTGCTGATGGTCGCCGGGATGGAGAAGTACTACCAGATTGCCCGCTGTTTCCGCGATGAGGACACCAGAGCCGACCGCCAACCTGAATTCACCCAACTCGACCTGGAAATGAGCTTTGTGGAAGACGAGGACATTTTAAGCCTGCTGGAGCGACTCTTCATTGCTCTGGTAAAGACCATCAAGTCGGATATGAAGGTTATGGAACCTTTCTCACGCTTCAGTTATGACGATGTCATGAATCAATATGGAACGGATAAACCTGACCTGCGCTTCGGCCTTGAGTTGAAAGATTTATCAGATATCGCGGCGCAGTCAAGTTTTGGCATTTTCACTTCGGCTATTGCCGGTGGAGGCAAAGTCAAGGGCATCAGGGCACCGGGCTGTGCTGCCTACAGCCGGAAACAACTCGATGATTTGAACCAGCTGGCGCGCAGCTGCGGAGCGGGCGGACTGGTAACGATAGCACTCGGTGAATCAAAAGGCGGCAGTCTGGATGATTTAACTCCTGACATGGTCCACTCGGTAGCGGCCAAGTTCCTTACCCTGGAACAGATAAAGGCAATGGCAGAACGCATGGAGGCAAGCACTGGCGACCTGCTTCTGATTGTTGCCGGTGATGCCAAAACGGTAAATATCTCACTCGGTGCAATGCGACAGGAAATAGGGCAACGGCTGAAACTGGCCGACCCGAACACGCTCGCTTTTGCCTACATTAAAAACTTCCCCCTGCTGAGAAAGAATGAGGAAACGGGCTACTGGGAACCGGAGCACCACCCGTTCACCAAGCCGTGGGATGAAGATGTATCGCTTCTGGACACGGCTCCCGAGAAGGTACGCAGCAAACACTACGACATGATATGCAACGGATTTGAGATTGGCGGCGGCAGCCTCAGAATTCACACGACGACACTCCAGCGTAAAGTATTCCAGCTGCTTGGCTACACTGACGACGACATTGAAGAGCGCTTCGGGCACATGCTTGAGGCATTTGAATATGGCGCGCCGCCTCACGGAGGTATCGCGCTGGGTATTGACCGCACCGTGATGCTGCTGGCGGGCAAGGAGACTATCCGCGAGGTAATCGCTTTCCCCAAGACCCAGGGCGCTCTTGACCTGACTTTCAATGCCCCGGCACCGGTCACGGAAGAGCAGCTTGCTGAACTGCACATCCTTTTGCGCGAAGAAGAAGAATAGATGGTTGACATAAAAGAAGTAGCCCAAAACATAACTCTAATCGACAACGAGCTTTATTCCATCCCCAAGTGGGGGAGTGTTTACCTTATCAATGAGGAAAAGAAAGCGCTGATTGATACCGGCCCGGCCACCTCGGTGAATGCAGTTATAGATGGCATAAAAAAGACGGGGATTAACCTTGAGGATATAGATTACGTTATCGTAACCCATATCCATCTGGACCATGCCGGTGGGGTGGGTGAACTGATAAAATATATGCCCCGGGCCCAGGTTATCGTCCATGATAAAGGCGTCCGGCACCTGATTAATCCAGAGAGACTGGTGAAAAGTTTCGCCTCCACGATGGGGGAAAGAATGATGCAAAAGACCGGTCCGGTGACAGCAATTGATGAGGAAAGGGTTGTTCCGGTATCCGGGGGCGAGGTATTCAAGCTCGGTGAAAGGCAAAGCCTGCGCGTTCTCCATATGCCCGGACACGCCCCGCATCAACTGTGCATCTTGGAGAGTCGGAACAACGGCCTGTTCAGCGGTGATGCCATTGGTATCTCGGTTGCAGAAGGCAAGGTGCTGATGCCGGCCACACCGCCACCTGCCTTTGACCTCGAGCTATATATAAGTTCGCTGCAAAGACTGATGGAGTTGAACGCAAATCTGATTTACTTCGGCCACTTTGGCGCCACCGACAGGGTTAGAGAAAGCATACAAACAGCCATGGATAAACTCAAAGCCTGGAATACCATCATTTCCCGGGCTTTCATTGAAGAAGGTCTTGAAGCGGCGTTTAAAAGGATAAGAGCGCAACTTTATTCCGAACTGGAACCGGCCAGAGAATCGGGACCTCTCTATCAGTACCTGGCCGATGGCATAGTGGCCATGAATATCACCGGTCTTCTAAAACATTTTCAGGATAAAAAAGTGCTGAGTGAAAAGGTAGCAAAATCGTGAAGGTAACCAAGGAAAAGACAGAGAACAGCCAGGTATTTCTAACCATTGAAATGGAACCGCAGGAAATTGAGGAGTCGATGGCAGAGTCCTATCAGCGCCTGGCCAAGCGGGCCAATATCCCGGGCTTTCGCAGAGGCAAAGCACCGCGTGTCATACTGGAACGCTATCTGGGTAGAGACAACGTTCTCGAGGATGCGCTGAACCATTTGCTGCCGCAGGCCTGTGAGAAGGCAATCAAGGAACAGCAGGTAGAGGCCATTGCCCGCCCTGAGATCGAGGTGGTGCAAACCGACCCGGTCATTTTCAAGGCCAAGGTGCCTCTGGTGCCGGTGGTACAGTTGGGTGATTATCAGAGCGTCAAAATGAAGCCCGACCCGGTGAAAGTAACCGCCGCAAATGTGAATGAAGTGATTGAACAGCTGCGTCACCAGAATGCGACCTGGGAATCGGTGGAACGCACCGTCAAGTTTGGTGACCTGGCCGTATTCAATTTAGAAAGCCAAGTGGATGGTTCACCGTTTATCAACCGGGAAGGGGTACAGTACCTCGTTATGCAGGATTCCAGCTCTCCGGCCCCGGGCTTTGCCGAAGAGCTTATCGGGATGAAGAAAGAAGATGAGAAGAACTTCGATATCAAATTTCCCGAAGATTACGCCCAAAATGAACTCGCCGGAAAAGAAGCTCATTTCACGGTGAAAATGCTGGAGGTAAAACAGGAGATATTGCCCAAGCTCAATGATGAATTCGCCGCACAGTTGGGGCAAGAGCTGAAGAATATGGCCGCTCTGAAGGAAGAGGTATCTCGAAACCTGAAGCTGAGGGCGGAAGCGAAAGCTAGGGCCGATTTTGAAGACAAAGTTATAGATGCGGTGATCGCCGCCTCTCAGGTTGAATTTCCGCCAATCCTGGTGGAAGCCGAAATACATCGTATAATGCATGAGCAAACCCGGCAGTTTGAACAGCAGGGCGCGAATCTGGAAGAATATTTGAAGAGCATTGATAAAACGGAGGAGCAGCTGCACGAGGAATTTCATCCGGTGGCGACCAGAAGAGTAACACAATCTCTCGTACTGGGCAAGCTTGCAGAAACAGAAAAGGTTGAAGTAAATGACAAAGAGATAGATAATGAGATTGAAACGATGCTGCAAAATGCGGCTGAGAACAAAGAAGAATTGCAGAAGGCATTCAATACACCGCCGTCCCGTGATTCTATCAGGCAAATTCTGCTGACACGTAAAACGGTCGAGCGGCTGGTGGAAATGGCTCAAGGTGAAAAGGAGAAGAAAGGAAAACAGAAAAAGGAGGTGGACCAAAAATGAATGTCAATCCAATGAATGTCATACCGATGGTCATCGAGAGTAGTGCCAGAGGGGAGCGCGCTTTTGATATCTATTCACTCTTGCTGAAAGAGCGCATCGTCATGCTGGGTATGCCGATCAGTGACCAGGTGACCAACGTCATTGTTGCCCAGTTGCTCTATCTGGCAAGGGAGGACCCGGACAAGGATATAAGCCTTTACATTCACTGCCCGGGCGGCGTCATTAATGCCGGCCTGGCGATTTACGACACCATGCAGCTCATCCAGCCGGATGTTTCCACCATCTGTCTTGGACTGGCGGCAAGCATGGGCACAGTGTTGCTCTGCGCTGGCGCCAAGGGCAAGCGATATGCCTTACCCAACTCCACCATTCATATGCATCAGGCTTTCGGTGGTGCGCAGGGATACGCCAGTGACATCGAGATCGCCGCCCGAGAAATCATGCGCATTCAGGACATAATCAGGGGTATCCTGGTAAAGCATACCGGGCAGACGCTGGAAAAGATCGCCCATGATACTGACCGTGATTTCTACCTCAATGCCGAACAGGCCATGGAATACGGCATTGTGGACGAAATTCTGAAAAGGTCGGAAGAGGACAGTACGAAAGAAACCAAGAAGTAACTGATAATCAAACTAATAAATGAATTCCCTTCTCGCTTTCTATCAGGGAGGTGAATTTTATTTTGGAGCACATATTACAGGTACCAGACCGGGCAATCAAATAGAACCACTTACCTTGTCATCGATTTCTGCGGTGAGGTCATAACCTCTTATCAATCTCCCCCCGACGTCAACGGCCCTCTTATCCGGCGTTATCTGCACCCGGCCCTGGCTGAACGCTTGAACAGTGGTGATAACCAGCGGTAATTCTCTGACCACTCCGTGTTGTCGGATGAGCTTGAAAAGGGCGTTTTCTTCACCCTGTTCCTGTTTTACCTGCGCCACCGATTTCCCTTTTATCTCTGCCCAGTGCTGGTCAAATGGTCCACCGCGAATCGAAAAGGTACAGTAGGTTACCACCGGGCCCTTGTCCAGTTCCGGCGTGACCAGATGCATCATAGCCCCGGTTGATTCCGCCCCGGTCTCAATTAATTTCCAGATGACTTCCTGCCAGGTCCCGGCCGGGCCACCGGGTGCTGCAGGGTGGAGATTGACCATGTCATACTTCTGGCACACCTCCGGCCCTACAATGAGCATGTACCCGGCCAGCACACACAGGTCTGGTTTATAATCCTGCAGCCTGGCCATTACCTCGCGGTCGTAGGCAAGTCGCCATGAGGGCCAGACTTCATCAGGGACACCGCCCGAACCACCTGCTTTTGCTTTAAATTTCTGATAGGATAATGTGACCAGCGGAATATGATAGCCCTCAACCATGCGGAGGAAGATGTCGGTCGGTTCGGTCTCGCCATACTCACGACTGCAAAAGACGAAGGCGAACTCGGCATCAATCTCACCCGATTCGATGCTGTCATGTACCGCTTTAAGCAGCCCTCTTGACCCTTTGCCTCTCCCCGTGGAAAACCATCCAAGTTGATACATTCTGTTACCGCCGGGTACGATTTTTCAGTTTGTTCCAGGCGCTGGCAAAGTGAGTTAAAGGATTGGTCCGGTGCCCGATGATTTTGCCCTTGGCCAGCGCTTGAAGAAAGTCATCACGACCTTCAAACTCCGGCATTTCTACATAGGCATTGCCAATCTCACCCGGTGTATGGGCATCGCTGCCGGCGCTCTGGGCAATGTTGTATTTACTGGTAAAAGCCAGCGCCTTCTCAGAACTGCGGTGGAGCAGGCTCCTGGCATTGAAGACCTCAATGACCTCGATTTCCTGTGCGATTTCTTCAACTATCTCATCGCTCAGGGCCGACGGCCGGAAAACATCAAAAGAATGCGGAACGCACACTATGCCGCCCTGTGCCTTGATTTGAGCAATCGTCTGCTCTACCGAGAGGCCACTGGGGATATCTTCCTTTAGGAACATGCCCATTAACTCGCCATGCGGGGTTAATATCTCCTCGGCAACGATTACGGTAAAGGGGGCAACACGCTGCATCTCCAGTGCACCTTCAACCGTGCCGTGGTCGGCGATGGCTATGCAGTTGATGCCAACTTGCTGGCACCGTTCAATTACCACATTCAAAGGCATACTGCAGTCCATTGAATACTCGGTGTGGACATGAAGGTCAGCTTTCAGCAATTGACTCAACTGCTCCTTTCCAGGTATTCACCGGTACGAGTGTCGACCTTGATAACATCGCCTTTATTTATGAAGAGCGGAACCTGAAGCGTCAGGCCGGTTTCCAGTGTTGCCGGTTTGCTACCGCCGGTAGCGGTGTCACCTTTGAAACCGGGTTCGGTAGCGGTAACCTCAAGCTCCACAGATACGGGCGATTCGATATCAACCACTTCGCCTTTGTAGCTGGACACCTCCACGGTAAAGCCCTCTTTTAAGTAATTTAATGTATCGCCCAGCCGGTCGCGATTGATTTCAATTTGCTCAAAGCTTTCTACATCCATGAAGTGGTACACATCCTCATCATTATAGAGATACTGCATCGGGCGTGAATCAAGGCGTACCCGTACCAGTTTGTCATCAGACTGGAAACTGCGCTCGGTGGTATGGCCGGCGCTCAAGTCGCGCAGCTTGACACGTGCCAGCGCGGTCCGCTTCATCTTGACGTGCTGATAGTTCACCACCTGATAAAGCGTGCCATCAAGCTCAATGATAATTCCTTTTCGCAGTTCACCGCCACTGATCATGTTACGTCTTCCTCGCTTTCGAAAGTACTCTCAGTTTCCCGTTCTCCAGAACAGCCAAATCTTCAGTCCTGACCCCGCCCCAGTCGGGGAGATAGATACCGGGTTCAATGGTAAACACCATGCCGGAAACCAGCTTTTCGCCGGAACCCGGCCCGAGGCGCGGTGCCTCGTGTGCCGCCAGACCGACTCCGTGGCCCAGCGCATGCCCGAAGGCCTCGGCATAGCCAGCCTCAGCAATAACCGTCCGCGCCAGGTTGTCCGCCTGCTCTCCGGTCATACCTTCCTTAACAAGTTCTATCGCCGTCAGTTGCGCACCAAGCACGACGTCGTACACTTTCTTAAAGTTATCATCAGGTTCGCCAAGGCAGGTGGTGCGGGTCAGGTCGCTGGCGTAACCGTTTACCCTGGCGCCGAAATCCATGAGCACTGGCTCTCCTTCCCGAATAACCCGTTCCGAAGGGCGGGCATGGGGCAGGGCCGCATTGGGACCGGAGGCAACAATTATATCAAACGGCACCGCCTGACTGCCATGCTCACGCATAAATTTCTCCACCTCCCAGGCCACTTCCTTTTCAGTCATACCAGCTTTCATATTTTGCTCGATGTACTCAAAGGCTCGGTCGCTTATGTCCACAGCTTGAGCGATAATCGCGATTTCCTCAGCGTCCTTAATCGCTCGCAGCGATTCTACCAATCCTTCCAAAAAGACAGGTTTGGGAGCAGATTCCAATTTTTTTGTTATATCGCTTATCTGACGGTACATGGCAAAGGATATATGCTGCGACTCAAAACCCAGCTTCTTACCTCGAAGGTCAGCGATTAGCTCGGGAAACCAGTCGGCCATATCACCAGCTATCTGGAACAGCCGGTAGTCCGGAGACTGCCGTTTAACCTGCTCTACATAGCGAAAGTCCGTGGCGATAACGGCGTCTTTATCGGTGATGAATAAATACCCGGCAGAGCCATCGAAGCCAGAAAGGTAGCGACGGTTCTCCGGCTGGGAGACAAAGATGGCATCAATTTCCAGTTCGGCCAATTTTTGCCGCAACTGCGGCAACCGGTTATTCGCTTTCAACCTCGTTATCTCTCTTTCTGGCCATCGGATGGGCGGACTGATATATCTTCCGCGCCTGACTCTGGCTGACGTGAGTATACACCTGCGTGGTCGCCAGCTGGGCATGACCGAGCAGCTCCTGAACGACCCTTAAATCGGCACCGCCATCGAGGAGGTGGGTGGCAAAGGTGTGTCGGAGAACGTGGGGGTGAACTCTCTTCTCGATGCCAGCTTTCTGCGCGCATCTGTCCAGGATTTTCTGTATCCTTCGTGCTGGCAGCCGCCCGCCATACTGATTGAGAAAAACGGCGTTTGTCTTCTTCTTACCCAGCAGGGCAGGGCGCCCCTGCGCCAGGTAGTTATTCAAGGCATGCACTGCTGGCTCACCGATGAGCACCATTCTCTCTTTGGAACCTTTGCCCCAGACCCGGATTTCATTTGTTTCTATATTCAGTTGCTCGATATTCAGGCTCTCCAGTTCGCTGACCCGCATCCCCGAAGCATAGAGCAGTTCCAGCAGGGCCCGGTTACGCAACCCCTGGGGAGTTGACAGGTCGGGTGCTTCCAGGAGTCGCACTGTTTCTTCTGCGGTGAGAAAAGACGGAAGGCGACGGTCCAGTTTCGGGGAGGAAACTTTTTCCAGCGGATTGGCCGACACCCTCTCTTCCCTCAGCAGATAACGATAGAAAGAGCGGATGGCCGACAGCTTGCGCGCGATACTATGCTTGACCACGCCCTGCTCCAAAAGCCACGCCATGTAGTCGCGGAGGACCTGCTTGTCCACTTCGTCGAGCGAGTTAATCTGTTTAACCCTGAGAAACTGGAAGAAACCTTTCTCAGAACCACGGGCGTAGTTGCCGATAAGGTCCATGGTGTAATTGCGCACCGTATACGGCGAGAGCCCTCGCTCCGCTTCCAGATAGTCCACATATTTATTCAGTGCTTCCTGCATATTACTGCTCACGTTCCAGCTTCCCTTTGTAATTGCACTTGGTACACTTGGCGTACCTGCCCATGTGCTGCGTCAGTAATCCGCCGCACTTGGGGCAGGGGTCGGGGAGGGGTTTATAGAAAACGGCGAACGTACACTCTGGATAATTGCCGCAGCCATAAAAGATGCGTTTCTTTTTGCTTACCCGTTCCACAAGGTCACCGCCACACTCGGGGCATTTAACTCCCGTCTTGAGCTGGTATGATTTCGTATACTTGCACTCCGGGTAGCCGCTGCAGGCAAGAAATTTACCATATCTCCCCAGCTTTATGGCCAGAGGTTTGCCGCACTGTGGGCAGACCTCTTCGGTCAATTCAACGGGCAGCTTTACTCTCTCCGCTTGCTCAAAAGCGTTCTCCAGGTCCTTACTGAATGGGGTATAAAAATCCTGAACAACACTGGCCCAATTGCGATTTTTCTTCACGATATCATCGAGTTCCTCTTCCATACTGGCGGTAAACTGGATATTAATGATGTCAGCGAAATGCTGATTCAACAGGTCGTTCACCAGAACGCCCAGTTCAGTGGGCTGGAAACAGCCCTTGACCTTGGTTACGTAGCCCCGGTCCTGGATGGTGGAAAGGATGGGCGCATAGGTGCTGGGACGCCCAATGCCCCACTGCTCCAGCATTTTAACCAGCGTGGCCTCGGTGAAACGCGGTGGCGGCTGGGTAAAGCATTGCTCCAGGTATATCCCCAGAAGTTTTAAGTCCTCGTTTTTCTTTAATGAGGGTAATCTGCCTTTCTTTTCCTCTTCATCTGCTTCATCCTTGCTTTCACTGTAGAGGACGATAAATCCGGGAAATACATTCACCGAACTGGAAGTTCTCAGCAAGTAATCGGTTTCCGAACATTTAGCTTCAATGTCAACGGTAGTATTCTCGAAGATAGCGGTCGCCATCTGGCTGGCGACCATGCGTTTCCAGATTAAGTCATAAAGCCGGTACTGGCTCGCCGTCAGGTGTTTTTTGAGCAGCGAAGGTTCCCGGAATACCCTGGTGGGGCGGATGGCCTCATGCGCTTCCTGTGCCCCTCGCACAGTTCCCCTGAAAATGTGGGTATGAGACGGCAGGTACTGGGCGCCATGCTTCTCCCCAATGTAGTCTCTGGTCTCGGCAATTGCGGAAGACGCCACACGGGTAGAATCGGTGCGCATGTAGGTGATGAGCCCCTCACCCCCTTCATCGCCAATGGATAAACCTTCGTAAAGCTGCTGGGCAATCGCCATCGTTTGCTTGGCGGTAAAGCGCAGTTTGCGCCAGGCCTCCTGCTGCAGCGTGCTGGTAATGAAAGGGGGAGCCGGCTGGCGGTTAGCTTTTTTCATACTGACCCGGTAGACACTATAGCTCGCCCGCTCCAGCTCTCCTTTAACCCGACTCGCTTCCTGCTTATTGGAGATGCCTACCTTGGCACCGTCCATGAGGCCGATTAACGTGGCCCTGAACGGAACCTTATCGTCCTGTTTGGTCAGTTCAGCCTCAATTGTCCAGTACTCTACCGGCACAAAGCCCTGTATCTCACGCTCGCGGTCCACGATGATTTTCACCGCTGCCGACTGGACTCTGCCGGCGGAAAGACCGCGTCTCACTTTCTTCCAGAGCAGGGGGCTGAGCTTATAACCTACCAGTCTATCCAGGATGCGCCGTGCCTGCTGTGCGTTGACCAGCTGCATGTCTATAGAGCGAGAGTGTTGAAATGCCTGTTTGACCGCTCCGTCGGTTATTTCGTGGAAAACGACGCGACGATATGGCTTGCGGCCTGATTTGGTTACTTCCGCCAGATGCCAGGCAATGGCTTCTCCTTCGCGGTCAGGGTCGGTGGCCAGATAGACTGTGGACGCGTTTTTGACTGCCTTTTTCAGCTCATTAACGATCTTGCTTTTCGCCTTCGGCACCACATATCTGGGAGCAAAACCGTTTTCTACGTCCACACCCAGTTCACTCTTGGGTAAATCCCTTATGTGGCCCAGCGATGCTTTCAGGCTGTAGTTGCTGCCCAGTATCTTGAGCAATGTCCTGGCTTTCGCCGGTGATTCCACGATTACAAGATTCTTAGCCATGGCCTTAATCCACCCTCACCCGATATTCTTCCCTGACCTCTCTGGCCAGTATATAGCTCATCGACCCCATCTGCTTGACTAATCCTTTCAGTTCCATCATCGCCAGAGTGCTGCTGACGGTGGACACCGGAAGCCCGCTGCTGCGGCAGACTTCATCGATATGAATTGGCTCAGCGCTCAATTGTTTCAGCAGCAGGGACTCCGTATCCGAAGCGGGCAGTATCTCTTTCATCTCTATCTGCCGCGCTATCGTCATCAGGTTAAGCTCTTCCAGGATATCGGTATAGTCGCGTACCAGTTTGGCACCTTCCTGAATCAGATGATTGGTACCCCGACTGGCCGGCGAAAGAATGCTGCCGGGAATGGCAAATACCTCACGGTTTTGCTCCAGCGCGAACTGCGCCGTTATCATGGCACCGCTGGTTACATCCGCCTCAACGACGAGCACCTCCATGCTCAGTCCGCTCATAATCCGGTTGCGGCGGGGGAAGTTGTCCGCCCTTGGCCTTGTGCCCAGTGGATATTCGCTGATGAGAGCGCCCTGCTGCATAATCTTTCGGGCCAGGTTAGCATTCTCGCCGGGATAGACAATGTCAAGCCCGCAGGCAAAGACGGCTATGCTCCTGCCTCCCGCATCCAGCGCCGTCTGGTGGGCCACGGAATCGATGCCTTTGGCCAGGCCACTGACCGTGGTAATATTGCTCTGTGCCAGGTCAGTCACTATCTCCTCCGTTACCTGCCTCCCGTAAACCGTCGCCCGCCGCGTGCCGACCACTGCCAGACACCACTCGTCCTGCGGCAGCAATTCACCCCTGACGTACAACAACGGTGGGTAGTCATAGATTTCCTTCAATCGTGATGGATACAATTCGTCATTGCAGGTAAAAACTTTTACCCCGAAGCGGGACAGCTTTTCCATTTCATCGTCCAAAGAAACCTTTGGTATCCAGGCTGTAATCGCCTGTACCGCATTGCGGTCGAGGCCCGCCTTTTTCAGCTCGCTTGACGTTGCCTGCCAGGCGTCTTCCAAGCTGCCGAAATGGTTTTCAAGCTGGGCGAAGCGCACTCGCCCGATGCCCGGTATGAGGCTGAAACCCACCCAGTATTTGAGGTCTTTATCTGTCATCTTCAAGGCAATTCTATCATAGAGACATAGCGCAGACAATCGGCTAATGACGAGCATTGAACAAGAGTATACTCAGTAAAAAGCCATCTAATAGAAATATAATGGCGGAGAGGGTGGGATTCGAACCCACGGTAGCCAAAGGCTACTCACGCTCTCCAGGCGTGCCTGATAGGCCACTCCAGCACCTCTCCGCAAACCGTCTTTAAGACAAATACGGCATTATATAACAGCTTGCCAGGCCAGTCACTTCATTTATTAAACGGAGAGGGTGGGATTCGAACCCACGCTCCGCTTGCGCGAAGACCGCTTTTCGAGAGCGGCACCATGAACCACTCGGACACCTCTCCCAGCTTCAAAATTGTACCTCAAAAGACTACCATCCTTCAAGATAACGACCATTCAGTCAAGAAAAGGTTTGATTTGACAAGCAGCGCCCCGCAGAATTATTCTTTTTAGATATCCAATGTCCCGCACTGAATAAGTAAAAATACCTAGAGGAGGAAGACCAGTTTGCGAAATAAAGCCAGAATCGGACTGACCAGGGATTATTTCGATGAAGAAGGAAAATTCTGGATGCCTGGGCCGGGCCTGAAGTTGCTCGATGATATACCCGGTGTGGAATACCAGATGTTCCCGGAATTCAAACGGGAAGTAACGCCGGAACAGATAGAGGACCTTGACATGGTGGTCAGCTTCAGGCCGCTGTGGACAAGGCAGAGCCTTGCTGGAAATGAACGGCTCGTCTCCATACACCGGGGCGGAGTAGGTTACGAAAGGCTGGACGTGCCCGCGCTCACCGACGCCGGCATTATGCTGTTCATCACACCGGATGCGGTAAGACGCCCGATGGCCGTTGTCTATATGACCTTTATCCTGGCATTGAACATGCGGCTCTTGACCAAAGATAGACTGATTCGTGAAGGGCGCTGGGCGGAACAGTCGCATTATCAGGGCTGGGGGCTGGTGGGGAGAACTCTGGGGGCGGTTGGCGTCGGCAACATCGGCCGTGAGATGTTCAAGATGGCCATGCCGTTTGAAATGAAGCACATCGCCTACGACCCATACCTCAAGCCGGAAGCGGTTGCCGATGTGGGAGTGCAGCTGGTCGACCTTGATACCGTGCTGAAAGAGTCGGACATTCTGTGCATTATCTGCCCGCTGAATGAAGCGACACGACATATAATCGGCGAAAAAGACCTGAAAACGATGAAACAATCCGCCTTCCTGATAAACGCCGCCCGCGGGCCGATAGTTGATGAAACAGCACTTATCCGGGCACTGAATGAGGGCTGGATACGGGGTGCCGGACTTGACGTCTTTGAGCAGGAACCGGTTCAGAACGATAACCCGCTGCTCAAAATGGACAACGTTATCCTGAGCCCTCACGCCCTGGCCCAGACCGACCAGACCTTCAGTAACATGTGGGATATCATCGTTGGGCAGATGGCAACGATCCTGCGCGACGAGATACCGACAACCCTGGTTAACGGGGAAGTGCTTGACAGTGCCAAGTTGCAAATCAAAATGAAAAAACTTCAGGAAAGAATCAAATAGGAAATATATGATAGACTGCCAGGTCGAAAAAGGAGGTTTTACATGACGAAAGTGAAGTTCTGCCTCTTTGCCTCAACGTCGGACATGCTGCAGCTGGACTTTGTGGTGAAGGTGCTCACCGGCACTCCGGAGGAACTGGGCAGGACCGCGATGAGCTGGGGATATGACGGCATCGAGTTCATGCCTGACCCCGAACATACTCCCGACCCGGAACTATTCAGCCGAATGCTGGGAGGAACCGGCGCGGTAATGCCGGTGGTGAACAGCGGTCGTATTGCTGCCCAGGGGATGGCTCTTCTGCACGAGGACATCGCCGTTCGAAAGAAAGCAATCGATGGTTTCAAGCGAATGCTCGACTTCGCCGGCTACTTCAAAGCCAGGGTGGGGCTTGGAGCGTCGCGGGGCAGGGGAATCCCGGGGATGAGCAAAGATGACATGCTAAAGCTTGCCGAGGAGATATTCCGTGAGCTTACCGGGCATGCTGAAAAAGCCGGGGCAATTATCATGCTGGAGCCCGCGGAGGCAGAGTACACCAGCTTGTTCAATACCAATGAAGAAGTCATGGCCATGGTCGAGAAAATCAGCAGTCCTAATTTCAGCATCATGCTGGATACCCACCAACTCTACGTGGCAGAACCATCGATAGAACACGGCATCAGAGCCGCCAAGGGCCTGGCCAGGCACATTCATCTTTATGAGCCAAGCCGATTGCCCCCGGGGGTCAGCACAGAGAAAGAGGCGCTTGACTGGTCGAATATCGCCCGAATATTAAACGAAGAGGGATTTGAGGGCTCGGCATCAGTGGTTATTGTTCCCAAAGGAGACCCGGAGCCGATAGCCCGAAAATCGGTAGTCTACCTGAGAAAGATTTTTGAGGGCAATTCTTAATCGGATGTAAAAAGGGCCATACTCCCTCATGCAGTATGGTACAATATGAAAACTGATCAGTTTTACAGCCTGGAATAACCGTTCGATAAGCATATCTGCTGACTTTTATAAAATTGATGAACAAGTATTATTGACCATTATCGGCAAAACGATGGAAGTCGTGGTTCAGACCAAAAGTCTATGTTTATGGCAGGAGAAACAATGTCTCTTGAAGAGCGGAACCAAAGCCCTGTTGCTGACCCAGAAGTGCCGGAGATAATCGAAGACACTCTAGACGTGCCTGGAATCACGATTCACGGCCAGAATCGATTGTTCAGCATCGCCCTGCAATTTGTTGTCCTGTTTGCCTTCTGGCTTCTGCTGTCCGGTCGTTATGAGGCCAAATACATCATAATAGGCGCTATTTCTGCTGCCCTGGTAACTTTCCTCACCAACGACCTCTTCTACTTCGTGCTTCAAAGCGGTGAACGACTGGGTGTCAAAACAGAACGGGTTCTCCTGCAGATGTGGCGTTTTCTCCTTTACATTCCCTGGCTGGTGCTTCAAATCATTATGGCGAACGTGCAGGTCGCCTACCTTGTGCTCCATCCCAAAATGCCGATCGAGCCCGTACTGCTCCTCTTCCATACCCGGATGCGCAAGGGCATAGCTCAGGTAACGCTGGGCAATTCTATCACTCTAACACCGGGCACCATCACTATCAGTTTGGAGGACGGCAACTATATTATTCATACATTGAAGCCACCCCTGGCTTCAAGTCTCGTAGAAGGAAAGATGCAGAACAAAATCGCCAAGGTGTACCTGGAGGAAAAAGAGCCAAAACCAGATGTCCGCTGGGTTTACTCCATTGAGGAGCTTGAATAATGAGCTCTTTCCTTCTGGTTATTACCGTATTTATTACCGTGCTTACCGCTATTTCGCTGTACAGGGTGGCGGTGGGCAAAACCATCTTCGATCGGATAATCGCCGTCGGACTGGTGGGAACCAACGGCTTTATCATACTGATTTTAATCGGTTTTCTCTTTGAACGCGTCAATATGTTTATAGATATCGCCATCGCCTACGCGTTGCTCAACTTTGTCATCGTCATTGTGCTGGGCAAGTACTTTGACCGGGGAGGGGAGAGGCTCTGATGGCAGGAGTGGTAATAGCCATTATTCTGATAGCGGCCGGCGTTTTCTTCCTGACGATAAGCGTCCTGGGGCTGCTCCGCTTTCCCGACTTCTACGCCAGGACCCATGCCGTGGGCAAATCGGAGACACTGGGTGCAATACTGGTACTGGGCGGCCTCGCCGTCTACAACGGACTGCAACTGAGCACTGTTAAAATATTATTCATTCTGCTCTTTGCCTTGATTGCCAATCCCACGGCCACACACGCTGTTGCCCGGGCGGCGTTGCGTACCGGCCTCCAGCCCTGGACAAGACAGAAAACGACACAAAAGGAAAAAAGGACCGAACAGTCATGATATGGCAGCTAGATTTCTGGTTGCTGGTGATATTGATAATAACGGCGCTCATCGCGCTGTCCGTGCATGACCTTTTAGCGGCAGTGGCGGCGCTTGCCGCCTACAGTTTATTTGTGGCGCTGCTTTTCAGCCAGATGGGAGCAATTGACGTTGCCTTTGTCGAAGCGACGCTGGGGGCGGGGATAAGCGGGGTACTCTTCATCGTGGCGCTATTTCTTACCCGACGGAGGTCAGAAGATTGAAGTGGTTTAATGGGCTCATCATGCTACTGTTCGTGGCGTTAATGCTGTACGCCACCGTCGGTCTGCCAGACCATGCTGACCCGCAGGCCCCGGCCAACGTCCATGTCTCCCCGACCTATATTGAGGATTCGGTGGAGGACACCCACACCCCGAATGTCGTCACCGCAATACTGGCCGATTATCGTGGCTATGACACTTTAGGTGAGACGGTAGTGATTTTCACTGCCGGGCTGGCCTGTATCCTGATTCTTATGAAGAGAAAGGAAAATGATAAAACTACACTATCAAAGCATAATCGTTCAGACCGTATGTAGCCTGCTGATACCGTTCATTCAACTCTTTGCGCTCTACGTTATCATACACGGGCACTACGGACCGGGCGGAGGATTCCAGGGAGGAGTCTTACTGGCGGTAAGCATCATACTGCAGAGATTGTACCTGGGCGCCAAAATCTCTTATCGTAAATTTCCCCCAAAAGTGGCACTGGCATTAGGCGCCGTCGGCATGCTCATCTTTGGCCTTGCCGGAGTGGTTCCCATGGTCTTCGGTGGAGCGTTTCTGGACTACGGAAGCCTGCCTATTTTCTGGGTACATGATGCTGAATTAAGGGCGCTCGGTATTCTGATTGTGGAGATAGGCATCGGCCTGGCTGTTTTCGGCACGCTGGTGCTGGTTTTCGATAACCTGGTTGGCGAAAGATGGTAGTTATTGATTTATTCCTGTCCCGGTACGTGTACTTCATGGTCGTCATCCTGCTGGCCATAGGCCTCTACGGGATGCTCGGCAAGCACAACTTGCTGAAAAAGCTCATCGGGATGAATATCTTTCAGACCGCCATCTTTCTTTTCTTTATTGAAGGTGCCACCAAACTAGGCGGTTCGGTGCCGGTCATCGACGAAATACTCGGTACGGAGGCGGCCAAATACGTTAATCCTCTGCCGCATGTCCTGATACTGACCGGGATTGTGGTGGCGATTTCCCTTACCGGTGTTGCCCTGGCCTTTCTCATCGTTATCTACCGTTCCTATAAAACTCTGGATGATAGGGCGATAATGGCAAATATGAAAGAGAATTCGGAGTAAATGTCCAGTTTATCGATTCTTATCCTTGCGCCATTATTACTGTTTTGTTTTATATCGGCGCTGGTTGGGATATGGCGGCTTCGATGGGCCTATGCGACGGCGGCGATTGGTATGGCGCTGGCACTGGTGGCCGCCGGTGCCGGACTTTCCCGCGTCCTTTCTGACGGGAAGCTACGCCATTTTCTTGGTGGATGGCCGCCGCCCATCGGCATAGAATACGTCCTCGACCACCTCTCGGCATTCATAGTCATCATCATCGTGTTCATCGGCCTTATTGCGGTGATTTACCCGCCGCAAGCAGGGCTGTATCATACCCCCCGACGTGGCATTCCCACTTACGGACTAATCCTTTTACTCATCGCCGGACTGGTTGGGGTCGTGGTTACCGGCGACCTTTTCAACCTCTTTGTCTTTCTGGAAATATACTCTCTGGCCAGCTACGCTCTTATCACGCTTGGCGGCGACCGCGCCGTGGTGGCGAGCTTCCGGTACCTGATACTGGGGACAATCGCGGGCAGTTTCTACCTGCTGGGTGTTGGCTTCATCTACTTTTCCACGGGCACGCTCAACATGGCAGACGCCGCCCGGCTCCTTCTGCCGCTTTACGGTTCACCCACCATCATGGCCGCTGTAGCATTAATCGTAGTCGGCATGGGAATCAAGATGGCGCTGTTCCCGCTGCACGTATGGCTGCCTGACGCCCACAGCTATGCGCCCCCCGTCGTGGCGGCAATCCTGGCGGCAATACAGATTGAGGTCGCCGCCTACGTTATCATACGCATGATGCTCACCGTATTCCAGCCCCAGTACTTTATTGATATCCTGCCGGTGACCACGATAATTGGCTGGGTGTCGGCGGCAGGCATCATTTTTGGCTCGGTGATGGCCATTGCCCAGAAGGATTTTAAGCGTATGCTCGCCTACAGTACCGTGGCCCAGGTGGCCTATATCGGACTGGGCATCGGGCTGGCCAATCCGTTTGGCCTCATCGGGGCCTTGCTTCACATTCTGAACCACGCATTTATGAAGAGTTGCCTCTTTCTAATCGCCGGCGGCATCCGGTACCAGACCGGGTTGCATGCAATTCCGCAGTTTGCCGGCCTGGGGCGCAAAATGCCACTGATGATGGGCGCTTTTACCGTGGCCGGTCTGAGTATGGTGGGTATCCCGCCCATGGCCGGCTTTTTCAGCAAATGGTATCTCGTGCTGGGTGGTATAGAGGCCAATAACTGGGTCTTTGTCGCCGTTATCCTGGCGAGCAGCCTGCTGACCGCGGTCTACTTCTTCCGCATGATTGAAAAGCTCTTCACCACGCCTTCCAGCAATGAGCCAGCAATAGAGCAGGCAAAAGAGCCTCCGGCTAGAATTCTGGTGCCCATTCTCATCCTGGCGGTAGGCATAATAATTTTGGGGCTGATAAACGCGCTTATAGTCTCATATGTATTGAAACCAATAGTGGCGCTTTTACCACAGTGAAAAAACGGATAATTAGTTTAAACTGATGGAAACGGTCTATTCGCTGAAGCCATTGCTCGCGGTACTGGTCTCACTGGTTGCCGTTGTTTTCATCGTCATTCCAAACCAGCGACCAAACGTCCGCGAATCCTGGACGATTATAGCAGCGCTGGCTAAATTCGCCCTGGTGGCATCGATGCTGCCCATCGTTCTTCAGGGGAAATCGCTCGCGATAACCCTCTTTTCCATTTCCCCCGGCATATCGCTGGCGCTGAAAGTAGACTCGCTGGGCATTATTTTCGGGCTCTCCGCCTCCTTCCTCTGGATATTGACCTCGATCTTTTCCATAGGCTACGTGCGGGGTATGTCAGAACACAAACAGACGCGCTATTTCGCCAGTTTTGCCATCTGCCTCTCTGCGACCATGGGAATTGCCTTCGCTGCCAATCTCCTCACCCTGGTCATCTTTTACGAGATTTTGACCATCGCCACCTATCCGCTTGTGCTGCATAAAGAGACCCCGGAGGCAATCTTCGGTAGTCGTAAATACCTGGTCTACCTGCTCACCGGTGGCGTTTTCCTCATTTTCGCCCTTGCTCTTACCTATCAGCTGAGTGGCACGGTTGATTTCAAAGCTGGTGGCATCCTTCCGGCACAGGTGGCGAAGAGCAGCGTCATCATGCTCTTCACCCTTTTCCTGATCAGTTTCGGCGTGAAATCGGCCATCATGCCCATGCACAGCTGGCTGCCCACGGCGATGGTGGCGCCGACACCGGTAAGCGCATTGCTTCATGCCGTGGCCGTGGTCAAGGCAGGGGTCTTCGGCTTTGCCAGAGCGATTGGCTTCATCATTGGTCCGGCGGTGTTAAATGCGAGCGGCGCTTCGAGCTTCCTTGCCGCGCTTAGCGCGGCCACGATACTGGCGGCCTCGCTCATCGCCCTGCGCCAGGATAACCTTAAAGCGCGCCTGGCCTACTCTACAATAGGCCATCTTTCCTATATCGTCCTCGGTACGGCACTGTTCTCACCGAGCGCCTGGATTGGCGCTTTGCTCCACATCGTCAACCATGCCATGATGAAAATCACGCTCTTTTTCTGCGCCGGGGCCATCCACGTCAAGACCCACAGTGAGAACGTCAGCGAACTAAACGGCATTGGCCGGCAGATGCCTATCACCATGGCCGCGTTTGCCATCGCCTCGATTGGGCTGGCCGGAATTCCACCGGTAAACGGGTTTATCAGCAAATGGTACCTGGTACAGGGCTCGTTTGACGTCGGGCAAATGGTTTTCGTTATTATACTCCTGCTCAGCGGACTACTCAACGCCGGCTATTTGCTGAGCATTGTAGTGCGCGCCTTTTTCGCCCCGTCGGATAAGTTCACCAGGTTTGGCGAGGCGTCACCATTAATGGTTGTTCCCCTGGCAATAACCGCAGTGCTCTCCCTCCTGATGGGGATTTTCCCTGACCGCGTCCCTTATTTCTTCCAGCTTGCTTCAAACGTCGCGCAGAGCGTTATGGGTGGAGGTGGCCCGTGAAACGAAAATGGCTGATGGCACCCATTGCGATATTGATTATCTTTATCACGCTTGACCTCTTAGTGGTAATGGGACACGTGCAGGTCAAGTTCCCGTGGTCGTACATACCCGGCTTTTTCTCTTTGTTCGGCTTTCTCGGCTGCCTGGCGATAATTTACGGTGCCAAGCTGCTCGGCCACCACTGGCTGCAGCGCGACGATGATTATTACGATAGAGATGATGAGCATGAGTAATTTTCCACTGGCAATAATATACGTTATCGGGGCAGTGCTGCTGCCATTACTGCCGCGACAGTTGCGTTCAGCTTTCTACGTATTAATTTCAATCGTCGCATTTTTATTCCTGATAAATCTGGAGGTCGGGGCCAGCCTGAGCTTGCCCTTCCTCAATTATGACCTGGTGGTCAGCCGGGTGGACCGGCTCAGCATGGCCTTCGGGTATGTCTTTGTCATCATGGGGCTCCTCGGGAGCATCTATGGCTACCACGTGAAAGATAACCTGCAACAGGTGACATCGTTGCTATACGTGGGGAGTTCGCTGGGAGTGGTCTTTGCCGGCGACCTGTTCACGCTCCTTTTCTTCTGGGAAATCATGGCCGTTTCCTCGCTCTTCCTCATCTGGGCAAGGCGTACACGGGAGGCAAGAAAAGCCGGATTTCGCTATATACTGGTACACGCCTTCGGCGGCAGCGCCCTCATGGCTGGCATCCTGCTGCACCTTCAGCAAACGGGTTCTCTCCTGTTCACGCACTTCGATGGCGGTATTGCTTCATATCTTATCCTTTTCTCGTTTGCCCTCAACGCGGCCATACCGCCTTTGAATGGCTGGCTGCCGGACTCCTATCCAGAAGGGACGGTTGCCGGCAGCGTTTTTCTCAGCGCCTTCACCACCAAGGTAGCCGTCTACGCCCTTGTCCGCGGCTTTGCCGGCCTGGAATTACTGATGTGGGCGGGCGCTATCATGGCGGTCTATGGCGTGGTTTTCGCGTTTCTGGCCAATGACGGCAGGCGACTCCTCTCCTACCATATCATCAGCCAGGTGGGCTACATGGTCAGCGGCATTGGCATCGGCACTGCCATGGCAGTAAATGGTGCTATCGCCCATGCCTTCGCCCATATTCTCTATAAAGGCCTGCTTTTCATGGGGATGGGAACCGTCCTCTATGCTACCGGACGCAACAAGATGACCGAACTGGGTGGCCTGTTCAAGAAAATGTGGCCCACCCTGATATTTTTCATGGTCGGGGCTTTTTCTATTTCCGGCGTCCCGCTTTTCAGCGGCTTTGTCAGCAAGTCAATGGTGATATATGCCGCCGAAATGGAACATTTCGGTATCATAGTGCTCCTGCTCAACCTGGCCGCCATCGGCACTTTTCTATCCATTGGCCTGAAGCTGCCGTACTTCACCTGGTTCAGCACCGACCGCAACCTCAAACCCGAACCGATACCACCGGGAATGTATATAGGGATGGGGCTGACAGCGGCAATCTGTATTGTCATCGGCGTTTACCCGGCACTGCTCTACAATCTCCTCCCCTTTGCGGTGCATTATCAGCCCTATACCTCCTCACACCTAATCGAAACGATGCAGCTGCTCATATTCACCGGGCTGGCGTTCTGGCTGGTGTTGAAAAGTCTCCACGTTAAAGATACGATTACACTGGATACAGACTGGCTCTACCGCAGGCCATCACGCCTCGCTTTCAGGGTATTCAGCGTGTCCATCAGCGAGCTTTTTGAGGCTGTAGAGCGCCTTTCACTCCGCCTTGCCGGGTATATGGTCAGGCTGGGCGCCAACCCTGCCGGCTATTTCGTCGTCGGAGCTAAAAATGCCAGCCATGTTCTACTGCGCACCGAGAAGCCAGAGCCTGAGCCGTCCACATTCAACCCTGACCGCTACCGCATACCGCTGGGGGTTATGGTGCTGGTCGTGCTCCTCTTCCTTATTGTCTTACTCGCCTGGGACTTCCTGTTTTAATAGCGTTCCTCAAGCCAGTTGAAAACTGTAGTAAGCACCGAGAAGGAAGAGCAAGCACAGGGTAACATTCCACCAGCTCAACCGGAAAAAGCGCTGGTGTCGGTGGCTCAGCCCGATGATGAAGACGATGGTCATGAGCACCACGATGGAAGCGGTGATGAGGTGAGCCTCAGAGATTGCGGCCAGCACCGGCCCTTTAACGTAGAGCAGGTCATCGAGGGGAATGATGGTCAAATTGAACAGGTTGCTGCCAATCAGGTTGGCTACGGCCAGGTCGTTGGCCCCCATTCTCATGGCGGCAAAGGAAACGGTTATCTCGGGCAGGGTGGTGGTGAAGGCGAGGAAGAGGCTACCCACAAAGCTCTGCCCCCACCCGTAAACCGCAGCAATCTCATCACCGATGAAGGCGAGCCAAATGCCGGCGCCGATGATGAAGACCGCCGCTATTGAAAAATAGAGACAGACCGTTTTCAGTGAAATGTCCGCGTATTCCAGTGCCGTTTCTTTCAGCGACGGGTGGCGTTGCTCATAGTGGTAAATGGTGCGGGCGAAAATGACGTACAACAGAATGATAAAGGGCGTATACCAGCCAATCCAGCCTATGTCCATGATATGGAATCGGCTGCTTATCAGGATGAAGATAGCAACGAAGAGAACCATTATCAGGCTGAATATGCCGGTCAGACGATGGGTCTTGCCCACGATAGCCAGAATGGAACCGTTGCGGTGAGACATGTCAAGAAGGGCCAGGTTGAACAGATTGAACATGTTGGCGCCGAGAAGGTTGCCGATGGTCAAACCGGGAGCATCGACCAGCGTTACCGCGCTCACCCCATTGAAAAGCTCCGGCAGTGAAGTCAGCGCCGCGATGAGGACAAGACCTATCCAGATGCCGCCGAGGCCGGTTTTTTCGGCAATGATGTCACCATATCGGGCTACTTTTCTTCCAGAGAGAAAAATAATGACTATGCAGGCGATAAGTTTAATCCAGACCAATCGGCGTCTCCTTTGCTATTCCACTTTATTGACACCGAGACTAAATGTCAATACTTGCGTTATTCATCCGTGATGGTTATAATGGGTCGGTTTTTGGAGTAAGCCTGATTCATGTTTGTTGACTGGAAAACGCTTGCTGCAACAGTATTCGCGTTATCCCCTTTAAGCGATAACCGTCTTACCTTGCCCTTTCGTTACCCTCAAGGCTATAATAATAGTAGCGGCCCCTGTAGCTCAGATGGACAGAGCACCAGCCTCCGGAGCTGGGGGCGGGCGTTCAAGTCGCCCCAGGGGCGCTTCAATATGGTCAGGAGTATGCAATGACAAAAAATAAACTCACCGAAATCAGATGGCACGGTCGCGGTGGTCAAGGAGCAGTTACGTCAGCGGAGCTGGTAGCCCAGGCGGCCATCAGTGAGGGCAAATATGCTCAGGCATTTCCCAGTTTCAGCCCGGAAAGAAGGGGGGCTCCGGTTATGGCTTTTAACCGAATCAATCCGGATGAGCCCATTCGGAACAGGGCGGAGGTAGACCAGCCTGATGTGGTCTTGATTATGGACCCGAGCCTTTTATCCATTCTGGATGCAACTTCGGGGCTGAAAGAGGGTGGCACAGTTATTATCAATACCAGAAAATCTGCTGCACAGGTAAAAAAGGATTTCGGTATTAACGCCAGGCTGGCCCTCGTGGATGCCGATACAATCGCCCAGGAGACACTGGGAGTCAATATCGTCAATACCACCATGATAGGTGCCATGATAAAAGCGACCGGCGTTATTTCTACGGAATCGGTGAAAGAGCCGCTGGAGAAACGCTTCGGGCGTCTGGCGGAGCGAAATATCAAGGCAATGGAACGAGCCGTTAAAGAAACGATAATAGGAGAGTAACGGGAAATGGCCAAGGCGAAAGCGAAGGAGAAACCGAGAGCCAAAGGCGAATTGAGCTGGAAAGAAATAGAAATCGGCTGCTTCGTCACCGAACCAGGGAGCTCAATTGAAGTCAGAACCGGTGATTGGAAGTCACGCCGACCTGTGTTTGACTTCAATAAATGCAACAAGTGCACTCTCTGTTACTACTTCTGCCCCGAGGGGTGCATCGCCAAGGACTCGGACGGATATTTTGAAGCCGACTTATTCTACTGCAAGGGCTGTGGAATCTGCGCCACCGAATGTCCCAAAGAGGCGATTACCATGATCGAGGAGGCGAAATAATGACGAAACGTGAAGGCCTGGAAGTATCAATCGCCGTCGCTGACGCCGCCATGTTATCTGATGTTGACGTCGTGTCAGCCTACCCGATAACCCCCCAGACACAACTTGTGTAGCACCTGGCAGCGCTGGTCGCCAATGGCTAACTGAAAGCCGCCTATATTCCGGTGGAATCAGAGCACTCGGCGATGAGCGCCTGCCTTGGCGCTTCAGCAATTGGCGCCCGGACTTTCACCGCCACCGCCTCCCAGGGGCTGGAGCTGATGCACGAGGTGCTCTATGTAGCCTCGGCTATGCGTTTCCCCATTGTCATGGCGGTGGCCAACCGCGCCCTTTCCGCACCCATCAGTATCTGGGGTGAACACTCCGATGCCATGGCAACTCGTGATGTCGGCTGGATTCAGATATTCGTAGAAAACGGGCAGGAAGCGGTGGATAATGTCATCTGCGCTTTCCGCATGGGTGAGGATAAAAGAGTTCTGCTTCCGGTGATGATTCATCTTGACGGGTTTGCCCTGACCCATGTCATTGAACCGATTGAGCTTCCCGATAGAGAAGATGTTGACCGATTCCTGCCGCCTTTCAAATATCCCCTGCCACTGGACCCGGAGAAGCCGGTCACGATGGGAGCCTTTGGCCAACCTTTCATCTACACCGAGGTGAAATGGGCGCAGGAAATGAACCTGGAAAACAGCAAAGATACCATTCTGGAAGTCTGGCAGGAGTTCGGCAAGGCTTTCGGTCGCCAATATTCACCGATAGAGCAATACCAGACCGATGGCGCCAAAGTCCTGCTGTTAACGATGGGCAGTTACAGCGAAACGGCAATGGTGGCCGTGGACAAAATGAGAGGTGATGGCAGGGAGGTTGGGCTGCTCAAGCTTCGCCTGTGGCGTCCATTCCCCTACGAAGAACTCCGGAAAGCGGTAAAGGACGCCGAGATACTAATCGTGCTGGACAGGGCCATATCTTTTGGCGGGCCGGGAGGTCCGGTGTGCTCCGAGATAAAGGCAGCCCTGTATAAGGAAGAGAAGAGACCAAAGATAGTTGGCTTCGTGGGTGGCCTGGGTGGCAGGGATATCTCCATGGCCGGCTTCGAGGAAATGATAGACCGTGGCATTGAAATCGCCCGCACAGGAAGCAAACGAGAGTTTGAAATCTATGGAGTGAGGGAATAACGATGGCAACAGCAGTTCATGGACCCGGCATAATTACCGAGCTGGAGCCTTTTGCCCCCGGCCACCGCGCCTGCAGCGGCTGTGGGGAGGCACTGGCGGTGAGGCTGGCGGCCAAAGCCATCGGCGACAACGCCATTATTGTGAATGCAACGGGCTGTATGGAGGTTGTGGCCTCGCCGTTCCCATATACCTCCTGGCGTCTTCCCTGGATTCATACCCTGTTTGAAAACACGGCTGCGGTAGCCTCTGGCATTGAAGCCGGGCTGAAGGCAATGGAGAAAAAGGGGAATAGCCCCGAGCGCAACATTAAAGTCGTGGCTTTAGCCGGCGATGGCGGCACCAGCGATATCGGCCTGCAGGCCCTGTCCGGGGCCCTGGAAAGGGGACACGACTTCGTTTACATCTGTCTGGATAACGAGGCATACATGAATACCGGTATCCAGAGGTCTTCTGCCACACCCTACGGAGCTTCAACGACCACTTCTCCCGCAGGCAAAGAAAGCCTGGGGCAGCTAACCTGGAAAAAGAACATGCCCGCGATTGCGGTGGCTCACGACATACCATATGTGGCCACAGCCAGCCCCACTTATCACCGTGATTTGATGAGAAAGGTTACCAAAGCGATGGAAACTCCTGGTCCAGCGTATATTCACATTTTGTCCGTCTGCCCCGTGGGCTGGCGCTGTGCCACTGACGAGGCTATTAAAGTCGGCAGGCTGGCCGTCAGGACCGGTGTTTTCCCGTTATACGAGGTTATAGACGGGCAGTATAAACTGAACCTGAGTTTGACCAAACTGGAACCGGTGGAAAGCTACCTCAAGACACAGGGCAGGTTCCGCCACCTGACCGAAGATACAATAAAGACAATACAGGAAAGGGTAACCAAGGAATACAACAAGCTGGTCGAGCTAGCCGGCAAGCCGGGTGGGGAAGCTTCCTCAGAATAGCCAGCTATGTTAAAATCATAGTGGCGGGGTGTGGCGCAGCCTGGTCAGCGCGCATGGTTTGGGACCATGAGGTCGGAGGTTCAAATCCTCTCACCCCGACCATTACCCGTCAAAGTTATACCATCACTGTATCCTGATTTATACCACGATGTTCAGCAGGGACGGCAACACATAGACGCGAGCCGGCAGTCCCCCGAGCAATTCACCGTCTGCCTGCAGGGAAATCGAATCATCCGACCTTATCTCAATCTCCCGGGCCTTTTTCAGCGTCACCTTTGGGTGCGTCAGATGAGTTCCCCGGTACACTCTCGGCAGTGACCAGAGAAGATCAAGCTTGCTCAGGTCACCGATAATGAGCACATCAAGGAGACCATCGAATAAGTCGGCATCGGGTGCAGCGAACATGCCACCGCCTCCATATTTACCATTGTTCAACAGGACAGTACACACCTTTTCTTCTATCGTTTCGCCATCGACGCGAAGGGTCACCGCCTTGTTTTTATAGAACACGAGGGCTGAGAATAACCCGGCGAGATAGGAGACGGTAGCATTCAATGTCTTGTACTTCAATGTCGTCATTCTCACAATCTCAGCGTCAAATCCCAGACCGGCAAAATTGACAAACAATCGTCTGACCGTTTCGCTGCCGCTTAAATATTCAATAACACCCACATCCA
>SDBT01002221.1_pt1 | contig 34574 bp, 27 predicted proteins | sample 2277101 | NCBI WGS metagenome assembly SDBT01 (sample SAMN10404973, study PRJNA504765) | marine sediment metagenome | isolation source: marine sediment core GS10_PC15, 103 cmbsf | place: Arctic Ocean: Southern Knipovich Ridge | collected 2010
CCGGTCTATCGTCTGCATGCTTGAAATATGCTTTGAATCTCGGGGCTTCTGCCATGGGATATCCTCTGTCAATAGTCCTGCAGGTCGATGCGATGATGTATGTACATTTTGATTACGGGTATATAAAGCCATCAATTGCTGAATGAATGCGATAGATTGTCGGTATGAACTCCCCAGTGTCAGGATCCTCCTCCAGAATAAGCAGTCGCCCCCGAGATATCGAGGAGCCGAGCATAAATGGTCTAGTTGTGTCACCCAGGTATTCACCGTCCGGACTTAGAATCCGGTAGGTATGGATATCAGACACCATCAGTGCCGGTAACAGGCCCGTGTCGAGCCAGAAATAGCCTTCGTTATCGATCTCGACAAGACTCCAGAATGCTTTATGTTCAGCGAAGGGCATATTTTGGGCCTGAGCCTCCATTATCTCCCTCAACGATTCGTCTACTTGATCGATTCTTGATAAATGAGCCTGGCGGGTTTCAGATCTGTCACGCTGCGTCACAGGCTCAGCCTCCATCACGATACGGATGGTTCGGTCATGTTCACCCATTGTGCTGAAGAACTGCAGTTCAGGCAGGGTGCTTGAACTAAGAACTGTACCATGAACAGGGTGATAGGTGGAGGTTGGGAAGGGGCCAAATGCCATGGGCGTAGGTGCTGAGATCGTTCTCCCCTGAATAGAGAGCGAGATTTTTTTCATTATCCGTATCCACGGTGTATAGACGATACCGAGTGTATCGCCATCTGCAGATAATGTTACTGCCCCTCTCCGTTGGGTCTCCCCCATATTGGCCATGTCAGAGTCACTAGTCAGAATCAGTTGTACATCATTCTCCAGGATCATGAATCCTGAAGGCCTCAGGATACCTACCCCGACGGGCAGGGTTGTGATATCCAGCAAAGTGCCATCGATATTGAAGCGGGTAGTTCTTCGTAGTGATGAATCATAGAACTGGATAATACCCTCACGAACCATCTGGATCTGACCACCTCTGAATTCACCAGGCCCCTGTCCCTTGTGACCAATCGACCGAAGGTACTGACCGTCGGCGTCAAACATCAGGATGCTTCCAATGCCGGAGTCATAGATATAGAAGTTCCCGTCAGTATCGGCTACGAATTGGCGTGGCCGATAAAGCAGTGACTCTTCGGTCTGTCCGGTATCGATCACCATCTCCTTCTCGTAGATGAACAATTCTCCCGGATATTTCGGGCCACCACGGGTTTCAGCGATGTTGATACCGTTCTCTTCAAAGACCTGAAAAGTGTGTCCTGTCTGATCGGTCGGGGGTGACCAAGTGGTCAGACAGAGTAATGGAATGGCCCAGCGTATATGGGACATGTCAACACCTCCATATAATGAAGTGATATCCACTCCTTGTGGATTCGCGACGGCAATAAACCTTCAACACCCGGAAATTTGATTAACAATCTGTATCCTATCTCTATCGTACCGATCACAGCAAGCAACCCCTACCCTTCCAAGTGTAGATTTCTACAGTTCTTGAATACCCGCATGGGGGATTATCCTCTTGGGCAATCCCGAACGTCCTGGGATGAATCAGGCGGTCTCAGGGCCATCGGAGAGGCATTGAGGGAACCCATCTCACGTTCTGTGTACAAAGCAGTTGTTTAACAATTATGAAATGGCAGGCAAGAGGATAGGATCCATGTGGTTTTCCATATGACAGGTGCTGTTGGATAATCAGAGATCGATTCCTATTACGTACACTGGAACCTGAATGGCACTCTTGAAGTGGGGCAGGTATTTTTCAACTTTCTCGAATGTTAGACTCCCTTCCCATTTCTGATTGTATTCAGAAATCATGGTTCGTTGAAATGACCGAGTTGTCACTATGTATACTCCAACATCGATCTGATCCAGAGCAGAGTATGAGGATACCTGAAACTTCAGCAGGTCAATTCCCATGAAAGAGGCATGGCCGAAGCCGACTTCAACACCAACCCTTTCTTTCAAGAAGTCCATTTTTGCAGAAGGATCTCGTGGTTCGGGAAATACTTGAGGTTGAGGTTGCCAACCTCGCTCCTGAAAAAGTTCGTCAAGAACTTCATTGAATCGAGGTCGAGATAATTCATCAAGGCTGATGATTGGATCGTTAAGGATGCCTTCAATTTCCTGTTTTAATGAAAGACGGGCATTTAAAACCTGCTCAGCAAATCTGAATGAATAGGTCTTCAATCTGATCATATCATCCCTATCGTTTAGCAATCGCTTGATCGCTGATCGGTTATACGGATGAGAGAAATACGACGAGAACGGATGCAGTCACACTAACTAGGAAACCCACGAACACAATCCATCGAATGGTCTCATCCGCCTGATGTCGAACTAATCCTTGTCCAATTGCGAATGTGGCCCGTGGGAAGTACCGCCTGTGCAAGAATCCAATTCCCCGCACGATAATGGTTATGGCTCCAAACAAAGCGATAGAGAACGCTAATAGGGCTAGCGCCTTCTTGAAGGGAATATCAGGGGATGGAGTATCCGAATTCGACATGATTGTGAGAAGCATGAACAACATTCCAAAGAATGGTAACCACACATAGAAGAGATCGATGGTCGATAGCCATGAATACCATGGTTTGATTCCGCTCACGAGATCAGAAAGAGTCGTGCGAATACTGTGTACGGCATTCTCCTCACCACGAATCGAGAAAGAAACGGGAGAGCGTTGACGTTCTCCAAGATAGACATGAACGGAGGCAGACGGATTGAGGGATCGTCCCTGTATCTGAAGTGATTTGATACTGGCCCGATTCGGATTCTCATACTGTGTCAGACTATCAACATTCTCAATATGCCTTACCATCTCGTCTGAACACCGCATGGTCCCTGTGACTTCCATTTCTGAATCTTCAATAATACTCCAGATCTTGGAAACCACTTCTTCAGTAGCAACAAACGCTTGTTTCAGTTCAACCTCAGTATGTACATCCATATATAGACCCTCAATCTGTCAAACTCAGACCATCTAGTTCTAAGTAACAATTATTGTGTTATGATAGACCTTATTGAACACGCTATCACATGTCTCAATATTTTCAACAGATCCCCGAGAATGCAAGTTCACCAGTAAAGCCGGATTGTTAACGTGGCTGCATGTGCCGTTCATCATAGCAGGTTACATCAGTCGGTCTATTGGAATCCACATTCCGAATTCCGATAGTGGTAACGGACCTCTGAACTATGATCTGTATGCAATCGGACAAATAATCTTGTTCACCGGTTAGCCTCATGAACAGCCTGAAATTTTGATGCTACAATCTGTATCGCATATCTATCGTACCGATAACAGCAGGCAACCCCTACCCCTTCGCGAAGTGGAATTGGCAATCGACCTCAATCAGGATCGAGGTGGTGGATTTCCTTTTGATCTATCCATATCTGTATATCTGAATGGTCGGATTCATATGATGCCGACAGGTGATAATAAAGGGGAGCCTGATAATGAATCAGAAGGTTAGGGGTTCGACTCCTCTCGGGCGTACCAGGTTTCTATAAGGCCCTCAATGAGTTAGAAAGCTCGTTGGGGGCTTTCTGGTGGTGATATCAGGAGACCTGTATCCGCTCCTCCAGCTTCTCCCGACCTTCGACATCGGTCATGACGATGAGCGTCATCCCCGTCTCGATGACCGTGTCACTGTCGGGTTTGAACTCCGAATCCTCCCGGCCCGGTCGGTTGAGCGCGAGCAGCATCGTCCCGGCGATCCGGTCGATCTCGAGCGACCCAAGGGTCCTGCCGATCACGGGTGACTCCCCGGGGATCTTCACTTCCTCAACCCTGAGCGTTCCTCCTCCGACACGGAGCATCTGATCGAGGAATGAGACAACCGTCGGTCTGATGAGTTCAGAGGCCATCCGCAGGCCTCCGATGTGGTTCGGGCTCACGATCGCATCGGCTCCGGCCGATCTCAGTTTTGCGATCGTTTCGGGCCGGTCGGTTGAGGCTATGATGCGGATGCCGGGTGAAAGCCTTCGAGCGGTCAGCACTCCGAGGAGGTTGTCTTTGTCATCGGCCATGGAGAATATGATACCCGTGGCGTCGATGACGCCTGCCTCGATGAGCACGGCGTCGTCGCTGGGATCACCCACGACTCCCGGGATATCCCCCAGTCGTTCGGTGGCCTCATCAACAAATTCCTGTGAGGAGGTCACCAGGACGACGCTCCGTCCGGTCTTGGTCAGTTCCTCGGTAACGTACCACCTGGCGAACGTGTCGCCACAGACGATGAAATGGTCCTTCATCCGTCCGATCCTCCTCTGCATCTGCCGTCTGGTGAAGATATGGCGGAGCTGGCCCTCGATCACGAACGCGGCAAGTGTGAGCATGGTATAGGCGGCGATCCCCATCCCTCCGAGCAGGAGGAACATGGTAAAGATCCTGCCGGCCGGATTGGCCGACATATCAATGATCTCGCCGAATCCGACGGTCGTGAGGGTGATGAATGTCATGTAGGTGGCGTCGATCAGGCTGTACTCACCGCGGCCGATGAGCATGAACCCGACCACCCCTATCGCGGTCACCAGGATAAGCGCGAGGATCGCCAGTCCCAGGCGTTTCTGGATACGATGGAACTCGGCCATGCGGCCGCTCAGTTTGATATTCCGAGCGGTGCGGTTCTTCGTCGATCTGCTCATCGATCAGGTCCCATTACGGCTCGATCTCCCGGATCTTGATATTCCGGTACCAGACGGCGTCGGTATGATCCTGCAGAACGATATGTCCCTTTCGAACATCGGAAAAACCGGGAATGTTCCGGTATTTGCTCGCACGTAACAGCATACGGAACCGGTCAGTGTCGAGATCGTATTCGACAACCTTCGCCCCATTCAACCAGTGTTCAGCGTGCCCGTCATTGAAAACGATCCGCGCGGTGTTGAATCCACCGACCGGCTTGAGGATTTTCCCGGCGGGCGGAATCAGATCATAGAGAGCGCCCGCGGTCCGGTTCTCACCGTTCCGGGCGTCGGGATGCAGGGCATCATCGAGGATCTGATACTCGAACCCCAGGGCGGCATTCCGGGGCGGGTTTGAAACCGACATCTCTTCGGAGACGTTGTATTTGATCCCGCTGTTTCCTGCCGGAGAGATCTTCCATTCCAGGAAGAGTTCGAAGTTCTCAAACGTCCGTTCGGTCATAAGGTCACCACCCTGGAGCGGCTGGCCATCGGCCTGGAGGGGGACCTCACCGCTCGGGACCTTCTTGAGGGTTCCGTTCTCGATGATCCAGTGGCCTTCGGGGATCCCGTCACGCCCGAGTCCCCTCCAGCCGCTGAACGTCTCACCATCAAAGAGAAGGAACCAGCCGTCCGCCTTCTCGGCGTCTGTGAGCATGTTGAGTTCGGTCCCGGACTGTTCGGATCCCGATCCGTCATCCGGCTGGCAGGAGACGGTGAAGGTGATGAGAAGCAGGAACAGGAGAGGAGAAGTGCTCCTGATACCTTCCGTCATGGCCGGGTACCTTCCTGGGTATCGAGTACGAAAAGTGCGAACTGTAATTTCTGGTTCAATGATATAGTATCCTGACTGAAGCGTTCTGTACAAAGGAGACGCAATGAAGAAGATGGCACGACGCACGTTCCTTGAGAACTCGACGAAGGCTGCCGCCGGCACTGCCTTCATGGCGGCGGGTCTCACCCCGGGAGTCGAGGGAGAAACCATGTCACAACAGGTCAGTCCCAATGATCGGATCACTGTGGCTCTGATCGGCAGCGGGGATCAGGGCAAAGCGAATCTGAACCAGTTCCTCCGTGTGCCTGAGGTGGAGTGTCTGGCGGTCGCCGATGTGGATGAGGTCCGCCTCGAAGCAGGTCTCACACTCGTTGAGGAGAGGCGGGGGAAACGGCCGGATGGGTATGGAGATTTTCGGAGGATCATCGACCGGGATGACATCGATGTCGTGATCGTGGGCACCCCGGATCACTGGCACGCGCTTCCCACCGTTCTTGCCTGTCAGTCGGGCAAGGATGTCTATGTAGAAAAACCGCTCGCGACCACGATCAGTGAAGGGCGGACGATGGTAGAAGCGGCGCGCCGGTACGACCGGGTGGTGCAGGTCGGCACCCAGCAGCGGAGCGCCGGCCATTTCAGCGACGCGGTCGAGTTCGTGACCTCGGGCAAACTAGGCAACATCCGCATGGTACGGGCGTGGACCTACCTCGACTGGAAGGGTGATCTGGGATTTCCACCCGATGAAGATCCTCCGGCACACCTCGATTACGACTTCTGGCTCGGCCCGGCGCCGTGGCGGTCCTACAACCCGTTGCGCGTCCACCACAACTTCAGATGGGTCTGGGATTACTCCGGCGGCCTCATGACCGACTGGGGCGCCCACATGCTCGATGTGGCGATGTGGGCGATGAAGGAGGACCCGGTCGGCGCGATGGCGATCGGCGGGAAATATGGGTTTCCCGACGATATCCGCGAGACACCCGATACCCAGCAGTCGATCGTGGAGTTCCCGTCCTTCTCGATCCTCTGGGAGCACATGATCGGCTGCGGTGTGGGACCGTGGCAGCGTGAGCATGGGGTCGAGTTCCACGGAGAGAACGGTATCCTGGTTGTGGACCGCGGCGGCTGGGAAGTCCACTCCGAAACGGATGCCTACAACCAGCCGCGTGCGAAGCGGATGGAGGACGTGGAACGTCAGCCGGCCTCCCGCGACTACCACTTCGGTCACGTGCAGAACTTCCTCGAGTGCGTGAAGACACGGGCACGGCCGGTCGCCGATGTGGAGATCGCACACAAATCAGTCATCGCCTGCCACCTGGCGAATATCGCCGTCCGCCTCCAGCGGTACATCCGGTGGGACGCGGCGAACGAACGGATCACCGGTGATGATGAGGGCCACGGCCTGGTCGGCCGGGACTACCGCCGACCGTGGTCACTGCCGGAGGTATAACCTCCGGCGGATATGGCAGTGTTGACGGCACAGTTGTTCTGAACAGCAGACCGGAAGGGGAGCCGCGTGAAGAACAGAACTCGCAGGGAGTTCGTAAAGGTCGCCGGCCTGGGCGTGGCGGCGGCTTCGGTGCCTGCGGGCGCCCGTGGGATGGAAGATGAAGAGGACAGGAGAGCAGGTTGGGCCGGGGCCGCGGTTGGATTCACTCTCGGCATGGCCTCCTACACCTTCCGGGAGTTCGGGCTGGATGAGACGCTGCAGATGACGAAGCGGCTCGGGCTCGAAAAAATCGCCTTCAAGAACTTCCACCTGGCGCTCGATACTTCCCGGTCCGGGATCGAAGCCGTGGTTGGAAAGGTGAAGGAGGCGGGGCTCGATCTCTACGGAGGTGGCGTGATCTACATGGAGAGTGAGGAGGAGGTTGACCGGGCATTCGATTACGCCCGGGCAGCCGGGATGCGGGTCATCATCGGAGTTCCGAACCATGAATTCCTCCCCCTGGTGGAGCGGAAAGTTCAGGAGTATGACATCAGACTCGCGATCCACAACCACGGTCCGGGGGATCAGCGCTATCCCACTCCTGAAAGCGCGTATGTGCGGGTGAAGGACCTCGATCCCCGGATGGGACTCTGCATCGATGTGGGGCACACGCAGCGGGCCGGTGTGGACCCTTCTGAATCGGTGGAACGGTTCTTCGACCGGCTCCACGACGTGCATATGAAGGATGTATCTGCGGCCGGCCGGGAAGGCGGTACGGTCGAGGTCGGACGCGGGGTCATCGATGTTCCGAAACTCATCAGCACCCTTCAAAGACTCGATTACCGGGGGGTCGTGGCCTTCGAACATGAAAAAGACGGAAACGACCCGCTCGCCGGCGTGGCGGAATCGGTCGGATATGTCCGGGGAGTGATGGCAGCGCTGCAATAAAGCGGGTCGAACGCCCTGATGGGTTGGCGTCCGGCCCCGTTTCCAGAAGGTATTTCGTCTCACATCGTCTGCTGCTGTTATACCACCTCTACTCTGGCTCTGCCGCGCCTGCTGCTGAACCGTCCCCCTCGCTGCCGGCCGAGTATCCAACAGCTTCCGACCAGACGCTGATGACAGAGCGTCTGATCGGCGAAGAAGGAGTGTTGAGAAGAAGCGATCTCGGCCCTGACGGGCCGATGTGATGCATCCTGTTTTTGCGTTTCAGGCTTGTGGTAAGCCATGGTAACCACCTTGCGGGTCGGGTCTCTGTCGTGTGGCTCTGTCTGGTTCTGTTACCAGAGAGATTCACGTATGTTCCTGTTTATAAAACGACTTCAGGAGCCGTTTGGTTTCCGTGAATCACCCGGTGCGATTCATGAGGTACCTGCTATCGCCTCCTCGGCATAGCGGGGGAGTTCCGCAAGGAAGGAATCTGTAAGCTCGTCATCGGTGAGAAAAGAGATCACGTTCAGTCTGAGCGCAAAACCGCCCGGTACGGGAGCCGCCGAGATCCAGTAGCGTCCATCTTGCTGAACAGCCGCGGCGATGCGTTCCTGGAACATATCCCGTTCCCGCAGAGCGCTCTCAGACCGGCTGCCGCCCGCATCGATAGCCTCTCTCAGTTCCTCAGGTTCAAACCGGAATGTGACGATTGCCGTGGCGGGAGGAACCGCGATCCGCCAGCCGGGCATGCCTTCGATCGCGTCCGCGACCTTTCTCGCCAGCGTCAACTGACGGTCTACAACCCGGGTGTACCAGTCGGAGCCCAGATGCTTGAATGCCATCCAGACCTTGAGGGCGTTAAAGCGACGCGTACCCGCCAGACCCTGCTTCAGGTAATCGGTTGGAGGCCGTTCTGCAGCCTCACTTTCGGGTATATATCCCGCCACGTTCTGGAAGGTGTCCTCGGCGAATGACTGGTCCCGGAAGAGGATCCCGCCTGCCACGAACGGTACGAAGAACCATTTGTGAGCATCCACCGTCACCGAATCGGCCCGCTCTATCCCTGAGAGGATGCCGGGGTACTCTCTGCTCAGCCCCGCCGCTCCTCCATACGCCGCGTCGACATGGAACCAGAGGCCGTTCTCCGCGGCGAGGTCGGCCAGTTCCGGCAGAGGATCTACCGCACCCGAGGCGGTGGCTCCGGCTATCCCCACGATTGCGAACGGCTCCAATCCGTCACGGCGATCTCTCTCCATCATTGACTTCATTGCCTCGATATCGACAGTGGCGTCGGCCAGGGTTGGCACGAGGCGGAGCGCCTCTCGCCCCAGTCCGAGTACGTCCACCGAACGCTCGATGCTGAAATGGAGCTGATCGGAAGAATAGACCGTGAACCTGCGGCCGACCGCTGCCAGTCCGTGATCGCGTACCTCCGGAGCTGCCCTGTGGAGGGCAAGTTTCAGCCCGGTCATGTTTGCGACGGTCCCACCGCTGGTGAGATGTCCATAACAGTCGCCGCCGTAGCCCGTCGCCTCACCCAGCCAGCGGACCACGACCTCTTCGATGACCGATCCGACCGGGCTGTGGTGGGAGGCGGCCTGGTTCTGGTTGAGGACACTGGTGAGTGAATCCGCGAAGATACTGATCGTGGCCGGAGTCGGATTCATCAGGCCGAGATAGCCCGGGCTGGTGCTGACCAGGGTGTGCGGAACGATTTTTCTGGTGAAGATGTCGAGCAGTTCCTCGTGGCCTGTACCCTGACGGGGAAGCGGTTCCTCGAACATCGCACGCAGGTCCGCTACACCGGTCGGATCGGTGATCGATTGTGTGATCCGTGATTCCAGGCAATCGGCAATGATGGCGGTCACCCGGTCCCCGATATCCCGCACCAGTTCCGGACTGTTCTGTTCAGGATCAATCTTCGACATCTACAGGCTCCTCATTACCATCTGTCAGCGAACGCAATATAGGGTGACTTGAGAGAATCGTTCCTGCATTCTTTGAAACCGTTGCGCACCACTCCCTTCAAACTGCTGGAGATGTTGATGAGCCAGTTGATCCCGCTCACCGGACCCGATGACCACCGGTTCTGGATGGCCCACGCGCTCCGTGAAGCTGAGAAGGCTGCCGAAGAGGGGGAGGTTCCGGTCGGCGCGGTGATCGTGCATAACTCCATGGCCATCGGTCGGGGGTACAACCGTCCCGAGGGGCTCCATGACGCCACGGCACACGCCGAGATCCTGGCCATCGGCGCTGCCTCTGAGACCCTCGGTGACTGGCGGCTTGAGAACTGCACGATCTACGTTACCCTTGAGCCGTGCCCGATGTGCGCCGGCGCCATCGTTCAGGCCCGTATCCCCATTCTCGTCTATGGTGCATCCGATCCGAAGGCCGGCGCGTGCGGCACGCTCTACAACATCACCAACGATCCCCGACTGAACCACCAGGTCGAGGTGACCCGTGGTGTCATGGAGGAGGAATCGGCCTTCCTGCTCAAGGAATTCTTCAGGCGCCTCCGCTCGCCCGGCTCCTGAGTTCTTTCTCCGCCGACTCCCAGGCCAGGATGCATTCACCGAAACGACTGTCGTGGAACCCGAACCGGATCGTGAGCCCCTCGCCTGACTGATCGGTCTCCTGATTAAGTTGGATGCATGGTTTCCCCTGATAATATATCATCGCTGTCAATCCGATTCTTGTGCTCAACAGAAGAACTGAAGAACTGTTGAACAGTTGAATCGTATCATTCGTTCAGAGTACCAGGCATGGGCATGAACGAGACCGCTATTCGGAGAGATCCCTATGAAATTGGCACCGATACGCTCACCATCCCATTTCACCAGTATGGTGTCATCGACACTCTTCCTGGTCACAATGGCTACCGGATGCGGCGGCTCCGGCAGTTCCTCCGTAACAGTGAGCCGGACTACGGTCAGCGACACCCTTGTCGTCGCGACGGTGCCCACCGTCGATCCCGGACCATCCCTCTACCGATGCGAACGCGATCTGATGATCGGCCGGCCGGATGGCCCTGAGGAATATGTGTTGATGAGACCGACTTCCGTTTCGGCAGATGCCGGCGGAAAGATATACGTTTCCGATCAGTCCGACGGTGAGGTCAGGATCTATGATCGACAGGGTCAGCACATCACGACGTTCGGAAGACGGGGGGATGGGCCGGGCGAATTCAACAGCAACTACTGGGGGTGGTTCCGTGTCCGCGCCGTGGAGGGTGGAAGGCTCACAGTGGAGGATCTGCCCCGCCTGCGGGTATTCGATCGCCAGGGTAGGTACCTCTCGACGTTCGACCTGATGCTCACCCAGAGCCAGGATGACCGTCTGCATACCTCGACGGTGGGGATCGACTGGTTCCCCGAACGGGAGGTCCTGATCACGCAGTGGTCGTGGAACCTGCCCGATCAGGTAAATGGGGAGTCACTCGTCCTCCTGGATGAATCTCTCACGGTCCGGCAGGAGATGCCGGCCTGTCGATTCACTCAGGGATTCTATCAGGACGAAGGCCGGGGGTTCTCTCTTCCCCACAGCCCGAATTTCGAATGGGCCACCTCCGGCGATCGCCTGCTCGCCTGGGGAGTTTCGAGTGAATACCGGATCGACATGTACGATCTGGAGAGCGGCAGGTGGATGAGAGCGCTCCTCGATATCCCGGCCGAACCGGTGACGGCGTCGGATATCCAGGCCTTCAAGGATGAATTCCTCGATCGGGACTCGATGGAAGGACAGGAAGGACTCTGGGAGCCCCTCCTGAATCAGGCCCGCTATCCCTCTGTGAAACCGTATTTTGCTGACATGCTGGGCGACGATCAGGGTCGTATCTGGGTTCAGCGCTATTCCCCGATCACCGGTCCCGATGGCGAGGAGTGGTACCGGTACGATCTCTTCAACGGTGAAGCAGAATGGCTGGGGATCGTGGAGACGCCGGTTACCTTCGAATACATCAGGGATGGGTATGGGTACCGCCTCGATTACGAGGAGTATCCGGTCGTCGAGCGCTACCGCCTGATTCCGAATACCTCCTCAGCCGCATCTGGAGGCTGATCGGGGAGACTGATCAAGTCCCGGAATGACGCTCAGGGGGCAGGGTCGTGACCCCGCCCCCCTGAGCACTCGCTGACTGCATACTGCCATTTGTACACCATAATTGTGGAGTGGCGTACTCAACTACCTTCCCGGTGTACCTGACTCAGAGTATTACCGGCCACCTCCCGCGCGATTGGCTTTCCGCTGCTGAGGCCACTCGCGACGTTCACCGGTCCTCGGATCGATCGGCATCACACGCTTCGTCCGCGGCACCGTGTCATCTTCCTCTGAGGCCAGGTAGGCGAGGGAAGCGGCCAGCACCACGTTATTCCGCCAGTCATCGAAGACGAGCTTGTCATAAGTGTCCCGCTGGGTGTGCCAGGTGTAGCCGTATTCCCAGGAGGATGCACCCAGTGAGAAACAGGGCGCGCCGACAGCGACGAACGAGGCGTGGTCACTGCCGCCGCCTGAAGGCATACCCGGCATCTGCAGGTTGATCTGCCCGCTTACTTCGGTCGGTACCAGTGAGAGCCACTTCGCCAGGTAGGGGCCCGCTTCAATGAAGCCCATGTCGGACATCCGGACGATCCGACCGGTACCATTGTCCTGGTTGAAGCCGGCCTGGAGTCCCGCGATGATCTCGGGATGATCCTCGACGAAGGCACGGGAACCGTTCAGTCCCTGCTCCTCACTCCCCCACAGACCAACGACGATGGTCCGTTTCGGATTCGGGTAGTACTTCTTCAGGATCCGGAGGGCCTCCATCGCCATGAGTGAACCGGTTGTATTATCACAGGCGCCCATGGCGCCGCCGGTGGTGTCGAAGTGTCCCATCAAGATCACGTACTCATCCGGCTTCTCGGTGCCCGGGATCATGGCGATGGTGTTTAATGCCGGCTGAGGACCCATGAATTCGGTCTGTGCCTCGACCTCGATGACCGGGTGCATGCCACCCTTGGCCATACGGTAGATCAGAGTGTAGTCCTCGAGTGCCAGTTGCACCGATGGGATCTCCTCGGTGGAACCTCCGAACACCCGGTAGGTCCCCCAGCCGCCCATCCAGTTCATGCTGATGATACCGGCCGCTCCTGCCTCCTCGAGGGCTGCAACCAGCGCGTTTCCGGGCCTCCGGCCTTCGAATCCGGCGTTGTTGAAGTTCTCTGTAAAGGCGGCACGCGCGGTGTTCCGCTCTTCCTGCATTTTCTCAAATGATGCGGGAGTGGCACTCGCTTCCCAGACCTCATCGGGGCGACCGGTCGGTTCGGGGAACGAGACCAGTACGAACTTTCCCTTTACTGCGGGCAGCCAGGCCGCGAACTCAGTGGAGTCTGCCACGGTCGGGACGATGACGGCCTCAGCCTTCACCGGCCTTTTCGTGCCGGGACTCCATGAGTGGGAAACGGCATCAAGGGTGCGCACCCACGGTTCGAGCAGGTCGACGTGGGTGATTCCCCGCTCCCAGCCGATCCAGGTGCCGTACTGCTCGTTCTGGGCCGAAATGCCCCATTTGGTGAACGTGTCGACCGCCCACTGGTGGGCTGCCTGGTACTGCCGGCTCCCCGTCAACCGGGTGCCAAACCCGTCGATCAGCTCATGGGCGAGCTGCTCGAGCTGGGAGTTTTCCATCGCCTCTGTCCATATCTGCTTCAGGACGGGATCATCGACCGCCAGGGTCTGCGCCGAGATCGGTGCAGAGGTGGTAATGACCAGTCCACAGAATGCTAATGCGAATACTATGCGCTTCATCGGTACCTCCGGGATGTAGCTGTCAAACCTGCTCATGATTGAATTTCACAGGAGGGCATTATGCACCACTACCTGCATTGGCTACAAACAGAGAGCGGACATCCCTATTCTGTTTGACTGAGGCCTCCGGAAACAGGGATGCTGACCTGTTGATGGATATCAGGTGTCTGGCTGTCCTCATGACAGGAGATCATTCACTCAATCAATCCGGAGCTGACCGATGAGACGGACCTCCCTTTCGCTGCTGCTGTCACTGGTGCTTGCGCTCGGAATCGCCGGCGCCGCTCAGGCCGATCCGATCAAGTTCGCCCGATACCCGCACATCTGTAACGGCAAGATCGCATTCTCCTACCATGGAGATATCTGGGTGGCGAATGAAGACGGATCGAGCCCCTACCGACTGACCGCCCACGTGGCGATGGACCAGTTTCCGCGGTTCTCACCCGACGGACGCCTGATCGCCTTCACGTCGAACCGTATGGGTAACAACGACATCTGGGTCATCCCAACAGGCGGCGGGGTGCCGCGTCAGGTGACCTTCCATACAACCGGTGATAACGTTCTCTACTGGACTCCCGATGGTGAACGGATCGTCTTCTCCACGAGCCGCGGTGAAAGCGGTTGGGGAACGCCGCTCTACACCGTATCTGCCGAAGGGGACCTTCCGGTCAGAATGGAGATGGATCGGGCCGCGGCGGGGATGATCAGGCAGGATGGTGACATGCTTGCCTTCAACCGGCTCGGGTTCCGCTACTGGAGGAAAGGCTACCGGGGGAACAACAACACCGACATCTGGGTGCAGGACCTGCGCACAAAGGAGATCACCCAGCTCACCGATCTCGAGATTAAAGACTACCGTCAACACACACAGGACGCCTACCCGATGTGGGGCGCCGACGGGATGATCTACTTCATGAGCGAGCGTGACGGGATCTTCAACATCTGGAAGATCGCGCCAACCGGTGGTGAGCCGGTGCAGGTCACCCGGCACAGCGCCGACGGTGTGCAGTACCCCTCGATCAGTCCCGATGGTCGTACGATCATCTACGAGAATGAATTCGAACTGTGGAAGCTCCCGGTTCCTGACGGCAGGCCGCAGAAGATCACCGTGAACCTCGACTTTGATCCCAAATACAACCTCGTCGAATACCTGCCGACAACAAACGAAGCGGACGGATTCACCCCCTCGCCCGATGGGATGTATGTCGCGGTCGATTTCCACGGAGAGATATTCATTGTTCCCACTGATCCCGAAGTGGGCGAAAAGAAACAGGTCACGTCATCGGGCTGGCGGGAACGCTCTGAGACCTGGTCCCCGGACGGAGCATTCCTCGCCTACGTTTCCGATGAATCTGGAGACGAGGAGGTCTGGCTCTATGAGATCGCCACAGGTGAGAAGAGGCAGGTCTCCCGCCATGAATCCCTGAAAACGAACCTCCTCTGGTCGGAGGATTCGAAGAGCCTGGCTTTTGTGGGATCGAACCGCCTCTTCATCACCGACGTGGAACGGGGACGCAGCCGGGAGGTGGCTTACAACGAGGCCGGTGGATTCTCACTCGCTACCTTCTCTGCCGACGGAAAGTGGCTGGTCTACACCCACAGTGACGATGATCAGAACAACGAGGTCTATCTGTTCAATATCGAGGAGGGGGAGGAATACAACGTCACCGGCAACCCGTTCAGGGATTCGGGTGGTGTTCTGACCCCCGACGGGAAGACGCTGGTGTTCACCTCGAGCAGGGATGGCGGGACGACCCACCTCTTCAAAGTCTCGTTGATGCGAGTCACGATGGATCCCGACGATCCGCTGATGAAAGAACGGCAGCAGGCGGAATCGGAAGAGAAGAAGGATGAGAGGGGCCGGAAGGAGCAGGAGGAAACAGAAGAAGCGTCATTCCCTGAGATCCGGATCGACGTCGACGGTATCGACCGGCGCGCGGTTCAACTCACCAGTGGTGAAAATGGTGCCTCCAGCTACTTCCTCTCAAAAGACGGCAAGACCATCTATTTCCTCTCCAGAGACGACAGCGGGAGGGGGCTCTTCTCGATCGGCATCGACGGGGAGGATCGGAAGAAAGTTACTGAAGGTGCCTTCAGCCGGATGCAGGTCACGCCCGATGTAAAGACCCTCTTCTATCTTCAGAGTCGGAATGTCTACCGGATGCCGCTCTCGAACCGTCAGAAGAAACGGATCGATTTCGCGTTCACGGTGACCGTGGACAAAGCTGCGGAATGGCGACAGCTCTTCCATGAAGCATGGCGGATCATGAAGTACCGCTTCTACGACCCCGACATGCACGGTGTTGACTGGGACGCCATGCTGGAGCGGTACGAGCCGCTTCTCCCCTGGGTGGGAATGAACCAGGACTGCTACGACCTGGCCAATGAGATGATAGGCGAGCTGAACGCCTCCCACACCGGTGTGAGCGGACCGAGCGGATTCGAGACTCCATCGACCTACCGCACGACCTATCCGGGATTCGTGATGGAGCCGGACGGGAACGCGTTCAGGGTGACCCACATCTACCAGGACGGTCCCGTGGATAAGGAGTGGATCGATCTGGAGGTCGGCGGATACGTTCTGGCAATCGACGGTCATGAGATCAGTCCGCCTGACAATTACTGGAAGTTCCTGAATCACACCCTGAACGACTACGTCACCATACGGGTGGCGTCCTCGCCTCGAGGAACTGACGCGCGCGATATCCGTATCCGGACCGTCGGCTCACTGCGCAACATCCAGTACGAGGAGTGGGTGCATCAGCGTCGGAAGATGGTGGAGGAGTGGTCTGGTGGTCAGATCGCCTACGTCCATATCCGTTCGATGAACCAGTCTTCGCTGAGGGTGTTTGAGAACGAGATCAACCAGTTCTGGAACGCCAGAGGCATCATCGTGGATATCCGCTACAACGGCGGCGGGAACACCGACCAGCAGATACTCGACATCCTGGAACGACGCCCCTATGAGTTCTGGAACAACCGCTGGGGGGCCCGTTCGTGGGGCCGTCGGCCGCGGCAGGCGATCGCCGGTCCCAAGGTGATGCTCATCAACGCGCGTTCCGGATCTGACAGCGAGGTCACGCCCCTGGGATTCCGGGACCTTGAACTCGGACGCATCGTGGGAACGCCGACTTATGGGGCGGTCATAGCCACCGGCAGTTACCGCCTCATCAACGGCGGATCGATCCGCACCCCCGGTTCACTTGTGGTGACCTGGGACCCGACGAAGCCGAACAACTACGGCATCAATCTTGAAAACTACGGCGTGCCGCCCGATGTATGGGCCGAGAACACGCCTGACGACGAATTGAACGGATTCGACCGGGAACTGAAGGCCGCGGTGGACGAGGCCCTCAGGATGCTCAGGGAGGGCACCTGGCAGTATGGAGGTGGCAGGTAGGCGTTAATCAATCTGCAGGCATACATCAGTCTGAGAAATGCCCATGAACAATCGGCCGCGGTCTGCAGGCATACATCAGTCTGAGAAATGCCCATGAACAATCGGCCGCGGTCTGCAGGCAGGATCGCGGCCGATGTATTAGTAGACGTCCAGATCCCTTCCGTACACCACCCTCCCGGAATATCGGGAGGCTATCTCGAGCAGGAGTTCTTCCGGTGTCGATCCCCAGAGCAATTGGTGTGTGAGTACCAGCAGTCCGGGTTGCACCTGCAGGGCAATCTCCGCGAGTTGAACAGATGAGGTGTGGGATGCGGCATGATATCTCTGCCAGACGGGGGCACGTTGCTCGAACCCGGCCTGGGAATACACTTCGTGTACCAGGATATCACAGCCACGGGCATGCTCGATAAGCGAGTCGGTCGGGATGGTATCCCCGGAGATCACAATCACCCGGTCAGGGGTCTCGAACCGGTAACCGAATGCATGATCCCAGGCACCATGCCTGACCCCGAATGCGATCACTCTTACCAGTTCATCCTCGTAAATGACACCCGGTTCGATCTCGTGCGTGTTCACCTGATATCCATGGGGATTCGCGGGCTCAAGTCCATTCAGACGGGTCCTGATATCCTCCTGCCAGGCCTCAAGGATATGCCGGGTCATCGCGTCAATCCCGGGTGGTCCGAAGACTTCAAGTGGTACATCCCGTTCCAGCACCCATGGAGTGAAGATGAGGTCGGGGTACCCCAGCGTATGGTCTGAATGTAAATGGGTAACGAAGAGTGTTCTCAGGTTTGAGGGAGCAAGAGCTGTGATCCCCTTCTGTCTGGCGGCATTTGCCCGCCTGACCACGCCGGGCCCCGCATCCACGATATAGACGGTGCTGTCAACGATGACGGCGACTGACGAACCTGCTCTTTCCGGTTCGGCATTCGGGGTGCCGGTGCCCAGAAGCACGACATGGGACCGGAGACCGTTATTGCCGTAACCTGTCTTATCTGATCCTGAGGTACACCCGACGATCGTGATTGTTACCAGTAATGCCAGTACTGACACTGAAATGGCTCGGGATCGCCTGCGGCAACTCATACTCCTCATATCGAACAACTCCTCATATCGAACAACTCCCCCGGATCCAGAATGCTGTTTTCATCGATTTTCTCTCTGAATCATGAGCATAGGCGATTTTCGAGGGTCTGACAGGCGAAAAAGAGGTGAAACTCCATTGTTGCTCAATCGTAGAAACAGAGAAACCCGATCGCTTGGGTTGAAACGGGGCCGATTTTCTGGTATAGTACTATTGTGACTGCAACCTCCTCAGCCGGGTGAGATCAGCATACCTACGATCCACGGCCGGAAGACAGTCATTCCGGGACGATCAGTTTTGCCTATTGTAACTCGCGGAGTTTGTCGGAAGACATGAAAAGGGGTCGGCCTCTCAGCTTGCCCTGCGGGTTCGTGATTGCTCTTTCACCAGGGAGATGCTTATGCCGGAAAGTTCCTCGAATCCCGGAGTACGATACCGGGCCATCCTGCGGCATGGACTGCCTTCATTGCCGCAGATCCAGGCTCTGGATGCCGACGAACGGCTGGCGATGATGGCCGTGAGTGCGGTTCTGCCGTTCCGGGTGAATCACTATGTGATCGAGGAACTCATCGACTGGGATGACATTCCCGACGATCCTGTCTACCAGCTCACATTCCCGCAGCGCGGTATGCTTGCGTCGGAGGATCTTTCCGTGATGCAGGATCTGGTGCGGAAGGATGCGTCTCAGGATGAGCTGCAGGAGGCTGCCAGGAAGATCCGTTACCGGATGAATCCTCAACCGGACGGGCAGAAACAGTACAACGTACCCCGTTACCGGGGCGAACTGATTCCCGGCATGCAGCACAAATACGCCGATACCGTGCTCTACTTCCCCCGGCAGGGACAGACCTGCCATGCCTACTGCACCTACTGCTTCCGATGGGCTCAATTCATTGGTGAGAAGGATCTCAGGTTTCAAAGTGGTGAGACCGACCTGCTTCATGCCTACCTGCGCGAACATCGGGAAGTAAGCGATTTGCTCTTTACCGGTGGAGACCCGATGGTCATGCGCACGAAGCACCTGCGTGCCTATATCGAGCCGCTCCTCGGTCCCGGATTCGAGCATGTCCAGCAGATCCGGATCGGTACCAAAGCAGTAGCCTACTGGCCGCACAGGTTCGTATACGGAGAGGAAGCTGACGATTTTCTTCGGCTGCTGGAAGAGATCCGCGCCGCCGGGAAACTGCCCGCGATAATGGCGCATTACTCCCATCCCGTTGAGATGTCCACCGATGTCGCAAGGGATGCAATCAGAAGGATCCAGGATGCGGGAGGGGTGATTCGTACCCAGGCGCCGCTGATACGCCACGTCAATGATTCCTCCTCGATCTGGGCTGATATGTGGACCAGACAGGTCGCCCTCGGCTGCATACCCTATTACATGTTCGTCGAACGGGATACCGGACCGAAGGAGTATTTCAGCGTGCCCCTGGCACGGGCCCTGCGGATCTATCAACGTGCTTATCGCAAGGTGGGCGGTCTGGCCCGTACGGTTCGGGGGCCGGTCATGAGCGCTCTGCCCGGTAAGGCACTTCTCACCGGGGTAGTGGAGATCCACGGAAAACGGCTCTTCTCACTTCAACTGCTTCGGGGGCGGAATCCGGAATGGGAGAGGCGTCCCTTTTTCTCCAGATATGATGAGGAAGCTGCCTGGTTGACTGATCTGGAACCAGCGTTCGGAGAAGGGGAGTTCTTCTATCGGAAAGAACTGCAGGAACTGCTGGAGCCTGATGAAGGGAAGAAACGCTTCCGAAGCAGGGCAGTGCAGAACACAAAAGACCACGGTTCACATGAGTTGCAGGATCAACCGAAAGACTGGTAGAATCCTCTTCATCTGATCTATCGGCCCGATCCTCCGCCGATACCCTGTGTGTTCGATATCTGGAGTTGTATATGGCAGCCTTCTCTCGCAAAAAGTCGAGTAAGGAACCTGCTGAAGCGGCACCTTCGGTGCCCGCAGAGGAACCATTCAGTACTCAGTCATCGATCTCTACGTCTCACCTGCTGATACTGAACCGGATCATGTCCGCGACACGGGGTCCGTATGACGTCCAGGAACTCCTCGACCTCCTGGTAAAGGAGATCGTGGATGCCGTTGGCGCACGCTGGGGAACGATCAAGCTGAAAGCGGAAGAGGAGGACACGGTTCACACGATGATCCGGCGTCCTGGTATCCGTGCCGGTACGGTACCACGGGCGATGGAGAATACCGCCTTCTTTCTGGTGATGGGTACAGGCGAAACCCTCGTTATCGATGATCTGGAGAGTGACAGTCGATTCCCCGATTCAACCCAGGGAGTCGAACCGGCGAAGTCACTCCTTGCGGTCCCGATCCAGCATCAGGGAGAGGCTATCGGTGTTCTGGCGCTTGTTGACTCAAAGGATGGCCGCCCGTTCAGAGACGAGGATATCGGGCTTGCAACCCTTCTGGCGACAGAAGCAGGCCCATTGATAGAAAATGCCCGACTTGTGCAGGAAGCACTGGCCCAGCGTGCTCTGGAGCGGGAACGGGAACTGGCCGAAGATGTATGGAAACGCTTTCTGCCATCGGTGCTTCCGGAAGTCGAGGGATTCGATATCGCCGCGCACTGCTCTCCCGCCCAGCGCATCGGAGGGGACTACTATGACGTCATCAGCCTTCCTGACGGGAGGACGCTCGTCGCACTGGGGGATGTCTCGGGATCGGGGATGCCTGCCGCGCTTCTGATGAGCAATCTTCAGGCCGCACTGAGGGTCAGTCTCGGAGCGAGCACCGATCTTGTGACAGTGGCTGCCGCGGTGAACAGGCATATCTGTTCCACCACCGACGTGGAGCGGTACGCGACGCTCTTCATGGGGATCATGGACCCTGACAGGTGCATCTTTCACTACGTGAACGCCGGGCACAACCCACCCGTGGTCTTTCGGAGTGATGGAAGCTACGAGGAACTGAAGGCCACCGGCATACCGGTCGGATTCATTCCCGAGGCGCAATATGAGTCCACCGAAATCAACCTCTCGGCCGGTGACAGGCTCATGATCCACTCTGACGGGATCCCGGAGGCGTTCTCGGTTCAGGACGAGATGTTTGGTGATGAGCGCCTGATCGAACTTGTGGCCGGAAAGAGTGATCTCTCGGCACAGGAACTTCTGGATACGATTCTCACTGCAGTCGATGAGTGGAGCCAGGGTTCAGACGCCTACACCGATGACCGTACGCTGGTCATCCTGAACTGCTGCAAGGATCCGACCTGTCAGGAATAGGGCAGGTTGGAACGGTGCACTCAGTTCCCCTTCTTACCCTTCAATACGTCGAACGCTTCGTCGATCGTCTCGTACGTGTCGAAGATCTTCACGACCTGCGTCAGCATGAAAAGGGAGTTCACCTTCTTTCCCGCCCTGGCGACCACCATCTCTCCACCGGCATTACGGCAACTGGTTAGACAACTCATCAAGATCCCCAGACCTGATGAGTTGAGCCATTCCACCTTGCCCATATCGAGAACCACCCAGGGGATGTTGTCCTCGATCAATTCCTTGATCCGGATATGACATTTCTGATGGTCCGGTCCACCCATCATCTTTCCGGAAACGCTGACGATGGCGACCCCTTCTCTGATATTCTCCTTAACCTTCATGGTGGTATCCTCCTGGTGCCCTGTCACGCGACAACCGTTGCATGATATCAGGGACGATCGTGAAACGGAGATGTTTATCCGCTCACGACCACCACCGGAGGGCAACGAACCTGACGAACGGTCTGGCCACGAACCAGAACAGGCTCCTTTGGCCCAGATAGACCTTGCCGACTCCGGTCATGCCGGGTCTGACGCCGTCGGGAGCGCTTATCCGTGACGTGGCGATCAGTACCCGCTTGCCCTCCTTCGTGTTCAGCGCGGTCGGTGCCAGGATGTCGATATTGCCTTCAAACGTCTGTTCGACATAGGCGTAGAATTTCATCTTCACTTCCTGGCCGAGTTCGACCATGTACCAGTCCCGCTCGGGAAGCGCGATCTCCACTCTGAACTCATCAAGTGTCCCCACCTCACAGAACACGTCTCCAGAGGCAAGGAAATCGCCCTTCCGCTCCTCGACATGCGGTGTGATCACGATGGCCGGGTAGGGGGGAGCGATCGTTGTGGCCGCGAGATCCCGGCTGAGGAGTTCGAGCTGGTCCTGGAGCGCCGCGTGGTCGGCAGCGGCCTGCTGGGCGGCATAGTGATCATTTCGGGCCCGCGCGGCGGCCTCATCGCGTATCGCCTTGTCGAGGGAACCCTCGACTTCGCGATACCGCATTTCGGTCTCGAGACTGCGCAATTTGCCCACCGGCGTGTCAGGACCGACAACATCCCCTTCTTTAACGAAAACATCCTCAACGATACCGGAGATCGGGGCCCGCAACTGGAGCCGCTCACCCGGAAACACGACCGCCGTGCCTCCGGTCCGGTACGGAATCTTCACCAGGAAGAGGACCGCCAGCGCCAGGACGAACCAGATGCCACCGGTCTTCAGTTTCTTCCTGCCCGCCTCCCAGAGCCTGCGCCGTTTCTCCAGGATCGGTTCGAGGAAACTGATGAAGGGGACCTGGTGGTAGAGCTCGGCGTTCCGGATGGCCACCGAGGCCTGGTTGGTCATGATTCTGAGCAGTTCGGTTTCTTCATCACCCGGCAGACCGCCGGTACCGAGCTGGCAGTAGGCACCCATGATCCCCTGATCATCCTTGAGCGGAACCCCCCAGAAGCTCGATGTTCCGCTGGCATCGAAATGCTCACGGAAGAGATCACGCCCCTCCCCTTCTGGAAGATCCTTCAGGGTGGTCGCGACTTCTGTATCGGCCAGAATGACGTACTCCATCAGACGCTGGAGGGATTCCTGTTCTGTCTTGTCCGGCTTCTCTCCACCGATCTCATCGATCGAAAAGGAGCTCCCTTTCTGCATGCCGATCGCACAGTACTTCAGTTCGGCCAGCGCCGAAGCCATGGTAACCATCGTCTTGAGAATGCGGTCGAGGTCGAGTGTGGAAGTGATTTCCTGGCTGATCTTGAGCAGGGTGTCGAGGTCGCGGAGCCGCTTCTCCAGCTGGTTATAAAGCAGGGCGTGATTCAGCGCGACCGCGGTATGGTGCCCGAGGCTAGCGAGAAATGCCAGTTCACCGTCGTCGAACACCTCCCCGGTCGTCTTGTCCCCCACGACGAGCGCTCCGGTGAGCTCGTCCTCGATGAAGAGCGGCACATAGACGGCGTAGCCCGGATCAGGCAGTCCAGATTCCCATCCATCGGCACCGAGAACGGTCTGACGGGTAACCGGCACCTTCTTCAATGAAGCGATCCACAACGCGGTGGTATCGGATTCACTCCGCTTGAAGGCCTCCAGTTCCTCAGGTTCGAGACCCTGGTGGGCCAGGATGTCGAATACTGAACCGCCCTGGGAGTAGGTGATCACCAGACCGCGTGAAGCGAACACGCTGTCGAGGACGCTCGCCAGAAGCTCCCGCCCGATCACGCGCTCTTCATGGGTGGACGCAGTCAGCATCCCCGCCTGATTGATCAGGAGCAGCCGGCTTGCGGTCTGTTCCAGCTGGCGGTATGCCGCATCCAGTTCCTGTCGAATGTTCTCAATGTCGTTTGTCATATCAGAAGAAGAAATCCAGGCGTAGGGTCTGCAAACCGTTCCGTACAAACTGTGCCCACAGTGATCGACGCTTTCCGTAGAGACGCACTTTCCCTCTCTGGCCGGGAACCAGTGCCAGATCTGTGTTGTCGATGACGATCTCGACGCCATACCAGGCTTCGCCATCCTCGACCCGTTCGCCGACGAGGTCCATCACGACGATCCTGCCTTCAACAACCTCCCAGGCCCGCGAAGCCGGTTTGAACTGCACGAGCGATCCGTATTCAACGTCCGCCATCTCCCGTTCGGGTACCTCGATGCGCACCCTGAGGGAGTCCGTGATTCCGACCTGGATGAGCAGCTCTCCCTGACGGACGTAGCGGTGTTCCATCTCACGCACGTGAGCGTTCAGCACCCGCCCCCGTATGGGAGCCCTCATCGTCAGGAGCTGCTTCCGATCCAGGATGAGTTCCCTGCTCTCCTCGAGTCTTCGTACCTGGGTGAGACAGCGGTTTGCCTCGGTATCATCTCCGCGCGTGAATGCTTCTCCCGCCCTGGTGCGGAGTCTGGTGATCTCCTGCTGAACGCCGCTGAGTTCGAGCTCGAGACCGTTGCTCTCAATCACGGCGAGCAGCTGCCCCTTCTCGACGTATTCACCGGTCTCCACCCTGATGTCGGTCACCTGTCCCTGAGCAGCCGCCTCCATGTTCACCTGGTAGTATGGTTCGAGGATGGCGAGTCGTTTGTCGACCGTGGGTGTGCGGATGAACGCCGGGATAATGAGCAGCACCAGCACCGCCGTGACCGCTATGGGGATGTTCCTGCGGATGGCTCCTGATCGATCCATGGCTGCCAGTTTCACGAACCCGAACCCTTTCTTGATGAATCTCCTGAGCAGGATGTACATCAGGAATGCCAGCAGAATCCAGCCCATCGCGGCCATGCTGCCGACCAGCCACTTTTTGAGCAATCCGAAGATGAGAGAGAAAATGAAAAGCGAGTAGATGAAGGCCATGATGCTGAAGATCAGATAGATCCGCTTCTCCCTGCGGCCCCCGACCGGCGCGGTCCCCGGCAGGCCGAAGAGGCGTTTCCAGAGGTAGCCCAGGTAATCGAAGGATCGTTTCCGCAGGTTCGGGACATCCACGAATTCGCTCAAGGCGTAGTAGCCGTCATACTTGAGCAGGGGATTCATGTTGAAGATCCACGCACTGATGCTCGAGAAGATGACGATCTTGAAGGCAAAATCGTGGATATGAAGGGTGGGATCGGTGAGCCACCAGATATATACGAAGATGGCGCCGACGAAGAGTTCCACCAGCGGTCCCCCGAAGACCACCATCACCCTCGAGTATTTCTTCGGGAAGCGGTAACTGTCACTGACGTTGCAGAAGAGGGCGGGATTGATCAGGTAGATGATGAGGAGACCCATCTGGTGGACCTCGCCGCCGTAGTATTTGCACATGAGTCCGTGTCCGAACTCATGGATCACGATGATCAGGAGGATCATCAGGTAGAGCACGACGATCTGCACGAGCGACCAGCCCTGAAAGATGTAGAACGAGGAGAGACCGGCCCAGGTCGCTTCCCAGCTCCCGATGAGGATCACGTACGAACCGATCACGAAGGTCCAGAAGAAGATCTCGAATGGACGGGACGCGATCCAGCGGAGCCACTTGATCATCCAGTTGAACAGGTTGTCGGGATCGATGGCGGTAAAGCTCATGTGGAGGAGGGTGTTGTGCTTCTCCCGTTCACGTCTGACCTTCTCCATCAGGAGGATGTTGTACTCGATCCGATCACGGAAGACGAGTTTCATCCCGATCAGGTGTTCGAGGTACTCGTTGACGTACTCCAGATCAAAGTCGTACTGGGTGAACTCTCTGCTCAACGAATCGGCAATCTCCTGATGGGAGTGTGCCCCGTCACACAGCTCGCAGAACCGCTTCCCCAGTTTGTCGAACTGCATGTACTTGCGCCGGACCGGATCCTTCGCGATGAAGGTCTCCTCCCCGCGCATGACGACCTTCGAGAAGGTGATGTCTTCACGCAGCTTCGGATATCCGGGAGCGTCCGACATCAGTCGCCTCTGCTGTCCTGGTGTATCGGCATTCCGTTACTCCTGCTCCTACCTCAGCTCTACAGTCATGCCTGCCTTCAGGCGGCTGGTAGTATTTCTCCTCCTGATCTCGACGGTGATCTTGATCCCTCCACCCGGGTCCACAACCGGGCTGATCAGTCGGAGTCTGCCTGTTGTTCTTATAGGATTATCGCCGTCTGGATCGGCCGTCAGCCCTACCAATTCATCGACAGCCAGCGTCGGGAGAACATTCTGGGGAACCATGAAGACAGCCCAGAGAACGTCGAGGTCGGCGACGGTGAAGCACTCTTCCTGGGTGCCGATCCACTGGCCCTGCTGAATCCTCCGCTCGATGACATGACCGGAGATCGGTGCGGTAATGTCGGTGTAACCGAGTTCGATTGCCGCCAGCGCGGAATCGGCCTGTACCTGCAGATATTCGGTACGGCTGACAACGAGTTCGAGTTCAGAGACGATCCTGACCCGCGCCTCCTCCCCGAACGCTTCGAGGTTGCGCAGGTAGATGGCCCGGGTGCGCTCGGCTTCCGCTGCCGCCCTGGCTGCTCTCAGCTTGTGCGTCTCCCTTTCAAGTGAGGCCAATACGTCACCCTCTGAGACCCGATCCCCCTCTTCCACATTGAGTGAGGTCACCATCCCCGAGACACGGTTAAGCACGATAACCCGGGATTTAGCCGTGAGAATGGATCTGTATTGCTGCCCATCCTCGGGGTTGAATCTGTACTGCCCTGGTTCTTGTTGGCGATATGCCAGGCGTTCCTCCCCCGACGGTTGTCGCACTGGCACTCGTGCGGGCTCCTGGACCGGTGTCTCGGCCGCAGGTATGGGGCGTACGGCTTCGTCAGCTGCATTGTTCTCTGACGCCGAACCACTGCTGCAGGCAACAGCAGTCACAGCGATCAGAACCGCAGTCATCGCTATCAGGAACGCTTTCTTCTTCACGAGTTGTGCTCCTTGTCGGAACTAGTGCCCTCAGTCACGATTCCGTCGTCATTCGTTCTCCGCTGCATCCGCTCCGGCGGCGTTGCACCTCCTCGCCATAGCCACCGCTATGCCTCGTCGCCGCGTCTGGTCGGAGCAGCGCAGCAGAGCCCTCTGTTATGCAACGGACTCATGACTCAGGACACTTGATCTCACAGTCGATTCAGCCCTTTTCGGGCTATACGGTAGATCACATACAGAACCAGCAACAGCCAGTCGGCCACCGCTGTGAACACGAGCAGGAACAGAGCCATGCCCAGCCGGATGACCTCAAGAGCTACCTGGGTGAACGGTGCGGCTTTCCACCGTTCGCGCCAGTCTGGTGCTTTCCTCATCCTCACGAGAGGCCTCCAGCTGACCGCCTCCCGCAGGATCATTGCCATATCGCTGCTGCCCGACGGGGCGTAGGCGTAGACAAGGAAGTAGACTGTCTGAGGCAGGAGCAGGAAGAGGGGAACGGGGCCGGGCGCCAGAATCCACCATATCCAGGCTCCCACCCACCAGACTGTATCACTCAGCAGTCCGCCCGCATAGTACCAGATTCGGTCCCGGGGTGTCAGGAGGATATCCCGGTTGGAAAGCACGTAGAAATTGAAATTGCGCTGGATGCCGATTTCAGGGACCTCTCCGTCGAACCGGCGGATCGCCAGCGCATGCCCCAGCTCATGAAAGAACGCCGTGACCGAGTAACCCAGGTAGTAACCGAGAATGACGATCAGCGGTCCACCGATCAGATGGATGCGGGCCAGATCCCCGATACCGGTTATGAGCTCCGATCCCATCGCGAATGTCAGCATGAACCCGGTGGCCGCCAGCAGCAGAGCGGCGATCCCCACCCACCGCTTGCCGTAGAGGTACTGGAAGGGTTTCAGGATCCGCAGGAGTCCGGCCGGATCGAACTTCACCATCCGGCGTGACTTCACCTCAGATCCCTCCAGGTATCCGTAGGTGACCCAGCGCTCGAGGATGTCCCGCATGTCCTTCTCATCGAGACCCCAGCCGAACCGGGTATTGATGTCCTCACACAGGTCGTGGAGGGACCTGCCGTCGCAGGCCTGAAGAACCGTGGCGGTTCCATCGTCGATGATGAAGGCATCCACGCCCGAGCCCGTGATGTAGACGGCGCCCTCCTTCAGGGTACGGTACTCGACACTTTCACGGACGAGGGGATTGTCGAGCGGGGAGGCGGTTTCAGGCTGCATGGGAGTCTCCGGAGGCCGGAAGCACGATGGTGAGGATGTTCCAACCATCTTCAGAGTATTCATACCGGGTCGAAAGCACCATCCGGGTCACCAGCGGCAGGCCCCGCTTTCCCTCCAGCAGCTGGATCTCCGGCTGTTCGATCTGAAGCGGATCGAATGCCGGTGACCGGTCCCGGATCGTGAGTGTGATCTGTTCCGGATCCAGATCCAGCTCGAGCTCAATCGGTCCTTCCTCATCCCGGTAACCGTGCTGGAGAATGTTCAGCACGATCTCTTCGACTGCCAGTTCGGCGGTGAGTCGGAGATCGTGATCTCCCAGCGAGTCAAGATGTGACCGGCAGAACTGAAGCAGGGCCTCCAGCGCTTTCGGTCCGGAAGAGACGCTGATCTGCCGGGATAAGGACGTCATGGCCTCCTCACGCGCTCCTCTTATATAGGCTGATTACGTGGTTTAGGCTGAAAACGTGGTTCAGATGGTCGGAGAAGGCAGGAATTCCACATTCAGTGCGGATTTCTCTTCCACACTGACGGGAGAATTCCACATTACCTGTCGAATGAGTTGATGGGTCACCGATATCGCCGTTTTGTCTGATTTCAGTAAACCCGTTGTTAATCAAAGAGTTACGCGGACAACAGCGTATTCTGACCAGGTTTGGCACACCCTTTGCGTCTATACAGGGCCGAGAAACGTTCACAATCAAAGGGGGTAGGAGAATGACTGACGAACCACGCAAGCCCGTCTTCAAGGACAATGAGGAGCTTGAGGAGAAAGAAGCTCCCCGTCGGGCGCCGATGGGCGAGGAACTCCAGGAGAAGGAAGCACCGAGGCGCGCTCCCGTAGGTGAGGAGCTGCAGGAGAAGGAGGCCCCGCGCCGGGCTCCGATCGGTGAGGAACTGCAGGAGAAGGAAGCCCCGAGGCGCGCTCCGCTCGGTGAGGAACTGCAGGAGAAGGAAGCCCCGAGGCGTGCTCCGCTCGGTGAGGAACTGCAGGAGAAGGAAGCCCCCAGGCGTGCACCGATGGGTGAGGAACTGCAGGAGAAGGAAGCCCCCAGGCGTGCACCGATGGGTGAGGAACTGCAGGAGAAGGAAGCTCCCAGGCGTGCACCGATGGGTGAGGAACTGCAGGAGAAGGAAGCTCCCAGGCGCGCTCCGATGGGTGAGGAACTGCAGGAGAAGGAAGCTCCACGTCGGGCACCCATGGGTGAGGAGCTGCAGGAGTAGGGGTACTCGCGCTCAAAGGTTGCAGTACCCGAAACCTTGCGTGCACCCTGAAAGGGTAAACCGACCCGTTGTGGGGGTGTTGGACCGGTCATGGTTCAGCGCCCCCGTTTTTTATCTGCCACGTTCGAAGGGTTCTGGAGGTGTGGTCCGCCGTCGGATCGGTTGATCCGACTCCCAGTCCCACATGGTTATCTCACGCAGTTCGGCCTTGGCCATCTCGAAATCGATCAATGCTCTGATAAACAGTGACTCAGTCTCCAGATACCTGCCCTGGACGGAGAGCAGTTCGGTGTGATCTAGTTCACCCTTCTCAAACAGTTCCTGACTGACTTCGAACGCGGTCCGGGCAAGTACCCGGTTGCCGGACTGCATCTCCATCCGCTGCATGGCGCTGCTGACTTCGTTCACCCGCTCGATAACGTCCCGATGTAAATCATCCTGAACTTCGTTGACCTCACGTTCCAGCACGGCTCTCTCTGAGATCAGCCGCTGTACACGTGACTGGTTGGTCCTGTAATCGAAGAGCGGTACGTTCAGGGAGACGGTAATGTTGGTGTTGGATCGGAAGTTTTCCGTAGCCATCCCCGCACTGAGATGAGTGCCCCAATCGGACCGGATATCATAACCTGGGATCGTCGAGTTACCTGAGAGGTCGTACGCGATGTTCAGTTGCAGATCCGGCCGACTCCAGCTGGCGACCTGCTGGATATCGAGGTCGGCTTTCTCGACCTCGATATTGGCCCGGCGAATATCCGACCTGTTCTGAAATGTGCGCTCGATCGCCAGGTCGGGATTTACTTCCAGAGGAACGAACCGGTCGCTGGCGTTCGCCCACACACGCTCGGAAAGCGGCAGACTCAGCTGGCGGTTGAAATCAAGGCGCGTGCTGAGGAGCGCGCTCCTGGTTCGTTCGAGCCGGTCCCGGCTATTTACCATTTCCACTTCGAGGTTCAGTTTCTCCATCTCGGAGATGAAACCCAGCTCGTACTGCCTCAATCCCGCCCGATGGTTCTCAACGTTCTGGCGGTGGATCTCAGCGGAGATCTCGAGCGCCTGCTGACTGCGGTACAACTCGTAGAATGCCCGGGTTACCCCGTTGATGCGACTCAACTCAACCTCGCTGTAGCTCAATTGCAGGGCTTCCAGATCGAGTCTTGCCTCCTTCAGCTCACCCTTGATGGTGTTGTACTGCAGGAGTGGTTGATTGAACTGGATCCGGAACTGCGGGGAGATATACCGGAGATCGGCGGCCGGCCCGGGGACCATCTGCAGATCACGCTCGTAACCACGCAACCGGCTGCTGAAGGTGATCGAACCGTTCGTGATCAGCGGCTGGATGACATTCAGCGTCGCGCCGAAGTCGAGGATGTCATCCTTGAAGAGTGCCAGGTCCAGTGTCCCGTCATAATCGGTGAACAGCCTGTTGGCAAATCCCTGAGTCATGCGCGGGAGCGTGGAATTCAGATTCACGCGGGTCTTCAGACTTCGCCTGACCGTCTCGAGACTATAGGCGAGCTGCAGGTACCGCTGCTTCAGTCGATAGATATCGAACGACTCATCCAGGGCGATCCGGATGGCATCCTGCAGGGTCATCTCGACTGTCACATCCGGCCGTGTGATCTGCCCCGGGTCCTGGATGTCGAGTGATGACATGACTCCCGTGGAGGGCGCCACCTCTGATGTTGTCTGAGCTCCAGTTTTGCCGAATGGGATAATCAGTAGCAGAAAGGTGATCACAGTGAACAAATGGATGGTCGTGCTTCCGTTTCTCAGGCGCATGGCAAGCGCTCCCTTGAGAGGACTTTCATTCATTAAGAATGTTCAGGTTGGCGAGAGCCGGTTCGGCTATCGCTCGTATCCGCCGACGACATAGAACAGACCGTTGATGACACCTGACGCTGCTTCGGCTCGCGCAGTAGGCATGGATGAGCCTGTCTGCCAGGTGTTGGTGGCGGGATCGTAAATCTCCAGTACCGCGGTATCACCCCCCGAGCTGAGCAGGCCGCCGACGATGTACAGTTTTCCATCGATGACTCCTGCCTCCATCTCTCCCCGTGCGGTCGGCATAGGTGTCAGGTTATTCCAGATACTTCCCGGGACGGTTGATTCCAGAACCCCGGTGACTGTCGTGCCTCCCAGGTATCCGCCTGCGACGTAGATCCTGCCGTTGATGGCGCCCGCTGCGCCCTGTCCACGACCGGTTGGCATCTCACCGAGTGTTTTCCAGATGTTCAGAGCGGGATCGAACACCATGAAGACCGCGACATCATCCCGGTTCTCCTCCGGGGTGAACTCCAGTCCACCTGCCACGTAGATCTTGTCGTTCACCACCGTAACAGCCGGGCCGAAGAGTTTTATCGGCATGGAGGGACCGTCAGACCAGGAGTTGGTGGCGGGATCGTATATCTCCATGATGTTGAAGAAGACCTTGCTTGATTGCGCTCCGCCGAAGACATAGAGCTTGCCGTTGAGTGCTGCGGCTCCTGCTCCCCAGCGCTTCGTTGGCATAGGCTGCTTCGAGGCCCAGGTATTGGTGGCAGGATCATAGACCTCCAGTGAATCGTATACAGGCTTGCTTCTACGTTCCCGATCGGTGCCGCCCACAACGTACAGTTTACCATCGAGCACGGCTGCTGCAGCTGTGCTTCTGGGTGTAATCATCGAGTCGCCCACAGCCCAGATCCCGGTGGCAGGGTTGTAGATCTCCAGAACGTTCAATTCTGTTGGTTCAGGTGGAGGCAGCTTAGTCGGTCCGCTGCAGCATCCCACCAGAAGAATCACGGTGGCCGCGCAGGTGACCATGGCGATGGTCCTGGTTCTCCGTGGTCGGGATTGTAGGGATCTGGGCATGGTGCAACCTCCTCAAACGTGCTGATCGTGGTATGTCAATTTCGATTGATCCGGCTTGTCCATCATGTCCCTGACCCCTGTTCCGGATATGTCTTCTCCCACAGATGGTCCGCCAGGCGGTCCAGTATCGTGAGATAGTCTTCAGGCAGTTTCAGGAACTTTTCCCTCAAGGTCTTCCGTGCTTCTTCTCCGTCGGCACAGTCCAGGAGCACGATCGATGCCGATTCCAGGTATCCGGTCATTCGGCGGGTCACCGTCGGGATGAAGGTGGTTGCGTTCCCGACGATGGCCGCTGCGGCCACAGTGATATCACCCTCATGCTCCAGAAAAAGCCGGAAACACTCCACCTGGAAGTAGTAAGTGAGGCTGCTCCGGTCGGTGAGGGGCGGGGGGTTGTCGGGGTCGATCCTGGATAATGAGGTCAGGGTCTCGGCCGTGGCCTTGACGTTGAACCGGTGATGCCTGAGCAGATCGACAACCCAGATACCTCTCTCTATGCCGGCCTTTCGTGGAAAGGTCATCTCTTCGGAGTCGGATACGATCGGTAGTGTGGACTCGTATAAGGTGACTTCAGGGGGAGGTTCCGGTTCGATTTCAAGGCCGTTGTCGCCGGGACGATGGCCGAGAGCTTCATCGATCGCCTCGATCGACAGTTCATCTTTCCCGGTTGACCTCAGGAGGGCCCATTCCACAAGGTGCCGGAGTTCACGGACGTTCCCCGGGAAATCATGCTGTATCAGTCTCTGGATGAACTCATCGGTCATGCGGGGAACCGGCATGCCGTTCTCGGCCGCGCAGTACTCCAGGTAGTGGGCCGCGAGACGGGGGATGTCCTCCTTGCGCTCCCGCAGAGGGGCGATCCGGATCGGGTAGACGTAGAGTCGATAGAACAGGTCTTCCCGGAATGAACCATCCTCTACCGCCTCCCGGAGATCCCGGTTCGAGGCCGCGACGACCCGCACATCCACCTCGATGTTCCGTTCCCCTCCGATGGGACGAAATCGTCGCTCCTGGAGTACCCGCAGCAATCGGTTCTGGGTCTGCAGCGGCAGGTTGGCCACTTCATCCAGAAGGAGCGTGCCGCCGCTGGCGAGTTCGAACACTCCTTTCCGGGACTGTGTGGCCCCGGTGAATGATCCTTTTGAGTGACCGAAGAGTTCGCTCTCAATCAGGTTCTCGGGGACCGCGCCGCAATCCAGTTCGATGAACGGACCTTCCTGTCGCGCGCTCAGCCGGTGCAAAATCTTGGCGGCGAGTTCCTTGCCGCTCCCGGTTTCCCCTTCGAAGAGAACCGTGCAGGAGGACTGGGCTACTGCGGTCAGACGCTCGTAGAGGTCCAGAACCGCGTGACTTTCACCCACAATCTCGCCTAAGATCGGATAGTGTTGTCGAAAATCCTGTATTGATGGGGGGGGCGGTTGCAGGTCTGTTCCCATCTCTCCTCTATAGCGTCCGAGTGCGACAGCTATGAGATGGCCAACCGATCCGAGGAGCCCGAGTAGGAACGGTTCGTGCGGTCGGTTGAGGGGATTGGCTCCCAGAGCTATCAGGCCGAGCAGTTCCCCCCGTTCCGAAAGCGGCAATACCATTTCAGGCTGCAGCGATTCGAGCCATGCCGGAACAGGTGAGCTGACAAGATCTTTATCAGGCAGGTTGCCGGATGTTATCTCATCCCAGAGCAGTGGCTGAGACCGGTCGGCAAGGAATGAGAGCCAGTCATCGGGAAGATCAATCGGACCGGTCGTCTGAACCGGCTGGCCACAGGAGCTCAGGAACCGGAGTGAACAGCCGGGATCTGATGTTGCCCACAGGATGCCCCATTCGGAGCCGGCGAGTCCCATGGCGGCGGTCAGGGCGTCAAAGGCCAGGTGTCCGGGTGTCCGGGAACCAAGGAGAACGCGGCTGACCTCGTAGAGTGTGGTCAGTTCGTAGATGCGTTGAGCCGAATCAACGGAGGATTCCAGATCTGAAGTGTCCACAGTCCATGCATCGTATGCGAGCGAGGCTTGAAGTGTCAAGAGATGGGGCAGTGAGAGAGCCGTGAGCGTCCCCGTTACCGCCTATGGGTCCGTGATTGTGCTCACGCCGGCAGGTCCATTGTATGAAGGAAGAACCAACGAGATCCTGTACGAGAGGGTCAGGCAGGGGATCTCTGACGGGGACACCGCCATCGTCATCGATCTCAACCGGGTTCCCTTGGTCAGGTCCTCGGGGATCGGAACGCTGATGGGGTGCAGGACGGAGTGTATGGCTGCCGGCGGATCGTTCGTACTCACCGGACTAGATGAGCGGATTCTGGAGTTGCTCCATTCCCTTCAACTGGACAAAGTATTTGACTGTTTCAGCACTCTGGAGGAGGCTGTGATTGCGTCAGGTGGTACATTTGAGTAGGTAGGGAGTGAACACCTGAACATTCAATGGATCAGGAGACTGGCGGACAGCACTGAACCGCGCGAGAGGTTGAAGACATGGCACTTGATATCACATTCACCGAGCATGAATCAGATGTCATGGTATTTCACATGG
>SDBT01002222.1_pt1 | contig 34569 bp, 27 predicted proteins | sample 2277101 | NCBI WGS metagenome assembly SDBT01 (sample SAMN10404973, study PRJNA504765) | marine sediment metagenome | isolation source: marine sediment core GS10_PC15, 103 cmbsf | place: Arctic Ocean: Southern Knipovich Ridge | collected 2010
CCCTAAGAGGATATCGGATTCGTAAAGATATTCCAAAGCCTTTTGCCTGGGAACCGCCTTAATTAATTTTACTAGATTAGTTAATTGGGCTTCAGAAAGAAATTTCCTTAGCGCCTCTTCGTGTTCTTTTTCAACGAAGCCAATAAACCTGATTTCTAGTTGTCTATTGCAAGAGGTATTTTCAGTAATAAAGTTTTTTATGGCTTTTAAAAAAGGCAAAGGGTTCCTCTTCCAATAGATAGATCCTATATGGGAAATTATTAGTTTATCTTTTCTTTTGCCTGAAATTTGAAGATTCTCAAAATCTTCAGGATCAAATCCATTGGGAATTAATAAGAATTTATCCCGAGCTAATTCAGGATATCTTCTGATAAAATTCGATCTTAATGCCTCTGTATTGGCAATAACTCTGTCGGCATTTGAAACAACATAACTTTCCAACCTAGCATTTAATTGATTTAGCGACTTGTAAGGTATACCTCGAAAATTAGGATCGTCAACTATCCAGGGATCCCTAAAGTCAGCAACCCATGGTTTTCTAGTGATTTTTTTCAATAAAAGCGCTATCAAATGGGAACTAAAGTAAGGTGCTGATGATAAAAGAATGTTGATTTTCTCTTTTTTGATAATTTGTAAACCTCTTAAAACAGCAGGAAAGATCCAGCCAGAGCAGCTATCCGGCAATGCAAAAAAATATGAGACATAGTCTTTGATCAATATTAATAAGTTTCTGTTTTTAGAAAAGCTCTGTTCGCTATTTACTTTGCGGCTGTTAGCGTCCTTAAAGAAAATTTCTTTTATCTTTTTCCATGGTTTGAGGAAGTCTATTTGAGAAGTTCTATATACTTTGGTCCCAGTAACTTCCGTCGATAAATCTTGATCTATCAGCACACTCGGGAGAATAATACGAGTTAATGCACTCACATTCCACCCCATTCGCATAAGATACTTGGCAAACTTGCCTATTCTTATTACTCCACTAGTGTTAACAGGAGGGAAGGAACTAGCTATTATCAATAAGGTTTTGTCATACATTTTCAGCACCATAAATAAGCGAATGCATTAATAACCTTTTAATTTCTTCAAACATATCTGTAGCATATCCTCAAATTATTTTGTGAAAGTTGAGACAGTTATCTTTGCGGGCATTGAGGATTTTTTTATAGAAACTATCTGCTTTTCTGGATGGTTAAAAACAATTGAAAGCTCATCGTCACTATCTTTCAATATTTGTGCATTAATATTAGTATCAGCATTTGGTTTTTCAGGGTAGAGTATCGTTATAAATTTTACTTCTTTGCCTCTTTTTTGATATTCAATAGCAATATTGGGGATTATCTTCTTATATCGATAAGAAATCCAACCCTGTAATGGATCATTTATGCCTTTTATTATATTTATACCCAACCCTACCTTTTCAAGTGGCAATATTTCGATATTTGGCCACTGATTATTATTTAGCGTCTTCACATTATATTCATCTAATGAAATTTGAAGACCCGGCCTAAGGTGGAAAAATAAAGAGTAGGTATGTTCGGAGGATGAGATTAAGTTGTCAATGATAATGAAATATCTGGGCTTTATAAATAAAATACTTCGACGATGCTCCACTCCTTTATAACTTAAGTTTAATGCTTCAACATAGTCAAACTGACCATTAGTTTGCCAATCTAGAATTTTACAGGAGTTGTAATTAGTAGCTTTTTCTAATAATGTCAAAGGAGGTACAACGTATTCTTTTATGAAATATTTCAATTTGGTTAAGTGTAAAAATTTTAAAAGTTTTTTAAGCTTCCAAGAATTAATTAAACGCCTCATTCCTTTATATTTTGGGTTAGTAACCCTTTGATTTTCAGAATCTACAACGACAGTGTTATGAGCCCTTGTACTAATACAATACCTTCTATTTTGTGAATTATCATATGAGTATGCTCCAGAATCCACAATTAAATCTCCTCCATATGAGTACAGTATAAAGTTAAGGGCATCATGTTGTAGGTGAGGCCTATAATAGGAAGCTGCATATAAAACTGAATATATTTCATCTTTGGAATCTGTTTCTTGCTGTTCCCAACCACTTCTCATGATTGCAAATCTGCTCTTTGGAAATAGAACACCGGTTTTTTTTGGAGGTTTTCCGAATCTACCACCACTGCTGCTATAAAGATAATGTTCTAGTTCTTCACTTTTTTCTTCCCCTTTTTCCTCTTTTAAATCTTTTCTTAAGCTAATAATTATTTCTTTATTCCATTTAGGAGTATCCCCTAGCATAGGTAAACTTAAATCTGGCTTAATTATGAAAGCGGCAAAGTCAAACATCTTCCTGAGCTTATAGTGAAATTCTTTACAAAGATTGATGTTGTAAGCTTTGCAGAATTTCTTTATTTCATACAGTGATTTAAGAATGAAAAAATGATAAGAAGGGGAACTTTCGAGATGAACACCCTTTTGCGAAATATTTACCTTAACCCATTGTTCTATTCTTTCTTTACCTATTTTTTGCCACTCTTTTGAAGTCTTAAATTCAGGAAATATCACGCCTAGGGATAATAAGGCCATAGCTTGTCTAAGTCCATGGTTATGGTTTGGATACCAGAACTGTTGCTGTACTTTTGAAAATTGTGGATATCCTTCTAATTTTTTGCCATGCTCATATACGGAATTAAGAAAAGATTTCATAAATTGGATATCCACCTTTCCTGTTTTTCTAACCTCTTCCCATATGTAACTGAAGACTAAAGTTCTTTCAGCAGTAGAATGATTTCCCCATGAAAATTTTGAAGGAGGCTCATTGCTAGGATTTTCTTTAATCCAATCAAGGATTATTCTTAAACATTCTTTAAAATACTCTTTATTACCAGAACTCTTATAGGTTTCGACTAAATTGGTTAAAAATATTAGTGAATGTAACTGATATTGGGTACTTTCACCAAGATCGGGAGTTTCCCAAACTAAATCACGAGGCATGTGGAATGGAGGATGAGAATTAAAAATATAAATACCATTTAAGATCTTGTCGGCAAGCTCAGGAACATTTTCGCCTTTTTCGGGATACCGTATTGTAAAATTCTTTGGCTTTTTTCGCTGATAGCTTAAAAATTCTTTATCTGCATGCTGAAAATTTCTATTGTTAAGGCTGTTTTTTACTTTTTTTAATTCTGATAAGTTCAGATTTATTTTAGAATATAAAGACGCATGATAAGAATGTAGGTATAATCCCGCTACAATTGAGATTAATAAAACTATTAATGACAATAAAACAATGATACGGAATTTTTTCATTAACTTAACCAATCTTAACTCCTACTTTTTTTATTTTTTGGAATTGTAAAAGCTTCTTTAATGTTAGACATGATATCTTTTAAAAATTAAGAGAAACACGCATTATAATAATTCGGAGTAAATACTTTCTAATTTTGGTATTTGTTTCAATATGTTAAATTCTTTATTAATATGATCACGCCCCATTTTTCCCATTTTTTCCCAAATACCAGAGTTCTTTATTAAATATTCAAGCCGATCTGTAATACCACCTACATCTCTTTCTTTGGTAAGTAAGCCAGTTTCCCCATCAATTACCACTTCAGGTATATCACAGTGATAGGTAGATATTACAGGCATACCAGCAGCGGACATCTCAATTAGCGTAACGGGCGCTCCACCTTCACTGTCTCCACTGTCTGCTTGGATGCTAGGAGAAAGAAAGATATGGCACCCTTTAGCAATCTTGTGAAGTTGTTGTGGAGAAATAAATCCAAACAATTCTACCTTGGAAGAGATATTGCATTCTCTGATTAGCGATAAAATCTTACTTTTTTCTTCCTTATCTCCGGGTTTTGTAGTTGCGTCACCTACTATTTTTAGTTCCATATGGGCAAACTTTTTCGACAACCTGGCAAATGCCTTAATAGCATACGGAATACCTTTTTTCTGCCTAAAAGTTCCAGCTACCAAGATTTTTATTTTTTCATCTTTTTTATTTAATTTTCGTGGAATAAAAGGTATCTTTATTAAATCAACTCCAAGGTGATTAACAGCAATTTTATCTTCAGGACAACCAAGCTTAACAAGGGATTTTTTAAGGAAATTTCCCTCCGCAATAAATAAATCACACTCCTTAAAGAGTGTTTTATATCTATTTATCCATAATGGTTTGGTTCTGGCTACTTGTGAGACATCGGCGCCATAAAAACTAGCAATATGTGGTATTTTTAGTCTCTTAGCTAATGACAAATTATCAAATCCTTGATATCCAAAGTGAGAATGGATTATACAACTTTTATTTTTCTTTAATACTTTGTAGTAATAATCATAAAAATCTTCACGAAATAGTTTTCTTCTAATCCTGTATATAAATTGCTTTACCTTAGGTAGATCTTCAAAGGAATAAATTGTCTGAAAAGGAAATAAATTAAGATTTTCTATTTTATTTGTTATAACTACAGGGCAATATCTTTTCAAATTAACAATTTGCCCATATATCCAACTACCAGTTAGAAAAAGATATGGTGATACACTATGTGCAATTGTAGCTTTTGAATTCATACTATCTTTGTTTTTCAATTATTGGCCTTATCAGTATCATTAAGTTTCTCTAGGAGTGTTATAATTTAAGTTCCTTAAAGTTGCTTAAATAGTAATATATAAAAGTTTCAGAAAATGGTAAATAACAGGGAAAATGCGCTACTGTTGCTTTCATAAATTATTTCCTTGTCCTTGTCATCGAAAAAATTTATTATTTTTAAGTCGGGTCTTTAATTTTATGTGTACAAAGCTTAATTTTGGAATTAGTTTCTCTTTTGCTAGATTAAGTATTTCACTTACCTCTTTAATATTTAGTACCCTTGTTATTAAAGTTATATAAACTATTATCCCAATAAAAACTGAGCTAAATAGAAAATATAAATCTCCCATATTTATAAAGATTTTTTGGAAGTACTTATATACAAACAAGATACTAAGCATTCCCAAAGAGGCTAAAGCAGCAGGATACAATTTTGCAAGGAATTTTTTCATCTTTAAATCAATCAAGCTATTGGCAATCTTATGAGATATAAGCCACAACATTCCTGACGCAACGGCATAAGCAGTTGCAACACCTTGAATATTCCATTTCAACCCAATAAAGAAAGCTATGGCTACTATTGGGGTTGCAAATACACCCCATTTTAGTTGAATATCCGGTCTCCCCTGTGAATAAAATATTGTGCCAACTGTCGTGCCGATAGATTGTATTGCCCCAACAAAACATAAAATCTGAAGGATTAATATTGTAGGAACCCATTTTTCTCCATAAAAAACCTTAACAAATTCTGGGGCTACAAAAAATAGACCAATCATCATAGGGAAGGTAATGAGAGAGATATATGAAATTACTTTCAAATAGGCATTTCTAACTCTTTGTTTATTGCCTTGAATAGAAGAAAAAGCTGGAAACAAAACTCTACCAACATTCCATGAAATATATCGAAGTGGTTTCAGCATAAGGTTATATGCTAAAGCATAATATCCCAATGCTGATGCTCCTAAAAATCTTCCAATAAGCAAATTATCCAAATTCCTTGCAAAATAATTGATTATATTGAATCCTAAAACATTGGAGCCGAACCCAAATAAATTCTTAAAATATTTTTTACTAAAATTTAACTTAGGTATCCAGCCAGTTGCATACCAATAAATAGGAATAAGTAAAAAGGCCTCGGCTAATGTTCCGAAAACTAGACTCCATACACCATATCCCATTAAAGCTATTGAAATTGCTACAGCTCCATAAACAATACTGCCACTAATTTCAATGACAGCTATTTTATTAAATTTCATTTCTCGCTGCAGGAGATTAATATGGATGGAACTTAGAGAGCTAATTATAAAACCAAATGAACTAATAATCACAATATTTCTAATCAATTCTTTCTTAAAGAATAGGGTAATTAAAGGCGAAATTAAAATTGTGATAATACATAAAAAGCAACCCATTCCTAATGTTGCCCAAAATGCTGTTGAAAGATATAAATTATTAATTTTTTTTCTTTGAATAATTGCTGTTCCTAACCCAAGACTTCTAAAAATAGAAATAAATCCTGTAAAAACTATAGACATTCCAAATAGACCAAAATCACTTGGATTAAGAAGCCTAGCCAGTATAACCATGATGCCAAAGCTTAATATTTGTCTGACAATTTGAGAGAAACTAGACCAGGCAGTTCCTTTAGCAACTTTTTTAGTTAAGCTCATAGGTTATTTTTCTTTTATTTCCTGCAAAGAAGTCAAAACACCTTGCAAAAGTAATCTTGCAAGCATTACAGTGATTATAATTGGGAAACCTCGGTTCACATTACACCTTTTGCTGTTTTTTGAGTTAGGTTCATAAATTTATATTTCCCTTGCTAATATTAAATACTCACAGTTAAATTTTTTCAAGCAATCAACCTTTGATTTCTCGATTATTGTTTTCTTGCTTATTTTATGTATAACGAAATTATGATTTGTATTCATATTTTTTCACCGGTCTGGCTGGCGATCCTGCATAAATATATCCACTATCCAACTTGTCTTTTACGATTGAACCTGCTGCAATCAATACATTGTCTGGAATACTAGTGTTGGGAAGAATTGTACAATTTGCGCCAATAAATACATTATTTCCTATTATTATATTGCCAATAATCCGAGCGTTTACAAATTTTACACTTTCTCCATTTTCGTTTAAATAATGATTAGAGTAAGCAATTATATTACAATGAGGTCCTATGGCTACATCTTCACCAATTTTAACTTGTCCATGACAGACATTAACATATGTGTACGCACCTAAATGAGAATTATTCCCAATGCTAAAAACACCTCTATTGTTTTGAATATATACTCCATGATAAAATGCTATTTTACCTATGCATTTAAAGTTATTTTTTTTAAGTGATGATATTCTTACATTTTTATCAAAAAGGATATCTTTATTTTTAATCTTAACATATTGAAAGTAAATCCATTGCATAATTTTATCCAAAGAAATGCTAATTTCTCGAATTATAAAGTGGGGAAGTTTATACACTGTTTAACTGCCTTATCTGCATTCGGGCATCCCTCCACAAGCCAAGAGGCTGGATGGATATTGCTCACAAACCAAACTCCTAAATTTATTCCTAACTCCTTATGAGCCCATGAGATATCTCTCTTTTTCTCTGGTTCCACCATAACGGGATAACGTAAATAAACCGGGGTAGAGTCTGAAATAATAACCGGTTTTATATAACCACGAGTATTACACCAATTATCCCACCTTTTGGCAACTTGTCGGCGTTTTTGATTATAATTATCGATCTTTTTAAGCTGATTCAAACCAAGCGCAGCAATCGGTGATGGCATTTTTTTCCCATAATAAACGGGTTTGATTCCCTGCTCTTCTTCCTTTGTCGTTGAGATTATGATTTTATCTCTATAAATACGGCGAATTAATTCCCCTTTCCACCAATGTTGCGGATCTTTATACGAATAATAGTTAATGATTACGCTGTGAAGTTGTTTATCGATCAATTCCGCATCTGGGTAGCTGGCTTGATCGCAGTACTCTTTAAGCCGTTCTGCAAATAAATCATCATTTGTCGTAGCCATTCCACCTTGAATTGTAGTAAATACCTTGGATTGTTCAGTACTATAAATCGCTACATCACCCAAATTACCCACCTTGCGATTTTTGAACTCTGCGCCAGCACTTGGAGCGCAATCCTCAATCACATACAACCCGTGCTTTTTGGCAATTTGAACAATTTTTTCATAGTCCCGACAAACTAAGCCATAAAGATGGTGCAAATAAACCACCTTGGTTTTTGGTGTAATTTTTTCTTCTATAAAAGAAGCATTTACCCCATAAGTATCAAGTTCAATGTCGCTATATATTGTTTTAACTCCTGCAAAATGAAAAGCATTAGGAACTACCACGCAAGTATAACCTGGCAGGATAACCTCGTCCCCAGGCTGTAACCCCAACGCATAGATACAAGCACTCAAAGCTACCCGTCCCCCCATAAAGGCAAATGCATATTTAGAACCATTCCATTGTGCGAAAGAGCTCTCGTATTCTTTTACGATATTTGGTTCAAACCAGTTTTTTCTCTTCCTAAGACCTTTTTTAGCTATGGCTATGTCGTCAAGATCCAGTGTATTTGAACCCAATGAAGGGGTTGTTAATGGACATCCTGTGACCATTTTTGCTAAATTTCTGACTTGACGATATCCAAAATGAGCTGGTTCTCTAATTACTGAATACATATTCATCAATATCCTCTTTTAGTCTAGAATTCCTTTCACTGTCTCAATCACATTCTCCACATCTTCATCTGTCAACTTTGCTGATAAAGGCAACGAAACTGTCCTGTCAGAAATCCACTCAGCATTAGGAAAATCACCTTTTTTATATCCAAAAGTTTCTTGATAATAGGGGTGTAAATGTAAAGCAATGTAATGAACTCCTACACCAATATTGTGCTTCGCCATTTCATCTAAGAACTCATCCCGCGTTATCTTTAAATGGTCGATATCAAGCAATAAGGTGTATAAATGATAGGCATGGCGGGTATTAGCTTCAATTGGAGCAGGGGTAAATACCGGCAGGTTTTTAAATGCTTCATTATAACGATTCCAGATTTGTTGTCGGCGTTCCCAGTATCTATCAATTCTTGGCAATTGATGGATGCCAATAGCTGCTTGGATATCCATCATATTATATTTAAATCCTGCATAAACTATCTGATAATGTTTGTAACCAGAATCGCTAAAGCGCTTCCAAGCGTCTTTATTCATTCCATGCAGCCCCAAAACCCTGATGTGATTAGTATAATTTTCGTCTTTAGTGATAACCATTCCTCCTTCACCAGTTACAATATTCTTTGTTACATAAAAACTAAAACATCCCAAATCTCCAAAAGTCCCTGCTTTTTTTCCGTGATACTCAGCTTCAATGGCATGGGCGCAATCTTCTATCACTTTCAAATGATGCCTTTTTGCAATACTCATAATGGCATCCATATTACAGGGACGACCAGCAAAATGAACCGGAAGAATAGCTTTTGTTTTTGGAGTAATTTTTTTCTCGATATCTTCCGGGCTGATATTTATTGTGCCCTTTTCACAATCCGCAAATACAGGAACTCCGCCTGCATGAATTACGGTATTAGCTGTAGCTGCAAAGGTCATTGTGGGCACTATCACTTCATCTCCCGCTTTTATGCCTAATGCCAACATGGAAAGATGTAATGCAGCCGTACAAGAATTTAGTGCCATTGCATATTTTACCCCTTTATATTCTTTAAACATTTCTTCAAATTTATGAACTTTAGGGCCAGTACCTAACCAGCCAGATTTTAAAGAATCAACTACTTCTTCAATCTCTGATTGTTCAATAATTGGACTGCCGAAAATTAGAAAATCTTTTCTCATTTTAAAATTCCCTGGTTTTTAACTCCAAAATCCCTTGCTTGCTTTTTCTAAATTCTTTTTAAGGAATTGCCACCACCGTTTATTTTTTCTATACCAAATGATGGTTTCTTTTAAGCTATCTTCAAAACATAAAGAAGGTTGCCAGTTGAGCTCCCCTTTTATCTTAGAAATATCTGAGGCGTAACGAAAATCATGTCCTGGCCTATCAGGAACAAATTTAATAGATGCTTCATCTTTATTTAGTAGACTTACAAGTTTTTTGGCTATATCCAGGTTTCTATATTCACTTTGACCTCCAATATTATAGACTTCTCCTACGCGGCCTTTATGAAGAATTAGATCTATCGCACTGCAACAATCCCCCACATATAGCCAATCTCGGATATTTTCACCTCTACCATAAACAGGTATAGTTTTATCCTCAAGTAAGTTTGTTATCATTAAAGGTATGAACTTTTCTGGATATTGATAAGGGCCGTAGTTATTCGAAGGTCTAACTGTAATGACTGGAAATTGATAGGTATGATAATAAGCCCTGGTTAACAAATCGGCAGAGGCTTTAGTAGCTGCATACGGAGAGTTTGGCCTTAAGGGTGCATCTTCTCTAAACTGACCATCCATATCTAACTGACCATAGACTTCATCCGTACTTATATAAATAAATCTTTCGACTTTTGATTCCCGGGCTATATCCAGTAAGACCTGAGTTCCCATAATATTTGTAATAATGAAGGGCCGTGGGCTAGCAATAGATCTGTCTACATGGGTCTCAGCAGCAAAATGGACAACCATATCTACTCCTTTTATAGCTTCCCTTACGGTATTAATATCCTCAATTCTTCCCTGGATAAAATGATAGCGACTATTAGATGTTAAGTCACTCAGGCTATTAGAATTTCCTGCATAAGTTAACGCGTCGAGATTAATAATTTTATAACTATACTTTCTAATCATGTGTCTTATAAAATTAGAGCCGATAAAACCGCATCCACCTGTAATTAACATTCGTTTCATATAATCCTCATTAATAGTTTAGGACTTTTTTGTTCTTATGGTTCCCGTTAACAAATTCGCTAACTATTTGACATAAATATTCACGATACTGGCAATTAGGCATATTATTGATCAACCGTTGCATTTGCTTTGCATCTATATACTGCATACGCAACGCAACTTCTTCAGGACATCCTATCTTTAATCCCTGCCGAGACTCTAGCGCAGCTATGAAATTACTCGCTTCAAGCATGCTGGAATAAGTTCCCGTATCGAGCCAGGCTATCCCGCGACCCAAAATTTCTACTTTAAGCATTTTTCTTTTCAGATAAGCTATATTTGCATCAGTTATTTCAAGTTCACCGCGTGCAGAAGGTTTTAACCCCTTTACAATTTTAATAACGCTGTTGTCGTAAAGATAAAGGCCGGGAATGGCGTAGTTTGATTTTGGCTTCTTAGGTTTTTCTTCAATACTTACTGCTAAGCCATTTTTGTCAAACTTTACGATTCCATAACGGGTCGGTTCTTTTACATAATATGCAAAGATCAGTGCTCCACCATTAAATTTTTTGCAGGGCTCTCTTAAAAAGTCCAGGTAACCATAAAAGATATTATCGCCAAGTATTAAACAAATAGAATCATTCCCTATAAAATCCTCTCCGACCAGAAAAGCATGCGCAATTCCTTGGGGTTTTTCTTGAACCTTATAAGACAATCGGATGCCCCATTGTGAGCCATCTCCAAGTAGTTGTTCAAATTTTGGAAGGTCATGTGGTGTTGAGATTAAAAGTATATCCCGTATGCCTGCTAGCATTAAAGTAGCTAGGGGATAATAGATCATAGGCTTATCGTAAATTAGCTGAAGTTGTTTACTTGCTACTTGAGAGACTGGATAAAGACGAGTTCCCTTACCTCCAACAAGAATAATTCCTTTTTTAATGTCAGACTTAATTATTGATTTCTTTTCCATTCTTTTCCTTATCTGCTTTTATATTAAAACGTCCAAAATCCGAGCGAGAAAGGATCCTAGCAAGAAAATTGTTCTTATAAAGCTAAGATTCCTCTCTACTACCTTAGATGCCCTACCCAGAAAGTGCTTCTTGCTGCTTTTTGAGAAAGTGTTTTGCCGGGTTTAAATAAATTGACAGTTTTATTTTTTATGTTTTTAATCATAATTCTTTGGTTAATTTTTTTTCTTTCTTTTTTAAATTTCCACTTATTAGTTTTAAGAATTTACTATATTGCGCTGATAGCCCACCGCTGTGCCACTATACTTCTTCAGCAATATCCTCACAATTCGCTCAGCCGCCTTTCCGTCCCATAATTCTGGAAGACCTTTTTTTATTACTTTTCCATTTAGTAAACTCAAAGATTCTTCCAGAATTCTCTCCTTATTTGTTCCTACAAGTGTGTTTGTTCCCTCTTTAATCGTAACCGGACGTTCAGTAGTATCTCTTAAGGTAAGACAAGGAACACCTAAAAGGGTCGTCTCTTCCTGTATCCCACCAGAGTCTGTTAAGACGAATTTGGCACAGGCCATTAACTTCAGAAAATCTAAGTAGCCCAGAGGATTAATAATGCTAAAGTTATTGGAAACTGGGACCTGGGAGTTGGAATTTAAAAACTTAAACCGTTTAAAAAGATTGAATTCCTCAAGTCTCTTTCGCGTTCGGGGATGAATGGGATAAATAATCTTAATATGCTTCTGGATTTTCTCTAAGGCCTCGAGTATTCCTGTAAAAGTCTTTTCATTATCTACATTACCTGGCCGGTGCAAGGTCAATAAGGCATATTTTGAAGGTTCAAGATTTAACTCTGGAAGTATATTAGACTCATCCGACTTCTTTTTATTTTTTAATAAAGTATCTATCATTACATTGCCAACAAAAAATATCTTTTCTCCCGGCTTCCCTTCTCTTAACAGGTTGGCTTCACCACTTTTTTCTGTAACGAATAGATAATCTGAAATGGCGTCAGTAAGTACCCGATTTATCTCCTCAGGCATTTTTCTATCAAAGCTCCTTAAACCTGCCTCAACATGAGCAACAGGAATGTGGAGTTTTACTGCTGTCAGCGCACAGGCAATTGTGGAATTTACATCTCCAACTACCACAACTAAATCCGGCTTCTTTTCTAAAAGGACTTTCTCAAATTCAATCATAATCTTCGCTGTTTGCCCGGCATGCGTCCCAGAACCCACGCCAAGATAAATATCCGGTTCAGGCAATCGAAGGTCTCTGAAAAATAGTTTAGACATATTTTCATCATAATGTTGTCCTGTATGGGCCAATATTGGTTCAATTTCAGAATGTTTCTTCATTTCTTCAATCAGCGGAGCAATCTTCATAAAATTTGGCCTTGCTCCAACTATATTAATTATTTTTATTCTTTTCGTACTACGTATTGCGTCCATCCCATTAACTCGCTAAGTTATAAAAGGCCACTCCGCATAAACAACCAATTGCATCAAAGAAAAATCACCTATAGATGCGTATCGACCGGGAATAAAGTGAGTAACAATTAATGATTTAGGGTTGATTATTTTATTCATCTTTTACAAAATATTGAAATCTTCACTTACTGAAACAATAGTTATCTTTGATCTAAAATCAAATTTGAATTTTCTTGGCAACAACGTTTATTATTATTACGGCCGGTGCTAATGTAATCAAAGCCCAACCTTTTCATTCTCTCCGGTTCATAAATATTCCTTGTATCAATAATGATGGGGGACTTAAGCAACTCTTTAATTTTTCCTAAGTCGAGTTGCCTGAATTCATTCCATTCAGTAAGTACTACCAGGGCATCGCTATCTTTAGCTACCGTATAGGCATCTTCGCAATATTCAATATCGTTATTAAAAATCTTTTTTGATTCTTTCATTGCTGCCGGGTCAAATACCTTTATTTTTAGACCACTTTGTTTAAGCCCATTAATTATAGTAATCGAAGCAGCCTTTCTCATATCATCAGTATTAGGTTTAAAAGATAACCCTAATATCCCGATAGTCTTACCATCAGTATTCCCCACCGCATCTTTAATCTTAGTTATCATCCACATTTTCTGCTGCTCATTAACTTCAATTGCTGCCTTTACAATTTTAAGGTCGTAATTAACACTTTTAGCTATATTTGTCAAGGCAAGAGTATCCTTAGGGAAACAAGAACCACCATAACCCGGGCTAACATGAAGGAATTTAGCCCCGATTCTTCTATCGAGACCAATTCCTTTTGCAATCATATTCACATCAGCCCCTACCTTTTCGCAGATATGGGCCATTTCATTAATAAAAGAAATTTTGGTTGCCAGAAAGGCATTGGAAGCATATTTAATCATTTCGGCTGACTCAAGAGTAGTAATAACCATTGGCGTTTCTAACAAATATAGTGGTCTATAAATATCTTTCGTAATTGCTATCGCTTCATCACTTGATGCACCAATAACTATTCTGTTTGGCCTCATAAAGTCTTCAATCGCAGAACCTTCTCTTAGGAACTCGGGATTGGATACCACATCGAATGTAGGCAGATGACCATCGAGGTCTGGATTTTTAGCTAGTCGCTTGGGAGATACCTTTCCATTAAGCGCATTTTCTATCAGCGCGCGAGTCTTAGCACAGGTCCCGACAGGAACTGTGCTTTTCATAATAATAACTTTATAGCCATCCATGTGCTTCGCTATCTCTAAAGAAACCGATTCAACATTAGATGTGTCAGGGAAACCATCTTGTTTATTTGGAGTATTGACTGCGATATAAATAGCTAAAGATGACCGGACGCCTTCTTTAAGGTCAGTAGTAAAAAAGAGTCTTTTTTCTTTCATATTTCTTCGCACCAACTCTTCCAAACCCAATTCATAAATAGGGATAATCCCTTTTTGTAACTTCTGGATTTTCTCTTTATTTGTATCTACACAGATTACCCGGTGACCGAAATCAGCCAAACAGGTTCCAGCCACTAAACCAACATATCCAATACCTACTACACAAATATTCATTATTAACTATTCTCCTCTCTCTAGCATCTAGGACCTGGTATCTAGGATCTAACTCCTAATCAGTGCTAATGTTACAATCTCCAATACACCAATCCCGAATCTTTGAACGTCCCATTATTAAAACGCCCTTTAATATCAATTATTACGCCTTTAGTGCTGTTGTTTGAAAGACAGGATTTTAAAAGCCCTGCTGTTAGATCTCTTTTGAAAACATCATGGTTAACAGCAAGGATAACCCCGTCAGCTTTAATGGCGGGGTCGTATTCTACTAAATCAATCCCATATTCTTTCTTAACTTTATCCTTATCTGCTAAGGGGTCGCAAACAGCTACGGTTATGCCGTATTCTTTAAGTTCGTTTATGATATCAATAACGCGGGAATTACGGATATCACTTACATTTTCCTTGAACGTAATTCCGAAAATAATGACTTTAGCACCCTTTACTGCCTTATCAGCCTCAATAAGACTTTTTACTGTAGATTCAGCGATATATTTACCCATACCATCGTTAATCTTGCGTCCGGCAAGTATGACTTGAGGATAGTAACCCAGGTCTTTGGCTTTAAAGGTCAGATAGTAAGGGTCAACGCCAATACAGTGTCCTCCTACCAAACCGGGCCTCATCCGGATAAAATTCCATTTGGTTTCTGCGGCCTTGAGCACGGATAGTGTATCAATGCCCATTTTTTGAAAGATTATGGCAAGTTCGTTCATAAGGGCAATATTGAGATCCCTCTGGGTATTTTCAATAACCTTGGCTGCTTCTGCGCATTTAATCGATTCTGCCTTGTGCAGACCCGCCTTAATCACTAAGCCGTAAACATCGGCAATCACATCGCAGGTTTCTTCATCACAGCCGGAAACTACCTTGGGAATTCTGGTAATGGTATGTTCTTTATCTCCCGGATTAATACGCTCGGGTGAATAACCAACCTTGAAATCCCTTTTATATTGCAGACCTGAGTATTTCTCCAGGGCCGGAACACAAATATCTTCTGTAACACCTGGGTACACAGTAGATTCAAAAACAACGATACTGTCCTTCTTAAGATTTTTACCAACTATTTCTGAAGCACTAATAAGACAGGAAAGGTCGGGTTGCTTGCTTTTTGTTATTGGAGTGGGAACAGCAACAATGATAAAGTTCGCCTCTTTAAGCCGTTCGGGATTATCAGTAAATTCAATGAATGAAGCGGCATTAAGTTCATCCGGGCCTGTTTCGTTATTGATATCAATGCCATTTTTCAAATCGGATATACGTCTATTATTTAAATCAAACCCGATAGTATTAACAATCTTACCAAATTCAACAGCAAGGGGCAGGCCGACGTAGCCTAAGCCGATTACGGCCAGTTTGGATTCTTTTGTTTTTAATTTGTTCAAAACATCTATATCTTCAAATCTTTTTATCTTCATTTTTTCCTTCAACCCGCTAACTGGCTAACCCGCTAACCGGCTAACCAATTAACCCGCTAACCAGTCACATTCGTGTTATTTCCTTCTACCATTCAGTTTGGCTAAGGCATAGCCGACAAGGCCTAATAGTCCGCTTCCAAAAAGGGCAAGGGTGGCTGGTTCGGGGATATGATGCATTTCCCCTCCGGGGTCGTCATAGCCTTCTCCTTCATCATCGTATGCATAATACTGAGGAATGCTGGAAGACATTGAGCTCTCTTTGCATCCGGCTAAAAATAAGAGCGCCAGAAGCAAAATTAAGATATGCGCCTTTTTCATCATTCTTGCCTCTTTTTTTGCCCATACTTTAGTCTTTACTCGTTACTTGACGCTAAATTGTGCTGTTTTATTGAATCCGACAAGAACTATTTCTTTCCTTTGCCCTTCAGTCTGGCTAAGGCATAACCGGCAAGGCCTAATAGGCCGCTTCCGAAAAGGGCAAGCGTAGCTGGTTCGGGGTAATGAATCGGGACGTATCCGTCTCCTCCGCTGATGTCGCCTGGAACGACATAGCCGCCTCCGTCAACGATGTCTCCTCCCGCATCTCCTCCGTCATTGTACACATAATACTGGGGGTTGCTGGAAGACGTTGTGTCTCCTCCTCCGTTGCATCCGGCTAAAAATAAGAGCGCCAGAAGCAAAATCAACAAGATGTGTGGCTTTTTCATAATCATTTCCTCCTTAATTGGTTGTTAGAATGGCTGGAGAAAGAGTTCTGAAATATGATACTGTCTTTTCTAATCCCTCTCTGAAACCAACCTTTGATTGATAGCCCAGAAGTTTACGGGCCTTTGAGATATCGGCCAGGGTACGAAATACGTCTCCCTGCCGGACCGGCTTGAACTCCGGGGTAATGGATTTGCCAATAATCTCATTGAGTATATTGACAAGGCCAAGCACGGTGTTATCCTGGCCATTGGCAATGTTAAAGACCTCGTGAGAGGTACGTGTTTCTGAGATTGCCACGTCGGCACTTCGTGCCTCCTCGCAATGACGGGAAAGAGGAGTTTGGAGTTCCTCGCAATGACGGCATATGGTAGCGGCGAGGATATTGGCTTGGACAACATTATCAATATAGGTAAAATCGCGTGATTGTTTGCCATTGCCAAAAATAGGCGGCTGTTCATTGTTTAAGATGCAGTGGATAAATTTTGGAATAACCACGGCATATTCGTCGTCAAGCGCCTGTCTTGGGCCGAAGACGTTAAAATATCTTAGAGATACAGTGTCTAATCCGAAATTTTCTGAAAAGATTCGGCAGTAATATTCACCGGTTAGTTTGGTTAAGGCGTAAGGTGAAATCAGCAGAGGTAGATGTTCTTCTTTTTGCGGAAAGACGTCGGTGTCTCCATAGATTGAACTCGAAGAGGCAAGGACAAATCTCTTTACCTTGTTTTTCCGGGATGCCTCCAGCATATTAACTGTGCCGTCTATATTTACTTCGTTGTATTCGTGTGGCCTCTCCATTGATTTGGGCACGCTGCGCAATGCAGCCTGGTGGAGGATGTAGTCTATGTCTTCGCAGGCCTTGAGGCAGGTGTTGTAGTCGCGGATGTCGCCACGGATAAGTTCGTATTGCGTATTGCGTATTGCGCATTGCGTTACGAAAGAGAGATTTTCTTCTTTGCCGGAAGAAAAGTTGTCAAGCACCCTTACAAAATGGCCATCCTTGAGCAATCTTTCTGCAATATTTGAGCCGATGAAGCCGGCACCGCCTGTGATTAGGAATTTACTCATTGTTCCTCCATATTTTTTATTGCCCGTGGATAGTGATGGTCTTTCTGAAAAAATTTATGAACATACGCCGGGATATAGTTATCCGTCTTGGTCAGGACAAATCCCAGGATTTTCGCTCCGGCCTGTTTAAATAACACCTCGGCGTGAGCAACGTTATGCCGGTGTGTCTTTTGGGCCTGCACCACAAAGATAACGCCGTCAGTATGGGATGCCAGAAGGGCTGCGTCAGTAACAGGAATAATCGGCGAAGAATCCAGAATAATATAGTCAAATTTCGGCTTTAATTCCTGCAACAATCTCTTCATCCTTTTAGACCCCAGTAGTTCAGAGGGATTATGGACAATCTTTCCTCTGGGTATAATTGCCAGGCGGTCTATCCTTGTCTTATAAATGGCGGATTCTGTAGGGAGTCCGTTAGACAGGACATCCGACAGTCCATAGCTCTCTTGTCCCAATGCTAATAACTGGCGAATCTTCCCGCCGCGGAGGTCGCAGTCAACGAGGAGCACGTTCTTTTCAAAATCCTGGGCAAAGGTAATCGCCAGGTTGACCGCGGTAATACTCTTGCCTTCTCTACGGAAGGCGCTGCTCAAGACAAAGACGTTAGGAGTCCGGGTAGTGCCATTAACTAACCGGCTAATATTGGTGCGGAGCATGCGATATTGCTCTGAGATGAGAGAAAATGGCTGATGATAAGCAACAACAGACGGAGCAATGCCGGAATCATCCACGGTCTTTAGATAAGCCCGCCTTCTGAGCCTTTGTTCTAAGTTCAGTTTTTGTCCTGTTTGAACCGGGACAATCTCTTCCCTCTTCTTTTCCCCCGGTCCCTGCCCCTGTTCCTGTCGCATTTCCCGTCTTTCTTGTTCAGCAGCTCTTTCTCTTTCTAATTTTTTTAAGGCCGTAGTGAATTTGCCCATTAAAATCCTCCGTTGTCTGGTTAGCGGGTTCGTGATGATCCTATACGTCATTAGCAATCTTAAAACAGCAATCTTAAAACAGAGATTGCTTCGTCGTCCGCCTGCGGCGAGACTCCTCGCAATGACGAGGAGGGACAATGACGAGGAGCTCTAACTCTTACCCGAAAAGCAGATATTGTTTATATGAATAATTCCGTTCGTTGCTTCATCTATACGAATAACTTCGTCCTTTACTCCATCAAGAGAGACAGAGACCTCGGTTACGATATCTAAGTCTATAGTCCTGCCAAAATCTTCCAATGGGATAGTAACCTTCTGCCATCTGGGGTTTAGCTCAATTTCGTAATGTTTTCCTATCCCAGTCATAATGTTCTTCAGTTCAACCCTGAACCGCGCATGTTGGTCAAATCCGTTGGACTGGCTTTTAGCGAAAAAGTTGAGGTTTTTATAGTTTCCAACATAGCGGTTTCGGGGAATCATCCGAATGCCGCTATAGGTCTGATTATTCAGTTGGTTTATTTTTATTTCACCATCGGAAGTATAAGCAGTTAAAAAAGTTGCTTTATCATCCGGCTTTTTTGCCTTCAATTTAATAAACGGGATTTCCTCAATTGGGGTTTCTTTAGACTGAGGTAAAGATTGGCCCAAAATCTTCTTTTCTTGTCGGCGCCACTCATCCTGATGGTTGAGCCAGGACTGGGTTAACTCTTTCAGTTCTCGTTGAAATCTATCCGTTTTGTTCCGGATGTGGTTCTGTTCCTTTTCTATCTTGCTGGCCTTATGCTCTAACTCTTCTAAAAGAAGGTGGTTAGCCTTCAATTCGGCCTCCAGTTTTTTTGCCTTAACTTCAGACTGAGCTAATTCCTCTCTGGTTCTCTTTAACCGCTTTGTGCTCTCTTCTAACTCGGCCTGTTTCTGAGTCCAGGCTGATTCGCACAATCTTATTCCCTGCTGGACAACCTTGAGTCGGGAAACACTCTTTTGCTCCCTTTCTTTCCATTCTTTCTGCCGGCTTAGCAGGATTCGTTCGGCTTTTTCCTGTTCAGTCTGAAGCTGGGCCTTTTGCACCTGGGCCTTGTTTAATTGGCTGGTTAGTTGGGCCAGCTTGAACTTAACCTCTTCTGTCTGAACCTGCCTGGACTGCAGGTCCTCAGCCATCTTTTCAAACTGCTCTTTGGTTAACTCCTCTAAATGTTTCAGCTTTTCTTTGGCCAGGGCCGTCTTCTCGGTTAACGTCTTTAACTCGGACTCTCTTTGGTTATATTGGGATTCATATTTGATTAGGGATTCTTGTGCCTTTTTCAGCTTTTCCTCTGATTGGCTGAGGTTGACTTGCAGTCTATCCAGATTGAACTCTTTAGCCTTTAGCTGAGATATTACCTTGTTTTTTCTGTCTTCTTTCTCGCTCAACTCTTTGCTGGTATTATCAAGTTTGTTGGAGAACTCCTCTATTTCGGAGCGTTTCTTGAGCTCAATGGCCTCACAGCGTCTTAGTTCTTCCTGCATAGCATGTAAATGTTTTGCTATCTCTCCTTCTTTCTTTTGCTGTTCCCTTTGGCGCTCTAACCAGAGTTGAGTAATTTGGGCCTGTTCGAATTGTGCCTTCTTCATATTCTCCCGGGCCTGATTTAGTTGATCATTTAGCTGGTTGAGGCTGGATTCTGCTTTCTTAAGGTGTGACTGTTTCTCCGCGAGCTTTTTGGTCTGGGTTTCCTCTAAGGAGAGCAACGCATTAAGTTCAGATTTTCTCTGGTCAACCAAAGATTGGGAATCAAGCAAGACCTTCTGGTTGGATTGTAAACGCTCATTTATCTGTTTTAACTCAACTTCCTTTTTGGCTATCGCTTCCCCACGAAGGCTTAACTCCTTCCTTTCGAGCTTGAGCCTGGTCTGGACCTCTTCATGCTCGGCCTGGGCCTTTTGCTTATCTCCATTGACTTGATTCAGGTGTCCGTTCAGGCCATTAAGGCTATCTGCTGTCTCTTGAACCTTTCGTTGCCCTATTTTCAGTTCCCCAGTCAGTTTTCTGCTCTGGGCTTTGGCTGATTTGTCTAAATCTTGCAGGTTTTGTCTGGCCAGGGCTGTTTTTTCGGTCAACGCCTTTAATTCAGACCGCCTGTTGAGCTCGATGGCCTCACAGCGTCTCAGTTCTTCCTGCATAGATTGTAAGCGCTTGGCTGTCTCTTCCTCTTTCTTTTGCTGTTCCTTTTGACGCTCTAACCAGAGTTGAGCAACCTGGGCCTGTTCGGCCTGGGCCTTGTTCATATTCTCCCGGGCCTGATTTAGTTGCTCATTTAGCTGGTTGAGCCAGGATTTGGCTTTCTTAACCTGAGACTGCTTCTCGGCAAGTTCTTTGGTCTGGGTTTTGGCCAAGGAGATCAATTTTTGTTTGGCATCATCTAATCGGGTGTTGATCTCCTCTGGCCCTAAAAGCTTCGGATGTTGAAATTGTTGTTGTACTTCTTTTATAATCGGCAAAGTCATTTCTCTAGTTTCTGTAGCATACCCAATCAATAAAGCGCTATCACAAATGATATTTATCACTCTGGGAATGCCGCGGGAATGGGCATAAATTTCATCTATGGCCTTCTGGGTAAATTTCGCCTGCCTGTCTTTGTCAGCACTTACTACTTTAAGGCGATGGTCAATGTATTCAAGAGTCTCGTTTCTATTTAAAGAACTAATATGGTGCTGCACGCATATCCGCTGCCTGAGCTGTTCTAATTCAGGAGAGCTCAACATATCCTTCAGTTGCGGCTGTCCCACCAGAATAATCTGGAGCAACTTCTCCCTTTCTGTCTCTAAATTTGAGAGCATTCTGAGTTCTTCTAAGACCTCTGGTTTGAGATTCTGGGCCTCGTCAATAATCAAGATAACGTTAAAATTGAGAGAGAGTTGTTCAATCAGAAACTCGTTCATGCGGGAAAGAAGCTGGACCCTATTCCCCGGATCAAAGGGGACCTCTAAATCTTCCAGAATGGAATGTATCAACTCATTTTTGTTGAGGTGGGTATTTGTAATCATTGCCACCTTTGTCCCGGAAGTCAGTTGATTCAGTAAGACCCGGCAGACACTGGTCTTTCCGGAGCCGATTTCTCCGGTAAGCACAGCAAATCCCTTTCGTTGGGAGATTGTATAAGTAAGCATACTCAGGGCCTCGGCATGTTTTGAGCTGGAAAAAAAGAACCGTGAATCCGGGGTTATGTTGAATGGTTTTCCTTTAAATCCGTAAAATTTTTGATACATAGGATTGCTATTTCCTTTTTTTGGTTTTAGTGTTAGTTTTTTTAGCCCCTGAGTCCTGTTTGGTGAGGCGTATTTTAGAAACAGAGCCCAATACCGGTATATCACCGGAGAAGGCCCTTAAATCTTCAACCCTTTTAAATGAACTGTCCATATATTCCGCTGAGTAGGCACAACCAAATCCTCCTCCTGCGCCAAGCACGATTCCCAGAAAGGCAATTTTTAACTTGTTGGGTTTTGTCGGCTTCAGGGGAAGTCTTGCCGGCTCGATAATCTTAAACCGGGTCTTGTTTTCCGAGTCTTCTAACTTTTGGGTGATGCGTGCCGTCTCCAGTTTCTGTAAAAGCATTCCGTAAATCCTTTCATTTACATTTCTGCCGCGGGTCAACCGGGTCAGTTCCTGCTCCTGCATCGGAATGGATTCGGCTATCCTTACGTATTCCTCGGGGTCTGCATTGGCTGCTTGTGCTGCTGCCTTTATCTGTTCAAGCCGCTCTCTTTTCAATGATTCAATTCTCCGGCGAAGTTCCTTTACCCGGGGGTGCTCATCGGTGCAATCTACTAAGACAGCAGTCAGTTCTGACTCTAAGTTGGCTAATTCATTGTTCAGTTCAGTAGCCAGAGGCATCTGCAGTTCATATTTTTCCTTAAATTTCCGGAGTTCTTCCTCAGAATATTCCAAACTTTTTTTATAGTCAGCAAGTTGTTGTTTAATAAAATAGATAGCTGAATCCGCCTCCTGGGACTGAGAGGCAATATTTCTTGCTATCAGGATGTCGCAGAGGGTATTTACTAATTCCTGGGTAGAGCGAGGATCATCACTCTGATAAGAAATTGTAACTATATTATCCCCTTTCATTTGTAACGAAATATTCTGCCGGATGTTCAGAATAAACCTTTCAAATTCCAAGGGGGTTCTTGCCTCTTTATCAAGACCCAGCTTTTCTGCTAATTGCACCATATGCGGCCAGCCGAGAATCTCTTCTCTTAGGGCGCCCATCTTCTGGCTGACACTGGTAGCGATCGCCAGATTTTTCAGCAGGGGATTAAGCATCTTTCCGTCTTCAACCAGTATTATTGCCCTGGCTTGGTAAACCTTGGGCATGAAAAAACTAGCGATGATTGACCCGCAGATAATAAGGACAAAAGGTATGGCAAAAAGCCACTTGCGCCGGAAAAAGATGTGCATATAATCCTGCCATTGGAAAGTCTTTTTATTGTCTTTTAACATCTTTGTTTTCCCCTATTTAAAAAAATGGAAGTGGAATAACTGACCTGGCCTGATTTACCGGCGTTAAAATCCTACTGAATCCCTTGGTTATCTTGCCGAAAAGAGAACAGGGAACAACCACTATATCAGAGTTGACTAACTCAATATTATTTTTCATCTTACCTTTATAGAGAATTTCGTGAAGGTTTATCTTTTTAGTCTGCGGCCTTTCTGCGTCTGATTTTATTATCAGCACCTTTTTTGTCGCGGCATTTTGAGTAACAAGCCCGGCGCCGACAATAGCATCCCGCAGGGAAATAACATCTCCCCGCATTGGATATTTACCCGGACGGCCTACCTCGCCTAACATGTAAACAAACTTGCTATTATAACCAATGATCGAGACAGTAAGTTCAGGATTCTTTACAAATTTTGTTAATTTTTTGTACAATTCTTCCTTGAGTTCATCTTTGTTTAATCCTTCCGCCTTAACATCTCCTACAAAAAAATACTGGATGTTGCCTTTTGGCCCGATTTGGAATTTGCCGCTGAACTCCGGTTGATTCCTGACCACAATCTCAACTACATCCGATTTTCCCAGTGTGTAGGGCACGTTGTCTGAGCCAATGACGGTTTCGGTATAAACAGGCAGATTTTTCTCTATCTTCTCTATCTTTTCCCTCAATTCGAGGTTTTCCTTCTCCTGCTTGTTTACCTTTTCCAGGTCATAACCAAATATTGTCCCTGAACTAATAAGAAAGAGTGCTAAAAATAAAAACAGAGTTTTTGATAATCCCTTAAGAGACATAAAGCGAGTCATAAAACCTCCTTATATTTTCCAGGTCCTCTTGTGCGTAAACCCTCCATCCGCGCCAATCCCTCTTTGCCTTCTTCACCTTGCCAGACCTCTCCCATCTTATTATGGTCTTGGTCACGACCCCGACTGAGGTTGCTACATCGGTTATGGTTAGTCTATTTTTTCTTTTACCCATTGTTTTTTAACCACTTAACTTATTTGATTTGTTTGGTTGGGGGGATTTGTCCGGGGTATTTGTCCGGGTATGTCTATGACAAGATATTAAGCATTTTCTATGCCAAACCTGAATCTAAAAGAAAAAAACCACTTAGAATTTATCTAAGTGGTTGATATGATTGAGGTATTGTAAAAGATTTTTTTGGAAATAGGATAGGTTGTAAAATTATATTTCAGGTAGAGGGTAGGTATTGTCTATTTATTTAGACATTGTGTTGTTAATTTTGGACAGGTGGGTGGGGAATGAGACAAGTATAAATGGTTGGCGGGTTAGCCGGTTAGCGGGTTAACGGGTTGGCCGGTTGACGGGTTAGTGGGTTGTTCCTGGCTTCCAAATACACATCCTTATCATTTATGCTAAGTATCTATCTTTAGTAGCGGTTTGTCAGGGGGAAGAGGAAAATTTATTGGGCAGGACGGTGATAATGGCGGAGGTATTGGGGTTGAAGTACTTGTTGGCTACTCTGATGATGTCTTGCGGGGTTACACTATTGATTTTATTGGCATAGATTTTATAATTATTATAACCCAGGCCGTATAATTCATCGAGCGTTGAGGTAAAGGCCAGGGCGCCGTTGGTCTGCAAATTAATATCCCGGGTGCCGATAAGCGCGGTTTTAACCCGTTTAAGTTCTTTTGATTTTACCGGCTGGGCCTTCAGCAGTTTTACCTGCTCGTTTAAAAGAGAATTGGCCTTATCTATGTTCTCAGGTGTAGTCAATGAATAAAATACATAATAACCCGGGTCAAGCCCAAATATACTGTAGGACCCCACTGAATAACTGAGGGCTGATTTTTCCCTGACAACGTCAAATAACCTTCCTGCCTGACCGGACAAGATACCACTGATTACCTCAAATACATATTTGTCCTCATTATCTAAACTGATTCCGTGAAATCCGAGCATCAGGATTGCCTTGGACTTATCCATATATTCGGTGGCCTTTCTTTCACTGGTCTGTTCGGCCTCAATAGGTGCTTTGATCTTTTTCATCCGCCGGCGGTTCAGTGCCCGGCTTTTTTTGGCCAGCATGTTCGCAATCTTTTTACTATCAAAATCGCCAAATATGGCAATGACCATATTATTGCTGGTAACATACTCTCTGTAAAATCGCTCTAAATCCCTGCGCGCCAACCTGGCCAGCGTGGCCGGGGTGCCTGTATTTAGGAATCTATAGGGATGAGTTTTAAACAGCGTGGATTTAAGGGTCTTAGAGGCGATGAAAAAATCATCTTCCGTATTGTTTTTTATCTCGGCAAGAATCTCTTTTCTGGTCTTATCTATTTCTTGGGGAGGAAATGTCGGATTGGCCAGTATGTCGATCAGGACATCTATCCCGGTTTCCAGATTTTCGCTTAGAAGGTCCAGGGAAACCCCCAGGGAATTATTAGCGCTGTAAGAACTAATTGCCCCACCGACCATCTCTATCTCCCGGTCAATATCCTCTTTGGTCCTCTTTTTTGTTCCCTTCAGGAGCATCCGGGCAGTAAAAAGAGATATGCCGTTATCTTTTTGATTTTCTACCCTTACCCCTCCCTTCATTCCAACCCTGATTGAAACAATCGGAAGAGAATGATTTTCTTTGAGTAATAATGTAACTCCATTTCTAAGAACTGTCTTTGAGATTGCTTCGTCGTCCGCCTGCGGCGAGACTCCTCGCAATGACGAAGAAGAGGGGCTCCCTCGCAATGACGGTTTTTTGGGTACCAGCATAGCGATAGTCAGATTATCGCTCCGGAGATACTTTTTGGCAACCCGCTGGACATCGTTTATCTCCACAGAATCTATACCTCTGATATACTTTTTGGAAAAATTAAAGTCTCCGGTAAGGACTTCACCGGCGCATAAGTCCCCTGCCTGGCTTTCAACGGTCTGGAGGCTAAATATATAGTCACTCAAAGCTATTCTTTTGGCCTTGTCCAGTTCTTCCTGGGAGATATCCCCCTGTTTAATCTTGTCCAGTTCTTCATTAATCGCCTGTTTGGCCGCAACAATATCTTTCTCCTCAAGCAGGGCAGTTATCCCAAATATCCCCGGGTCTTTGGGCGTATAACTAAAGGCACTGATTGAATGGACCAGTTGTTTTTTTTCTTTCAACTGGCTGTTCAATCGTGAGCTTTTGCCCTCTCCTAAAATATTGGCCAACACGTCCATACCATAGAGGTCGGTTGAGGTAATGTCCGGGCCGTGAAAGCCGATATATAGACGGGTCAGATTTACTGCCCTTTGTTCGACAATCTCTCTAAGACTCATCTGTGGAGGTTCAGAGACCACTGCATAGGGAGCAATGTTTTTGCGCTGGAAATCCTTAAATGCCTCTTTTACTTTTAGATGTGCTTCCTTTCGGTCTATATCTCCTACTATTGAGAGCACAATGTTATTGGGAATATATTTCTGATGATAATAATCAAGCAGGTCTTTTCTGGTTAATTTAAGGAATGACTCTCGATATCCGATTATCGGCAGGTGATAAGGGTGCCTGATATAGGCAGTGGACCAAAACAGCCGGGAAAGGTAACGTGAAGGGTTATCCTCATTCAGCCGTATTTCATTCAGGATTACGTTTCTTTCCTTTTCCATCTCTTCCGGGTCAAAAGAGGCATTTGCCAGTGCATCGGCTAAGATACTCAGGGCATCATCGAGATAGGGACGGGATACGGTTATGTTAAACTGAGTATAATCAAAGCCCGTGGAGGCACCTATTGTTCCACCGGCTTCTCTAACCTGCCTTGCTATGTCACCTACCCCGCGTTGGGCAGTCCCCTTAAAGAACATATGCTCTACAAAGTGAGATATGCCCGTACCGCTGAGCTTACCCTCGGTCGTGCTGCCGGCCCTGACTGTGCAGCATAACGCCACTATCGGGCTAGTATGGTCTTCTTTAATGATCAGGGTGAGTCCGTTATCCAGAATATACTTGTGGGGTTGGTCAGCGAACTGGTTGTCCTGAGAGAATATTGCTGAGGCAGTGGATGAGCTTAGGGATAGGCTTAAAAGAGATATGGTGAGAAAGAATGTGAGTTTTTTCATATTATTCAGATTCAAACGGATTTTAGCGGCTATCTAGCATCTAGGATCTGAATCAGTGGTATTTATTCCGAGAATTCTTTCGCTACCAGGACGGCGTTCTGGCCGCCGAACCCCAGAGAGTTCGACATCGCCACCCTAACCTTGGCCTTTCTGGCCTTGTTGGGGACATAATCCAAATCGCAGTCCGGGTCCGGGGTTTGGTAGTTGATTGTAGGGGGAATGATACCGTTTTTTATTACTAAACTAGTTGCACAAAACTCAATTCCGCCGGCAGCCCCGAGCAGATGGCCGGTCATACTCTTGGTGGAAGAAACCGCTGTTTTTTTGGCTGAATCACCGAACACCGTCTTTATCGCGATTGTCTCCACTTTATCGTTCAGAAGAGTTGAGGTTCCATGGGCATTAATGTAGGATATATCTTCCGGCTTTAATCCAGCGTCCTTTATGGCCATCTCCATAGCTTTAGCCGGCCCTTTTCCATCAGGTGAGGGTGCAGTCATATGATAGGCATCAGCACTCATTCCGCAACCACTCAATTCACAATATATCGGCGCGCCTCTTTTGAGGGCATGGTTTAGTTCTTCCAGGATTATTATGCCCGCACCTTCGGCCATAATAAATCCGTCTCTATCCTTGTCAAACGGCCGGCTGGCATGAGAAGGATCATCATTTCTTTTGGAAAGGGCGTTCATAGCACAGAACGCACCCAGTCCTAATGGTGTAATACAGCTCTCTGTTCCACCGGCAATCATAACCTCGCTGTCACCCCGCTGGATGATTCTAAGGGCGGTGCAGATTGAGTGAGCTCCCGAGGCACAGGCAGTAACTTCAGCTGCATTTGGCCCCTTTGCGCCCAACTCGATAGCGATTTGCCCGGGTGCCATATTGGGAATAAGCATTGGAATGAGAAATGGTGAAATTCTGGAAGGACCTTTGGAAAGTAATACTGTGTGTTGCTGTTCAATCACCCGCAGTCCCCCTATGCCTGAGCCGACCAGCACGCCGACACGATAGGGGTCTTCCCTGGACATATCCAACGAGGAATCTTCCGCTGCCATTTTGGCGGCAGCGACAGCGAACTGGGTAAACTTATCCAGACGCCTTACCTGCTTGGGGGTTATGTATTTGGAGGACTCAAAACCTTTGACTTCACCGGCTATTTGGGAGGTGTATTTCGAAACGTCTATCTGGGTAATCCGGCCAATTCCGTTCTTTCCTTCACAGATTGCGGTCCAGAACTGGTCTTTGTCGTTTCCAACCGGTGAAATTACCCCCAGACCAGTAACTACTACTCTTCGCTGGGGCATAGTTATTTATTAGACTTTTGTTCTATATATTTGATGGCATCCCCGACAGTGCTTATCTTTTCCGCATCTTCATCGGGAATTTCAACTCCAAATTCTTCCTCCAGGGCCATTACCAACTCAACCGTATCCAGAGAATCCGCGCCCAAATCATTAATAAAGGAAGATTCCGGAGTAATGTCTTCTGCCTTAACGCCTAACTGTTCAACTATAATTGACTTTACCTTGTCTGCTGTTGCCATATTTTTCCCCCTTGTTTTACATTGCCATTCCGCCATCTATTTGAATTACCTGGCCGGTTATGTAATTTGATTCTTCGCTGACCAAAAATAACGCCAGCTTTGCCACATCGGCAGTAGTGCCAAATTTCGCCAGCGGAATTTCTTTGAGCATCCGCTCCCTTATCTCATCAGAGAGTTTGCCAGTCATCCCGGTTTCAATAAAACCAGGGGCTATCGCATTTACGTTTATACCCCTGCTGGCCAACTCTCGGGCTATTGATTTGGTAAAACCAATAATACCGGCCTTTGAGGCAGCGTAATTTGCCTGACCGGCATTTCCCCTTATCCCGATAATAGAAGATATGTTTACAATCTTGCCGCTTTTCTGCTTGAGCATCAACCTTGAGATAAGTTTGGTGCAGTTAAAGACACCTTTCAGATTAACTGCTATTACTTTATCCCAGTCAGATTCGGTCATCCGCAAAAGTAAATTGTCTTTGGTGATGCCGGCATTGTTGATTAGTATATCAATCTTCTTGAATTTGTCAAGCGCTTTTTTAATAGCTTGTTCTACTTCACAAAGGTAAGAAACATCACAGGTTATAGCCAGGGCCTTCCGCTGGTGGGCCTCTACCTGCCGGCTTGTTTCATTGATGTCCTCAGTATTTAAATCGCAGATAACGATATCTGCTCCGTTGCGGGCAAACATCACCGCTATTTCTCTGCCGATACCCCGGCCTCCTCCGGTAATTAGAGCTACTTTATTATCTAAAAGCATATAATCCCCTTAATTAGTTAGCCGGTTTGCGGGTTAGCCAGTTGCGGTTTTCGGTTATCGCAAACCGCTAACCGAACACCGCTAATCGAACAACAGGATGTCTTTTAGCTTTTCAACGTATCAAGATCAGCCGGTTTTTCTATATTGTAAACCTCGAGGTCTTTATCGATACGGCGCAATAATCCCTTGAGGACTTTGCCCGGACCTATCTCAATAAAGGTCTTAATCCCCTGGCCGGCAATCCGCCCGATCGAATCTTCCCACAATGTATTATGATTTACTTGATCGCTCAGGTTTTGTTTTATTGTTTCCGGTGAATCTTCATAATCAGCAGTAACGTTGGCTACTATCGGTACGCGAGGAGGTAAAATTTTAATCCCTGCCAGTTCGCCCGTTAACTTTTTGGCCGCATCGTCCATTAAGTGCGAATGAAACGGCCCCTCCACCTTCAGGGCAATAATCTTTTTTGCCCCCTTTTGCTTAGATAATTCTGCCACCTTTTCTATCTGAGAGTTGGTTCCTGAAATAATGACTTGATTGGGACAATTCAAATTAGCAATTTGCGCATTTGTTGACTGGCAAATCTCATTGACTTCCTTGCGGGATAATCCAATGATTGCCAGCATCCCGCCGGGGTTTTTCCGTGATGCATCTTTCATAAATTCCGCCCTTTTCTTGACGAGTGCAAAACTGTCTTCTACTGACAGGCTTCCGGCTGCTACTAAGGCGGAATATTCCCCCAGACTCAAACCAGCTACAACCTCCGGGGTTATAGTGGGTGGTAATAGTTTCAGGGCTGCTATGCTTACAGTTAAAATTCCCAGTTGACTAAGAATGGTCTGATTGAGCTTTTCCTGCGGACCGTTAAAACAGATATCGGTTAAATCAAGGCCGGTAATTTCATTGGCCTTTTTAAAAATTTCCCGGGCCTGGGGATAAGCCTCATACAACTCTTTCCCCATGCCAACATATTGCGCGCCCTGACCCGGAAAGATATAAGCTACCCTGGTCATTTCTACCATCTGATTACACAGGATGACCAGGCAAGTCCGGACCCGAAACTCACCACCACTATTATGTCACCTTTTTTGACCTTACCATTTTTGACCACTTCGCAAAGAGCAATGGCTGTGGAGGCGCTGGACATATTGCCGTATCTATCAATATTGATATGGACCTTGCTTAAAGGAATATCCAGCCTTGCGGCCACCGCCTTTATAATACGGATATTTGCCTGGTGGGGAACCAGCCAATCTACGTCTTTGGCTGTTAATCCGCATTGGGTCAGGGACTTTTCAGCGGCCATTACCATTAATCGGACGGCCGGCCGGAAGAGTTCATTGCCTTTCATCTTGAGATAATGCAGGCGTTGGTCAATTGTCTGATGGGTAGCTGGTTGTTTTGAGCCACCGCCCGGGAGGTTCAGAAGACCAGCCATTGTGCCGTCAGCACCTAAATAATTGGATATTATGCCTTCGTTATTTTCCGCGGGAACCAGGATACCGGCTCCGGCACCGTCACCCAGCAGGACACAGGTGTTGCGGTCCTGCCAGTCAGTTACTGAAGATAGCTTTTCTACTCCTATTACCAGCACTGTCTCATAAGTGCGGTTGATTATGAATTGGCTGGCTGTTACCAGCGCATATCCGAAACCAGCACAGGCTGCTCCCAAATCAAAGGCAGCCGCATTACTGGCCCCTATCTTTTCCCGTACCAGACAGGCAGTAGAAGGAAATTGCATATCAGGCGTTACCGTAGCTACAATAATTAAATCAATCTTATCCGCAGAGATATTTGCATCAGCCAGCGCCTCTTTGGCCGCATTGCTGGCCAAATCACTTGAGGCCTGATCATCTCTGGCGATTCGCCGCTCTTTAATTCCGGTTCTGGTAATAATCCATTCATCAGATGTCTGCACCATCTTTTCAATCTCTGCATTGGTCAGGATTTTCTCAGGAAGGTAGATACCCATTCCCTTGATTTTTGCCGAACGAAGCTCTTTCATTGACTTATTCTTTCCACAATATGCTGATTTATTTTGTAATCAACAAATTCTTTGGCTACTTTGATCGCATTCCTAATTGCCTTGGCGTTTGAACTGCCATGGGCAACGATACAATTGCCGTCCACCCCCAGAAGCGGTGCTCCTCCACATTCAGAATAATCAATTTCTTTTTGGAACGCTGTAAATGCCGGTCTACACAGGCCCGCGCCGATCCGGGCCAGCCAGTTCCGACCAATCTGTTTTTTGAAAAATGCCACCATAGTTTCGGCTATACTTTCGCATATCTTCAGACCTATATTTCCGACGAAACCGTCACAGATTATACAATCACTTTTTCCACTGAACATGTCTCTTCCTTCAATATTTCCGATAAAATTCAGTCCCGGTTGGCTGCTAATTAATTTGTGGGCCTCCCTAAGTAGTTCTGTTCCTTTAGATGCCTCTTCGCCGATATTGAGTAGGCTGATTTTGGGATTATCTTTTTTGAGAATATATCGTGAATAGATATCAGCCATGATTGCGTATTGCAGGAGATGTTCAGGTTTGGGATCAATATTGGCTCCCACATCGATTATAAGCGAAACCCCTTTTAAAGTAGGTATCGCTATGGCGATTCCCGGCCTTTTGACTTGCGGAAGCAGGCCTAAATTTAAAACAACTGCTGCTACTGTCGCACCAGTATTGCCGGCAGTAACCAGCGCATCGGCCTTCTTTTCTTTGAGCAGATTAACCGCTACAGCTATCGAAGAATCCCTTTTTCTTCTGATTGCCGTGGTCGGGCTTTCTCCCATTTCAACCTTCTCTGAGGCATGGACGATACTGATTTTCTTTTTTGATTTTTCATCTTTATATTTTTTCAATTCGTCATTAATTGCCTCTTTATCCCCGGCCAGAACAACATCAAAACCAAAATCTCTGGCTGCCCGCAAAGCACCTTCCACTGTAACCTGAGGGGCACAATCTCCACCCATTGCATCAAGAACGACTTTCATCGTAGAATTCCTTTCGCGGTTAGCGGTATTCGGTTAGCGGAACATGAAATTCAACGCTCCGACAACCGAAACCCGAAAACCGGTTACTTTTGTTTTTTCTTCTTTTTCTCTTTTATTTCCAGGACCTTTTTGCCTTTATAATAACCACAAGCCGGACATACCCGGTGGGGCATTTTCATTTCGCCGCAATGAGAGCACGTTGATAAATGTGGGCTTGTCAATTTCCAATGCGTCCTTCTCTTTCTTGACCTTGATTTAGAATGTCTTCTTTTTGGTAGAGCCATTTTTTATCCTTTTTTTCTTCAACCCGCTAACTCGCCAACCGGCTAACCCGCTAACCGGTTAACCCATTACTATCTTCGCTTTTTCTTCCAGTCTTTTAATTTATCCAGCCGCTCATCGTCCTTTTCAGCCTTGCAACTACACTTTGCCTTATTCAAGTTCTTGCCGCACTGAGGGCATAAACCCTTACAATTTTTTTTGCACAATAGCACCAGGGGATAAGCCAGTATCACCTCTTCCCTGATACCGTCGGTTATATCTAAAGTATCTTTGGTGGTCAGAGGGTAATCCCGTTCAAATTTCCCTTTTATTTCCGACAAAAATTTTTCATTGCAGCGGCTGCACCTAAGTTTCACCTTGGCCCGAAATGCGCCTTTGACATTGAGAATATTGCCAAACTTGTTTGCCTTGCAACTTATCCTCAGCGGTGAAACAAAATTAATATCGGCTGTTCCCACCTCTAACGGTGTTGTATCCTGGTCCTCGTTTATCTCCAACCCTTCCGGGGGAACCTGGCTGATGTTTATCTTCATTATACTAGAATCTAGATTCTGGATTCGCCCTAATCAGTGCTGCTAAGGATAATCCGTGCGTCTAAGGCGCATAGCCCTGTTGATGAAACAGAGATTGGATTGGCATCCAATTCCTGAATCTGCGGAAAATCATAGACCAGCTGGGAAATATTACTGATTGCCGAATAAAGGGAATCGAAATCAATCGGCTTGGCTCCTCTGGTTCCCTTAAGAATTGCCAGGGCCTTTATTTCATTAACCATTTGCCGCGCCTCTGTCTTGGGTATTGGCGCCACCCTGAAGACGACATCCTTAAGTACTTCCACAAAGATACCGCCCAAACCAAACATTACAACCGGTCCAAACTGTTTATCCCTGGTAGCCCCGATAATGACTTCTCTTGTAGAAGGGGTCATTTTCTGAACATAGATGCCTTCAATCTTAGCCCGGGGACTGTTCTTTTTCACCCTTTGAAGTATTGTATTAAAAGAGCTTATCAATTTCTTTTCGTTATCGACATTTATGACTATCCCGCCGGCATCGGATTTATGGATTATCTGGGGTGAAATCACTTTCAGGACTATTGGCCAGCCGATTTTTTCAGCGGCCCGAACGGCCTCCTCAGGGGTTTTAGTTACAGCCGAGGGCGGAATAGGTATATCGTAGGCAGCCAGAATTTGTTCAGCAATCGGTTCGGGAACAAAACCACCTTTTTCAAACTGCGCTAAGAGCTTTTTAACTCGGTCTTTTTTCATCTCCAATCCTTTTAAGATAAGCCCCGTATTCTATCAGTGCCCACATTGCCCGGGCAGCCCGGTCCATATCATTGTAATTGGGGATATGGTGTTGCTCCAGATATCTTACTCCTGGTTCAGTAAACGGTCCGCCAACAAATGCACCGACAACCGGCTTTTTATATTTTTTCTGCGCAGCAACTATGATTTTTGCATCATCCACAGGCCTGGTCATTGTCTGCAGGGTTTGAATTACAATTACCCCATCGTAATGATTTGATTGCATTACCGCTTCCAGGGCAATGCTGTATCTTTCCGGTCCGGCATCTCCGATTATATCTATTGGATTTTTTCTGCTCCAGGCAGGATGCATTTTACCGGAACGGTCAAGTCTTCTTATCATCTCCCCGGTCAGTTCGGGTAGTGCAATTCCTAATTCTTCGCAATAATCGGCGCACATTACCCCGTTGCCGCCACCATTGGTGATGATTGCTATTCGGTTTCCTTTTGCCGGCGACTGATGGGCCAGGGCCTTGGCCATATCAAACATCCCGCTTAAGGTTTCAGCCATAATCACGCCTGATTGTTTGTAGGCGCCCTTATAAATCTGATATTTACCGGCGAGTGAACCGGTATGTGAGCTGATTGCCTTGGTGCCGGCCGCAGTTTTACCGGCCTTCAAAGAT
>SDBT01002223.1_pt1 | contig 34555 bp, 31 predicted proteins | sample 2277101 | NCBI WGS metagenome assembly SDBT01 (sample SAMN10404973, study PRJNA504765) | marine sediment metagenome | isolation source: marine sediment core GS10_PC15, 103 cmbsf | place: Arctic Ocean: Southern Knipovich Ridge | collected 2010
TAACAATCTGGTGTCTGGGGCTGTGGATGCTGACGTATCAGCCATTCAAGCCAATGCGATCAACGCCGCCGCCATCGCTACCGACGCTATCACTAATGCCAAGATTGCCGCAGACGCCATAGGATCATCTGAGTTTGCTCAAGCGGCGGCCGACAAAATCTGGTCGAGCGCAACCAGAGATCTGACTGCTCTAGGATTTGCCCTGGGTACATCAGACTTCGCTGCCGCTTTCTTAACCGCAGCCTTGATCGCTACTGATGCTATCGGAGCAGCCGAGCTGGCCATCGACGCCGTGAACGAGATCAGGGATGCCATTTTATCAGATAGTACACCCTTTGCCGGGGCCAGCATAGCCACTATCCTGGCTGATACGGATGACATTCAGCTAAGGCTTCCATCAGCATTGACAACCGGAACGGCTGATAGCGGATCGACTACTACCATGGTCGATGCCGCCCGCACCGAAGCCGACACCGATTACTGGAAGGGATCCTTAATCAGATTTACTTCTGGCACAATCGCTGATCAAACGAGACTAATTACTGCTTTTGCACCAGGCACGGACACTGTTACCTTTGTGCCTGCTACAACTCAGGCAGTAGGTACTAATACATACGAAATTCTTCCATTTGGAGCAGTTGACCTGCGGTTGTGGAACGGCGGCGTCCCCAACAACCTGGTTGGCGGTGCGATTGATGCCGATGTATCAGCCTTGCAGGCTGCTGTCATCACTGCGGCTGCAATAGCTACCGATGCTATCGGGGCGGCCGAGTTAGCGACGGATGCCGTAAACGAAATTAGAGACGCGATTTTATCGGATAGCACTGCCTTCGCCGGGGCAAACATTGATGCCGCCATCACCACCAGGGCTACTCCGGCGCAGGTGAACACCGAGGTCTCTGATGTACTGAAGACCGACACTATCGCCGAACAGGCCCAAGGGGCTCCCACAGCTACACCAACCTTTGAGGAAGCGCTTGGGTACCTCTATATGGCACTCAGAAACCGGCTTGACATTGATACTACCGCCACCGATCACAAAGAATTCTTTAACAATGCCGGAACTGTGATATGGAAGAAGGCGTTGACCGACGATGGCACCATCTACTCCGAGGCGGAAGGCATAACGGGCCCATAAAATGGCAATTGATACGCAGCGTAAAAGGCAGTCGATTGTAGCAATTAGCGCCTATTTCCTTGGGCCGGCCATTGTCCCGGACTCCTCGTTTGCTCAAGGGGATCGACAGACAATTGGTTATGGATACTATGGCATCAATGTCCAGGCACCAGGAGGAATTACCTTTCCTGTCTTTTCCGAGGAGGGGATGCACAGCAATGTGTTTGGAGGTCTAATCACCAGATGAGTTACTATGGTTCCTGGAAAATAAATGACGTACTAACCTTCACCGTCAATACTCATAGTCCAACTTCTGGCGCGGCAACCGACGCCGACGCCGTGCCCACATATAGGGTCTATGAGGATGAAACGGCGACGCCTATTCTAACCGGCTCGATGGCCCTCATTGATAGCGCGAATACGGTAGGTTTTTATTCGGAGCAAATCAGCTTAACCGCTGCCAATGGTTTCGAGAAGGGAAAGTCGTACAACATCTATATCACCGCTGCCGTTGGCGGAACTTCGGGCACCATCTCGCATGACTTTCAAATGGAGGCTGAGGTCGATGCCAATATCGTTTCAGACAAGACCGGTTACAGTGTTGCTACCGGAGGCATCGTTGCTGGCAGCTTTGCAGCGGCCGCGATTGACGCTGCCGCTATTGCAACCGATGCTATTGGCGCCGCAGAATTAGCCACTGATGCCGTGAACGAGATACGTGACGCCATCTTGGCCGACAGCACCGCTTTCAACGGCGCTAGTATCGCCGCTATTCTAGCAGATACAGATGACATCCAACTGAGGATTCCGTCAGTCCTAACAACCGGCACCGCCGATTCGGGCTCCACAACGACTATGGTAGACGCAGCCAGAACCGAAGCTGATACCGACTATTGGAAGGGCATGGCAATCAGATTCACGTCGGGAACCGTAAACGACCAGGTTAGGCTGATTACAGCCTTTACTCCGGGAACAGATACTATCACGTTCGCCCCGGCTACAACTCAGGCCGTGGCCACTAACACGTATGAGATCCTGCCTTGGAGTGCCGTAGATGCCAGGCTGTGGAACGGGACAGCGCTCAATAACCTGGTCGCCGGGGCAGTTGACGCCGACATATCAGCTATCCAATCCGCTGCCATCACCGCCGCTGCTATTGCCACCGACGCTATAGGGGCCGCAGAGCTTGCCACCGACGCCATTAATGAAATCAGAGACGCCATTCTGTCAGATAGCACGGCGTTTGCTGGGGCTAATATCGACGCCGCCATCTCCTCCAGGGCCACGCCGGCTCAAGTCAACGCTGAGGTAGACACTGCTCTGGCCGATGCAAATCTGGACCACCTGGTTGGTACAGCGTCCGGTATTCCGGCTATTCCATCTGGCACCTATCTCGACCAACTCTTCGATGATGGTACTGCATCGTATGACCGAACAACTGACAGCTTGCAAGCTATCAGAGATCGAGGTGATGCCGCCTGGATAACGGGAGGCGGAGGCGGGATCACGGATATATTGAACATTCAACCGTTGATCCCGGAAAGTATCGACCTGGCTAATACCGCAATCTTCAGATTGGGCCTGATGCTGATCAACTCTATAGATGATTTACCGGCAACGGCTGAGATAACCCCGGGCACCATTAGTATCGACCGAAAGGCAATTGGTGGTACTAGCTGGTCGGCCATTGTGACCGATGCCGCCTGTAGTGAGCTGGCCGGCCTAATCTTTTTCGACGAGGTCTTTGACTCCGGTACAGGCTACGTTGAAGGAGACTCGATCAGAATTACTTTTAAGAGCCAGAAGGTTGTCGTGGCTGCAAACGACTATGACATCTCAGACTCAAATGGACGCATCTTCTACACCGATATTCGCCAAACGATGCGCGGCACCAACAGCGCCAGCACCCATTCGGCCGCAGATGTATGGGCATCCGGCACCCGTACCTTGAGCGCATTTGGCTTCAGTGTCGATATATCTACGGCAGGGGTTCAGGCTATATGGGACGCCTTGACCTCCGCTCTCTCGGTCGCGAGCAGTATTGGCAAGCTCCTGGTAGACAATATCAACGCTACTATCTCCAGTCGATCTAGCCACTCGGCGGCCGATGCTAGAACCGAAATGGATAGCAACAGCACCCAGCTAACGGCCATCGTGGCAGATACTAACGAGCTACAGGGAGATTGGGTTAATGGCGGACGCTTGGATGCTATTCTTGATGCCAGATCAAGCCAGGCAACGGCCGACGCTATCGAGGCTGACACCCAGGACATTCAGGCCAGATTACCATCAGCATTAGTCAGCGGTAAGATGGACAGTGACACAGTGGCTATATCCGGCAGCGCTGTTGCTGCTGATAGGCTCGAGGCCAGCGCCTTGACCATTGTCTCTGGGGCAGCAGCAGCCGGCACGTTATCTACAACTCAAATGACAACCAATCTAACCGAGGCTACCGATGATCACTACAACGGCCGAATTATTATCTGGACATCAGGAGCCTTGAAGGATCAGGCCAGCGATATCACTGATTATGCTGGCTCGAATTTCATGCTTACTTTCACCGCGGTCACCGAAGCGCCAGTGGCCACGGATACCTTTATTTTGGTCTAAATCATGGCAATGAGCGGCAGTCAAAAAACAGGTTTAAGTGTCACCGCAACGCCCGGTCCGGCGCACTCGTTTGCTGCAAAAACAGAGGCCGTTGTTGGTCTAGTTGGCTTAACCGGATCTATTATTGGGCCTGGTAATGCCGGAAAAATACTTGGCCCTAATAACGTCGGGGAGGTGAGGGGGTAACATGGCTCTACCAGACGCAGTTCAGCTTGAGAACGGGCGGGTGGTAACTATTACCTGGAATAAGCAAGGCACTACTACGCCCGAGAATATCTCCAGCCCAACAGCGTTCACCGGCGTTATCGAGTCCGGCTCCGGGCCAACCTACACCGTCGTTGCCGTATCCGGCGCTTTAGCAGTGACCGATGGCGTAAATGGTATTTTCACCTGGACTTTAGATGCCACAGACACTGTTCTGGCAGGTCGGTTTCTTGTTCAATTCTTAATTGTAAAATCGGGGGTACCATCGCTGCGCTCATTCCCGGCGCCCTGGACGGTTAGAAGAAGTCCGTAATAAATCAGAGTTACCCAGCCCTCTATTTCCTCTTTATTTTCCTCATGCTGGCTGTTCCCGTTTTGATTCTATAGCACTTGGCCTTACGGTCAGCCTTCAAGCCGCTTGTCAATACATCGGCCACAATATGCCACAGGTCAGACCATGCCATGCCCAGATAAACCAACCCAATTGCTATAAGGGAGACGCGCTCCAAGCTGGAAACCAGCGCCAGCACACACATGACGGGTAAAATAGCTATTGCAAAGCGTCCGGCAGTACCCACCAGAGGAATGTGGCTGGCCAAGATTAACTTTCGAGCCTCTCTAAAGGCTTGTCCGCGCAAGCCCGCTCGATGGGGCACTATATCTCGATAGACATCAAATCCAATCAGTTCGCCAACCCAGCCCAGATGGTTGTGAATATCAAGGTCGGGATTGACCCATATGGTAGCTGCTACTCCCAGTCCAAAATACAAGCTATTTCCTGATAAATAATAAATTGCCGGACCGACAGAGGCCAGCCCGGCAACGGCTGTGAAGAGGCGATGTGTTTTTCCGTTTGGCATCATGACACTTTGGCCGACTGCTGTGGCTCGCTCTGCCACTTTCCGGCCAGGATGTATCTTCTGAGAGCAACGTAGCCTTCCTCAAAGCTGCTGATCAGGACGTATGTATTGCGCTGCGTTTTTTGGACTGCTCTGGCCAGGCAATAGTTGCGATACGAGTACATCACGTCCTTCTGCTTTAACCCAACCTCGCCCTTGATAGAATTAACAGCGGGTAGTTGGCCGCCACGCTTGAGATTTCCGCAAGCGGCAAGGTACAGGCTAATTCTCTTATCGCTCTGGCCAAGATTGGACATGGCCAGATTTATGGCCATGCTAATATCAGACTCTGGACCGTTAATCTTCACCTGGCGAACCTTGCCTGACCTTATCTTGGGGGATTTTGCGTCAGATATTAAAAACTCCCCGGGCTCGGTTGGGCTCATATTTTTGGCGATAGTGTTATCTGACATGGCATGTCTGATATGGGCCAACTCTCTAGCTCGAAAACAAATACGACGGTCAAGATTATATCTGATAATTGTGTCTATGACCGCTACCTTGGCGTATTGAGTGACCAAGATCAAGGAGCCATTAGACCTAAACTTGCTGGCCAAGTCTCTCAGAACGGCGGCGGCGGCGTTATCCTTGGTTAGAGTAACCACCTCGTCGATGATAATTATGGTGTGTTTATCGGGGTCTCCCCCGGTCTTGGCGAGCCTCTGCATTAGCTGGGTAGCTTGCTTGACATTGTCCGTCTCCCCGCCGCCTACGTACCCATCCACGCATGCCTCCCAATACCAGACTTTTTCCCTAACGTTGCCTTTCAGGTCAATCAGATAAACCTCAAAGTTGTCGGTAAACCTCTTGCCAAGACTGTACCATTGGACGAGCATACTGTGCAGTAAAAATGTCTTCCCGCCACCCGTGATGCCACAGACGAGGGTGTGTCCGGATTTTATATTCGCGATGATTGGCCGCCGAGCATTGTAGCCGACGACCACCTCGCCGGGCTGCAACTTCTCATGCGAAGCGATATCAAATGCACTGCTGGGCGTTTTTCTTGGCTCAGGAGGCGCGTATTCGCCATTTTTTTTCCCAATAGATAAAATCACCTTGCCCACTCGCCAAGTGTTTGCGATCAAAATAAAAATGAACCCGACGAATATACGGGTAACATCCACCTTGAACACAAATCGAAAGACGAGCCAAGTGATGATTAAACCAATAGCTACCGAGTCAAAATTACTCATAGATCGCCCTTCCAAATATAATTCTCAGCATGCCTCTGGCCTCATCTTTTTTTAGCAGGCCGTCGGCATACGAATCGCGAATCGCAGTTGCGGTTGCGACATCGGGCGACCCCTTGTCAGTCTGGTCTCTACTTCTTTCTCCCTGAATCTTCGAGATGGCCTTCCTGAAGTCCGGACTTATAGCCTTGGACGATATCTGGATGTTATGGCCAGGGTCGTCTAATAGCACCTGCTCCATGTCCTCGCCGGTCAGGAACTTCCACACATTAAACATCATGGGCTTCTCGGTACTAAAAGAAGGCCAGGCACCAGTTATGGGGTCTTCCTGGTGCCTCCACTTGCCAGCTAGATTAAGGGCGATGTCCCCTTCGATATGATAGACTCTCCCTTTCTGAGAAGTGTTTACCGTATCTCGGGTAACAATGTAGAGATTTCTTTGCCATCTCACTGTCTCAAACCATGCTACCCTAAAGGCAGTGATGATCCACAATATAAATGCACCCAGGTAAAACATGCCGTCGCCTTGAATACCGGCCAGAATCAGCCAGCGGCAAATGAAAAAGAGAGCCAAGGTGCGGTTGATCATTATTGCGAATGGCTCTATCAGCGCTACCTTGGGCGTCCTCAAGGCAATCACAATTTGCTGTCGGCTGTCAATCTTCTCTGATGCCTCTATCGGTAATTTTATCATTAATTTGATACAGAAACCTTTTGCCAGAGCCAGGGCTACTCTCCCTGGCCAGAGTTATCAAGCCATCATCATGTAGGTCTTGCATAAGACCTATGGTGTACTTTGCTGACGGATTAGGGTGCAGTTGCATACGAACGAGAATATCAGCCAGGACCCTGGAGCCCGGTGATAGCGTCCAGCCGCGAACATTAGCCTTATTAACTATTAACATCTCGAATATCGCATCATACGGAGTGTCAGCAGATATTAGTTCTGGCAGGCCATGCACTCCATTAATCAGATACGCCGTTCTGCTTGATAAGCAGCCTATGCAATAAAAAGCCCCATCTTTTCCCTTCTCCAGATTCGTGCCTTCGCAATCCAAGCATTTTCTTTCTACCGATGCCACATGCTCTCCATAGATCTTGTTACTCCTTTCAAGGGACGAGTGCCTTTGAAAAAGTCTGATTCCCAACTCTTTAATTGATACCAAGTGCCGAACTTTTGATTTCTCCCATCGCCTGCATCGACCCGCCTGTATCTGGTCATCAACCCTCTCTTCCAGAGCCTTCGAATCCTGGATGCGGCCAGTCGTCGAGCGTGGTGGAGGTGGTTTTCGGCTACGTCCAGAATAGTTGCCAGGGGATGAATCGTTTCTTCGTCCGGAAAGTGCGACACTAGTTTTTTTAGGAAGTCGAGGTCCGATTTGGTGCCGATCATTTCCCCGTTTAAGCGACTCGGTCTCATTTTCTCGAATGAGGTTAGTCTGTATTCGTGGTCCGGATAACGTAGCTCCAGCTCCACCTGCCAGGGAGGGATCGTTGTACCCTTCATGCGTGCATCTATTCGAGGATCGAGCCCTAATCTTTTTTCTTTCGGAACCACAACTTCTTCATACTCGAAGGGCATATTGCGCTCTCCTGTAAATAGCCTCACCACCCATGGCAATTCCTATTGCGTCAGCTATGTCCTTGGTGACACTAGCCCCAAACATACTTCTGGCCATCTTGACCATGGCCGCCTTATCAGCCTTTCCATTTCCGGTTAGAGCGACTTTAGCTTGGGTTGGGAATACCATCTGACATGGCCTGCCCAGCGTATAGCACACCCCGCAGACATGGGCCAATTTTATAGTTGACTGACTGTTTCTCCCGATAAACGGATACTCGTATGCCACAAGGGCTATGCTTGGAAAGTCGATTGTGATCTTCCGCAAGGAATCAATGATCAGGTTTAGCCTTGCTGTCCAAAGCACTTTCTTTGGGGCGTAAACCGTACAGCTATATACTAGCTCGCCATCCCCATCGGTTTCGATAACAGCTATGCCGGTTGGATTTTCTTTGGTCAAACCCGGGTCAATGCCTAAAACTATCATTCAGTTACTCTAGCACAAAAGTTCCCGACAGTCAAATTGTCACCATTGTCAGTTTGTGCTACATTAACGCTATGGCTCAAGCGGAGTTTGGCCCCGACTTTACTCGACGAGTAAGAGACGCATATGTGGAGAGTTGGATTAGCCTGGCTCAGATCTCGGAGAATAGCAAGGAGATGTTTGGGCAACATGTCTCCTTTGATACGATCAAAAAATGGTCCGCAGAGAACAACTGGGAGGATCGCCGCCGAAAAGCCAGGGTGGTTTGTCCTCATTGCGGCGAGGATATTACGGCCGTTGTCTCCGGCGACGAGATAGATATAGGGTACATGTACAAGTACTTATTAGTTCGTGCCTTTGACGAGATGTTTGAATCAAAAGCGCTAGATCCAAACAAAATAAGAGAGTGGAAGAACCTGGTCAAAGACGCCGGCATCAAACCAAGTGTTGGCAGTCAATCGGCCATGTCAGATATTGACGTAGTTCTGGCCGAGATGGAGGCTCATGGGAGCTAAAGTTCGTCTCACCCCATGGCAAATTAGCGAAATCATTGCGTGCAGGCGAGACCCCTGGCATTGTTTGCAAAACTATGTCTGGCTCGAGCGCGAAGCGGATATGGATGTTTCAATTATTCCTTTCGATCCATACCCCAAGCAGAGGGCAATCTTGGGATTCCTGCTCGACAGAAAGAATATACTGGCCAATAAATCGCGTCGGGTAGGATGGTCTTGGATAAACGCTTTTTTTGCTTGGTGGTTAATCAATTTCAGGAAAGGCGTTAAAGTGCTTTTCTTGTCAAGAACAGAAAACGATGCCGCTGTCCTTCTGGACAAGGTGAAGTTTATCCATAATAATCTTGCCTGGCGTGGCGACGGCGACGACCATGAAATGGCTGATCCTGCAAATTGGCTTACGGGCGAGATCGCGGTTTCAAACAAGTCTGAATTCGCCAGAGGATTCAGAAACAAGGCTGGCCAGATCTCGTCTAAGTCTACCGTTGTTAGCCTGACCAACACTGACAATTCAGGACGCGGGCTGGGGGCAACATACGCCCTGATGGACGAGTTTGCATTTTATGACAACGATGATTTGGTATGGAGATCAATGTCCAAAACAATTATCGGTGGTGGATTTTGGGCATGTGGTTCTACGCCAAACTCGGTTGGGAATAAATTCCACTGGCTGGTGGCGAACGCCGAAGCAGGCAAGAATCTCGTGCGTGGGAAAAAGACTTACGAGTACCTAACATTTCACTGGAGCGAATCGTGGGTGCCGGCAGAGGCAGTAGAATACGATAAAGCGGACTCGACGAGCGAAGACGCCTTTCAGGAGTGGGAGTTAGGCTTCAACTCTACCGGAAACACCGTCTTTGATCCAACAGATCTGGCAGTTTGCTACAAGCCTCCGGAGGAGTTCCCCGAGGTGGCAGCAGAGATTAAAAAGTACCAGAGGATGGTTGATCAGGGGCATGGGTATATCTCCGCCGCCGATACTATTCAAGGTAAAAAGCACAGAAAATCAACTCAGAAAGATTGGAACGCATTCGCTGCGTTCACCCAATCCGGAGTTCAGATACATGCTTACACCGACCAGGAACCCTTGGGCGAGTGGGCTGGGCGCCATATCATGGACCGGCACGACAAGCGCTATTGGGTTATGGGGACCCTGTCAAAATTACATGCTGAGTTTCCTGGGACGCTGTACATTGAGGAGGATGGCGTTGGGGCTACGGCCGTAAATAACCACGATACGCCAAATGATGGGTTCTCGCAGGTGATTCCATTTACCTCCGCCGGGCTTGGAAAATCTACCGCAATTAAGATCGCGCAGACGGTAATCAAAAACCATCAACTGGTTATAACAGATCGAGAAACGTATAACCAACTAATGGTCCTGCAAGATAACGGGCCGGGGCCCAGGCGATACGGCGCCCCCTCCGGCTACGATGACGACTTGGCGATTACTGTGTGCATCGTCTGCTATGCTCTTCAAGAGGAAGGCAACCGCATTTTTGACTGGGGATCAGATGCATCTGTCCCCGACAGGGAGTCGTTTACCGGAGACTTGTCAAGCGATACCCAGAAAGCTAACCTTCCATTCGGACCAACGACATTTATTCCAGAGAAGTTGGCAGGAACAGAAAGACTTGCGGATCTCGTAGATGGCCCCGGAATGGTTCCGGTACCCCTTACGCCGTCCGACGAACTTGACCCTGCTCAAGATATGATTAATAGATACGCACGGGAGGTGCTAAGTGGCCCTGAAGAAGATGTGCGCCAGACCGAATTGCCAGAATAATCTGAACGCTGGAATCAAGTATTGCGGCCTATCATGTGCCGCCCAAGATCGCAGCAGAGTTAAAACTATTGCGAAAGCGGCGCTGCCGGATGATATAGTCGGTTTAATTAGTGATGCTGCCGGTAGCGGGGCGGGCGGTATTATAGAAGCTGTATCAAGCATGGCCATTGAGCTTCGAGAAAGTCGCGATACCATCTCGATCAACCCCAGCGCTATTTCCAAGGAGGCACGAACAACCGGGGATTGGGTGATGAACTGGAATGGGGGCGAAGAGTGGAGACCCAACGATGCGCTATCCTTTGACAAAATAGAGGCCATGGATAAGTCCGGGATCGTGCAATTCGCGGTAAGAATGGTTCTGGCTCAGATCGTTGCGGTATTTCGGGACGATAGCACGGTGAAGATAGTTTGCCAAGACGAAGAATTAAGAGAAGTCGTCGAGGCCAATTTCAGATTAATCATAGGAAAGTTCATCTATGATTCTATGGACAACGCCCTTAGAACGGGAGCGGGGTTTTCCGAGCTTGTCTGGCGCTCCTGCACAAAGTACGAACTTGGCCTCTCCAAGAACAGGGGTGGGCGCAAGTTCACCATTCTTGCGCAGCCCAAGCCGGTAGCCACTGACACTATAAAGCATATCATGCGCACTTCTAAAGGGAGATTTAACGGATTCGTACAGAACGCCAACAACCCGCGGCAAATTAAAGAAGTTACGGTGAAGATGGAGAATGCCTTCATCATGACTTTTAATGAACGCAACCGAAATAAATGGGGACGTTCTCTTTATGAGGCGATATACCCTCTTTGGTTTTGGTATCAAATTATCCTACGTTCTATGGTTCGCTACATGGAGCGAATGGGGACGCCGGTGACAGTAGTTAGCGCTCCAGCCTCAAAGATCGTAAGAAAACCCGGCACAGATACCCAAATCGACGCTATGGAGCTAGGGCTAAGGATAGCGGCTAACGCCTCCAAATCAAGTGCCCTGGTCGTCCCGTCCGACGTGGACCCCAACACTAAGGTCCCGCTATGGGATATCAAGTATCTGACAGCAGATGAAAGGGCTCAGCCATTCATTGATGTTCTGGAGAGAATGTCGGTTATGATTTTAAGAGCGGCGTTTATGGCCGACCGGTCACTGACCGCCGGGGAAGTGGGCGCATTTAATATCGGCGAGATCCACGAGATTGCAAACTCGATCCATAACCAAATGACGGTTATGCTTATATCATTTCAGATAAATCAGAACATGATGCCGCGCCTGGTGCGTTTCAATCGGGGAGTTAATGGTCCTCCATGTCGCATGGAGACGATGGTAACAGATCTGCGAAACCAGGAGAAATTAACCAAGCTCCTCAGCATCTCTGGTAATATCCCCTCTGCGCAAGAGGCTACCGGTCGAATAGATTGGGTGGCTATGGCTGAAAAAGCCGGTGTTCCAGTAATACCCCAGGAAGAATTCGACAAAATGCGGGAGCGTCAGGAGGAAGAGGCCCTGGAGCGTCAACGCAAGCAAATCGAAATGCAGACTCAGGCGGGCGTTGGATCTGATAACCAGGTTGTCAGGGATGGTGCCAGGAAATCCGCGGTTGAAGAGGCTAAGGACAAGGCAAAGACAAATGGGGGCACCTCTCAACAGGAGGCGATAGGGGAGTTCATCAACCTGCTAGTAGAGAATGATGTAGTTGTGCCGGTGATGGTCAACGATGGAGAGATCGAGCTTTTCAATCCTTTCCGAGATAGAGTCGGTAGATTTGCATCCGGACCCGGCGGAGGAGGAAAAGGGAAGAAAGAGGTGTCCTCAAGAAGGAACGCGAAATTTGATAGTTCATCACCCATAACGTCGTCAAAGTCCAAAGATCCTAGATCTGCCGGGTCCAAGCTTTTCGGAGCAACGGCAAAAGCTCTCGCTGCGGCTGCATTCATCGGAATTGCGGGGGGATTTCTGGCGTCTCAAGCAGATGCCTCAGTGTCTATAGATGAGGCAAAAGAGGAGATCCAGAAAGAAGCGCAAGAAGAAACGCAATCGTGGCCTCATCCGGGATCCCCCGAAGAGGCAGTTCGGGTAGCCACAGACGCACTTGCAAGTGTCGGGATTGATTTAGGTAATGTTAATCTCGTATCTGGCACGCCAGCACTGGGAACAGTAGCCAGCTATGACCCGGTAACCAATACTATGACTATCCCTCCCGAGTTACTAGAGCGGATAAGCGATGGAGACCCTGATGCGATAGCTCTCCTGATTCACGAAGTTGCACACAGTAATCAAAGGGTTGATAATCCAGACACAAACGACGGTATGTTAACAGGCGGAGAATCAATAGCCGAAGGTGACGTGGCTCCATTTGTGGCTATGATCGAAGGCCAAAACCAATTAATAGCTTACATGGCTCTCAGTAATCTTTATGGCAGGCCAATTGATGACGATGTCCTACGCCAAATGTCAATTACAAATATGAGGGCAAATGGACAGTTTGGTGGGTTTTTGAGTGTAGAAGATCCATATACAACCGACTCCGAGGCATGGGCTGGCATGGCCCAGGCATGGGAGGAGCAGGTTGGAACGCCTGCCAGGGATTTCTTGATCGAATCTCATGGCAACGGCTTCAGTATCCCAAATAATAGAGCAGCTTTAGTCAGGTTATTTCCTGAGCAGATGAATGATTTCAGTGGGGTTAATTCTCTTCCGGCAACATCGACCATCCTTGGATGGCTAAACGATAGCTACGGGATTGATGGGGCGAATGCTCTGAGGGGAATATTAGAGGAGGCTTCAAATGCCCGTTGACGAAAAAGTAGTTTCCCCAGATGAGTATGTCGTATGTCGTGGGGTGCCCGTTCCCAAAGAGTATATTTCCGAGAAAGAAGAAGAGTACGATGCGAAAATGATCGAAGATCCGAATACCCAAGAGACGCTTGACGAGAACCTGGCCAGGTTCAGAATTCAGGCTACATCTAATCGAAAAGAGTTTAATCCTAAAGGCAACATGTTCCAAAGCAAGGAGGGGTACTATTTCTTCGCTGACTATGTTTTTCCATTGGGTTTGTACTTTCCAGGACTGCCTATGTTGAATCCAAAAAATCATCCACGTCCCATTTGGTTTTTCAAGCCCAAATCAACCAGTTTCGGAGGCTCGTCATGGCAGTAGTAGCTCCTGATGTACAAGAGGCGCCGTACATAACCACAGAACCTCGCGCATTAACCGTCTTAGCCATTTGCGATAACCCACTCCTGACAACCGGCTTTGCCAGCGTGTCCCGACCAATGCTGACCGCATTTGCGGATCAGGGGTGGAATGTTCATTGCTTGGGTGTTACCGGCACTCAGGAAGACTATTTCCAAGAGTTAAATTTTTCCCTGCACTCGGTTAACCATCTCGACGTAAGCCGAATGGGTTTTGACCGGGTGCATGAACTCGTGACCACTATTCGTCCTGATATTGTTTGGATCTTGATTGATCCCGGCAACCTTGCAAATTACATGTTTGCCGAGCAGGGTCTGATGAAAATCTTAGATGATATCGAAGATGGCGAGTATAATCGAATAAAACTCAAAGAGTTCAAAATTGTTGCTTACGTGCCCATTGAGGGTAAACCACTTATGTCTCACATGATTAAAGCCTTGAAGAAAGTGGAAAGAAACGGACGGGTGGTATTTTACACTCCCGTCTCTGCTAAGTCCGTGAGAGAGCAATGGCCAACGTGCCCAGACAGGTTTGTTTATCACGGCTTGGACCATGCTCCGTTCGCTTCGTATTCTCAGGAGGATCGACAGTTGCTCAAGAATCTAATTGGATTCGAGGACCGATTCTTGGTTGGCGTGTTTGGGGCCAACAAAAGAACGAAGGGCTATCCACAGACAATAGAGACAATCGCGTGCCTTTCTAAAATGGGCTATGGACCAGACCAAATATTATTTTACTTCCACACAGAATGGATGCACCCAGTCTCGCAAGGGCATCACCTATACGATATCGCCAAATACTATGGCGTGGACGACATGATTGTCTTTAAGCCGGATCCCAACGATCTCAACGGAAGAGACATTTGGACTGGATGCGATTATACCAGTAGCACCATGGAGATGGCTTGCAAATTTGGGTTTCCGCCAAAAGATGGGTTCTACCACAGATCGGACGAGGTGAGGAGTGGAATCAACCTGACGATTTTAGCGGATTGCGACTATATATCCAGAATGAATATGCTTGACCTGTATTTCGACCCTAGTCAAGTTGAAGGCTGGGGATTACCGCAATGCGAGGCCATGGCCTGCGGCACGCCCGTCTTGAGTGTCAAAGACTGCCATGTTAGAGACGAAATTATTGGTGAGTACATCCACCAATTTCCACACATTGACCCTCGACTGTGGGACACATGGCATGTTGGAGCAAAGCTGGTCAAATTTGATCCACAAATTGCGGCTGACAACATTGTACTGCTGATGAGTGATCGCAGTTTACTGAGAAAGCACGTCGGGCCAGCTATGGAGAGAGCATCTTCTTTCAAGTGGCGAGACTCTACAAAAAAGATGATCGAGATCATCGAGGAGGCTGTAGGCAATGTTTAATTGTCCAGTTTGCAACAGAGAGTTCGATGCAGTTGCCAAGTTACCCTCAATTGGAGATATATGCCCTCGCTGTGGTGTTCGCTTGAAGCACAAAAGGGTAGATAAAAAAATCACCTACCTTGTGCCCAAGGATGCGGTGATGCAGGATGAGTTCACTCAAGTCTACATCGACATGGCTAGACCAATGAACGGGGCGTTTTTAGATCCAGCACCAAACCCAGTTGTGCTAAGGTACATTGGAGACAGAGAAGACATCCTCATAAACTATCGCGTTAGGTATAACGCGATAGTAATATCCGATGGCCGCTTGCTATGCCCCGAGTGCGGGGGGTTTTTGGGAACCCTGAGAATGATCACGGGCACGTTTGCCCCAAAAAGATGTGGCAAGTTCATGAGAGAGGTTGTTGATGGCAGAAAAGGTAAGTGCAAAAAGAGAACTGAGTTTACATTCGTCAACGAAGTTGTGGCTGGAGTGCAGATTATGCGGTAGTCCCCTTGAGGATTTTATATCTCTTGGTTCGATTGTGCCATCATGCTTTGTGTCTGATCCCCGCATAAAGCTAGATAAAGTGCCCCTGGATTTAAAATCGTGCCCGGGATGCAGCCTGATTCAGCTTGGTCATTCTGTAGACAAGGCGACCTTGTACAGCCAGTATTGGTACAAGTCCAGCATCAATAGTTCCATGGCGTTGGCGCTCGGCGATGTGGTTCGAGGGGTAGGGAGTCATGTTCACCTTCAAAACGGCGAAAGCGTATTAGATATTGGCTGTAATGACGGAGCCCTGCTCGAGAAGTATCAAAATAACGTAACCACGATTGGCATAGATCCGTGTCAGAATATACTGCCAACATGCGACATCTTCTATAATGGCTTTTTCCCTGACGACCTCCCTGACATGAGCGTAAAAGCGGTTACTGCCATCGCTATGTTTTACGATGTGGATGACCCAAAAGGATTTCTGGATCGCGTCAAATCTATTCTGTCCTATAACGGCATTTTTGTTGTTCAAATGACCGACTTGATGTCAATGCTTGCGGCCAATGCCTTCGATAATATTTGTCACGAGCATGTAGTTTATTATAGCCTGGCGAATTTGGGTCTTCTCGCCCAGAATTGCGGGCTAGATATCTTTCATGTTGAAACCAACCTGGTTAATGGCGGCAGCCTAAGAGCATACATGTGCCATGCTGGGCAGAAGGATATCAAGCAAAGTGTCATGGATAGACTGGATGAGGAGGGAGAAGCGATCAGCGCAGAAACGCTGATCAAGTTCCGGCAAAATATAGATCAAATCTCATCAGAGGTTTTCGAGATAGTAAGCGAAAGGGTGCATGCTGGTGATACAGTAGACGTACTAGGTGCAAGTACCAAAGGGAACACATTTTTGCAGGTGTCGGGTATTGGCAATTCTCTGATACGTCAGGCGGCAGAAGTGAACGAAGGAAAGTTCGGACTTTATACCGGCGGTAGCAATATTCCCATTGTTAGCCAAGAGGTATCTTTATCCAACCCGCCAGACTACTATTTAGTTCTACCATGGCACTTCATTGACACATTCATCGCAAGCATGGATGGATATCTAAAGTCGGGCGGAAAGTTTATAGTTCCAATGCCAGAGCCGAAAATTGTATGCAAAATGAAGTAACTCTATGGGGACTGATAGCTGCTGTAGTTGCGCTTGCTGCAAAAACATTGGTATCCGATATCCCCAAGATGCTTGAGCACTTTAGAAAAAGAGTGGAACGCGAAACAGATGCTCGGGAGAACGTCGTGGCAGGCGAGCGACAAGATGACGTGGCGACATTCGCCAACATGGTTTCATTGCAAACCAGAATGAGCCATCAGAACGAAAAGCTGATAGACTACTTTATCATGGACTTCAGACAGGATGTTGTCGATCTGAAGAACGCCATGTCGTCTCTTGAGAGTCAGCTTGCCGCAGACGCCAAGGAAACAAACCAAAGGTTGCAAACAAGCTCCCTGGAATTAAATCAAGTGTCAGCCCAACAGAAGATTATCGCCAGCGAGACGGTTCGGTTGACGGATGCCATGTTTGAGTTCGAGGGTAAGATTACATACGCTTTATCTTGTATACCTGATTTACTGGAGAGAGATGCTCCCAATTGAGAGAAAGACCACTGGATTTTTGATAGACGAATGGGTCACTACCAAGTTTAAGATGGAGAATGGCGTAGAAGGGGCAGCCCGGAGGAATACTGCCCTGTCAGGCGCCATTGCCCTGAGAATGGGGCAATCTTCGTCGGTGCCACAAAAGGCTCTCGACGAGCTGGTTGATGAGCTGCGCTTAGTATCCAGGGAGTGCTGGGACGCACAAGAGAAGGTTTGCTCTCTGGGCTGCCGGCATCCCAGAATAGCTTCCTGGGCCAAGCGGGCTCAAAGTGCTAACGCAAAGAGAGCAAACCTGATTAGAAAAATAGACTCGATACTCGGCGAAGGAGAGACAACCGCTCTGGAGAAAACGTACAGAGAATGAAGAAGATAGCATTCATCCATATTCCCAGGACATCCGGGAAGAGCTTTTGGGGGCACATTTCGCGCTATCTTCCTGGTCCAATATCCTTAAACCAGAATTGGTCGGCTTACATAAATGACAACAGATCCGGCTCTTACCGATTGATGGGGGGCTATGTCAACTGCACCATGGTAGGCTATGTCGGGGGCGATGTCGATCTAGTCACGATGCTCGGAGATCCGATAGATCGGACGATATCACTCTTCGATCATATGTGCAACCACTCTGCATTCGACGACTGGAAAAAGCAGCATATGGGCGACGGTATTTCTCTCGAGCGTTTCCTGGAGAACGGTGAAACCAACTACCAGGTCAGAAATGCCATATGTCGATACCTGGGCAGCGAATACGGGCCAGCAAATGCTCCTTTGGACGATGACCACGCCATAGATCATCTTTTGCGATGGTCAGTTGAAAACGAGAGTGATCAAACGGTCTACGAGAGAGCGATCTCCAAGCTCGAAGAATTCTCGTTTGTTGGCTTCAAGGAGGAGCATGCAAAATCGGTCAAGGCATTTCTATTCTCTTGCGGCGTATCCGTAGAGGCTCGCGACAGGGAGCACAAGGACCACGCAGGCTCTGTTGGCGAAGAGATTCTGGAGACTATAAGGGAAATGAATAAATACGACATTGAGTTACACAAATTGGCCAAGGAGACACGAGGACTGTGAAGAATAAAGTAGCATTTGCCCACCCGGGCCGTATTGGGGACGCCCTCTATTGCCTGCCAGCCATTCGATGGGTATGCCAGCAAAGAAACTGCCAGGCCGACTTCTATACCTCCAGCTATTGTGCGCCCATGAAGAAGTTGGTCGAGTACCAGACATACATTGACAAATTCATCGTTCTCGACGAATATATCATCGAGGGAAATGGGCCTGGCCATCAACCCTGGCGCATGCCTGTGCCGGATAAAGGGTACGATTGCATCTATCAACTTGGGTTTAAGTATAACCCAGATCGCTTCCTGGCAGATTGGATAGCGAAGACGATCGGTGCTCCAGAGCATTTGACCCCTTATTACAAATATCCACCCATTGCTACAAGTAACTTTGATTTCATTGTCCTATCCCCAAGAGGGCAAACCACCTACCTTCCCTTATTCGAGGCCCTGGCAGGGAATGACAGGATAGAGGTATTTCAGATAGGTGCAAAGGGGGAGGCGGTTGGCGCAGACAAGTATCAGGATTTAACCGGCGTGAACTTCCTTGAGACACTCGGCGCTCTAGGCAATGCCAAAGCGTTCGTTGGCTTGATGTCAGCCAATCTTGTGTTGGCAAATGGGTTCCCGAACCTGCCAAAATTTATACCGCATGATGGAAAATCGTGGGACATGCGACATGTTATGTACACAAGTAATCATCACTATCTGGTAGATCCAACGCCAGAGGAAATCATGAGAGGGATTTTAGGAGTCCCAGCTATGGAAACCTTTAGTAAAACTATTCACCCGGACGACTATGTAGAGGAAATGGATCATGCACGCGCCATGGTCGGCGCAATGTCGGGAATATCGCACCGGTTCGAGCACCCCATGAGGGCATGGGAGTATGGCCTCGTCCTGAATGCCCTGAGAAAGGCCAATGTGAAAAATGTGCTCGATGTAGGCGGGGGCGGATCTATCTTCGCTCCTGCATGCGAGTGGCCGGAAGTAGATATCAAAACAACCACAATTGATCCAGGCGACGTTGGAGCCTGGATAAGGAAGCAAAAAGAAAGAGTATCAGAGAGCGGAAGTGATCCCCTGATGGATTTTCGCCAGGAGGATTTTCTTACAATAAAGCCCGGTAAGAAATTTGATGCCGTGGTATGCATTAGTACTATCGAGCACGTCACGGAAGACCTCAGGTTCTTCAACAAGCTTCTAACATTTGTCAAGAAGGGCGGGATACTTGCCCTAACCACCGACTTTCACCCAAGCGGGGAGCCCCAAGTCGATGGTCACGTAACAACGTACAATGCTACCGGCATGGGGTATTGGGCGAATGTTGCCAAAAAGAAGGGCTTCGAGTTTTATCTCGGAGAACCTGATTGGGAACATTTCAGTGCCGAGGTTAGCAATTACACGTTTGCCTCGCTGATCATGAGAAAGAAGTGAAAATAAGTATGATCACCGTAGCCTACGGTGCCTTGACTGAAGAGATGATTCAATCGGCTCTTGTTAGCGATAACGAGGTAGAGCTGATTATCTTCACGCACTCCGACAACGAGCGCATCTCGAGGCTTATCCACAAGCTGGAGGGCGGCCAGATCAGACTCAAAGACTACCGCCAAAACCGCGGACTGGCAAAGTCATGGAATGAAGGAATTGTGATGAGCGAGGACGCAGACGTAACCATAATCTTTAACGACGATATTACATTTTCGCCAGGCGATGTAGATCTTATCGCTAAAGCCTCGGTTGAAAATCCGCACAACTTCATCGTTACCTGTGCTGGCTGGAACGAGGTTCACCAAGCCCGTATGGAACTCCATGGGTTAGCTTGTTTCGGTATCCAGAAAATCGCTATAGATACCGTGGGCTACTTCGACGAAAATTTCTGGCCAGCCTATTTCGAGGACAATGATTTTTGGAGGCGCTGTACATTGGCCGGGCTCTCGCATGTCAACTGCTCGGGTACCAGCGTAACTCATAAGGGTAGCCAGGCAATTCGTAGCAGCCTGAGATTGAGACTTCAGAATGAAAAGACCTTTCGTGCCAACGAGCAGTATTACTTTAGCAAGTGGGGAGACGGGCCGAGAAAAGAAACATTCCTTACCCCGTTTAACGACCCCGGCTTGGGCTTGTTTATATCTAAGGAAAGTGCCGAGTTCCCTTACGGAAACTACGACAGGGCTAAGCCACGCTTGACACGGCTAGTGTAATCTGCTATATTGTAACTAAGGTAGCCAAGGCGCGATCATTTACGTGATCGCGCCTTTTTTATTTCCCGGAGAACCTTATGCCCTGGAAAGCCGTAGAAGTAAACGACAAATGGTGCTCGGTCAACACCGAAACCAATAAGCCGGTGGCCTGCTTTGGGGCCAGTAAATCCGGAGCAGAGGACCACGTCAAAGCCTTGCTGGCCAACGTCGGAGAGAATCTTAAAGTCGGCGATGCTGGCATAACCCTGCTGAGAGTGGCCTACACAAATGAACCTCACCTGCGTCTGAGAAAGCACCCAATGACCGTTGTCGAGGTCGATGGGGAGAAGGTAATCCGACATCCGATCATGGTAGCTGGAAACTATCGCCATCCCAGGGCTAAGAACGGGGTATTAAATCTCAACACGGTCCCTATCACGGATCCTGAGCATAAATTTAACAGGATAGTCGCCAACCACTATGGCAACGTAACCGATGCCGGAGTTTACACCAGGCCCGGACATGGTAGCAGAGAAGCCTGGGCATGGCTTTCTCCGGAGCACGGTGGATGGATGTCAATAGAGGAAAGTGAAGGCGATACGGTTTTGGTTGCGTATGGGAGGGCTACCTCAGAAGACCGTCTACAACGGATAGAGCGCGGGGAGTATCGGTATAATTCAGCCGATCTGCACCTGCGTTACAAATCAAACCAGATCCTCGACGAAGAAGACGATCAAGATATCGTAAGCTGGGGAGAACTTCAAGTACTGGAGGACAGCAGTATGCCAGACGTAACACTTACAGGAGAGGAGCATGAAAAACTTCTTTCTTACCAGAAGAAGACCGGCGAGCTAGAGCTTGAAACTAGTAAGCTGGGCACTCAACTGGAAACGCAAAAGAGCGCCTATGAGGGTGAAGTCCACACCCTAAAGGTCAAGCTCGAGGAGTTTGAGGTTGCCAACAGCGGCGATACTCAGGATGGCCTGCCCGACGAATTCAAAGCCATGCTCGCAGATCGAGATAATCGCATGGCTGGAATGGAGGCCGAGCTACAGGAGGTAAAACGGGAAAGAGTTCTGGGTCGTCTGCGCCAGTCCGTCGCCCTAGGCTCTGCGCCAGATTCCGATGGGCATATCTTAGACAGCTTTACCCTTGAAGCCGTGATGGGTTATGCGACGAACAAGGGGTACGAGTTAGACGATGTAGAGCTAAAGCTCGAAGAGGGAGCATCGCCACAGGACACATTTTATAACTCGGTGTATTTTCTTTGCTACTTGTTGGAAAATATGCCCCGACCTATTAGCGGACAAGCTGCAACTGGGCCAGACAACAAACGCCTGGGACGCGACGGCATTACATTTTCGACAGAAGATGTCGCTGCCATGGATGCCCAGATTGACGACTTGAACCCTCATGGAATTCCAATTGCTCAGGGAGGTGACTAATGCCTGGTGTAACCACTATTACGGAAATTGGCCCAAGCAGAACCATAGTTGTCAACCCTGATACAGTACGGCGCCTGACCGGCGGCGTATTCTCTGCCACCTACGGCGCTATTGCAACCGAGCTGAACCAGCGTATCGTTTACGAGGGCTTGCTCGTGGCCCGCCGAACGGATACGAATCAATTTGTACCCTTCAGCGCCACCGCAAGTTATGGCGTTGGATCAGACACCGCCGTTGGCGCCCTGGACGAACGTCTGGATGTGACGCACTTCGATCAACCCTGTAGCCCCATCTACCACGGTGAACTTCACAGTCGGTTTATGTATATCTTTGGCGAGGCGCTCGATAGCGCAAATCTGGCCACCGAGATTGCCTCCGATCTGACTGAAATTCATCTGAAGCCGGAGGTGTAACATGAGTAACCTAAATCCAATGACCTGGTTGACACCTCAATTTCTCTGGCGAATCCTGCAAAAGCAACCCGACGAGGGTAGACTTGGCTTCCGCCAGCGGTACATTCAACCAACAATGGCCCCATTCGAGAATGTTTGGTCTCGAACTATTCTGGCCCAGAGAGCAAAGGCGCAAAACCCCATGGCGGGTTGGTACAGCCCTAAGGGCGAAGCCATTCCTGCTACCGGGATCGGCTATGATCAATTCCTGATGAACTTGCAAGACGTGAAAGCGGCCGATATCATCGACCCTGACATGCTGAAAGACATCATCGACATCGGGGAGCTGGCTACATTTAACGCTTCAAGCACCTCGATGTCCAAGGCCAAGGCGGCCACGGTTATGCGCGAGCTGGCCAAGAAAATAACGTTTTGTAACGACCAGGTGGACACCGCAATGGAGTACATGTTCGTAAACGCACTCCAGAACGACTTGCGCTGGCCACCGACTGACGATGATGGAAATGCAATCTCAAGCCCACCAGACTACTGGAACTCAAACAACCACTCCGGAACCTTCCCGTACCCGCTCGAGGCTAACAAGGAGCAAAATATTACCGCCCTGGTTGATCTCGATGGCAGCAGCCCTGGCGCATCAATCCGTACAGTTTGGTCAGATGCGGCGGCCGATATTCTGGGCGCAATTCGGGTCATTCGGCAACTTATGCTCGAAACATACGCGATTGATCTGGTAGGTGGTACGATGATGATGTCCACTATCACCAGAGATCACTTCCTTGCTAACACCGGCATCCTGAACTTCTTAGCCGGCGTGAATAGAGAGCAGACCGGCGCCCGGCAGTTCATCTCTGACGAAGAGCTGAAGTCTACCTTGCAGACAACTGGCGATATGAGCGTCCAACGGTATGATAGCTTCTGGACGTACACCACCGACCCCACTAACCCGAATGGAGACCAAACGGTCAACCGGGTCAAGTTTCTGAAGCCGGGCAGAGTTATCTTCATGCCCCGTGGCGGAGTAGGATCTACAATGGGCACCGTTCCACTCAAGACTGGCCCGGGTGCCAATGCCACATGGACGCCTGGCAAGTTTACGTGGAGCTGGGAAAACCCAAAGCCGAATTACGACCAACAGGTTGGTGTAAACGTTGTCGCCTGGCCATTATTTGGCGACGATGCAATTTACCCGTGGTTCGTGCTGGACACGGAAAGTTAATAAATGCCCGGACCAGTTGCGCCTTATTGCACGACAAGCGATGTCGCTCTGCTGAATATCAGTCAATTGGGAGGGCTGACCGACTTCGTTGATCAGCCAGAGCCTACAACGCCCACTCTAGCTAGGGTGACATCGCTAATAACATTTGTCTCAGCACACATAGACTCGCAGTTGGTCTCGGCTGGATACCTCGTGCCCCTGGTGGAGGTTCCTGGAGAGGCATGGCCGGCGCATCAAACAGTCTACTTTAAGATGCTATGCGCTATCGGCACCGGCGCCAAGGCGTTTGGCGAGGTGCTGGCTCCGGCGCCTTTTCTCGAGCGAGGCGGGGCCAAGGTGCCTGGCAACATCTTCGACGAGCAGTTCAAGTTGGAGATGAAGAGACTATACAACATGCAGGGCGACCGAACATCGGTCCGCTTACGAGCGAATTGGAGACCCGGTACGCCGGCGGAAGTAGTGATGAAGCTCGCTGCCGGGCCAACAACCGACTTCGAGGTTGGCAGGATGGACCCGACAGATACCTTACCATTTCAGGAAGTAACCGACATTGTGTTCGGTATACAGGCGAACCTGAGCAAGCTCAGAATACCATGGGACTATATGACCGACCTGGATATGACTGACACGAGCCTCGGGGCTACGGTCGAGGAAAATTTGTGGAGATAAATCGCTTTGACGAGCTGATCCAAGCCCTGGAGAAGTCGTCAGATATCAGGGAAATAAGATTTGATATCGAGGGCTTGACAGACAACGTGATGCAAGATCTATTGGGCGACATGGCAGGCCAAGCCCCTGAAGGCCAACCTGACGAACGTAGAATGGAAACACCAGAGCGGGCCAGTATTAGGCAACACGCCCAAACACTCATCAGCAGTTGGGACGACGAGCCTGAGATCAACCAGATCGGAGATGGCGTATCATTTTCCATCGGCCTTGATCACCCAACTTACGACTCTGGGGATGAGGGTATCTTGGAGTGGCTGAGGTTTGGCACCTATGAGCACCCTGTTCCGACAAAGGACCCGGATGGGCTTGTGAGCTTTTGGTGGGGGGCTCCTCTACCATGGGCGCCATCCAGGGCGCCGGCTACAGATCATGCGCCTGGCCTTTTCTTTTTTCCTGGGACAGAGCATCACGGGGCAGAAGGGTTTGACTGGATCGACCCATTAATCGAGCAAGCTCTACCGGAGCTTGAGGCTGCTGCCGATCTGGTTGGCGAGAAGTACGCCTTTTCAATCTTGTCAGGACTTAGCTTTCTGAACAGGAGAGGCGCTTGAATGAGGATGCGGCATTAGAAGCATTAGCGGAACTGCTGAGGGATAACAACGAGAAGCTCGTATCCGGCCTGATCTTCGGAGGCGCACAGCGCTACATCGCTACAATATCTGAAACACATCTGACGCCTCCGTCAGGGTACTTTCACATTGCGCTTAACGTTACCCAGACAGTTACCGAAGGAAAGAGCGCAACTGCCGCAATAGCCGTGCCAAGACATGGAGTTTTATACAACACTCAGGTATTCATCCTTGACATAGCGAGCGTGAGCGAGAAGGAGAACTTCAGTTACGAGATAGCGCACAAAAACTTCAGGGTATTTTCCGACCGAGTCGTCACCCTTCTGAAAGACCAGAAGTTTATCACTAATCGGCACAATGACCTAAAGTTCAGAATAGATCGCCGAGCCGGGGCAGATCAGAGGATTCAAAAGACGAACCGTACTCGGCGCTGGAGTGAGCAGTCTGGTTACATGGCAGCTCTTGTAGCCCTGTTAAGTTTTGATTTATCCCAGGAATGTCTGGATGACGCTAAGTTATACTGATGACGAGGTCATAATGATCTCCAATAGACGGGTAGGAAACCCCTATCCAGCTACGGCGCCATCCGGTAAAGAGTATCACATAAGCAGGACAGGCACCCCGGTTAACATAGGAGATGCCGAAGAACTAGAAAAAATTGAGGCGACTGTCTGGTGCTTCAGGCAGAGCAGGTGGATTCAGATCAAGCCACTCGCCATTGCAAATTTTTAAGGAGCAACACCAATGACAGGTTCAACTGATTTCACCCATGTCGCACCCTCCGTGGTAGAAGGGTTCCTGGTGCAGGCGGAGTCAACCGTCCGAATAGGGACAGAACGATATACAGGTTCTCTTGAAGTTTCCAGCGGTACCTACATCGCCGCCTACGACTTTGCGAGTCAGGGCCTTCAGGCCGCCAAGGCGATAAACTTCGGAATTCTGGAAGGAGTCTCAATCGAACTGACGGCGGAATTCGAGGATATCGAGGCTACAAACATTCTTTCGACCGGAATTAAAGTACTGACGAACGAAGGGGTTACAGTAGGAATGACCCTCAAGAGCTTCGACCCAAACATCGTCGAGTTTCTTATCCAGAATGGCATCGTGTTTACCATCAACACAATCGAGAAGTTCATAACCTTTGGCGGGACATGTACTACGAAGTCCCGACCATTGGAACTATCAACAGTCAACCTGGCTTGTGGATTACCAAGCAGCCAGGGGGTTGCTAACGGCATTACTGGCATCCTCTTCACCATCTATGACGGCCAATTCACATCCGGCCTGAATTGGGGTGAAATGCAAGCCCAGAGCGAGAACAGCTTGGATGCAACATATGAGGCAATCACATGGACGGACAAGGCCCTGGGCAACCGCCTGGGCAACATCTTGTTCTACTAGAATCAGGAGAGATCTATATGACGACTGCCGCAAAGATTTTAGAAAAATTTGGCAGCGGCCCACCACCACTGGGGACAGTGGTCTTGTGCGAAGGAGAAGAGTGGGAGCTTGAAGTTGAAGTTCCCAGACCAACAGGCTCAGGTTGGATAAAGAGATATCCGGTTCTGACCCTGTTTGTAACTGGCTTCGGGAAAAAGATGTTCCCCGATCAGTTCTCGGAAGCGAGCACAAACGGCAAGGCCGATGTAAGCGTGATAGCGCTCGAAGAAGAAGCCGATGGGTTGGATACCGAACGTATTCTGGAATCTATGGCCGAGTTCTTCGCCAAGAAGGAATTTATCGAAGATTACGTGCCGGCCGTGTTCGGTATGGATACAAGCGATAAAGATGCAATGACGTACTTGAGTACCTTTATGGGGCCAAGAGAGATCATCCAGCCGTTTATGGAGGCCGCCGCTATGATCATCCAGTATGGCAGTGATCGGGATGACGTTAAAGAGGCCCAAAAAAAGTCTCAGCCAGAAATAAAGGTGGTGGAGGAGAAGGCGGAATAAGTAATCCGCTCTTCCTGTACGAGGCGGCAGCAACATTACGCCGTCACTTTGGTATCTCGTATAAGTATTTTCAGAATGATATAGATTACTGCGACTTCTGGTGCATGATAGCTGTTGCCGCTGATCTTGATGAGCGCGAAACCTACATGCGCTACATCTTTTCCGGTGGCGACCAGAAGAAGTGGAAGTGGGCTACACCTGACCGCGCCGGAACACGACCAGGAGCGAAATCAGATAATGCGGGACTGGGCGAATTCATTGGCAAGGCAGTTCAATCCGGTGCAGTTTCTACCGCCAAGGGCAGGGCTTATGACATCGCCAAGGCGCAGGGGCGCCGGATTGTTTTTATTGACTCGAGTAATAAGGCATGGCTCGAAGATGGGTCTTCTACCGAGAGGACAATGGACGATTTCCCGCTTCCAATGACATATAAGCATCAGCATGAGCACATAGTCAACTAATCAACTGCCACCGTCTATGATGATGGTCTCCCGGACCTAATTTAATTATGGCTCGAAGCGAAGTCTTTTCAACCGACATAGTTTTTGATGTAGCCTCTGTCAAAAATGCCATAACTCAGATCGAGACTTTGCGCTCTGTTACTTTGTCGGCGGTCAAGGATATTCGGGATTCGATCAGCTCGATCGGCAAGATCGACTTGTCAGGCATCAGTACTGGCAAGATATCAAAGTCTACCGAGCAAGCGGCCAAGAACGCGAAAAACGCTGCGAACGATTCCAAGGAGTCGGTAAAGGAACTCCAGCAGCAGATTGAGGATGTAGGTAAGATTGCCGATCTCAACAACAAGTCTCTCGGTCGGTCGTTCAAAAATCTGTCGGACGGATTTCGTCTGGCCAGAAAAGACGGTGGCAGCGCGGTACTGGGAATAAGGACCGCGCTCTTTGGGCTCAACGACTCCACGAGCCTGGTGGCCAAGGGGCTAGACTTCTTCTCCAAGGGGCTAGACCAGGTTAACAAAAGCCAGAATGAGTTCTCCAAGTTTGGAGCTGACGCGGCCGAGAAGGTAGCTAACCTCAGCAGTGTTATGCGAGACCAAGGAAAAATTGTCTCCGAGTTGGCAAAGACGCAAGGTGTTTCGGCTGACCGGTTGAATTTGATGCGATCCAGGTTTGCCGAAGTTGAGAACGCGGCCGAAAAGGCTAACCGTCGTTTCTTACAAGGCAAAGATGCTACGGCCACGGTATTGGAGCTAGAGACGGCCTCCAGGAGACTTGAAGAGCAGATAAAGTCGCTACGCGCCCAGGATATCCTGGATGAGGACGCTCTAAAGGAGTTGGCCCAGCTCGAGCGTATCTTAGGTACAACCCGTATTGCCACTCGCCAAATGGCCGTCGCGCAACGCCAAATGAGAGGGTCGGTTGATGAAGCCAAGGAAGCTCAAAAGAAACAAGCCAATGTGTCGGCCAAAGGTGGTAAGTCCATCAAGAAGCTGGGCGATGAAACCAAGATTGCTTCGCGCAATACAGATGCCATGGAACGTAATGTGCGGAGTTTTAATACTTCCTTGGGTAGAACTGCAACCGTTGCCAGGGCCGCCAAGGGTGCTCTGTCGTCGGTATTTGGAGGCGTGTTCTTAGGAGCCTTCGCCGGCACGGTTCTCCCTCAAATCCTGCGCGAGGCATCAAGCCTTGGTAATCAGATGCTTTTGCTTGCATCTGAAGCAGAGGAGACTACCAACAGGTTTGATACCGTGTTTGGCGGCAAGGATGGGGCCTTGGCCACGAGTGTAGCCGGCAGCTTGGAGGAGATAGCGGTTAACTTCAAGCGCAGCGTGATAGACCTAAAGTCTCAGGCTGCGGGCTTTCAGGACACCTTCGTTCCACTTGGGTTTGCCAGGGACGATGCCGCGAGCATGAGCATTGCCTTGACCGCGCTAACTCAGGACCTTTCCTCATTTTACAACGTAACCACGGACGAGGCTGCCAGGAGATTATCTTCGACGCTAGTTGGAAACACGGAGAATATGCGCGAGTTCGGGGTTCAAATCAATGCCGCTACAATTGACAGCGAGCTTCTTGCGCTGGGCATCGACGCTACCAACCGCTCTGCCAGCCAACAGCAAAAGTCGATGGCTCTTCTGTCCCTTATCTACAAGGGGACTAAAGACGCTCAGGGTGACGTTATTAGATCCCAGGACGAGTTTGCCAACCAGAACAGGGCCCTGCAAGCTACGCTCAAGGATCTGCAAGCCGAGGCGGGCGCAAAACTCCTGAAATCAATTACCCCGTTCATTGGCGTCCTTAGAGGATTTATAGCCACCACCGGACCACAAGTCATCAAGATATTCAACGACATCATCGGCGCTTTTGCTCCATTCGCGGAAGCCGTTGCCGCCGCGCTGGACAGCGGCAATATCAGCAACTTGATGTCCTTGTTCAACGACACCCTACTTAGTGGAATAAACACCGCTGTTGATTTTCTGAACGACTTCATTTCCTTCGCGTTTAATTGGGGCGCTAACTTCGCCATCGAGATCGCGAACGGCTTGATCACAGAGGGAGCTAACGCCATTGTTGAGGCTATGAATTTTATCGGAGACCTCATAGCGTCCTTCATGGCTCCAGGGTCCCCGCCGGAGACAGGGCCCCTGTCAGATATTGATACTTGGGGAGCTGACCTGGTAAGTGAATTCGCCAGCAGCTTCGAGGCGGCTGACTTCCGCTTTGTAGAGAATGCACTAGCGCCTATCAAGGAAGCCTTCGTGTCCATTGGTGGCGACTCGGCTTTCGCGAGCTTTAGCTCGGTCAGGGATCTACTGGTTGGTCTAGTTGATGAACTAAATGTTACCGGCGAGATCAACGAGGGAACCTTTGCCCAGATAGCCGAGACCGTTGGCGAAGGCAACGAGCAGCTAACCAGGTTCTTAAGATTGAACCTGGAACTACAAAAGGCCCAGAAGAAGATAGAAGACACTGAAAAAGAGATCGCCGCCGCACAAAAGGCCGGCTTTGTCCCCAAAGCGCTAGAAGAAAAGCTCGCCCTGGCCAAAGAGGAGGCCAACGAGGCAGCAGCAGCAGTAGATCTGCAAAAGGAGTTCCTGGACTTCCAGAAGCTGTCAGTGGACGAATTCAAGAAAGCCAGTCTCGGAGCGGCATCGAGTGCGGCCAGTGCGGCCAGAGCTGGACAGAACGCGGTTCGCCAGGCCGTAAACAGGCAATTAGAATTTATAAGAGGAGGATTTGATGAAGAGAAACGACTACTGGAAGAGAAGCTGGCTCTCGGCGTCATATCACAGGAGGAATTCCTCAAGAAGATGATCAGGCTCGAGGAGAAATTCATCGACGCCTCGCTGAAAAGTGGGTTATTGGCCGAGGTCGTGATCCACGTCGAAAATCTGAAGAACGCCCGAGCGGAATTGGACAAGCTTGTATTGCAGTCCAAGGCCAAGAAGGGCGGCAGCGGCCTTATCCCCAATATAGATGATCTCCTGGGTGATTACTTGAGTGGGTCTGGGGCAATCAAAGGCGATGTTGGCAAAAAAATCGGCGGCATAGGAAAAGAGCTGGCTACAAGCATCACAAGTTCTTTTCAGGAAACGTTCAACACACAGATACCTCTTGCCGTGAGCAGTGTATTTAGCACGTTCACCGATAGCCTGAAAGAGCTAGGGAAGAAAGTCGCACTCTCCATAAAGAGCGCCACGCTGGGAAGTAATATTTTGACATCTCTTCTTGGCGGAGCAAGCCTGGCGGTCGTAGCTGCTAAATTTGGAATTCTAAGCGGGTCTCTGTCTAGATTCGGAGTGGTGGTAAAAAACACACTTGGGTTTCTTGGGAGGTTTTCGGGCCTAGCGCTCAGATTAACCGGTATTGTTGGCCTGGCGATCCTGGTCTTTAAGAACTGGGATAAGATCGTCAGGCTTTTCAATGAGGCCGTGGAGTTCGGGGCAGAAGTGTGGCAAACCTTCCTGGAGAAATTTGGTGGTGCCGACGCCTTCCTTGGCGAAGCTAGGGACATCCTTGATAATATCAGCACGGCCCTGGGTACGGTCTCAACAAACGTCGCTGACGCTATAGCTAACTTGAATTCGGCACAACTTGTAACGACCTTGAAAAATATCTTCGCCAGTATCTTATCCGGTGACTTCAACCAGGCTTTAGTGGAAGTAAAAAACTTCGGTAGCGAGTTATTCGGAGAGTTACTGGCCGCGCTAGACTTCTCGGGGATAGACTTCGAGGCAATCAAGACCTTCTTATCAAAAGCGATTGCTGCCATCGGGGAGACAATATCCGATGTTTTTGAGGATCTAATTGGTCAGGAGAATGTCGATAAGTTGGGCCAGGTTTTCACTGATATAGCCGAAGCCGTCGCCGCTCCATTTTCAGAGGGGACTATTGGAGGCACTCTAATTGAGTTGTTCGGGAGCTTAGTAGAGCTTGGGAAGGTGCTTCTCCCAATCCTAACTAAGATAGCCATAGTCATAGGTATTGGGCTTGCCTTCGCCTTGGATGTAGTTGTTAGTTTATTCCAGGCATTTGTTGATATTCTGGACCCTCTCTCCGAAGTCTTAGCAGGGGCCATAAAGATAGTTGATGGGATAGTCATCTCGTTCAGTGGGCTACTGGAAGTCCTGGACGGGGTGGTTGGTCTGTTGTTTAATCTTTTAACGGGACAAGATATCGGAGAGGACCTAGAGAAGATCGGCGAAGGTGGAGATAAAATTGGGCTCGGCTTCTTACGGGCGTTTGAGGGGCTCGAGCAGGCCCTGGCGGGTATCGCGATCAGTATATTAGAATTCATCGTATCGTTCGGCGCAAACTTCATTAACAATATCACCTCGTTTATGGGGGACTCGGAGAAAGAGATAGGGAAGAAGGCGCTGGAATTGAGCGACCGATTTACGGAAACCTTGGACCTGATGTCTGAGGAGTCTGGCAAGATAATGACTGGCCTTGTCGATCAGCTCGGAACTATCCTCACACAGCAGGACAAGATTGTCGAGAAGCTGAAAGTGAACGTAACCAAGTCGATCACTAAACTCAAGGATAATATCAAAAAGATATTTGGGCAGATACTATCAAGCGCTCTCTTGCCTATACTCAAGCTCAGGCTTCGCATACAAATTGCCTTCGCTCAGATATTAGTGAACGCGGTCAAGAAATTTAACGATCTAAAGACCAAGATTGGGGATACGCTAACCAATCTCCTGCCTACAAAAACCCTGGCCGTAATCCAAGAGGGCATAATAGAGCCCTTTCAGAAAGCAGCAGCAGCAGCACTTGCGTTTATAGTTACCTTGGGCGTCGATCTAGTAACCAATCTCCAAGCCATTGATGTCGCCGAAGCCCTGACTACACTGAAAGATAGTATAACTGCTCCGTTTAGCGAGGCCCTAACAACGTCGTCCGAGTTTCTTGGAGATCTGGCACTTAAGGCACAAACATTCTTGGATGACATAGAGTTCGGGGACAAGCTGGACACCCTAAGAGACAAAATATCCGCCCCATTTGAGGGCGCAAAAGAGGCTGGTGCTACTGCCTTGGGGGCTCTCAAGGAGTTTGCCAGCGGGCTTTTTGACGAGATAGATGTAGGAGAAAAAGCCTCCGGAGTTCAAGAGGCAATTTCCAGTGTCTTTACAGGAGCCGAGGAAGATGCAAATCCGGCTATCCAGAAAATTAAAGACAGCTTGTTATTTATATCTGAATTTAGCCTGAGTGATTTCGTAGCCAATCTCACAACTTCATTTCAGGGCATTGATACCGTCGTGGCCGACGGGCTCCAAGGAGCTATTGATGTCGTGACTAATCTGGCAACAACATTAAGCGAAATCGACCTCAAATCACTGGACGAAATAGCGACGGATATCGGAACCGCCCTTGGTACGGCAAAGACAACAGCCGAGACAGCAGCACAAGCGATATTAACAGGAATAGTGCTGGCCTTTCAGGACATCGTCAATCAAGCCAAGTTCCTGATCGACCAGTTGCCAGTCAACGTCGAAGCGGCCATCAACCTTGCGAGGGACTTTGTAGCCGGTCTGCCACAAAAGATCGTAGATAGCCTCAAGGACAACACTCTCATCATGGCAGCGACAGACGGTATAAGTGCCGCCTTCACCGCGATCAAGGAGACTGTCGCCGATGTCCAAAAGTTTGTCACGGGATTGCCGCAAGCAATCATCGACATCTTCTCTGGCAACAAAGACAAGGTAGTGACAGAGATCGAGGGTGTTTCCGACGCATTCAATTCCATCAAGGACAAAGCCCAGGAGGCCATTGACAAGATACTTGATTTGCCACAAAATATCATAGACGCTTTTTTTAATAACAGGGAAAAGATCAGGAGCGAGATCATAGCAGTATCCTTGTTCTTCGACGAGATCAAAGACAAGGTTCAAGATGTGGTAGATAAGGTTCTGGCCTTGCCACAGGCTATCATTGACGCTATCTCCGGAGACAAAGAGGCATTGTCAACCGCGATAAGCGGTATAGCTACCTCGTTCGCGTCGTTGGGGGAGTCAGTCCAGGAGGCAATAAAAGTGGTTATAAGTCTGCCGGGGAAAATTATAGATGGTATATCCGGCGAGGAGGGCGTACTTGGCACAGCCATATCGGACTTTGTAGCGTCTTTTGACACTATTCCAACGGGTATTCTGGACGTGTTTACCGAGGCCAAGGACAATCTGGTTGAATTCCTGACCGGCGGGTTTGCAACATCTTTGGTAGATGCGGTGAAGGCGCTTCCTGCCACCCTTATCGAAAGCACCAAAACGGCACTCGGTGCAATCATAGACCCATTCAAGGACGAAGATACAGATACCGTAGCCAGCGACTTCTTCAATCCCATCGAGGAGGAAGCGATTGCTACCAGAGATGCAATTACATCTGCCCTGTCCGAAGAGCCACTGCAAGAGGACAAAGGGCTTTGGGCCCAGTTTAAGGGCCTCTTCCAAAAGTCAGCGGATGAAGTCGTTAACGACTCAATCGTGCCAGATATGGTTAACGATATCGTGACCCTATTTGAAACAGAAATCCCCACCTTGGACTTGGTGTTCGCACAACTTTCAATCAGCATATCCACCTCGGCCGACACAGCTAGGGACTCTTGGGTAAGTGGAACCGAGATCATCAAGACCACCTTCATTAAGGCTACTAAGGAAATGATTAAGGCCGTCCAGAACCTAAAAAAGGTAGCCGACGACACATTGAAACTCATCCTCGGCCTGTTCTCGAAGATCGTCAAAAAGATAAAAGAGGCTGTAGAAGAGACCGAGAACTTTATTTCAGTTTTAGGCGAGCTGGTAGAGACTGATCTCGGGGGCCTGGTAGACTCCATGGAGCGCATGGCCGATGCGATGGATAACGCCAAAGATGATGCCGAAGATTTCGCAAAGTTCCTCAAAGAGGCTAGAGAGGAAGCCGAAAAGATCGGAGATACTCTTGGCGGGAATGTTCCTGGCGGTGGCGGAGAGCCCGAGTTTCAGTCGGGCGCGTTCAGAATACCACGTCGATTGCGAGCGGTCTTGCACCAAGGAGAAATGGTTATCCCGGCCGGGATGGCCGGTTCGCTAAGGGCATTCTTGCTGTCGCTGAACAACCTTGGCATTGGCGGCCGATCATTCAATATCCCGATTGGCCAGCGCGTGCCAAGCCTCGAGGGACAAGGGGGAGGAGCAACTAGCCAAACGTCAATCTTCAACGTCAGCTTCCCGAACGTGACCGACGCCAGTAACGCCGAAGGAATAGCGGACGTTCTTCAGGAACTCCTGGAGAGAGGAAGATCTTTCTCGATGGTAGGTAGCGGATAATGGCTGGAGTATTTACAGTTAGGCCCACATATGGAACAAATGTAGTTTGCAGTCTCGGGGATATTGCCGGCAACTCGTATATAGTAGTTGACGCTGACTTTGCCGACCAAGAAAGAGAGAAGATAGTCTATAGCGAAGAAGAAGGTGGGGGG
>SDBT01002224.1_pt1 | contig 34545 bp, 44 predicted proteins | sample 2277101 | NCBI WGS metagenome assembly SDBT01 (sample SAMN10404973, study PRJNA504765) | marine sediment metagenome | isolation source: marine sediment core GS10_PC15, 103 cmbsf | place: Arctic Ocean: Southern Knipovich Ridge | collected 2010
ACTCTGTTGAAGTACTTAAAGCCATCTTAATCTCCTTAAAAGCTATTGCTTTTTCTTCTATACTGTAAAGATTATTATTCTATTGACATTTTATATTAGATAGCTTAGGATTTACTTAGGAGACGTGATGGCTGCAAAAATACTACCATTTAAAGTAAGCAATCCTTGTAAGTTATTGAAATCTCTTAGAGAACAAGAGCAAAACCTGGGATCAAACCCTTTACTGGAAGATTGGTTTGAAATCCGTAATAAAATTAGGCACGTGGAGCGCCAAATCAAGGAGAATAGAAATGACAGAAACAGAAAAATATGACATTCCTGGAGAAACATATCTGATTAAAAAGCCAAATGGACAATATCGATTCCATACAGAGCATGGCTCTTGGACCAATAGCCTTCGTAAGGTTTGGCAAAAGATGCACTTTGAGTTTGGAATAAAGAACAGCGATGTCAGACTTGCCCTGCAAGAGATGGGTTTGCATGGTCATCCAGTGGCTAGTTTTGGGATATATGGTGGTTTTATCTTGACTTTAGAAAAATTTACTGTAAAGTAGTATATATAAGGAGGGGTTATGACAGACGAACAAGCGCAATTATTGGAAGTTTCTAAGGAATATGAGGTACTTAAGGCAAAAATGAAAGAACTGAAGCCTAAATTGACAGAACTTTTAGAAAAAGTAGGGATTGGCAATCATTTTCAAGAGCCAAGTAAATTAACCGTATATCAAGTTGTTAAACCCAAAGGCAAATATACCTACTTTGATACTATTGATTATGAGCGTACAAAGTTCGCTGATGAGAAAAAGGGCTCTTTGAGCATGAAGAAGGCTGAAGAATTGGGATATTCACTTAAATAGTGCAATATAATATAGGTTATCTTGCAACTTAAAACTAAGGAGAAAGACATGAGAAAATTATTTAGATTTAAATACGAGCCTTGTAACGGCATGTGTTATGCGTGGTGCGACAAATTAACTATAGAGTTAAGGAAGCTGTCCGACCAGCATCGACAAACCCTTGTGGCTTTAATGGTTGAAGCCCATAGCCATTTGTGTGATAATCCAGACTATTCTTTTGGTGTAGACGTAGATGAAATCAATGGGCATTTTGCAGCACATTTTAGAACTCCGACAACAACTGACTTATACTCTGGCGATTCTTTTAGCGGCGTTGTAACTAGAGTATGTAGGGAAGTTCTAGGCACTCACGTTCCTACAGTTGAAGGTGAATGTGTTTTCGGAGATAACGGAGCTGAAAGCTTAGGTGAAGAGATTTTAAGATTCTGCACTGAAGAGGGCTTTAAAGAACTACAACAGCGACACTGTGAATGTAAGGCTCACGTAGCTTAATGCATGATATTATAACCTATTGTATATAGGAGATTTAAGTGAGATTTGGAAGATTTGAGATTTATAATTATAAAACAAAGTTGGATGGAGATAGATTTGTCAATTATTCAAATGATGAGTTTTACGGAAAAGGAAAAAAGATTCGTTGGAATATATTTCTTTTTGGTTATGTTTTTGATATAGATTGGCATGAAAAAAGGAGAATAAAATGAGACAAACTAGCATAGATGCTTATCGCACAATAGCGGCCAGTGGTTTATTGAGTAAGCTAAGACTATCTGTTTATAAATGGCTTTACGAAAACGGACCTGCGACGGCTAAAGAAGTAGCAATAGGGTGTAAGGAAAATTCGGATCATAATCTAGATTTTGGAGGAACCTACACTTGTAGATTAACCGAACTAAGAGAGCAAGGGTGTATTAGAGAGCTTGGTAAAACAGTTTGTAAATACACAGGCAGAAATGTGATATTATGGGATGTTACTGGTGATTTACCCAAAAAACCAGTAAAAAAATTAAGCAACAAGAGAAAGTTAGAAATTGCAGAACAAATTATATTTAAAAACGGTCTTTTTAGTGTTTATGAAGAAGAAACAAAAAAAGCAATCGAATAAAAGAACTAGTTCTCCATCCAATATTTGAGAGCCAAGTTGTACTCAATAGGTACGTGTAGGTTTTCTTTGACATCGTTTGGGTCCATATAGTGCCAAGAATCGACTTCTTTATCAGGGTCGTTTTCTGCTGTTATATAGCATTTAGGGTCTATGATTATTTTAAATAGATATATAAGTAGATTTCTCTCTTTATCCCAATGTGATTTAACCAATTGAATATCTTCTACGTCTATATTGGCTTCTTCTTTGGCTTCTCTTATCATTGCCTCGTATGGATCTTCACCCTTTTCAGCATGTCCACCCACATTGGTCCACTTACCATTGTCGTTTCTGACGCCCATGAGGATATCATCCTTCCAGTTGGTAATAAGTGCAACGCAGACCCTTCTAGATCGCTTCTTACTCATCTTCAACCAAGGTCTTTAGCTTTAATTCTTGTTTCTTTTCATGGATGTACGCAATTGCCTTGGCTAGAGCCATTTTTTCTTTATCGTTTATATTAGGTAGTCTTTCAGATAAGAAATCGAAAAGCTCCTCTTTCTTGGTGAATCTTTTATAAGACTCTTCGGAAATATCTTTCATGATCTTCTTGATCTGTTTTTTGTTAAGCTTAGGCTTAACGATCTCTTCGCTTTGAAGCGCAGCGCCTTGAGTTAAAGTACCAGGAGCACCCATGCCTGAAGATGCGGTAATGGCTTTTCTGACATTTGAGTCATATTTACCAAGCTTTTGTCTGGTAGCTCTCATTTTTTCTTTTGTCTTGGTTCTGGCTCTAGCATCTTCTGTAGTGAATGTTGGCTTTTTTGGTGAGAAAAACTGCCTTTGTTTTCTGGCAGCAGCACGTTGCTGTTCTGGAGCTAATCTGTCTACTTTAGCCTTCAATATAGTACGTTTTTTATCGGCTACAACAGTTCTATCTGGATCAAATGGCTTACCTGCTCTTTCACGCTCTCTTTGGACTCTTTTGGCGGTAGCATCTACATTTAAAGTTCCAACCACTTGTTTTATAGATTCTCCTATTTTACCTTTTTTAACTTTTTTCTTGCTTTTTACGACAACATTACCATATTCACCAGATTTTGGAGTAGGCTTAGGTTGGGTATGATCTATCCTATCACCGACCTTCATTTTATCAGGTGCGGTTTCTGGTGTGAAAGTACGTTTTGGCTTATAATTCATAGCTTTACCGACCTTTTCAGACTTTATATTAGTATTGATGAAGCCCATCTCTCCCCAATTGGTAGCCTTTGCCAACTTAACAGAACTGATGTGCTCACCTTTTTCCATTATTATATCATTAATGAAGCTAAAATCGTCACCATCTGATTTATGAGCTTTACTATCGTTTACATCATCTCGCTTCATCTCTTCAGCAATAGCCACCTTATTACAAGGAGTTAGAGTGATTGTCATTTTCCTAGCAATACATTTAAGGATCTCGGAACCACGTTTTTCTAATCTAGAGCCTTCAATTGAGAAGTTTATTAAGTTTTTGGATTCTTTTTTCTCATGGCCTTGAGCATCATATTTTACCATAGCAGCTACGTCTTTGGCTCCGCTGTGTCCAACAGCATCGAAAAGCTCACCTGCTACATATAGATACGGCATCTTGATTTGATCCCAGAAGTGTCTGTGATTGTCATTAGTACAATCGGATCTTTTAAGGATTTTCTTAGCTTCTAGGATTTTGCCAACAATCTGACTTGCTTCTTCACTTTTATGTTCAAAATTTAGACAACCGTCCTTAGTTAAGCTAGTGATATCAATACCTTCGACACGTATTCTTTCACCACTTGAATCCAAATGCTCACTTGCACCAATTCCATGGATAAAAGTACCACGTTTTTTATTGGATTTAGACATATTGTTAGCCTCTTGTTTCGATATATTTAAAAGTATAATTACCTGCGGTTTTTCTCTCACCTCTACATACACGAGTTATATTGCTGAAATGTATGTTCATTTGCCTACTGGCCTCACTGATACAGTAATATTCAATACCAGTTTCTATACAAATGATGGGTTTTATTCTCTTATTTGCTTCAGACATCTTCTTTTTATTCTCTTTACTGAATTTTTTACCTTTTTTTGCTGCTGATATTCGTGCTTTGGCCTTTTCACTGCTTTTTTTACCTTTATTCCAAGGTATGTGTCCGACTTTTGCTTTAGACATTTTCCTTTTAGCCTCTTCAGACATCTTCCCGCCGCCGCCGCCTTCTCTGAGATTATATCCATTCGGTGCTAGGCAGTTAAATTTATGTATTAAAAACCATTCTTGATAATTAAGTTCAGATTGACTGTTAGCTCCACCAATTTCTTCAATTTTGAAATTCTCAAGTCCATATTTTCTTATAGCGTTGTGTAAGACGGACGTACCTCTATTAGACATGCTTGATGCTATATGTTGATTAAATCTTTTAATCATACCTATTGCCGTCTGTCCTATATAGATTTTTCCAGTAATTAAATTGGTTATCGTATATATAATCATACATTAAAGATTGTAATTATTGAATAGTATCTTAAATATGCGTAACTACTGGATTCTTGTGGTAGTAGTTGAGTAAGATTCAGTGGCTTAATCTATTGAAATTACTTAATTTAGATCAAGAATAGCAAGCTTTAACATTAGACTAATCAAATAACTAAAAATATTAAACAAGGAGAGAAAAATGGCAAAAAGTACGGCAAAAGCTGAATCGTTAATCCGTGATCTTAAGGATCGCCTAGAGCTTCGTGGCTACACTGTCGCTGAATCTAAGGATTCTGAAGGCTGGCCAAAGCTTACCCTTAATACTGATGAAGCATCAGTTCGCATGGAGGCCGTAGATGCGGTTTCTAAAGACATTTTCGGAAACGATAATGTAGCGTTTGCACCGCATTTTATAGATTTCGCTTCAAGAGACGATGCTTCAGGCATTACTGTTTCTAGAGCTGAAATTATGACCGAATTGGCTAAAACAGGAATCGACAAAGTTATTATAAAAACCCACGCTGATACTTTGGCTACCGCTGAAGCTGCTGATGGTGATGCAATCATCTTTGATGTTCGTTGGCCTACTAAGGGAATTTAATCAACCTTTTTTACTTGTAAGGAGTATAGCATGAAATATTCAGAAAATGAATTAGCTGCTCTAATCAGTGAGGTTGAAACCGAGTTCTCAAAACACTTGGAAAAAGCCGAAGCTGGAAAAGACGCAGAAAAGCTTGCAAAGACTGAAGAAGTCGATGCACAGTCTTCAGCTTCTGATGAGGTCGTTCAAACCGAAGCAACTACTGATGAAGTAGTTGCTAAAAGTGAAGACGCAAATGAAGAAGAAGTTTCTTTCGATTACAGCGACGAAGACGTTGTTGAAATGAATGAAATGTACGCTTCTATGACTAAATCAGAAAAAGAAGCTCACTATAAGTCAGTGAAATCAGAACTTTTTGGAAACGAAGAGCCTGTTGAAAAGACTGAAGATAAGATCGAGAAAAAAGAAGAAGTTCCTGCTGAGGAAAAAGTTGCTAAGAGTGAAGATGCTGATGAAGTATCTGATCTTAAAGGTAAACTTGAGAAATCAGAAGGTAATTACAAAGAACTTCAAAAAGGTTTCTCTGATCTAATCGAAAAACTTACTAAATCTGTGCAAAAGTCCGCTGCCCCAAAGCAAAAGGCTATTACTAAGATTGAGTATATTGCAAAATCAGAAGAAAACGCACCTGCTGATGATAAAACCGAAGATGTCACTAAGTTGGCAAAAAAGGAAATCACTAGCCGTTTGTCGGAGAAAGCCAGAAACCCTGGTCTTGCTAAGTCAGACAGAGATGCAATTAACGCATATTGTTTAACCACAGACAAAGATATTGAGTCTATTAAACACCTATTATAGGAGGAGAAAAAAATGTCAGTAACAGAACAACTCAATGATCTGATGAAAGCTTTGGAGGCAGGTTCGTATAACGCCGCTCCTGGTACATTATCTCAAGGTGCATCGTTACAGGTAGAAGATCTTTCTCCTGTTATGGAAAATGTAACTTTTGATGATACCCATATTAAGCTTCAGAAGATGCTTAGCCTGAAAGATGCTAAGTCCACACTAATTCAATTTAACCGTCAACTAGATTACGGAATTTTCGGAGGTTCAGCCCAGTTTGAAGGCGGAATCGGTGAAGAAGATACAAGTAACTATGTACGTGCTATCGTGCCGATGAGCTACTACAGTACAACTCGAAGAGTTTCTGTTGCAGCCAATCTGATCGGTGCATTTGATGGTAAAAAAGCAGAAGATAGAGCTGCTGCCGATGCCGCTATGAAATTAGCTGGTGATATCGAATTTGATGCCTTTAGAGGTCAGTCTGACTTCTCAAATGGTGGTCTTTTCGACGGTAACCCTGCTGCTATCGCTGAAATGCCAAACATGAGGGGTGTTGATTCTCAGATTCGTGAATCTGATAGTCTTGCAAACACTCAAGATCTTATGTTCGCAGAGTATGGTTCTGATCAAACAGTTGTTGTAGCTGTTAATGGAACTCTAACTCAAAGCTCTATTGAAGATGCTGCTGTTAAATCAGCTATGCAACACGGCTCTGCCGACAAACTGTTGTTAGATCCCATCTCTCTTAGTGCTTACAACAAAATCGCACACGCCAAAGAAAGAATCATGCTTGCTGGGTCAGCCCAAGAAGCTTCTGGTGCTGAATTGAGAACACAGTGGACTAGTTCTGCTCTTGTTTCTCTTGAGCCATCAAGATTCCTATCTGGTAAGACTAGACCTGCTCGTGCAAGAGCTGGATCTCCTGCTGCTCCTGGCGCTTTAACCGCAACATCTCCTACTGACGCTGCTTCAGTGTTAGAAGCTGGTGATTATGTGTACAAAGCAACTGCCGTTAATGAGCGTGGTGAGTCTGTTGAGACAGCTCACGCTGCTATAACTGTAGCCGCTGGTGACAGAGGAAACGTATCCATTCCTGCCGTATCTGGTGCTAAGTATTTTAACGTATACCGCTCTGAAGATGGTGGAAGCGCTGCTTCTGCTAAATACATCGGTCGTGTTAAAGCTGCTGGTGCTGGTGCTACTGAGTTCCGAGATCTTGGTAACCGTGCTCCTGGTTCTGTCACTGGATTTCTTATCCAAGGCAGCACTATGTCACTTCACCAATTGTCTCCATACAGCCGCTTGAAGCTAGCTGTTAGTGACTTGTCACTCCCTGAAGCCCACTTTAGGTTCTTGTGTCTTGCCGCTTATCAGCCTCGTAAGAACGTGTTGATGGAAAACATCGAAGGTCAGTTGTCGTAAGATAATTAACTTAATATTCAAAATCTTTGTAAGGGCAGTATTTATACTGCCCTTTTTTTGTCTAAAATTCAATAAAATGTGGTATATATAAGTATCTGGAGGTACAAGCGTGTCTATTTACGATAAATACATCAATGCAGGCCATATTGATTCTGGAAAATCATCCAGATTGTGTAAAAAAAAATATTCACCCTATCATATAAAAATTCAGAAGAAGCAGCATAGATTCGATCAAGATTATTATTGGATAGACACAATGGACGACAAAACTATAGAAGCCGGTATTAATAAAGAAGTAACTCATATTGACTATTCAGAGTTGTATGATTGGGCAAAGGACGGTAACGGATGAATGATGACGTTAATGATTATTTAGATGATATACCTAGGGACTTGGAAGACGATAAAGAAGACAAAGGTAAGTTTAAGCTCTTAAACAGAACGCTATTGTCAGAAATTAACGACGGTTCCGTAAAAGAACTAGATGAGTCTGATTTAACTATACAAACAGACACTCATTTGGTACAATATGAGTACTTAGATGGCGAAAAAGAACGTGAGAAGTTTCTCATCAAACCTGGTGTTTTTACCATAGAAGAAACTAGCATGGGTACTGTTCTAACAAAGTTTGAATTAAGAAACTACAAACTATTGAAATCAATAGACAATACCTCTATGATTATGGGAGAGGTTGACAAATTCTTCGATAAACTAAATCTTTTTGATAAAGGCGGAATACTGGAAGGCAGAGAAAAGAAGAGATCTATACTACTATGTTCTCCTCCAGGTGTTGGTAAAACAGCTTCTATAAATGAGGTGTGTAAAAAGCTCCTTAAAAAACCAGGAACTGCTGTTATTACGTGGGATACCTCTGGAGTTAGACCTAGAGCTGTAAATAGTTTCTTTTTAAACGGTTCAAAATTCAGTAAAAAAACCAAATGTCTTATATTTGTTATGGAAGATGTCAGTGGAGGAAGTACTGAAGAGGAATATGGAGCAAAAGGCGTAAACAGCTCACTATTGAATCTTTTAGATGGCGTTGGAACCCCATTCAAAGGAGTGCCTACATTCATCATTGCCACTACAAATAACCCTGAGCGTGAAGTTGGAGCGTTAATTGATCGTCCTGGTCGTTTTGATAAGGTTCTTGAACTCAAAACACCTGGAGAAAAAGAGTGTATTGAACTGCTTAAGTTTATCTCTAAGAAAGAAGATTTATCGGAAGAAGATATGGAAGCAGCTAAATTGGCCTCAAAAGAAGGGTTCTCCATTGCTCATTTACAAGAGATGGTTATCAGATCTTTGTTAGATGATATTACAATAAAAGAAGCCTGCAAACAACTAGTTGCACACAAAAAGAGATTTAAAAACGCCTTCCAAGAAGAGAAGAGAATGGGGATGGGCCTCTAATGACAATAGTCACCATTAGCGACACACATGGTAAACACTGGTGGTTAACCAATAACAACCGACTTCCAGAAGGCGATATTATCATCCATTCTGGAGATTCTACCCCTAGAGGGTCCAATGTCGATATCGAGGAATTTGTTCGTTGGTATGGTGACTTAGATTATAAACACAAGGTGTTGATTGCCGGAAACCATGATTGGGGATTTGAAAAAGATAGTGATTATAATGCAGAGATGTGTAAAGACTATGGAATAATCTATTTGAATGACTCTGGTGTTACAATTAACGGCCTCAAGGTTTGGGGATCTCCTGTTCAGCCAGAATTTTGTAACTGGGCTTTCAATCGTGCTAGAAACCTTACAGAAGCTCAAATGAAACAGATACCAGAGATTAAACCTCATTGGGATAAGATTCCTAATGATGTTGATATTTTAATTACCCATGGACCTGCCTACGGATATGGAGATCAAGTTAAGATGTTTCACTCTCCAAACAAAGGCGAATACGTTGGGTGCGAGCATTTATTGAAAAAAATCAACGAGATACGACCTGTATTGCACATTTCTGGACACATCCACGAAGGTCGTGGTATCTATCTGGGAGATATGGGCGGAGGCTCACCGATTACCCATGTCAATGCATCTACATTAGATGAAAACTATTCTCCATGGCAAGAAGATGCCTTTGTCTTTGACTGGGATGAACTGGTTGATGGAAAAGTAAAGCCCCATAGATCTAATGAATATTAATTTGATATTTTCTAGCAATCTGTGGTATATAATACCTAAAGGGAGTAATGAATGTCTGTAAAGAAGGTGAAAACGCCTGCTAAGATGTTTACCAGTAATCCGGAAAAACTGGAAAGCATCGTAATGAAAACAATCAACGCTATTGACGACATAGTAGGAAAATCCCTAGGTCCAGGTGGAAAAAATGTTATCATCGAATCTGATTTATCTGGCATCCCTGATAAGAACACAAAAGATGGTGTGACTATCTTTAGATCCTTAGGTTCCTCAGATGCCTATGAGCACTTGATTATTGAGCAAACCAGAGATGTTGCCATTAAAACGGTAAACGAAGCAGGAGACGGCACTACTACCGCTACAATACTTGCCGCTGCTCTGATTAAGAACTTATTTACTGTATGTAAAGAAAACCCTAAATATAGCCCTCAAAGACTTACCAGAAAAATAGCAAAAGTGGTTGAAGACATCTTAATACCTGAAATCCAAAAAGCTTCTATTAAAATAACCAGTAAAAATACCAAGCTATTAGAACAGGTAGCTACAATTTCTGCCAATGGCGATAAAGAGATGGCTGCTGCTGTTATCAAGGCCTTTGAAGACGTGGGATATGGAGCCTCATCACATGTGACTATTCAAGAATTATCAGGCCAAAGTGGCTATAATGTTGAATTAATTGAAGGATATCCAATTACAAAAGGATACGAAGAATCAATTGGAAAATTCCACACAGCATTTATTAACGATCAAGGCCATAAGAGATGTCTATTGGAGAACCCTTTATTCGTTCTTTTCGACGGTAAAATCAACGACATGGTACAGATTCAAGATGTATTAAACAAAGTAGGTGAAGAATATGTGAGTGGAAATGCCGACTATGCCAATCTAGTTATTGTTGCACATGGATTCCATGATCAGGTTCTAACCAATCTAGCCTTCAATTTTTCAAACCCGAATACTATCAATGTAGTCCCTTTAGCTACTCCTATACACCAGATGGTTAACTATCAGCTTGATTTTCTTATGGATTTATCGGCCTTCACAGGTGCTAAGATTTTTGATATGACAAACCCTATAGCAGAAGCTCTTCCAGATGATTTCGGTAAGGATATGGGTAAAATTGAGATCTATAGATACCGTACTACTATTACAGGTGATCCTGATGAGCTGAACATTCAGTCTCGTGCAGAAGAAATTGAAACTTTAATTAAACAATCTGAATCTAAGATTGAAAAAATCATATTAGAGGAGAGATTAGGTAAACTTACCAGTGGCATTGCAAGACTTCAGATTTTTGGATCTACCAATGGAGAGCTTAAGGAAAAAGCCGATAGAGCAGAAGATGCCGTATGTGCAGTTAGAGCCGCTATCAATCATGGATGTCTACCTGGAGGCTGTAGGGTTCTTATAAACCTTGCCGGTAAGCTTGAAGATGTAGACCCTATTGTGAAACAAGTACTAGGAACCGCTCTTTACGCTCCTTTCTACAGACTGCTAGACAACGCCGGATATGGTCCTGAAGAAATTGAAGAAATTTTAATAAAAATGATCAAAAATCCAAACAAAGTTTATGATGTAGAGAATGAAAAGTTTGGAGATTATAAGAAGCTAGGTGTGTTTGACGCTACCTTAGCCGTTGAGCAAGCTTTGAAAAACGCAGTATCTATTGCATCTGTTATGGGTACCTTAGGTGGTATCGTAGCATATCCAAGAGATCATCAATTAGAAAATATTGAACATCAATCAGTTATGGATTTTAATAGAACTATCGATAACGCACCAAATTTAAGGAATGAATCCAATGAGCGATACTAAAATACCACCAGACATGCCTGCTATGCCTAAATTAAGAACCGAAATCAGAAGGAGAGTTGACTTGGACGAACAAAATAAGAATGAAAAAGATTTAATAACCTCAGTGGTTCACGCTGAACAAAGCAAGGCGGATGCTGACGGGATAGTTGTTACTGGGGTAAGTGTAAATCTTACGGCTGCTAAAGAAAGAATGGATAAAGACCTACAGGAGAAAATAGACAAGGTAAACCCAAAAGAACTTTCTTATAAGTGTATGTTGGCCATTCAACAAATGTCTCCCAAACTCAATGGTGTTATACAAAGAGAAAGCAGTGTAGCACAAACCCTTAGCCATCTTCAAAGGGCAAATAACAACCTAAGAGCTGCTGTGGCAGATTTTGAATTAAAATTAGATAAGTATGATGAGGTAAATATAGAACTTATTAAAATTGTTGGCAAATTAGCCGATAAACAAAAACCACAAGGATTTTTTAATTGGATATTAAGTCTATTCAAAAGCTTACTCCCCAGCAGAGAGACGAACTAAAAAAACAGCTCGTACTCCGACCGCTAGAATCAGCTGAAGAATTACAAGCTTGGATGTATCTGTTCTTTGGGATTTTATTTCCAATGGGCTTTGTATACCCAAGTTCTACACATGGCCCAGCAGACGCTATGTGGCGTATATATGAACTGGTGAAAACTGGCGAATGTGAACATGTGCCACAGGCAACCATGCTCGCTAGTAGAGATAGCTTTAAAACATTAGGCGCCGCCGCAATTGAAGTGCTGTGTATGTTGCATTTCAGGTTTTCTGTTGCTCATATGGCGGCCATTAAGTCTCAATCAGATAAGGCAATCCAATACGTCAATGCATTTTTCCGTTCTCTCCATCCCTATCTGACACACCATGGTTGGAAAAAGATATCAGACTCAAAATCAAAAGTTGAATGGCTTACCGATGAAGGCGAAAACGTTTATCTAAGGATTATTATTGCCACAATTGCTGGTGCCAACTCAGAGCACGTTCCAATGCTATTTATCGATGAAGTTGATGTCGTTCAAGATCCAAGAGCCCTAAAAGAGGCTAAAATGATCCCATCTGTATATAAGGGTTATTTTCCTCTCACGGTTTATCTGTCCACCCGTAAATTTGCTGGTGGTTTAATGGAAAAAACACTCAAAGAAACTATTGAGGCTGGCGGTGAAATTCTTCGCTGGAACCTCTTAGATGTATGCGAAAGAATCACACACGAAGAAGCAAGGATAAAAGAACCTAAAGTAACTAGATATATTAGCAGACAGCTACCTATGGAGAACCTCGACCCAGAACAATGGGAAGACTTACCAGATGAAAAACAAGTAGAATATGAAAAATTTGAAGCCTATGCAGGAATAGCTGAACACCAAATGCTTTCTGTGATGAAGAATTATTTGGTTGATAGACCTCAAACTGATGTAGGAGGCTTATATAAGCCTTTTTCGGCTATTCGTAATAACTTTAGGCAGATTGATGCCGATATGGCTGAGGCTCAGCTTCTATGTAATAAGCCATCTTCAAGTGGATTGGTCTACCCTCGTTTTGATGAAGTCAAGAATGTATTGTCTGTAAATCAGGCTCTAAAAAAACTCATTGGAGAAGAGTGTGAAATTGATAGCTTTGAATATCTAAAAGAATATCTGAAAAACCTAGGTATACCGATCATTGGTGGAGCCGATTGGGGTTTCTCAGACCACACATCTCTAGTTTTATTTGCCCTATTGCCTACTGGTGAAATTTGGCACTTAGACACCTTATCTATGCCTGGATTAGAGTTAGACGATATTGTCAAATATGCCACAGAAATGCAGCGAGAATGGGGTGTTGATAGATGGTATGTGGATCAAGCCTATCCTGCTTACATTAAGACGCTCAAGAAAAAAGGCCTTAAGGTACCCAAATTCACCAAAGTAGTAGAGGATGGCATAACAGCTGTTCAGGGTAAAATTGTTGATTCCAGTAATGTCAGACGAATGTTTATTATAAATACCCCGAACAATAAAGAAGTAATTGATGCATATGGTGAATATCGTTGGAAGGTTGATGGAAAGGGCGACATCATAGAAGGCAAGCCTTACCATGATAACGATGGTGTATCAGATAAAATGGACTCTATTAGATATCCTTTTCAGTGCCTATTCACTAAAGGTGGTAAATTGACCTTTACCTCTACTGGAATAAAGGGCAGTGCAGTAAAAGAGGCCTTAAAAGAGGCTACAGGCAATGCGGAAGTGGTAAGGCAGGTAAACCATTCTATAATGCAAGAAAAGATAGGGTCTTTGGCGACAAAAGACAAGACTAGTATCAAAATTAAGAAAAAAGGCAGAATCTTCTGGGGATAGAGAGCAGTTTTGTCGAAGAATTGCAATCTTTAAAGGTAGATCAAGGCCAAATTGGAGAAAAATATGTCAAAAATGAATCTTCTTGTCCACTTAAATGCTTACAGGGACGTTACAGATACCAATAATCCATCTCTAAATCATTTTAAATGGAATAGAGACCTTCAGGGTTTAAACGTATCAGAACCCACCTCTAAGTGTGTAGAATTGCAAGCAGGGCAATCTCTGATCTTATTCTCAGGCACGGTGTCTACAAATTCAGATTTGACTACAACCTGGGATATAGCCTTAAAAGCAGGTAGTTCCAATTTGTATCAAATCTCCCACAACGGAGGTACTGCTCCTGATTTTAGAACGTCCAGAGCCATTGGTAGTGATGCCACTACAGAGGTAACGGTAACTAAGAATGCGAAATTATTGACTTTTCAAGCAACTGGTGGAACAATTTGGGATCTGAGTGCTGCTGGAGTAGCGGTTGGAGACGAAGTTAGGATTGCTGGTGGATTCAATGCTGTAAATCAAGGAAAATTCAAGATTTTATCCTTTTCGGTAAATAGCTTTACTGTTGAAAATGAAATTGGACAAGCAGAAGGGCCTATAGTTCTAGGAGCCGACTTTGCAACTGAAGTTCAGGTCTTTTCGGCTGACGGAGTTCAAGTTGGAGATAAGGTAGATGTTCTAGCAGGATTTTCCTCAGTAACTTTCGGTACTTATGATATTGTCGATGTAAACCCAGATTATATAGAGATATTTAGCTCAGAATCACTTCCGATTGAAACGGCTGTATCTAACAACCCAGACGCTCTTTTGATCTACCAGGATGCCAAACAATTTCTATTTATTGAATCAGACAAGAAACTAGATATCAAGATAAATGGATCTACTATTACCAATGAAATTATACCCATGACAGCCGGTACCGATAAAAAGCCTGGTTTCTTCATGTCCAGCGCCTCCTTAAAAAGTGCCGAGATTATAAATAAGGACCAATCAACAGCCACTATTTTCTACGTGACGGCGGAATAGGATATAATCTATGAGCGAAGATAAAAAGAAAAAAATCATATTCGACTCCATACAGAAGAAGCAAGATGATATCAATGATCAATTGATCATCAATGCTGGTGGAGATACGACTAATGACATGATGAAAAATCTCATTAGACATGCCAGCGGTTCTGCCAAAAAAGGTAGAACTATCCCTCGTTTAGCCTTTGCTGAAGATCCACAAGCATTTGATAATTATGCTGGTATCTATAAGCTCAAAAAAGGCCTGTTGCCAGATAATATCCTAAAACAAATTCGTGTACAGAACTTCCTCATAGCCGGTATTTTAAGAGCTAGAGGGAATACAATGTCCATGATGGGCCATGTCAGAAACAATCGTTTTGACGTTGGTATAGACGTTGATGTTAAAGCAGAATTCAAGGACCATATCGAACCAGAACAAATGGTTAAAATCCAAGAGAGAATTGACCGATTCCTTAAGCTTTTAATTAATTGTGGACATACAGACGGTCTAGAAGAAGAAGATAAAATGTCCCTACCTGAGTATTTAGATCTTCAAACAAGGAATGGTTTGACTTTTGGACGATTCGCTACTGAGATTATTTACAGAGACGATGATGAATCTGCATTTCACAGATTTAGACCAGTTGATGCTGGTACTATATACAGGTCCGTCCGTAAGGGTGAGGCTGCCGAATCAGTAAGGCGTAGTTCTCTCAAACAGTTGGAGTATCTGACTGGTGTTGCAATTGATAAAGAAAAAATGGAGTCAGACGAGTATTCTTGGGTCCAAGTAATAAACGGATCTCCTAAACAGGCCTTTACATCCAAAGAAATGATCTGCTACAACCTATATCCATCTTCTGATGTAGAGCACAATGGATATCCAGTAACACCTATGGATACCGTTATGACTTCAATCACCACTCATATGGCGATTGAGGTTTACAACAAACTATACTTCCAAAATGGTCGTGCTGCTCGTGGTATGTTAGTTATCAAGTCTGATGAAATTGATCAGGCAGTGATTGAAGACATTAAACAACAGTTCAATGCTTCTATTAATAATGTGACTAATTCTTTCAGAACTCCTATATTTGGTGTTTCTCAATCCGATGATGTAGAGTGGGTATCTACCCAGGCGCAGCGTAAGGACGGTGAATTCCAATTTCTTTTTGATCAAACTACTAGAAACATCCTTTCTGCTTTCAACATATCTCCTGATGAGCTGCCTGGTTTTGGCCATCTTTCTCATGGAACAAATCAACAGTCTATGTCAGAATCAAACAATGAGTACAAGTTAATCGCAGCTCGTGATACTGGAATTAGACCATTGCTACTTAGAATTCAAGATTTCTTAAATGAAAAACTGTTTCCTATTATAGATGCAGAGCTTTCTCAATTATGTTCTATTCAGTTAGCTGGATTAGACGCACAGACAAAAGAACAAGAATCTGTAAGATTACAGCAAGATCAAGTCATTCACTATACATACGATGAGGTTATGGAAGAAGTTGAGAAAGAGCAAGTCGGCCCACAAATGATGGGTAATGTTCCGTTTAACGAACATTACAGACAGGTTCTTGATACCTATCAAGATGTTGGAAAGATAATATCACATTTTGCTGATTCTCCAGCTTCTATTGTAGATCCATTATTGAAATATAAGAGAGATGAATTCTGGTTCCAATGGTTAGAAACATTGGGTCAGTATAACCCAGAAGCTTTAGCGGCTTATATGCACACGAGAGACGATTCAATGAAAATTTTACAAACTTACATCCAGGACTATCTGGACGAAGATGACTTGGATCAATAATGAAAAAATGTTCAGACTGTAAAGTGACAAAAACACTGACAGAATTTTATAAAAAAACCGATAGGAAAAGCGGCTATTCAGCTATTTGTAAATCTTGCGAAAAACTCAAGGGTCGAGAGAGATATGTTAAAAATAAAGATAAAAAACTAGCAGCCAATAGGACATGGCAGAGAAACAATCCTGATAAAATGAAGGAAATGAAGTCTAGATATAGAAATAAAGAATCTACTAAACAACAAATGTTAAAATATAATAGAAATTGGAATGATAAAAATAGGGAAAAGAAAAATCAAAGAGAGGCTTCACGTAGAGCTGCTAAATTAAGAGCTACTCCGCCATGGTTGACCGAAACTATGAAGACTGATATGGAGATCAAATATTTAATAGCGATATCTTGTACAAAAGCGTCTCAAGATATATCTATCAATAAAGCAAAATATGAAGTTGATCACATAATTCCTCTTCAGAGTAAGGTGGTATGTGGATTACACGTTCCTTGGAATTTACAAATACTAACAAAAGCAAATAATATAAAGAAAAGCAATAAATTACAAAGGAGTTTCTAAATGGCCCAAGACTATAAGACTAAGTACCTTGACATTCGAGCTAAATACTTGGAATCTACAGACGTAGCCTACAGGCTTGGTTTCGAGAAGGGCATGAAAGAGGGCCAAAGAGCTGCTGAACAAGCTGCTGAACAGGCACAAATAGAAGCTGAAGCAGCCGCTATGGGTGGTATGCCTCCTGGTGCTGAAGGTGGTGAAATACCACAAGAATTGGCACCTGAAGATATGGCCGGTGGAGCACCTGAGGAAATGGGTGGAGAAGAAGAAGGTTCCGACATTGATTCTCAAATCTCTGAGTTAGAAGGTTTAGTCGCAAAAGGTGAAAAACCTACTGTACTTACGATGAGGAAGGCCGTTGAAAGCCTTGTAGATGTCCGAAAATCTCAAAAAGATAAATGGTCTAAAAAACGTGGACAAGTAGTGTCTACCCAGAAGAAATTCGTTGATAATATTCTTAAAAAATGGGAAGGCGAAAGCAAAGACGTTACAACAGGATTAGAAGATATTATAAAAGAACATGGCCTTGAAGTAAAGGATTAGAATGAAAGGGCTCTCAGTAAAAGCTACAGAGGCCATAGAAAAACTGATTCATAATAAATTTGACACACTGTCGCTTCAATTCCTGGGTCTAATACCTAAAGCGACTAAAGAAAAACGAATCGTTTTCTCTACCTCAAGGCAAAACATTATATCATTGTTTCTTCAAGCCTTGGGCGACAGAGATCCAAACAATCTAGAAGAACAAACCCTTAAGAAGATTATGCAAATAGCCGCTGGCTATATTGATGGGCTCAAAGAAAGAACTGCGTCTAAGATAGTAGCCGATATAGATAGTTATGTAACCAATCAAAATATGAAAAAGCAGCCCATTGCCCCTGGCAAGATAGGCGAGATTATAGACAAGGACATGAAGCAGGCTAAAAACCATTTTAAACTAATCGCAAATTCAGAATCCAACAAGGCTGTCAACGTAGGTACTGCTCTACAGATATCCAAGATGGCTGAACAAAAAAAAGAAGAAGACCCAACTATATTCTTTATTGTGACACTGGATGATGTTACTGGGTCTGAAGAGTTTAGACTTCACCTGTTACCTGATCGTAAGACCCCTAGAGTATGGAGACTCTCTGACGTTGGTTCAGAGTATCATAAAAAGGGTGATTCTAACCCTAAATTCCCAGGCCTACATCCCAATTGTCGCTGTAAGCTCACATACTTAGCCGCTGGCTGGGGATTTAGTGAGTCTGGTCATGTCAAATATATTGGCCCCGATCACGACGAATATGCGTCTCAAATAGAGAAATATGGTAGGATTGCGTAAAGTTCTTGCAATCCATGGTAGATGTGCTATTCTATATGTAGTGGAGGGCAAAATGAAAATAGTTGATTATTCATATCAAAAAAACGCATCTGATCAAGTACTTAGAAACGCATTAGATTCTAAATACTTAGCCTCTATTTTAGCCGCTTGTCCAAGTGCAGGTAAGTCTACCATTTCACATATGGTAATCAATAAGTACATTACCCTCCGCCCTAATGCTCGTGTACTTGTTTTAACCGAAGGTCAAAATAACCTTAAAAACCAATATCTTGATGAGCTAACAGAGCCGAATACAGAAATCAATTTTTCATTTGGTGATTTCAAATCTGATGCTCAGGTTAGAGTGGGTATTCCACAATCAATCAACGATCTTGATTGGTCTCAAATTGAACTTTTAATAGTAGACGAAGCTCATAGGTTTTTTCTTGAGCCAATGGTTCAGGATATCATCAAAAAGCTCAACCCATTACATACTATATTAATGACTGGATCTCCTACTAAGTACAATCTTCACAATCAAACTCAGCGTACCCAATATGGCATTCATTATATATCTGCTGATCAACTTATTGACAGGGGTGTTTTCAGTGCTGTTGATATGGACGTTGTAAGGGTTTTAGACACTAAAGATCCACATAGAACCATTATGAAGGTTCTAGTTGATGCTGAACAGAAAAAAGACGATCTTACTAAAATGATGATCGCTTGTCCTAATATTGCATATGCTAAGAAAGTAGCAGACCATCTTAAGTACACTGGGCGTAAAGTGTCTCTGTCTACTTCTAAGAACGACCCTAATGATGAGAAGATTAAAGAATTCAAATCTGGTGAGACCGATGTTTTGATTGTAGTTGGTCGTGGAATCCTTGGGTTTAATGATAAAAATGTAACCTTTCTTGCAGACCTTAGAAGTTCCGATAACTTAGACGCTTCTTATCAGTTATTTGCCCGTGTACTTCGCAGACACCCAAAAGGCACTAAGAAATCTTATATTAGAGTTGCAGATAAAGATTATAACAAACAAGTCTTGACATTACACAAAATAAAGGCTTTAATGGAAGAGAAGATATTTAAAGGATATAACGGTAAAAACTTAAAAATGGAGGTAGCAAATGGATTTATTTAATAAAAAGAAGGTGGCGGAGCTAAGCGCTGAAATATCTGCTCTAAATATTACTCTGTCAGAAAAAAACCATGACATCGAAGATTATCTTAATACTATTAGTCATTTACAAAAGCTCAGCAATCCAAACGATGAGCTTACAGGAAAACTTAAGGTATTAACTACTTGGACCGAAGAGCTTGAGGAAACTTTTATAAAAAGAGACTGGAAATTACAGGACAAGCCTGTAATACCTGAAGTGAAAAAGGTTCCAAAGAAAAAAGAGCTTGTAAAAAGAACTGCTAAATCATCTAAAGCAGGCATTAAAGCTTTAGAAACTATGCTGGCATCCATTCCAGCCGGAACCAAAGGTAGAGGCGGTATTGACATTATTAAAAACGGTAAACCAAAAGAGTTAAGCTTCAGCTCTAAAGTTGAATTAGAGAAAATACTTAAGGATGCAAAAGCAGGAAAATTTGAGATAGCCAAACAAGCCGGTCTGTAAAATGATTATAGACATGGAAGTTGGACTCATTAGCAGATTTGCAATTGGCGGAATAAAAAACACCAAGGAGTTAAAACTCCTTGGCTATGGCGGCAACAATGGTTCTTATGCTTCTTCAAGTTTTGAGGAGCAATACTATAATAATCCAGAAACTACATTTAGATTTCTAGAAGGCAGGATAGAGGTTTGGCAAGCTAATGAAGAGATAACCGGAAACACTCATGCTATCGGTTTTCTTTTGCCTAAAAATACCATGACTTCGAGCTTGACCACCTCCGCCGCCACCTTGGATATTGATTTGGAACAGCAGCCAATGAGAGCCATGGCAGAATCTATACAGAGACTTATAGATGAAATGGCCAAAGAAAATGGAATTGAAGTGCCTCGTCTACCTAATTTTGAGGATAGATTTTTACTTTATTGTTACCCTCTTCTGAGGGAGGTATATCACCCAGATATAAATTTCTTCAATGTACACAATGGAGCTAGGTATGAAAACTTTCACCATGCGGGTCTCCATCCAGCTTTTAAACAAAAAAATATGAAAGATGCTGTTAAATTTTGTACAGGAAACCCTACTTCAAAGCTCATTAAGGTAATATCTAAGAGGATGATTATTGACAAGTATCAAAATATAGCTACTATGGAAAACCAAGATGCTCAAATGGCATCGGCTTCTAGGGCTATAAGTGAAGGTTACAGTGAAGTGCCGACATTAGGCTCTCCATACCGTACCAGATATGTAAGAAAGGAGCTAAACCCCAACGTATTCAATCAGTTTTGGTTCTTATCTCAAATATTTCCTTCAATTGATTATATATATCAATATATGGAAAGAGCTGATCAAGATTTAAATGTTAATGTTAATTGTTGTGCAGAGATTGTACAGTTTTTTAAAGAAAAATTTACACCAAAGAAGGCTTTAAACTTATTAATAAAAGGTTTTTCCTGGAATGAGATTACAGATGCCGCTAAACAATATTACGAGTATGACGCTTGTGATAAGATACCTCCCAGATTAAGAGGCAAGTACACCAAAGGAATAATGATTCCTAAAAATTTCAAAAATATTAAAGAGTTACACGATAAGATATCTGCACAGTATAACGAGATTAAAGCTGACGAGAAAAACAAAGATATCGTTTACACGCCTTTAGAGTTTAAAATACACGGATATAAGAAAGACAATGTTGAACTAATACTTCCTAGCGAAGGTAAAAAAGTTGTAGAATGGGGCAAGGTCATGAGTCATTGTATAGCGTCATATGCAGATAAGGCAGCTGAAAAGAAGTGTATTCTATTAGGAGTTAAGGTATTTGGTAATTTGCAATACAATGTAGAGTTAAAATTACACGAGAAAGATTTGGTCATGCAATTAAGAAGAATAGTTGAATCCAGAAAAGACGACCTATCCGTTGATGAGAATGGTGACTTGATATTATTTAATGGTTTAGATGTATTATCGTGGGATAATGAAAAAAATACCCTCAAAAAACTATATGATATAAAGCAATTCAGAGGGTTTAAAAATAAGCAGCCTGAAGATTGGGTGAGAAAAACTGTTGAAAAAATGTTCGATGAGATATTTATTGATAATCTAGCGAACGATCATATTTCCCAGACCAAGCAGAAGGATCACGAGCCGGTGCAGATGATGGGATAAAGGTATTTTATACTATTCTTATTTCCACATGTGGTCCATCAAAAAACGAATGTTCTTTTATATTACCATCTCCATCCCAATCGATACCTAGCCTAAGCCTATGTTTTATTTCGCCTTTTTCTAGTAACATATCTGCAATGCCTTTCAAATACCCTTGTAAAAAGACAAATCTTTCTCTATCTGTCCAATCAATGGGATATAACGCACAGTCTACGGCATGGGAATAACCATCGCCTTGATCTAAATGCATAGAATCCATAGTTTTTGATTTACCTGTGCGCACAAGCTCTTCTTGACGCTCTTTGCTCCTTATACCCTCTATAATGGTGATATCGTAATATTTTATAGCTTCTTTAAGGATTTTTTGGATGTCTGGGTGGCAGGTGTTTAATTTGTTTAATGATTTGCGACTATACCTATACATTTTATCTCCTTTTATACTTTAAAGATTGATATTACTCTGTTTTATGGTATATATAAGATATGAAATGTAATATCGTAAATCCTACAAGGGCTCGTATTGAATTTGAAGAAGGTGAATTAATCTCAGTTGAAAAACAACTATCTTACACCAATACCAGCATTGCTTTTCAGATCAAGAAACATAAAGAAAATAGGTGGTGGAGGAACAAAGACTTCGGCACCTGGCAAGACAAGCTAGATGAGCTTCAAAATAGCCTAAAAGGCTGTGCTATGTTCCATGAGAATGGCGATTACTATGTCAGACCAGGTTCAATTCCTTATATTTCTGGAAATATAGAAACTATATCTAACCAAATAGAGTATCCTGGGTTCATGCCGATCCCATGGTACTCTAAGCCTAAATTTGATCCATACCCATACCAGTCACAGGCCGTTGCAGCCCTCCTGAGGATCAGACACGGCAACATTAGCTTACCCACAGGCACTGGTAAAAGTTTTATCCTCCTCCTCTTAGCTCGTGGTATGGGTCTTAATTCGGTGATTGTGACTCCAAGCAAGTCTATTTTCAATGAATTACTTACAGAATTCCAGAAAAGGCTAGGAAAACGGTATGTTGGAGGATATGGAGATGGCAAAAAAGACATAAAAAAGAAGATCACAATAGCCATTGGTAAATCTCTAACAATGCTGAAGCCTGGATCAGAGGCCTATGGATTTTTTAAGAATAAACAGGCTATGTATGTAGATGAATCCCACACGTTTGCCGCTAGTCAGCTTGAGGATGTCTGTCATGGGGTTTTGAGCGATATTCCCTATAGAATGTTTGTGTCAGCCACACAGACCAGAAATGACGGTACTGAGAAGATGCTACAGTCCATTATAGGCCAAAACGTACTTCATATGGAGCTGTCTGAAGCTATAGAACAAGGCTACCTATGTCCTTTGAATTTCAATATTTTAACCACTTTTTCTAAATCAGCCAAGGAAATAAAAGACCCAATGAAGTGCAAAAGAGAGCACTTTCTATACAATAAAAATATAGCTGAAATATCTGCCAAAATAGCCAATGCCAGTTGGCTTGTTAAACAGGAATCTACGCTAATTTTGGTGGAGGAATTGAGGCAAATATCTATGATAAAAGATTTACTTACCGTTCCTTTTGCTTATGTTCATTCAGGGTCCAAAAAAGATGCTGCAAAATGGGATTTACATACAGTCAAGCTTCAGGATGAGGTGGATCGATTCAACAATGGAGATGTAAAGGTTCTAATCGGCACCAGAGCCATCGCAACGGGCACCAATATGTACCCTATCCATAATTGTATAAACTGGGTAGGCGGTAGCTCTGAGATCGTCACCAAGCAAGGTCCGATGGGTAGGTCTACGAGAAAACTAGAGATTTCTGAATTTGCCCATCTCCATAAACCCAAACCTTTTGCTAGAATCTTTGATTTTGAAATACAAGCCCAATCAATGTTAAATAATCAACTGAAAAAACGCATTAATTTCTATGAAGAAGCAAATGGTGAGATCAAATATGCTTAAGATGTGGTATATACTAATATGAAGAAAAGATCCAAAATGCCAAGGGATCGAGAGTTCCAAGAACTAGCTGCTAGAATCAATAACGCTATCATACAAAACGATGGCTTAATTGGCGAACAAAGAGACCAGGTTGAGCTACTGTCTTCCCTTGAGCAAAAGTTTAAGTATCATATTCAAAAATATCAACAATGCTATGATATTTATGATAAATTCGTTAAGCATATTGTCACTATTAACGGCAATATACTTAGTGCTAGGCCTTATTTCAGGGAAAAGGCACCCATATTCAGTTCTCAAATAACGAAGGCCATCAAAGGTGCTTGTTCTAATGAACCGGAAGAGGTAAAAAAGTCCATAGAAAAGCTGATGTCTTTTAGCATAAACTTCCAACTAATTAATTTTATTGTAAAAAACTGGAAAGGCCCGATACCAGAAAGGCCTAAAAAATACCATGAAGACTTCTTACAGGCTAGAAGGATTCTCATAGAAAACAACCTACCTTTGGCGATTAACCGTGCAAAACTATTTTACAGAAAAACTCCAAAATCTCATTTAACCTTATTGGATTTAATTGATATCTGTACATATGGTCTAATTAGTGGTATAGATAAATATGTGGGTAGGTATGACAGGGTTTGGAGATCTGTCTGTATTGGTCGTATGGTTGGTTATATGATCGATGAATACTCCAAGACTTTTTTGAGAATGTTTCCTAGTGACAAAAAGATCTTGTACAGATCTAACACCTTGAAGCATAGATTAAAGATAGAAAATGTTGCAGAATTAACAAAAGCGGTCAACGAGTCTTTTGAGAAAGACAGGGAAGAGGATAAAAAAGTACCCAAACTTCCTATTAGCGAAGTTCATATCAGAACTTTATTGAATGGGTCTAGCTATATATCTGCTGACACTAAGGTGGGAGGCGATGAAGAAGGCGAAGGAATGAGTATATATGATTATGCAGCAGACACCAAGCCAAATGTAGAGGAAGTGGCCATCAAAAGAGACCTGATGGCTAAAATATTAGAAGCTTCGGTAGAATTAAATACAATTGAAAAGAAAATTATTAAACTAAAAGGGGTGGAATTATGATATCTTATAATAACAAGCTTATTTTGGAGCCTTATAAAGGCGATAAGAAAATAGAGGCCACTGTAAAGTCAGGTTTTGCCGGTATCAAACAAAAAAGTAATTTAATTGGACTAAAAGCACTAGCAAGTGGTATTATAAATGTAGGCGATGGAGCGCATAAGGTTGAAGAAGGCCAAACTGTATATTTTGAAGAGGAGCAACTGTTTGCCTCTCAGTGGTCTAAAAAAACCTTTACTTGTGAAGGCGTTAAAGATAAATTTATTATTGCTCCTGGGAGCCATGTGGTGATGATCAAATGAAAGCAACTGAGAAAAATTTAAATAGCTGGTATAACCAAGCGCTTGCAATTGCAGAACAATCTCCAGATGAACAGACTAAAGTAGGCTCTTTGTTGATAAAAAAAGATACAAAAGCAGTTATAAGCCAAGGATTTAATGGATTTATACGAGGCGCCCCAGATAGAGATTTGCCAAAAACTAGACCTGAAAAATATAAATTCGTTCTACATTCAGAAGCTAATTTAATTTACAACTGTGCTTTGAACGGTATTAGCACAAAAGATTGTGTGGTATTTTGTACACTTAGTCCATGTTCTGCCTGTATTCGAGCATTGATACAATGCGGCATAAATACTGTTTACTTTAAAGATAGATATAGAGACTTTGATGAAAACTTTGTCATGAAAGATATAGAAATAAATATACGATACGAATACGGCTATTCTGCTTTAGACATGGAGTCTAGAAAATGAAAATATATAAAATAACCAATATAGCAACAGATAAAGTATATATAGGAAAAACTGTTAGAAAAATAGAACGCAGGCTTTACGAGCATTTTTACGAAGCCAAAAGAAGACAAGGTGGAACTAAATTATATAATTCTATCTTAAAACACGGAGAAGAAAAATTCACGATAGAAGTTTTACATTCTAACATAAAAAATAAGGAAGATTTAAATAAAAAAGAAATACAAGTAATAGCAGATTTAAACACTATAGAAAATGGATACAACACAACTACAGGAGGAGACGGAGGGTATAGTCAAAAATCAGTAGATAAATGCAGTATATCCATTAGATGTCTTAACTCAGATAGGATATATAAGAATAGCAGAAAAGCCGCTGAAGATTTAAATTTAAATTATAAATCAATATGGAAAGTTTGCAATGGATTGGCTGCGTCTACCAAAGGGTTTGTTTTTGAATACGAAGCAGGCAATCTTGATGACATACTGGATTTTAGAATTAAACGATGGGCTATAAAGGATATCAAAAGAAGTCACGTATATGATCTTAAAACCAAAATTAGATATAACAGTATAAGAAAGGCGGCGATAGCAACAAGAATTAGTGCCGGAACAATCAAAAATCATTGTGAGAAAAACTTAATAAAAACTGAATACAGGTTTGTATACAATAATATAAAAAAATCCTTAATAATAGGAGATTGGCATTGTCAGTATAATAACTTGAAAGATTCCGAAAAACTTCTTTCATTTATAATAGAAATGGTAGAAGATAGCAATATTGATTCCATTATCTTTATGGGGGATTTGTTTAACACTCATGCTATAATTGACTTAAGGGTACAGGATTTTTGGCATAGAGGGTTTAAAAAATTATCTGTTCTATGTCCTATCTATATATTAATCGGTAATCACGACATGAAAGGAGACAAAGAAACAGAAGCCCATGAAATGAACAGCATGATGGTTTTTAATAAAGAAAGAAAAAATTCTTCTGATTTGTTATATAATATTCATATAATAGACAGTCCGTCTGATATCGAGGGATTGGCAATGATGCCTTATTATAAAAATCACAATAAATTCATAAAAGACTCAGAATGTTTATATAAACAAGGATGTACGAACACCCTTATGGCTCACCAAAACTTTACAATAGAATTATTTGGAGATATGATTGATCGTTCAAAAGTACCTCAAAAAAATATAATAAGTGGACACATTCATGATACAAAAGAAAGCAAAGACAGTGTTTTTTACACAGATATTCCTATGTGGCTTACCTCTACAGATGCCAATAAAGATAAAGGAATGTGGGTGTTAGATTTCGATGAATTAAAATCTGTTAAAGGTAAGGAATTCATATCAACTGCAAACATAGTCACTCCAATCGTAAAGATAGTGGTAAACGAAGGCGATGAAGAGCCTACTCTTGATCCAAATGCTCGTAATTACTTAGAGTTCCATGGCAAAACTGCTTGGATATCTAAAATGAAAAAGAAATATAAAGGCAAAGCCAGTATTAAGGCCAAGCCTGTTGATCGAAAAATGACCAAGCTTGACGTAGACAAAAGCCTTACATTAGTTGATTATCTGAACGATCACTTTCAACCTATAGATGGTGTTGAGAGAAGCGATATAAACACATATCTGAAGGATTTGGGATGAATAAATACATACTAATAGAACTATACACAAACATGCCGAGTAATAACATTGAAGACTACAAACCTGCTGGTGACTTTATAAAAATAGAAGTTACAAAAGGATTGGAACTCGTAAACATACTTATAAACGAGTGTGTTGAGTTTGCGGTATATAAACTTGGAGACTGTATCATAGATAGATCTTACGAATATTGGAAAGACGGTCAAACTGATGAGGGAAAAAATGTCGGAAACTAAAATTGCAGACCACAGACAGATGGTTGTAATGACTGGAAATTTATCTGATTTCCATCTTGCTAATTTACGCAACTGGCCATATGTTATATTTGAAAAAAAGGACCTTGAAAGTGTAGGGATTGATTATAATTTTACGAAACAAAGCGATGAAGGTGAAGAGTTGGATGCTGGAAGCGTCACATACGACTTTAAATTCAAAAAAGAACCAACTTACTCGAAAGAGGAGCTCACAAAAAGACTCTCTGAACTTAGAAGATGGGTAAGGTTGATTTTCTGGGAAGATACTCAGGTAAATTTTAAGAAAAAAGGTAAAAAATGGGTGATATAGAAAAAGCTTTGATTACAGATTTTTCAGAAGAAGACTTAAAAGATCTACAGATCTATATATCTAATGGAAAGCCAACTTCTTCTAAAATAAAAGATGACGATGTAATCCGTTGGTTTGGACTATATATGTCTGGGAAAAGCTACTCTGAAATAGCTAAACTTGAAGGAACCCATAGAAATGTTGTGATGTATTTTTCTAGTCAGCTTAATTGGTGTGATAAGAAGATGGATCACTTCACAGATCTTATATCTAACGAGACAAAGAAGCTTACCCAGGTAAAGCTAGAAACTACAAATACTCTAAATACCACCATCTCAGCCATGAATAGGTATTTTGGCGAAAAATTCAATAAATACTTGCAAACTGGTGACAAAGCGGTCATGGAAGCAGTTGATACCAAATTACTTGTACAATACTATAAGGCCGTAGATACGCTGTCTAAGCTTACAGCACCCGTCAAAATGTCAGACAGTGGCGGTATGAATACAAATCCAACCCCAGGGGTAAATATAAACCTAAATGGTGAAACTACTATTCAAAGTCCAGATGGCCAAATTGTTGAAATTACTCAAAAAAATGCTGGTGAGGTATTAAAAAGCCTTGCAGGAGCAAAAAAAATAAGAGAAAAACAGTGATTTGTAGTATTATATCAATATGAGACATGTGTTTTTTATCCTAATTTTAATAACGATAGGCTACAATTGCCAAGCAGCCAATCAAGATAGGGCTGTGCGTAAGGCAATAGAAGCAGTTTCTAAAACAAATACAGTCCAAAAAGCAATAGCAAAAATCGAGAAAATATTGATTGAAATTATTCCGATTAGCAGAGAAACCGCTATCACAATAGGTTCTACGGCTATTATGATAGGAAGGGGCAAAATAGGCACTAAGGAAATCAAAAATTTAGACGTAGAGATGTGGGGAGGCAAAATAAGACCAGACATAAACTATAACTTTAGAAAGGGCAGGGCTGACGGAAAATTAAAATATACGATATATTGGTAAAACTTGATCATTATTCAGTATTTTGTGGTATACTAATAAGAGACTAGGCCCATATAGGAGAAACAATGAAAAAAATAACAATACTACTCACAGCTCTTCTGTTCTGCTTTTCTGTGCAGGCAAAAGAGTTGGTACTATCAGAAGACAACGTGCTGGTACTATCAAGTACTTTTACCGGAAGTTCAGTTGTAAAATTGATGAGTGAGGCGAAAGAAAAAGATACTAATCTAAAAAGTGGATACCCTATGTATTTGTTTTTATATACACCAGGTGGATCTATTCAATCCGGCCTTGAGTTAATTGAATATCTAAATGGCCTAAATAGACCCGTACATACAGTTACTATGTTTTCAGCCTCTATGGGTTTCCAAACAGTTCAGCATCTGGGTAAACGATACATTCTAAAATATGGCGTTCTTATGTCACATTATGCTAGAGGTGGTTCCAGAGGTAGCTTTGGTGGAACAGGAATGCCTTCTACTAAAAACTCTATCGATAGCTTATGGGCTCGTAGAATTGACCTTATGGATCTCAAAACAGTTGAAAGAACCAAGGGTAAACAGACTATTGAGTCATACAGAAAAGAATACATGTTTGACTTATGGTTAAATGGAGCTGAGGCTGTTAAAAAAGGGTATGCCGACGAGGTAGTTACTGTAAAATGCGGAATAAGCCTAGCAGGATTTACAGAACGCATTGAGGATTTCGGATTCTTTAGAATCAGGTTTAAATTTTCAAAATGCCCACTAAGCACTTCTCCTACTAAGGTTTCTGGCTTACTTATGACCAACCAAGGAGAAATGGATCTTAGAGAATTTCTACTGAAAAATGGTAAATTTGGATCTGACTGCTACTCTGGAAAATATACACCTACTAGTAACGATTACCGTGATCACGAAGAAGGAGTTCCAGCTGATAAAAAAGAGTTGTGTGCAATGGATAAAACACTCAATCTTAAAAAAATCATGCTCAAGATACAAGAAAGAAAAGCACATTACAGTCAGGATCTGAAAAACAACATAATCTACTCCTACTGATATAAATAATTAATTTGAATTTTTTAAGGCCCGTTTTTTCGGGCTTTTTTTTATGGAGTGTGGTATATATAAATAGAGAGGTGTATTATGCCAATGATAAGATTTTTATGTAACAATGCTGATTGTGGAAACGAAATTACCAAAATGTACACAAAAGTGACTGAAATAGCTCCTTTTTTGGACTGTGGAGCGTGTGGTATTGGTAAGTTAGAACGAACCATTGCTGCTCCTACCAGTAAGAGTACACAGGTTATTGACAATGGTATTCAGATCAGAGAGACAGAGATAATGAATGAAGTAGTACAAAAAGAATCAGACAGACTAGCAGAAGAGGAATAATGATACGTCTAGAATCATTGACTTTTAACAATATCCGGTGCTTCGATACCGAACAGACTATAAGCTTTCTAAATAGGGATAAGCTTATACAGGTAGACGGACGCAACGAAAATACCGGAGGCTCTTCAGGTGCTGGTAAAACTAGCGTATTCCTGGCCCTAGACTACCTATTGGGTATTAATGACATTCCAGCTACAGTTCTACAAAGTCGTCTTACAAAGGATTCTATAGCCGTCTCAGGCGTGTTTGAAGTTGATGGTAAAAAGGCTGAAATATCAAGATCTAAGAAAAGCGGACTATCTATAAAATACAATGGAGATACTGTATCTGGAAACGTCAAAATGGCTGAAGAGAAGCTAGACGAACTACTAGGTATCCCTAGGAAGCTTTTCAGAAAAATGGCCCACAAAAGACAAAAAGAAGGTGGATTTTTTCTTGACATGACAGCTAAGGAAATATACGAGTTTCTGGTGGGTATGTTGGGATTAAGTCAATATATAGATAAGGTTGATGTTATAAGTGAAGCAATTAAAAAATACAATAAACAGTTAGAAGATATTGAGAATCAGATTAAGACGGAAGAAGCCGTTATATCTGACCTTATCAAGGTTGTAGGAGATAAGGTACGACCAGAATGTACAGTAGGCATTGGTGATTTAGAGAAACTTGATATGAACCTGAATCAATATCAAAGCCATATAGTAGATCTAAAAAATCAAAGGAGTGAGCAGCTTAATGTCATAATCAAACCAGAAAGATCAGATATGCCATTTGATGACACTGCCTTGTTAAAAGTCAATGCTCAAAAGATAGAAATTCAAGACAGGCTTGATCGGATGGGAGCGGCTAAAAGAGATCTAGACACTAAGGTTATATCTATTGGTTCTTATAAAGAAAAGGCCAAATCATTAGGTCAACGAATAGCAGATCTAAAAGAAGAACAGAAAAAAATAGAGCACGAAGCCATTTGTCCAACTTGTAAAAGAGAGTGGACAGGAGTATCTGCTGAAGAACAAATATTGGTCATTAAAACTAAGATAGACACACATACCACTGAGGTTTTAGGTCTAAAGGATTCACTAGGTATGGAGTCAGAGTATAGGGTCCAACTTGATAGACTTGAAGGTATTATAAAAGATGACGAGAAGAAAAAGGAACTTGTAGTTGGTTTAATATCTCAAGAAAATCTTAAAAAATCCAACCATACACAATCTCAGGAAGATGGCTATAAAGCCACTCTAGGTGGATACAACATAGCAATATCTGAGGTCAAGTCTAAATTTGAAGCTCCAATAGAAGATACTCATAAAAAATGGGAATCAGCCAATAATCAATATAACCAATGGTCTTTTGAGATGAATTCTTATGATAAAAATCTGAAGATATATGAAGAAGAAATTTCAAAAATATCCCAGAGCGTATCTGCCAAAAACGCTCTCATTACAGAGCTAAACAATACTAAGAAAGATCTAATAAAACGATCTCTTGTCGCCAGCGAATCTCAAAGACTGGTTAAGACATATCTTCTACAGACATTTCAGGAGACTCTAGATTTGATTGGTGAAATGGCTACGGATATTCTGTCGGCCATTCCAAATATGAACTCCTCAACCATCTATTTTGAAGGATGTAAGGAGAACAAGAGCGGTGGAATCAAAGATGAGGTTACTGCTGTCATAAATATGGACGGAAACAACAAAATACCAATAAAGTCTTTATCTGGTGGTGAGAGAACTGCGATTGACCTTGCCGTGGATTTAGCTGTTATTGATATTATAGAATCTAAGACAGGTAAGGGTGCAGATTTCTTCGTTATTGACGAGCCTTTTGACGGCTTGGATTCTGTATGTAAAGAGAACTGCCTAGAAATATTGAAGCAAGTAGACACTAATAAAAAGATCATTATGGTAGATCACAGCTCTGAGTTAAAAGAGATGGTTTCTGATATAATTACCGTAGTAAAGAGTGGAGAAAGTAGCTACATTCTAACATGATATGTGGTATATATAAGGCAAGGAGAAACCAGTGTCACTAAAAGAAGATCTAGAACAAGACATAACTCAGTTCTTTAGGGAAATAGACGATATGCTGCCAGAAGGCAAGAAAAAGCATCTAAAGCTGTTGTTTGATAAATACTGTCATATTAGCACTAGCGATGTGTTGTTTGATAAAAGCGACTTAGATATGATAAAGTCTCTTGCTCACAGTAGATGGCTGGACAAGGCTGGCAGGGCATATTTAGGAAAGAAACGTATAGAGGTTTCTGGAGGAGATATAGACGTATTGAGAATGGTAGAAGGTACCATTGTATATTTGAATAGTAAAGATTGTTTAAAAAAACTTCCTAAATTCGACTATAAGGAGTAGAAAATGGAAATTACAGATAAAGAAGAAAAGATGAAAACAAAGGCTCAGAAAGATTTTCCTGAGTTCACAGATGTAGTAGACCGTATGAATGGCGAGAGTCTAGAAAAGAAACTTCTAGAATATGCTAAGTACCGTGAAGAAACTCTTCAGGCTCAAGCTAAAGATGAAGAACTTATTCAGACAAAAGAGAAAGTTACTTTCTTGAACGGTCCCTACAAAGACACTATAGGTGCCCTTAAGCTTAAAAGTGCCTATATCCATCTATTGTTACAAGAAATCAAGGAAGTTACTGGTGGCGAAACGCAAATCGGATAAATCACCTTATGACGAGAATGGTCGTTGGGTGGAAGAGCGTGGTCAGATAAAAGGAGCTATGCGTAGAACCTTTAGACGGTCACCTCAACACAAAGAATCTAAATTAGACGCTAGGGTGGAGTTATCACCAGCTTTGAAAAAAGATGGAACTCCTGGCAAAAAACCTCGTGTTAGATTTAGATGTGCAATGTGTGGAGAATTATTTCCCATGAAACAAGGGAGGTCTAATCTGATTCAAGTAGACCACATAGAACCCGTGGTTCCATTGTGGAAAAAAGAGTTAGATATGACTTACGATGAATTGGCGGCAGGTATATTTTGTCCAAAAGATAATTTACAAGTTCTGTGTTCAACACCTTTAAAATTGAGCGATGGAAAACCGAGTTGCCATAAAAAGAAGACAGATGAAGAGAATTGGATTAGAAGGGCTTTTGAGAAAGAAAAGGTACACCCCGTTCCAATTGATTCTATGATGGTGGGTATGAAAAGAGCTTACCAAGAACACTTAAAGGAAAAAGAAGAAAAGACTGATGCAAAACGAAGACGAAAAAAAGCTGCAAAACGGTAAAAAGATTCTTCAGCAGATCAAAGACATCAAATCAGACTATGAGTATGATGAGGATGATCGAATAGAAGAAGAGATGTCGTTCATTGATAGAATGAATCGACTCTTCCAGCTTATTGTTGGAGACAGCTCTGTTGACTTATACCGTGCCATGGATCAGAAAAAACTAGATGAGTGGAATAAAAGAAAACTCTCTAGATGGATTAAGAAATTTGTAACAGGTAATATTCAAAATACTTTATATTTTCTATTACTTGCAACTATTACGGGCTTTCTTGTAAGTGAAGCTGTTCAGTTTTACGCCATAGACGGAGCTATAGGGGCTAAAACTTGGGTTAAGGCCATTCTTACCGAGATTAGTTTCATTTTTATCAGTGGATACAGATCTACTGGAAAACTACAAATGTGGTGGGTTAACTTTCTTAGGGCTGGAGTGTTCTGTCTAATGATGTTTGTAATATCATCCCAGGCCATTGATACTGGCACTAGAACTGTTTCGGAAAATACCGCCATAGCACAACAGGTTGTACTGCTTGAAAAACAAATTGAAGATAAGCAAAAAGAGATTGATTATTATATTTCTATTGAGTGGCCCAAAAACGCTACGGGGTCTCGTATTGCTAAGGAAAAATTGGTAAACAAACTTATAGTGTTAAAAGATGAACAAGCCTCTGGAAAAAACGAAGAGGTGTCTAAAATTGAAACTTATAAGATGTACGGAAGAGCCGCCTTTAGGGTGTTGCTATTATTTATCTCCGTATTAATTACGAGACGAATTTTTATATTTTAAGGAGATGGTATGATAATAATGATATTAGCACATTCTATAACTTTTTCTCTATACGGTGGTTTTGTGTACCAGTTTATGAATCCCTCTAGTGCCTACATAGGGTGGATAGAAAATTATGCAATTTTGTACGCAATAATTAACACTGTTCTTTTATCTATGCTTGTCGTCGCTGCCGTAGGGCTTCATATTGGTAAACAAAAGATACCGAAATCCCCTGAAGACCTTGAAGTTTTTTCATCATTAAATAAATTTAGTGAATTAAAATCAAATAAAACATGGTATAATTTAGACAGTATTTTACACATAGGCTTTGCTATATTTGCTTTTGTCACATTAAGTTACTATTATCTACCTTTGATTATGATTTCTGGAAATTTATTGGCTAGACACATAGTGAGTGTAGCCACGGAACTAGGAGAGAAATATGAAAATGCCAGAAGGTAAACAATTGTTTTGGGAGCAAGACATTGATGGGATATTAGCTCAATGTCATTGGGAAGATAGCAAATATACCGTAACTGTATCAAAAGGCGA